>Ga0302325_10024693_pt1 | contig 12498 bp, 9 predicted proteins | sample Palsa_T0_2_FD_201948 | JGI IMG/M metagenome (GOLD analysis project Ga0302325, IMG submission 201948) | Peat permafrost microbial communities from Stordalen Mire near Abisko, Sweden - Palsa_T0_2 | ecosystem: Environmental > Terrestrial > Soil > Palsa > Peat permafrost | place: Sweden: Abisko...
TTGCTGGTACTTCAGCCGCCGCCTTCGCGCTGGTTCTCAGCCATGTCGATGCCGCCAACGCGGCCACCCCTGGCTACCTGGGCGTCGCGGTCGAGGACTACACCGGCTGGCGGGCGCTGGGGTTGGCGGCAAAGCATGGCTGAACCCGCCTCGGCCAGGAGGCTTCCGTCGGGCCGGGGGAGGACCTGGCGGCCGCGGCGGCTCAGGCGGGCGGCACCCGCAAAGCTAGGAGGGTCACGTCATCGCTTTGGACCCCGCCGTCAAGGTGGCGGCAGACGGCGGAAAAGATGCCCTCGGCCAGCCGACGGGGCTTCCACGATGCCCCGGCCACCAGGGCGTGACCGAGTCTGTCGTCGCCGAACTGCTCGCCGGTCGCGTCGCGCGCTTCGACAACGCCATCGGTGTACAACAGCACGACGTCCCCCGGCGCCAGCTGCATGGTCCGCTCCTCGAACGTGACACCCTCAATGATGCCGATTGGCATGCCGTCGGCATCAAGTTCCACCAACGCATGGTCCACTCGGCGGCACACGAGTGGGAGGTTATGAGCGGCGTTGGCGTAACGAAGCTGCCCCGAGGTGGTGTCGTACTGGGCGCAGAAGGCAGTGATGAACAGCCCAGCCTGCACCAGGTCGTCGAGCATTGCTTCGTTCGTCGCCTGGAGCACCGCCCCCGGACCATGGCCCTCGCGGATCTCACGTCGCAGGATGACGCGGGCCATGGCCATCATCAGCGCCGAGCTGACGCTGTGGCCGGCGACGTCGGCGATGACCAGGGTGAGCCGGCCCGATTCCCCCACGAGCGTGTCGAAGTAGTCCCCTCCCACGGACTCTGCGGGCACGCACAAACCGGCCACCTCGACGCCGGGCAGTTCCAGTGGCTGCGCCGGGAGCAGGCCGCGTTGGATTCCTGCCGCGATCTCCACCTCCTGGCGGGCCCGCTCGGATTCACGCTCCGAGTCGACCAGACGGCTGTTCTGGATGGCCACGGCCAGTTGCGTGGCGATGGTCGTGGCCAAGCGGGCATCCCCGGCGCTGAACCGCTCGCCCACGGTCTTGCCCACCAGGGTCAGAACGCCGAGTGGTCGTCGACCCCCGGGATCGTCGCCCGGAGGCAGGAGTGGTACGCAGAGAAGGGCCTCGCCATCGCCGTCCCCACGGTCACCCTTCCATTGCTGCCCAGGGTGGAGAAGGACCTGCAAGCCCGAGGTGGCCACGTGGCCGCTGACACTGTCGGAGGTCAACTCCATCGGCCCGGCTGGGCCGTAACCCAGGGCGGACACGAGCGTGAGACGGCTCGTCCGCGGATCAGCCGAGACCACAGTGGCGCGGGCTGCGCCCACCGCCCCGATGGCCCGTTCGATGGCGATGTCGCACAAGGTGGGCACGTCGAACACCGCAGCCAGGGTTTCACTGAGGTCGTAGAGGAGGTTGACTTCCTCGTACCTGCTCAGAAGCTCGGCCGTGAGATGTCGTGTCTCGATCTCGCGCTCAAGGCTTTGGCCGACGACATCGACGACCAAGCCTGCCACCGCTTCCAAATTGCCATATGTCCCGGGTCGGTTGTCAACAATGCCGACCATCAGCGATCCGACGTCCTCGGCACCGATTCGCAACGCGCAGCGGGTCTCGAGGCATCGGTAGCGGGCCGGCGAAGAGGACACCGCCGACGCCAACTGGACTCCCTGCAGGTCCTCGACGTGCAGCGAGACGCCCAGAGCGTCGGCAAATCGCTGGAGCAGGTCGTCGATTCCAGCGGCGCGGAACACTCGTGCCAGGGTTCGACCGGTGGTGCTCATGGTCACGGCCATCCTGACGGCTGGGCCGTCACCGGATCGTCACGCGTCTGTGACGGCGGCATAGCTACACCTCGCGGAAGACACCACTCATGTCGCCGTTCGCGTACGCGTCGATCAGCACCGCCCAGTCGGTCATCTGGATCCAATTCTTGGCCAGAAGGCAGGCCGTCGATTTGAGAAGGTCGTGCTCGCTTCGGAGCTCCTCGACATCGATGGCGTAGGCCCCGATCTCGCCACCGGGAGCGCACTCAAAGTGCACGCCGCGCCACTGGGGCGGCGACCCTCCGAGCTCGAACAGGGTCATTCCATGGGGGTCCGAGTGGTGGCGCTCAGTCTCCTTGGCACATTCGACGTCCCGCATCTGAACGTGGACGACGCCTCGGCCGTTCACTATGGGCGTGTTGCAGAGGCAACACATGATCTCGATGGCCATCGACGGCCTCCCGTTCGTGTCGTGCCTACCACTAGGAGGCAGCGCTTGGGTTGTCGATTTGCAACGCCGATGCGGCCCGGGCGAGTTCCGCCTCGACGCGTTCGACTGCGGCGGCCACGGCGGCCGCACTATGGATGGCGGCTTCCTCCAACCGGGTGCAGGCCAGGGCAACACCCTGCGCTCCGATCACGGCAGAGGATCCCTTCAGGGAGTGGGCCGCCAGTCTCAAGGCCGGCCCGTCGCCGTGATTGGCGACGGCCCGAAGCACCGTGACTTGGGATGTCGCGTCGGTGAGGTATTCGTCAATGAGGTTAGGGAGCCAGTTCGGGTCTTCGTGCGCTTCCGCCATGTGCCTGAGCATGCGGAACTGGTCGTCATCGAGGATCTGACCGCCGCCCGCGACCTGGTCGCTGCCTCGCGGAGGGACCGGCACTTTGCCTTCCGATCCCGCCCGAGGGCTCCGGTGCCAGCGCTGGAGTGCGGCCTCCAGTTCGAGCGGTTTTATGGGTTTGGACAAGTAGTCGTCCATGCCCGCGGCGTGACACTTCGCCCGGTCCTCCGGGAGGGCGGCGGCGGTCATAGCGATGATCGGGACGTGACGTTGGCCAGCCTCGCGACGGCGGATCTCGGCTGCCGCCTCGAAGCCGTCCATCTCCGGCATATGACAGTCCATCAAAACGGCGTCATAGTGGCGGCGGTCGAGCGCAGCCAGGGCTTCGATCCCATTGGCGGCCACATCGCAGCAGTAGCCCAACGAGGCCGCCATGCCTTGCGCCACCTCTTGGTTGATCGTCTGGTCCTCGACAACGAGAAGGAGGCCTCGAATGCCCGTGTGGCTCGGAGCCGGGGCGTGCGTATCGGTTCTATGCACGACTGCGGGCGCAACTACCCGCGCCAGGCTGTCGTAGAGCGAGGACAGGCGGACCGGTTTGGTGAGGCGAGCGACGAACCCGGCATCGGTTGCCACCGACGAGCCGACCGCCACCGAGCTGAGCAGCATCAGCTGGACCGAGGCCAACTCGGGTTCGGCTCGCACCGCCCGGGCCAACTCGAGGCCGTCCATGCCGGGCATGGCCATGTCGAACAGAGCCACGTCATACGACGCCCCCTCGGCGGCGGCCCGTTGCAATCGGACCAGTGCCGCCGGGCCATCGGACACCACGTCAGCTGAGATATCCCACGCCAGCAGCTGGGCGGCCAGCACCATTCGGTTGGTCTCGCTGTCGTCGACCACCAGGATCCTCCGCCCGGCCAGTGAATGGGAGGCGGCTTCGGGGGAAACCAGGGGATGCAACGCGTGAGCAAGCGGCAGACGTACCCAGAAGGTCGAACCCAGACCGGGCCGGCTGTCGACACCGACCGCACCGCCCATGGCCTCTGCCAGCCGGCGGCAGATGGCCAGACCCAGGCCTGTGCCTCCGTAGTGGCGGGTGGTGGACGAGTCGGCCTGGGAGAAAGGCTCAAACAGCCGCTCGACCGCGTCGGCGGGAATCCCGATGCCGGTGTCGCTCACCTCGAGTAAGACCGTCACCGCATCGGTGGCCTCGTCACACAACCTGGCCCGCAGAACCACCTCGCCCGCCTGGGTGAACTTCACCGCGTTGGAGGCGAAGTTGAGCACGATCTGACGGAGGCGGCCCACGTCACCCCGCACGGCCGCGGGCATGTCAGGTGCGCAGTACGCAACAAGTTCCAAGCCCTTGGCGGCCGCCGATTCGGCCACGAGGGCGGCGACCTCATCCATGGCCTGGGCCAGGCTGAAGTCCACCGCCTCCAACTCCAGCTTGCCGGCTTCGATCTTGGAGAAATCCAAAATGTCGTTGATGATGCTGAGCAGCACCTCGCCCGAGGCCCGCACCCCCTCGCCATAGTGGCGCTGCGTCTCGTTCAAGTCGGTGTCCAAGAGGAGCCCGGTCAGACCGATGACACCATTCATCGGTGTCCGGATCTCATGGCTCATGGTGGCCAGGAACTCTGACTTCAGCAATGAGGCCTGCAGCGCCTGGTCACGGGCGGCGGCGACGGCTGCTTCCGCCTCGACCTGGGCATTGACGTCGGTCAACGTCCCGATGTAACCGTTCATGGTGGTGTCGTCATCACCCTTGAGCGAAACGGCGCGCACGTCCACCCAGGTGATGACGCCGGCTGGGGTCAGAACCCGGAAGCGTTGGGTGTAGTCGGCGCCGTTCGCCATCGCTCGGCCCCGCACCGCAAAGACTGAATCTCGGTCGTCGGGGTGAAAGATTGTCTGCCAGCCCGCACCCATCGCCGTCTCACAGGTCAGACCGGTAAGGGCACACCATTCCCGGTTGACATAGGTACAGAGTCCCTGAACGTCGGCGCGGAATATTCCGACCGGAGCGGAGGCCGCCAGGGTTCGAAAACGCTCCTCGCTCGCCTGCAGGCGTCGCTCCACCAGTTTTCTCTGGCTGATGTCCTTCACGACGGCGAAGAAGCCCGCCCGGCCACCGTCGTCCTGCACCCACACCGTCAGCTCGACCGGGAGTTGATGGCCGTCACGGCGCAGGGCGGGCAACTCCACTCGCTGGCGGGTCTCGGGCGCCTCGCCGGTGTCCAGGAAGTGGCGCACGCCCTGCTCGTCGATGCGGCGGAGTCGCTCCCGTAGCTCGTTCGGGAAGACCGATTCCCCGAGTGGGCGCCCCACGACATCACTCTTCGTCCAGCCGAACATCACCTCTGCCTGGTGGCTCCAGTCGGTAATCCGACCCTTGGCATCGCCCTCCACGAATGCGTCTGTCGAGGTGGCGACGATCGACGCGGTGCGTCGATCGGTCGCGATCAGTTCTCCGGTCCGGCGCCGCACCTGATCCTCGAACTCGGCCCGAAGGGTGGCCAGCGCCTGCTCGGCCTCCTGTCGACGTCGATCCATCTGCCGCAGAGTGTGCCCTCCTGCCGCGACGAGGCCGCCCAGTACGACGGCCCCGCCGGTCACGGCGAGGTGCTGGGCGCCCAATCTAACCCTCACAGCCAGCGTCGCCGATGAGGTCGGCCCGACCGACGTCCGACATCAGCAGCACACGCGCTCTGCGAGATGTCGGATACCGATGTCACCAAGATCGCCGGCAGCCTGACTCACGTCGCGCAAAAGCGGATGCAGCGCCTCCAAACCTGCGTGGAGAGCCCGCTCCGGCACCCCGCGTCGTTCGAGTAGAAGGGCCAGCCAGTCGAGGAACGTCGTCAGCACCTCCTGGTCTCCGACGAGCTGGGCGGCGGCCACGAACTGGACGATGAATGCAAGGTCCTCGCGGGTACGGGCGAGCTGACGTTGGTCATAGCGGGCCATGGCGGGGAACCGGCAGGCGAGATCCCCCCACGCCGTGGCCGCCAGCTCCCCGGCGCGGGCGTCGAGCTCGACCGCCCCGGCATTGACCGGTGTTGGCTCCGGCCGAACGGTCGGTCGTTCGTCCCGCCAGCCGGCCATAACTGCCGCGGCCTCGGCCACGTCGCCCGCCCATCCGTCGGCGCCGAGCCGGCCCGCCCGCTCCGGACAGTCGTGGAACGCCCGTCCCCCGGCGATCACGGGAATGCCAACAGCGTGCGCCGCGTCGACGAGTCGCGTGACGCCCGTGTAGTACAGCGGGATGTGGCACGACACCGCCAGGACGTCGGGACGGTGTCGCTGGAGAAAAGTGGCCACATGTTCGGCCGGGGTCGACGCGCCCAGGAAGACCACCGCGGCACCGCGGGCTCGGAGTTGTTCGGCGAACATGTGCGCGGGCACCGAGTGCCAGTCACCCTCGGCGCACGCGACCACGACGGTGGCGCCGGTAGACGGGGCGGCCGTGGCATCGGCGAGTGCGTGCAGCGCCGATTCGGCCGCACCGGTCGCCAGATGTTCCTCCGCCACACTCAATTCGTTGCGGTGCCAACGCTCCCCCACCTGTCGCTGAGCCGAGGCCAGGAGGTCGGTGATGATGAGGTCTTCCGGGACACCCCAATCCAGCAACTCGAGCGCCATTTTCGTGGCCTGCCGGGCTTCACCCACCAACGCACAATCGAGGAACTCGTCGATGCAGCCCGATGGCGCCATGGTGCTCATCGAGCTACGACCCGGAACCGTCGAAACTGACGTGGACGTGGCCGGGTCTCCCCAGCTGGGATTCGATCATGGGAGCGACGGTGGTCGTCGGACTGCATGTAGGCCCGGAACGCCTCTGGCGTGTCCCACCAGGACGTCATGGCATAGCTGCTCGGGTCTGCAAGATCCGCCCAAACCTCAATCGACCTGAAACCTGGCCAGCTGTCGACGGCCCCGAGACGATCGCGGAAGGCGGCGTCGAGTTGGTCACGGCCGCCCGCCGGCACCTCGAGGAGGCTGAACGCGACAAATCCTGGTTCACGTTCGGTTTCTGGACGCCGGATGGGGACGGGCGATTCATCCGGGTCATCAGCCCGGGGCGAGTAGTCGGACTCGGATGCCCAGGCCCACTGGTTCCGTCCTGCATTCTTGGCCCGGTACATGGCGCGGTCGGCGGCCGGAAGTGCCGCCGACGGATCGGGGCCGACGGGCGCGATGCCCGCGCTGAACGTCACCCGATGCGGTCGGCGCATTTCCCAATCCTGGCGAAGGCGGTCGAGGAAAGCGTTGGGATCGGTCGCCTCGTCGAGAATGACCACGAACTCCTCCCCGCCATAACGGCCGACCGCGTCTCGTCCCCGCGCTGTGGCCAGTAACGTTTGGCCGAGGATTCGCAAGACGGCGTCGCCTGCCGCGTGACCAAGCGAGTCGTTGACCTCCTTGAAATGATCGAGGTCAATCATGATCACGGTGTCACCGAAACCGAGGCGACCCAGCGAGCGCCCCAGCATCCGCCGGTTCGGGAGTGATGTCAGGACGTCTATCGACGCATTCTCCGCCAACCGATCGACCCGGGAAACCAGTTCAATAGCGCGCCGTCCACTCTCCACGAATGAGGGTAGATGGCGTTCCAGCAACATACGGGACACGCTGACGGGCGGGGCGGAGGGCAGCAGAGGCTCGCCACAGCCGAACGAAATATCTAGGGGAAGCGTGTCATCGGTACCGGAACTGGCTGGTACGACAGAACCGCCGAGATCGGTCACCAGGTCGGCCGCAATCCGACGTGCGTCGTCTGGTGTTTTGATCCACAGGAGCGATTGCATCGCTTGGAGCAACAACGGCAAGGCTGTCTCTTCTGTCGCCGCAGGTTTGTCGACGATATGGAGCATGAGCCCTCCGCTCTTCCGACATCACAGGCGTAGGACACGACGTTAGTGCTTGATTGCACCATTTCACAGACGCGAACGCACCCTTTGGTCAAAGTGAGACGAATCTTGTTGACTTACCTAAAACGCGGGGCAACGGATATTGGCTGCGGACTGGTTGAATCTCGCGCGACCCGTTTGCCAGAGGCCGATGCGGAGGTACTAGCGGCCGGAACGGGTCTTGTCGTCCGCCGAGGCACCCGAGGAACCAGCGACCCCGGACGCGCCCGAGGTTCCCAAGGGGCCGCCTTTGCCCGTTCCGCGGTTGCCGTTGGTCGACGGCGCCTCGTCCAGGTACGGGTTGCCGTACCCGTAGGCATCGCCGTAACTCGAGTCGCGCTGGCGTTGTTTGTTGAGCACGACGCCCAAAATCCGCGTCTGATTGCGGGTCAACAGGTCCTTGGTCTTGGCCAACTGCGTCACGGTGGTCTTGCGGGCCTCGACCACCAGCACCACGCCGGTCACGATCCGGCCGATCACCAGCATGTCGGCCACCGGCAGCACCGGGGGGGCGTCGATCAGGATCAGGTCCGCCTGCTTGCCCAGCTCATCCAGCATGACCGACGTGCGGCTCATGCCCAACAGTTCGGTCGGGTTGCGCACCGGCGGCCCGGTGCCGATGAAATACACCCCCTGGGCTGACTGGGCGTCGAGCCCGGGGAGTTGCAGGTACTGCAGGCAGTCCTCCAGCGGCCGGCGCCCCAGCAGCAGGTCGCACACACCGAAGCGGTTGTGCGCCCCCACCATCCGGTGGGCGTCGGGGTGGCGCAGGTCGAGGTCGACCAGCACCACGCGCTGGCCGGCGCGGGCAAACGACACGGCCAAATTGGCGCAGGTGACGGTCTTGCCCTCACCGGCGTTGGCGCTGGTCACGATGACCCGCGGTCGCTTCAGGTCGGCCAGGCTGACCAACAGGTTGGAGCGGACGACGCGGTACGCCTCCTCGAAGGGGGCCATGTCGCCCAGGTCAGAGCCTCCGCCCCGGCGGCGTCCCCGTCGTCCGTCGTCTGTCACGAGGGTATGGGGATCGGACCGGCGGAACCGGGACGACCGAGCGGGATGGTCCCGAGGACCGGCAGGTCGATGTGATGCTCAAGGTCGTCGGCGCTCTTGATGCTGATATCGAGGTAGTCGATGAGCAGCACCACCCCGACCGACACGATCAGGCCGAACAGGGCGCCCAAGGCCAGGTTGCGTTTCTTGCTGGTGGCGAGCGGCGTCCCGGGCAGGCTGGCGGGCTGGAACACTGTCACCGACGGGGTGCTGCTGGCCGCCGCCCCGCTGTTGGAGCTGAGGTTTTGCACCTGGGCGATGAAACTGGCGGCCACCCCGTTGGCCAGGGACTGGGCCACGGCCGGGTCGGGGTCGGCCACCGTGATGTCGATCAGGTTGGTGTTGACGATCACGACCGCGGTCGTCTCGCCCACGACCTGGCCCGGGCTGCGTGGGGCGTGGGAAGCCTGGATGGCGCCCGAGGCGACGGGCGAACTCTTCACCATTGCGGCGTAGGTGGCGATGATGCGGTCAAGGGAGATGATGTCGTTGTCGGAGGTGTCGCCGCCCGGTGTGCGCGAGCCGACGTAAATGGAGGTCTGTGACTGGTAGATCGGGGTGTTGTTGCTGATCAGATAGCCGCCTGCCACGCCCGCCACCACGCACAGGACGATCAGTACGAGACGTTGCCGGAGCAGCAGTAGGTAGCGTCGAAGTTCCATGTTCTGTCAGCTCGGGTCGCTCGCCGGGGTGGCGTCGATCCTCACGATGTTACCCCTGGTCGTCTCGCTGCCCTGGGCATCGACGGGTCGAAGGGTCAGGCCGATGGCCGCCCACAGGATCCACGGCACGGGGAAGCTCAAGAAGACCTGGTGGTACATCCCGGCGACGAGGATGGCGAGAAAAGCGAGGCGGATCCCGCCCGCGAAGGGGTCTTGTCGCCGCGACGCCCGGCCGAGCGCCCGCCACACCAGGATCATCAGGACCAACCAGGGCAGGAGCGCTTGGAACCCGAGCTCGTCGCCCACCTGAAGCACGGCGTTGTCCACCGTGAAGCCACCCTGCTGGCCCGGATCCTGCAGCACGAAGCGGTCGCCCACGCCGGCCACGTCGCCGATCCCCAGCCCGAGCGGGTTGCGGAACAACGTGGTGACGCCCCCGCTCAACTCGCTGATATGGCCCTGGTTGGACACCGCCCCACCTTGGGCGTTTACGAACCGGGTCCCGGCCAGGGCCGGTATCACCACAGCAGCCGCGACCAAGATGGCGCCCAGCAGGCGTAGCCGCGCCACGATCGGGCGATTCGGGGTCGGTATCAGCGCGATGAGGGCTATGACGATGGCCGCCAAGGCGTCGGCCCGCACTCGAGAGGCGTACAGCATGGCCAGGATGAGGGCGCACAGCACGTAGCTGCCCCGGGACCGGTAATCGCGGGCAATCCGCTCGATCCCGATCGCCAGCGGGATCAGCAGGAAATCGGCCATGTCGAAGGGGCTGAGGAAGTTCGACCCGACCCGGAGCGGGTTCAGGTTGGTCAGGTAGCCCAGGCTGCGGGTGACCGTCGTCTGGTTGTTGCCCAGCACCGATGTCTGATACTGGATCTGACGCCCGGTGGACAGGATCAGATGGGACCACGACGCAGGATCGGCCCATTGGTAGAAGCCGAGCACCAGCGTCAGCCCGGCCAGGATGAGGAGCATGCGGAGGAACCGCTGGCGTGCCTGGGGCGGCAGTGGGGCATGGCGGACGGCGAAGAACAGCAGCACGTAACCGCAGTCGGCCCGCCATGCCAGCAGCCGCACGCTGAACTGGCCGCTCACATAGAACGTGGTGAACAGGTGGGGGGCAATCAGATAGAGCGTGACGACACCGACGTAGGCGAGCAACGTCTTGTCAATGGCGTCCAGCTGGTGCACCTTGGCGAACCGTGTGCGACCGACGTGCAGGGCGTGCAGGGCCGAGATGAGGATGGAAACGCCGAGCAGTTCCTTCAATCCACCCCCCAACCGCAAGACCTGGCTCGGAACGTGCAGGCGCAGGAGGAACCCGAAGCCCACCTCCTGCAAGGGAAGGAACACGATCAAGGCGATGAGGGCACTGCCCGGTCGCCGCACCGCCCACGCCAGCACGCCCAAGGCGATGAGGGCGCCGATGATGTGGATGATCCGGGCCCGCGGCTCATGCACCATGGCGTACAGAACGACGAGGGGGATGAGCCACACCCAGCGCTGCGAACGAAGCCGATCGCCGACCCAGTGGACGACGGCGTCGATCGCGTCACCGGCTCGCAACGCCGTCTGCTTCACCGCGCGTACTGTAGCCAGCCCTCGATTGCGCCTGTCCGGGCGCCCTCCTGCTACACCTGACGGGTGCTGGTCGTGCGGGTGGGGATCGTGTCGTGGAACACCGCCGCGCTGCTCGACCGTTGCCTCGCCGCCTTGCCCGCGGCGCTGCAGGGGGTCAGCGCCGAGATTGTGGTGGTGGACAACGCCTCGGCCGACGCCAGCGCCCAGGTGGCGAAGGCGCACGGCGGGGTGCGGGTCATCGCCAACCCCACCAACGTGGGCTACGGCCGGGCCATGAACCAGGCGCTGGGGGGGACCGCGGCGTCGGTCCTGATTGCCCTGAACCCCGACACCGAGCCTCCCCCTCGGTCGCTGGCCACGCTGGCCTCCCGGCTGATGGCCGATCCCGGGGTGGGCCTGGTGGCACCGCAGCTGGTGGGCGCTGACGGCGTGGTGCAGTACACGGCCCGCCATTTCCCCGCCGTGGTGGTGGCGGCGGCCGGCTGCTTCCTCCCGGTGCGCTGGCACGACGCGGCGTTGGGCCGGCGGTTGTTGCTGGAGGCGGCGGCGCAACCCACGCAGCCGGTCGACGTGGACTGGGCCATCGGGGCGGTGCACGTGATCCGTGCCTCGGCGTTGCGGGGCCGCCGGCCGTATGACGAACGCTGGTTCATGTACGTGGAGGACATCGAGCTGTGCTGGTGGCTGGCGCAGCGGGGTTGGCGGCGGCGCTTCTACCCCGACATCGTGGTTCCCCACGTGGGCAACGCCTCGGGGGCCCAGGCGTGGGGCGACGACTACGACCGGCGGTGCTACGACGCCATCTATGACTGGTACCAGCGCGACGTGGGCGCCCGGCGGCTGCGGCTGGTGGCGGCGCTCAACGCCGTCAACGCCGCATCCCGTGCCGCCGTCGGCCGCTTGGCCCATCGCCCCGCCGACCACGTCGCCAACCGGGCCAATGCCGCCCGCTACCACGCCCACGTCGCCCGTTACGGCCCCCCTCCGCCGGCCGCCGGCCCTCCCAGTACCATCGGGCGGCTGTGAACGAGCACGAGCGTCGCCGAGCCGGAGTGCTCCGTGTGGGTATCCCCCGATCGCACGTGCTGATGCCCTCGTCGTCGGGGTGGGGCCGTATGTGGCGCAGCGTCGTGCCCGAGCTGTCCGCCCTGGTCAACGTGGCGGTGTGGAACAAACCCTCGCGCTCGCGCTTGCGTCCCCCACCCAATGTCTGGATGCACGACGGCCACTCCGGGCCCTTGGGCGTGCCCGAGCCCACCGTGGTCCATCTGCAGGAAGCGCCGTGGCGCTACGACCACACCCGGCCCCTGTACCGGGCCAAGTTCGTCGACCAGTACGAGCGCCCCAGCCGCGAGGCGGCGGAGAACGCCGTTCGCGTGATCACGCCCTCGGAGTGCTCGCGCCAGCAGATCCTGGAGCAGTACGACGTCGACCCGGCGCACGTGTTGAAGGTGCCGCTGGGCGTCGACCTGTCCCTGTTCCGCCCGGGACGTCCCGGCGCGGGCGACATCATCGGCCGGGCCGGGGGCGACCGGAGCCGGCCGTACGTACTGTTCGTGTCCACCGTCCATCCCCGCAAGAACCTGGGCGCCCTGCGCCGCGCCATGTCCGGCCTGGCCCGCCAGGGGCTGCCCCACGGCTTGGTCATCGCGGCGTCAAGACCGGCCGACCGGGATGACTACCAGGACCTGTTCGACGAGGCGGCGGCCGAACTGCCCGGT
>Ga0302325_10024694_pt1 | contig 12498 bp, 13 predicted proteins | sample Palsa_T0_2_FD_201948 | JGI IMG/M metagenome (GOLD analysis project Ga0302325, IMG submission 201948) | Peat permafrost microbial communities from Stordalen Mire near Abisko, Sweden - Palsa_T0_2 | ecosystem: Environmental > Terrestrial > Soil > Palsa > Peat permafrost | place: Sweden: Abisko...
ATCGTGTCCGGCGAGGGCGAGATGGCCGACTTCGGCGCCGGCGGGCGTTTCGGCGTTCGCGGCGCGCTCGACACCGAGCACCGCGCTGCGCTCCGTCTCCTCTCGATGGTCGCCCTGCGGATCACCGACGACGGCGCGCCGGTGACCGAAGAGGAGGTCGCGGTCGATACCGTCCTGCCCGGCTTCGTCGCCGCCGCCCCCGCCACGCGCCGGCTCAAAGCGGAGGTCGCACAGCTCTCGCGCTCGTCGGCAACCATTCTCATCGACGGCGAGTCGGGCTCGGGCAAGGAGGTCGTCGCGCGCGCGGTGCACGATCTCTCCACACGGTCGCAGCGCCCTTACGTCGTCTTCAACTGCGCCAGCATCCCGCGCGATCTCTTCGAGAGTCAGCTCTTCGGCCACCGCCGCGGCTCGTTCACCGGCGCCACCGGCGACAACCTCGGCGTCGTCCGCGCGGCCGATGGCGGCACGCTGTTCCTCGACGAGATCGGCGAGCTGCCGCTCGAGATGCAGCCCAAGCTCCTCCGCTTCCTGGAGAACGGCGAGGTGCTCCCGATCGGCGAGACGAAGGCTCGCCGCGTCGACGTGCGCGTCGTTGCCGCCACGCATCGCGATCTGGTCGCCCTCGTCCGCGAAGGGCGCTTTCGCGAGGACCTCTTCTACCGCCTGAACGTCGTCCCGTTGCGCGTGCCGCCCCTGCGGGATCGGAAAGAGGATGTGCTGGCGCTTGCGCGGCTGTTTATCTCACGCCTCGTCCCGGAGGGGACGGACCCGCCGCACTTGGGGGCCGACGCGGTGACGGCGCTGATGGCCCACCGCTGGCCCGGCAACGTACGCGAGCTGCGAAACCTCGTCGAGCGGGCGATGGCGTACGCGCCCATTCCGCGGGTGCTTCACGCGAGGGATCTGCGGATCGACGAGAGGTCGAGCTGAGCGACCGCGGCCTCTACCCCGAGTGACCACGAACCTTTTGGCGCGCGGAGCTTCGAGAAGGACGAGATAGTCAGCGTGCGTCCGGCTGCGTGGGTCCCGGGCAGGCTCCATCTGACCTTCGGCGCCAGGCCGCGAGGTGCCGTAGCCGATTCGTCGATGGTGGCTGACCGCTCGCTGAACCGCTACGATTCTCGCATGCAACCTGGCGCGCGCATTCGCGGCCGACTTCGCGGTCGCGTCATCGAGCTCGACGAGCCGGTCGACGGCATCGAGGAAGGGGAGGTGGAGGTGGACGTGCGCCCCGCCCAAAGCGCCACGCCGCGTCCCGCGGACGTCCTCGAGGTGATCGCGTCGCTGCCGGAAGGGAGCCGCACGAAGGCCGACATCGACCAGCGGCTCGCCGAGGACCGGTCCGGCTGGGCCGGCCGTGGCTAGCGTCTACCTCGACGCCTGCTGCTTCATCTATCTGGTCGAGGGCGAGGCTAGCTGGCGCTCGGCGGTCGAAGCGCGACTGCGGGGGCTCGACCCGACCACGCGGATTGTGACGTCCCAGCTCTCTCGGCTCGAGTGTCGAATGAAGCCGATGCGCGATGGCGAGACGGCTCTGCTGACTCGATACGATGCGCTGTTCGCGGCGAGCCGAGTGGGCGTGCTGGATTTGACCGCCAGCGTGGTCGATCGTGCCACCCACCTGCGGGCAAAGTACGCCTTCAAGGCGCCGGACGCGCTCCACCTTGCGACCGCCATCGACGGTGGCTCCGTCGCGTTCTGGACCGGCGATGCAGCGCTCGCGCGCTGTACGGAGATTCCGGTCGTTGTCTTGTCAGGGACGCCCTGACGCCTGCCGCTTGGCCAAGCGCTCGCTCAGCGTCCTGGCCACGTCCAGTGCGCCCAGATTGATGGCGTCGAGGATCCCCCGTTCGAGCTCGGCCTCCGTCGGTGTGCGTTCCGTCCCGCGAATGGTCTCCACTGGTCGCGAGTGGTCGCGAACCGCGGTGAGCCGGGGCGATTCGACGTCAGGGTCGGCCCCGAGATCCGGTGTGATTTCCAAGCCTTCGGTGGTTCCGTCAGCTCGCGTTCGAGTCCCGTCCACCCCGCAAAAGCGCCTTAGATTCCGCCATGTTACGCGCGTCGATTGCGTCACTGACGATTGAGTGACGATTCGAGACGAGCGCCGGAAGGGCGGGGAAGACCTCAAAGAAACCGCCTCCACGGACGGCCGTCGCATTGCGAAGGTACTTGTCCGTCATGGTCGTCGAGCACCAGGATGTGGTCGAGGCACTCGCGACGAAGCGAGCCGAGAAAGCGTTCGCAGATCGAGTTCATGTCCGGCGCGCGCACCGCCGTGCGGACCATGCGGATGCCGGTGGCGTGGGCAAGCGCGTCGAAGGCGGCTCCGAACTTGTCATCGCGGTCGCGAATCAAGAACCGTGGCGCCGCACCCAAGGGGGTCGCGTTGCGAAGCTGCTGCGTTACCCACGCCTGCGACGGGAAGCGTGTCGTCGCGGCGAGCATGACTTTGCGGGTGGCGAGCTCGATGAACGCGAACGCGTAGATCGGACGGAAGAAGACGTCGTAGGCTTGCAGAAAGTCGCAAGCCCAGATCTCCCGGGCGTGGTTTCGGAGAAACGTCGACCATTGCTGTCCTCCGGGCCTGCCGTTGCGCACGGAGCGCATGTACTTCTGGATCGTACGCTTGCTGACGTGGATGCCGAGCTTGAGCAACTCCCCGCGGATCCTCTCGGCACCCCAGAGCCGGTTGTCGGTGGCCATCGAACGGATCAGCGCGATGGCTTTCGGAGCGACCTGCCGCGTCGGGCCTGGTCGGCTGCGTCAACTCCAGAGAGCCTTGAATCCGGCGCGGTGCCAGCGAAGAAGCGTCTCGGGTTGGACGATGCGCAGCACGTTCCTCCAGGTCGGCGTGACGGCAGCGAGCACGACCAGGGCGATCCGGTCGAAGCGCGTCACGCGCGGCCTGGCGACCGAGCGTTGCAGCACGATGAGTTGGTGTCGAAGCAAGGCGATCTCGGCGAGCAGCGACCAGCGCGGGCGAAAGAGATCCGCCACGGCGGCGGCGAGCACGAGCACGGACGGGATCATGGCCGCACGGACGATAGCGCTGAGGCCAGGGGACTTCTCGCCGAGCCGGGAAGTAGCCACGACCGGGCGAATCCGCGGCGAATCATCGGGTGCGAGCGCGGGATCTTGTCCGGTTACCGGCGGCTCTCTGCTTGCCTGGACGCGCCGCGAAGTAGGTTGTCGCCCGCGTTCGGCCCGTCTTGCGCACCCGCCCGGCCAGGATCGCCGCGGCGATCGGCCGGGCAAGGGCCTTGGCCCCGAGATCCAGCGCTACTCGGATCTGCTCTGCGCTGAGGCCCTGCTCGTTGTCCGCGAGCAAGTGGACGACGCGATCGACGATCTCCGCCACGCTGTCGACCGAACCGCCCCTGGCGTGCGCGCGAACGCGGCCCTCGGGGGCGGCCGCCGCCGCCGCGCGCTCGCCCGGCCGAAACCTCGAGCGCTGGACGCCCTTCTCCGGTTGGCTATCGATCTCGATTCCGAACACGCTCGCGAGGTCTCCCGGGGCGAGGGCGAGGGCGTCCTCGGGCCGCGCGGGCCGCGGCGCCGTAGGAGCCGACAGGAGCTCGAGGTGGTCGACCTTCCGGAGCGTGAAGAGTAGCTCGGGCCGATCGTCGAGGCGTGCGCCGATGCCATAGAGGACCGCGGCGACGTGCTTGCACATCGTCGCCCAGTCCGGGCAAGAGCACTCCATCTGGATCTGCGAGGGAGCCGGGAAGAGCCCCTTGTCGCGGTCGGTCACGACGCGCATCACGCCGCCCGACAGCTTGCCGCGGAGGAGCTCGACGAGCGAATCGATCTTCCCGGAGCACGCGGCGACGACGGCCTTCCAGCGCGGGGGCGCCAGCGGCGTCACGTTCACGGACACCTCGTAGAGGCTCGAGCCCTGCACCAGTGCCTCGATGCGTCCCGGACCGACGCGGAGGTGCAATACGGAGCCGTTGCGCACGTAGCTCCGTCCTCGCGGCAAGCGATTGGCGTAGTCGCTGTAGCCCTCCAGGTGGTCGCACCAGGCCTTGCCCCAGAACGACCGCGCGATTGTGCGCCCTTCGATCGTTACAGGCTCGACGGGCAGCCCCTTCTTCTTCCGCCTCGCTAGCTCGCGTGACGCGCTCTGCCGCCGCTGGGCGGCGGAGACGTACGGACGGTACTCGTACCAGGCCAACTCGGCGCTCCCTTCTTGCGGACTCAGCCTTCCTCGCCCAGCGCGCTCCCGAGGTCAAGGCTGACCAGGCGCATCAGTTCGTCGTTCGACAGCTCGGTCAGACGGGCCTCCGCGCCGCCCTCCACGATCGCCTCGGCGAGGGCGCGCTTCGATGCGATGAGCATGTCGATGCGCTCCTCGATCGTACCGCGGCAGACGAATTTGTGGACGAGCACGTTGCGCTTCTGCCCGATCCGGAACGCTCGATCGGTGGCCTGGTTCTCGACGGCGGGGTTCCACCAGCGGTCGAAGTGAACGACGTGGGAGGCCGCCGTCAGGTTGAGGCCCGTGCCTCCGGCTTTGAGCGAGAGCACGAAGAAAGGAGGTCCCCCTTCCTCCTGGAACGAGTCCACGAGGGCCTTGCGCTGCTTGACGGGGACTGAGCCATGAAGAACGGCGCCCTCGCGACCGAACACCTCTCGCAGGAACGCCGCGAGCGGCGCGGTTATCTCCCGGAACTGCGTGAAGACGAGCACTTTCTCCTGGCGCGCGGCGATGGGCTCGCAGATCTCCCGGAGGCGACCGAGCTTCCCGCTCGCGTCGGGCGCCCACACGCCGTCGCCGAGCCATTGGGACGGGTGGTTGCAGATCTGCTTGAAGCGCATGAGCGCGGCGAGGATCGCCCCTCGACGCTCGATCCCGTCTCGCTCGTCGAGCGTACGCGCCAGATCGTCGACCGCGCGCTGGTAGAGCGCAGCCTGCACCCGCGACAGTCCGCAGAAGGCCGTGACCTCCGTCTTGTCGGGTAGGTCGGCGATGACCCGCCTGTCGGTCTTGAGGCGCCGCAGGATGTAGGGGCGGACGAGGCTGCGAAGGGGCGCGTAGCCGTCGGTCTCACGCCCGGCCATCCGCTTGGTCGCGTCCCCGAACTGCTTCGCGCTTCCAAGCAGCCCCGGGGCCAGAAAGTCGAAGAGCGACCAGAGGTCGCCGAGGCGATTCTCGACGGGCGTGCCGGTGAGCGCGAGGCGCCTGCGCCCGCGCAGGGTCTTGACCATGCGGGTCTGTCTTGCACCCGGGTTCTTGATGGCCTGGGCTTCGTCGAGCACGACGAGCCCCCACTCGCGCTCCAGTAGCCAGGGGATGCGGCCGAGCGATCCGTACGTCGTGAGCACCGCGTCGGCGTCGTCCACCTCCTCGCGCCGGACGGCGGCAAGGGCCGCGGCGCCGGTGGATGCGGCGTGCGCGACGACCATCCGGAGGCCCGGGCAGAACCGCTCGGCCTCGGCCTTCCAGTTGGCCACGAGCGACGCGGGCACGACGAGGAGGGCCGGAAGGCGGGTGCGCGACCGGCGGCGCATGAGCAGCAGTGCGAGCACCTGCAAGGTCTTACCCAGCCCCATGTCGTCGGCGAGGCACACGCCGAGACCGAGCTCGTGCGCCCACCAGAGCCACCGTACGCCCACGCTCTGGTAGGGGCGGAGCGACGCGCGCAGCTCGCCGCTTTGCAGCTCGGTGTCGACAGGCGCGAGGGCGTCGGGAGCACGGAGTCCATCGAGGACCTGTTTCATCCACGGCCCGGGCTCGACGCGGGACCAGGCGCCGGCTCGCTCGGGAAGCAGGCCGCGCGTGTCGCCACCGACCGGCCCGCCCGCGAGCAAGCGCATCGCCTCGTGAAAGGACACCCCGTCGCGTTTGGCCGTCTGCTCGACGCCCTTCCAGTGATCGAGCACCTCGCGAAGCCGTGCCCCGTCGGCTTCGACCCACCTCCCCTTGATGAGAACGAGACCGTCGGTGGCTTGTAGGAGCGTGCGGCGCTCCTCGGCCGACAGCGGGTCGCCGTCGAGGGCGAGGTGCACGGAGAAGTCGAGCACGGCATCCATGCCAAGCTGCGAGGGTGGCCGTCCGCCCACCGTCACGCTGACTTGCGGGCGCGGCGGCGCTCGGGTGTTCCACCAGTCGGGCACCCGCACGACGACGCCCGCCTCCTCGAGCGCCGGCACCTCCTTCAGGAACGCGTGAGCCTCGCGCGGCGACCAGCGCAGCGTGTGGTACACGTCCCCGCGTTCGACCATCTCGCGGACGAGGGCGCTCTTCTCCGTGGCGCGCTGCACCGGGAGCAGGAGCGCAAGCAGTCGATCGCGATCGCCGGCGACGCGAGACTCCTCGAGCGCATGTCCCAACGGACGGTGCTGCGGCGCGCCCTTCGTCGACAGACGCGTCGTATACGTCGCGAGAAACGCGAAGGGGGCTTGCGGATCGCGCTTGTTCTCGGCGAGGTGGAAGCATACTCGCCCGACGGTCGCCCATGCTGCGTTCTTCGCGTGGAGCCATTCCCCAACAGCCCCGCGCCAACCCGTGAGCTCCCGTCCGAGCGCATGATTGGCCTCACGCCAAACGGCCACGAGCGACTCCGCGGTGACGTACTCGGCACCCCTCATCGGGGGCGCGGCATCGGCCAGTCGTTCTAGCCGATCGAGCGGAGGCTCGACGAGGATGCGATGGCGAAGCGTCTCGAGTTCGGGATGAGCGCACACGCGCGCCACCAGCTCATGGCCGAGCTCCCGGTAGTAGGAGAACGCGGGGGGCCAATCCGTCCCCACCTCCACCGCGCCCAGGTGCAGCACGCCGGCCCCCGGGCCGCCCGCGAATGCCGCGACGAGGGCAGAGCTCCGGTCCCCCGCGACCACGTCGTCGTCTGGCGCGGCCGGAACGAGGTGCGGGAGACCGCTCGGGGAGACGGCGAGGGTGAGGGCCAATGGCGGGGCGTTCGCGGCCTTCATCAGGCCTTTAGTCGCGCAGCTCGACGCAAGCGTCAACGCCCCGTCTCGGCATCCGGCGCGGCATGAGGTGGACTGTCAAAGCGATGCAGCCGCTAAAGGCCCACCTGGACATCCTCCTCAGGCTCCGCACTTTGGCGCTTTCGAAAGGCGCGTCCCTTGTGATAGCAGCCGTTTTTTTCTTGGAGCAGCAGTGTCGCGCGCGGCATCCCCGCGCCTCGGTAGGCCCGCACCTTCGTGGCGACGACTGCGCCGACCCGCGACGGTCTACGCGAGGATTCTTCGGGAGAAGTTGTCGATGACGGCGTGCATGTACGCCTTCGTGCCGTCGAGCATCCCCCTCCGATGCTGGCGTCGAACAGACCCAGACGTTACGCTCCGGAGAGACACAATGCAGGCGTTCGAAGCGAGACCCCCGCCTCTGACGACGGAACCCGATGGTGTCGTACGGGTTGCGGGGACGCGGGTGCCGCTCGAGACAATCGTCGCGGCCTTCGATGCCGGCGCCACGGCTGAGGAGATCTCGCAGCAGTACGCCTCGGTCGATCTCGCAAGCGTCTACGCGGTCATCTCGTACGTGCTCGACCATCGTGGTGAGGTGGACGAGTACGTCAAGCGCCGCTACGAGGCCGCCGCCGCGTTGCGGGGCAAGATTGAGGCAGCGTTCCCCCCCGCCGGCATTCGTGCCCGGCTCCTGGCTAGGCGGTCCTCGTCAGGCCCGGCGTGATTCGCTTCCTGGTCGACGAGGATTTCAACAACGATCTCGTCCGGGGCCTTCTGCGACGTGTCCCGGAGGCCGATCTGGTGCGCGTGCAGGACGTCGGTCTTCTTGGCGCAACCGACGACACGGTGCTCGCTCGGGCCGCGTCCGAAGGACGAGTTGTCTTGACGCACGATGTGTCCACCTTGATCGCGCACGCGTACGAGCGGGTCCGGGCTGGCCAGCCGATGCCCGGTGTCATAGCCGTCTCGCAATCGTTGCCGGTCGGGCAGGTGATCGAGGATCTTCTGCTCGTCGCGCAGTGCAGCGCGCCGGAGGATTGGACGCATCAGGTCGTCTATCTCCCGCTCCGCTGAATCGGTCGGGCTCGGCGAGCGACGGATCCCAAAGTCCTGGGTCGCGGACCAGCGAGGCGCGACCCTCCCACGTGCCGATCGACCCTCCCCACTTTCCTCCCCACTTTGGCGTCACGGCCGGAACGCTCAGGTAACGCCTGGTAACGGGAACTGCGTGAAAAGACTCGATCTCGTAACGCTCAGAAACGGGCTCTCACGGCCCAAATCGCCTTGACACGGTAGGAGTCGGACGTTCGGAACCCCTTCCGGGACGACGACAGCCGAGCTGTTCAGGCTCGGGAGCGTGAACCTCATTCCCAACCGACCGCGATCGTCTTGTCGAACGGGATCCAGCACGCTTCGCCATCGGCAATGTGTGGGTCTGTAAAGTCGAGTTGCGGGCCAGCGATTTGAACCTGTGGCTCGACTCTCACGCGGGGATTGGTCGTGCGCCTCGGTTCACCGGCCATCCCGCCGACCGCGAGGGCAGCGTTGTGGCCAAATGGACTTGTCGCAACATGACGGCGAAGGGGCCGGAAGGCCCGCCCACAGATCCCGTGCGAGTGGAGGCCGATGGCGCTGCTGCCGCAGGTCACGGGCCGGCACGGCCCGACGCGGGCGTGGACGCGCAAGAGGGCTCCGGGGGCCCGCGGCGCAGGGGAGCGCCTCAGCCTGTCCTGTAACGTGCCCGGTAGACGTCGAGGTAGTCCGCGTCCTTGCAGATGCATGCGTAACCACGGTCCGGGAGACGGACATCCCGGTCCGCAAAAGTGGGCGAGCCAAGCATGTCCATGCGCAGGTAGTTGGACCGGGCGTCGTCATCTCGGATCGTGACGTCCGCTAGTAGCTCAGCCAGGAGCAGCAGCCCGGCTGCCGCCGAGATGAACGAGAGAGGCGCAACGACGACGCCGGCCGGCGTCTCAATCTGGGCGCCGCCACATACCGCGTGCCGGTGAAACGAAGCAAGCGGCGCGCCAATCAATTCGCCAAAGGTTCCGAGAGGGACGCCCCGGTGTGCCTCGACCCGCGCTACGAACGCCGCATCGACCTGCTTGTTCTCCGCTAGCAACCGCTCGACCTCCTCGGCTTCGACGCCGAGTTCACGCGCGACGATCTGCTCGCGTGTCATCGCGCGGCTACGGTCGACGTAGACGCAGAAGAGGCACGCGCGCCCGTCCCCAAAACCATGGCGTGAGACAGTGATGATCCGATCCGTCGTCGAAGCGTTGACGACGCGACGCGGAAGCAGGCGCGCGACGTCTCTTCGGCCTGCGTTGCTGTCGAGCGCAGTCACCGCAAGCTGCACGCGCGTGCCGGGATGCTCACGAACGTACTGCTGGTACGTGCCATCAAAGGGCATCACGCCGAGGGCGCCTCCCGCGAGGGCGCGCGCAGCGACCTCGACCTTGCTCGACTCGACGTCCGCCGCAGTCATCAAGACGTACCGCTGCAGGTTGGTCCAGTCGACGTGGTCGGCGTCGATTGGAACAAACGTACCTGCGCACGCAAGATGTGCGAGCCCGTAGACAAGTGCCGAGCCGATCGCTCCGACCCCCGCAAGATGCAGGGTGCCAACATCGATCCCGTCGGACATCGCACGCGGGGGCAGACGGAACACGAACGGCGCATTTGGCGTGAGCGGTGCGCCCGCCGCGGCTGCGACGTGCAAGAACGCCTGCGCAGCGCCGAAGCACGTCGCAATGAGCGCCGCAAGCACATCCTCGGACCCCTCGGCGCCGCCGCAGTCGATCCGCGCGAGGCCGGCCGCAAAGCCGACGACGACGCTCCTGCTTGCCACTGTCACGGGCGCGCTGCCGATGCCGACCGCTACGTCGATCTTGCCGCTCGGCGCTCCCCACGCGATCGCACCTTCGCTCAGGGCCGCCAGGATTCCTTCCGCTCCGCGCGTCGACGAGATCTTCCATGGATGCGGACCGAGCGGCACGTCGGGCCCGACCAGGTGAACCCGATGAAAGAGGCGCACGAGAAGATTCGCGTATCGGTTCCGCCGGACGGCTGCTCGGTGTTGACGATGTCGGCGAGGCCGTCCCCGTTGACGTCGTAGACGTCGAAGCCGTTGCTGTTCGAGTCCTGCACGAACGCCGCGACGGAGGTCCCGTTCGCGTATTGCAGGTTGAAGAGCGAGCTGCTCAGCGTGTTGTCCCGGCTCCAGCCGGACCCATTGTTGATCCAGACCGCGGCGATCTGCGTCGGCACGTAATAGAAGACCTGGCCGGCGAAGGGGCCGGTCGTCGGAGCGACCCCGTACCCGTTCTTCGTGTTCTTGAAGCTCCAAGACGAAGTCGGGCAAGCCGTCGCCGTTCACGTCCGCGAGCGCGAGGCCGTTGGAGTTTCCTTGCGCCTGGATGAACGAGAGCCCCTCGTTCACCGTTCCCGCCGTCGTGCACGGCGGAAGCGACGCGTCCACGCTCGCGCCGCCATCGTTGCACGACTCGCCGAGGTACTGGATCTCCGTCGCCCCCGACTCATTAATCGAGTTGAGGCTCGCCTGGAACGCCGCGCTCAGCGAATTGGTACCCCACCCCGTGCCGAGATTCAGGAAGACCTTGCGGCTCGTGTTCGACGGGTCCGTCGAATTCGCACCCGCTCTCCTGGACCTGGTAGGTGTACTGACGAACCGGGAGGACCGTCGTGTTGTCGGTCCCGACGACGCTGATCTCCGTGAGGAGCGAGCGCCCCGTCGAGGGGCTCGTCTGGTACGTCAGGTTGTACGTCCGGACGAGCGACGACCCCACCGAGTTCGACACGCTGTGCAGACGCCAGGCATGCTGCTGGAACGGGCCGCGGCCCTCGCGTATGCGGCGTGGCGCGCTGAGGAAGGCGAGCTCCCACTCCCGCAGTGAACGTTCTCGTCGACGTGAACCTGTCGCCCGCGTGGACGGACCTCTTCGCCGAGCACCACATCGAGGCTGTGCACTGGATTTCGGTGGGTGACCCGCGTGCCGCCGACACGCAGTTGATGCGCTACGCCAGGGAACACGGGTACGTCGTGTTCACGCACGATCTCGATTTCGGGACCTTGCTCGCGTTGACACGCGCGCGCGGTCCGAGCGTCGTGCAGGTGCGAGCCCAGAACGTACTACCGGAGGCCATCGGCAAGTTGGTCGCCCGCGTTCTAATAGAGCACGCCGCGGCGCTCGAGTCGGGCGCGCTCGTTACCGTCGACCAACATGCAGCGCGGGTGCGGGTCCTCCCGATTCTCTGACGGCGTACTCGCCGAACTCGCAGGATTGGCGGAGGGCGTGCACCCCTTCGTAAGGTCTCGCCAAGTCGCAGGTCAGGTTCAGGACGCTCGGAGCCGGGCCGTAAGGCATTTGCCAGACCGGACGCCACCCACCTGCGGCCTCCGCCTGACCTCTGGTGGCGCCGGTCGGAAACTGATCCAGGTCGCCGGTCGGAAATTGACCCACCCGGCGGTTGATTCCTACGCCTTGCGAGCGCTCTTGGGCAAGGCTGCACTGGTGGCTTGGTCGTCGTCGTTGGCCTCCTGGAGAGTTTTCTTTCGCATGCGGAAGCTCTTGCCCTTGGTCGGGACGACGGTGGCGTGGTGAGCGAGCCGATCGAGCAGGGCGGTGGGGAGCTTCTCGTCGCCGCCGAAGACCTTGACCCATTCGGAGAAGGCGAGATTGGTGGTGACGATGACGCTGCGTCGCTCGTAGCGCTCGGCGAGGAGGTTGAAGAGCAGCTCGCCGCCGGCGCGGTCGAAGGGCACGAAGCCCAGCTCGTCGAGCACGAGAAGATCGACCAGATGAGACGTCGTTGCAAGCGCCCGAGCTCGCGGGCGTCGCGCGCCTCGAGCAGCAAGCGGACAACATCAGCGGCGCGGGTGAAGAGGACGCGTCGTCGCTGCCGTGCGGCTTCGACGCCGAGCGCGATGGCCAGGTGCGTCTTTCCGGTGCCGATCGGGCCAGCGAAGATGAGATTGTCGGCGCGGTCGATCCATTCTCCGCGCGCGAGCTCGGCGATCTGTGCGGCGCTGACGGCACCGTCGGTCGCGGCGAAGTCGAAGGTGTCCTCGGCCGTAGCCAGGAAGACGGCCACCCCCAGGACCACCACGGGAACGGGAGCGAGCAGTTCGCGCACGTGCAGCAGACGTTGGACGAGAGATCACACGGCGACCGACGCACGCGGGCACTCATTGAGCGTGCGTGGGAAAATAGTACGGCCGGCTCGTCGGTCAGGTCCTGTGGGCACGCCGTCTGGTCGTCGCCGCCGCCGATTTCGCTACGGCTTGGGGCCGATTTTCCAAGCCGCGAAGGTGATTCTGGACGAGCGCGTACAGCTCGGCATCAAAGTCGAACCGAAAACCCTTCAGGTCGAACTCGTCGATCACTCGGACGACGACCGGCGCGAGGTCGACGAGCTGGCGCGCACCGACAATGAAGAGCGCAAGGTGCCCCATGAACTGGAAGCCCTCGCCCGGGCGAAAGTAGGGCCACCTGGCCTCCAGCTTTGCACCCGTTCTCGTCATCTGCGTCCACAGTCGCC
>Ga0302325_10024695_pt1 | contig 12497 bp, 15 predicted proteins | sample Palsa_T0_2_FD_201948 | JGI IMG/M metagenome (GOLD analysis project Ga0302325, IMG submission 201948) | Peat permafrost microbial communities from Stordalen Mire near Abisko, Sweden - Palsa_T0_2 | ecosystem: Environmental > Terrestrial > Soil > Palsa > Peat permafrost | place: Sweden: Abisko...
GGCCAGCGCGCCAGCAGCGCCTGCAGCACGCGCGCCGTCGTCGACTTGCCCACCGCGACCGAGCCGGCGACGCCGATCACATAGGGCATCTTGGCATCCGAGGTCGCGATGAAGCGCTGCTGGGCCCGGAACAGGCGCTGGGTCGCCGCGACATATAGCGAGAGCAGGCGCGACAGCGGCAGATAGATGTCCTCGATCTCCGCGATGTCGAGGCGATCGTGCAGCGAGCGCAGCCGGGTCACTTCGTCCGACGTGAGCGTCATCGGGGTGTCTTCGCGGCGCGCCGCCCACTCGGCCCGCGAGAACACGTGATAAGGCGAAAGCCCGTCTTCGATTCGTTGTTCCATCAAGACATCCGTGCCGGGTTCAGCCGCCTTTGCGCGAGGACTTTTCCTGCAGTCCGGTCTGGCTGGCGCGGGCGCCGAGCACGGCCTCGACCTCGGACAGCTTGATGTCGCGCGCCTTGAGGACCACGAGCAGGTGGTACATGAGATCGGCGGTCTCCTCGATCAGCCGCTCGCGGCTTTCGACCACCGAGGCGAGCGCGAGTTCGACCGCCTCCTCGCCGAGCTTTTTGGCGCATTGGGCGACGCCGCGATCCAGCAGCTTGCGCGTGTAGGACACGTCGGCGTCGGCGATCGCGCGCTCGTCGACGCGGCGTTCCAGATCGTAAATGGTGAATTTGTCCATGGTCGTTCCCCTTAACATCTCGCATGGCGCGCGGATAGGCGTTCAAACATCCAGGCGCATCGCGAGGCCGGTGCCGGCCATATAGGTCTTGGCTTCCCAAATCGAATATTCGCCGAAATGAAAAATCGACGCCGCCAGGACGGCGGCGGCATGGCCGTCCCGGACGCCGGCGACGAGATGATCGAGCGTGCCGACGCCGCCAGAGGCGATCACCGGCACGGTCACGGCATCGGCGACCGCCCGGGTCAGCGTGATGTCGAAGCCCGCGCGGGTGCCGTCGCGGTCCATCGACGTGAGTAGGATTTCGCCGGCGCCGAGCGCGACGACTTCGCGCGCATAGGCGATTGCGTCCAGGCCGGTCGGTTTGCGGCCGCCATGGGTGAAGATGTCCCAGCGCTCCGGTGCGCCGGGCGGCGATACCTTCTTGGCATCGATCGCCACCACGATGCACTGATCGCCGAATTTCTCCGCCGCCTCCCTGACGAATTCACGCCGGTCGACCGCCGCGGTGTTGATGGAGACCTTGTCGGCGCCGGACTGCAGCAGGGCGCGGATATCGGCGATGGTGCGTACCCCGCCGCCGACCGTGAGCGGCATGAAGCAGGCCTCCGCGGTGCGGCGGACGACATCGAGGATGATGCCGCGGTTCTCGTGGCTCGCGGTGATGTCGAGAAAGCACAATTCGTCGGCGCCCGCCGCGTCGTAGGCGATGGCGGCTTCCACGGGATCGCCGGCGTCGCGCAGGTCGATGAAGTTGATGCCCTTGACCACCCGGCCGTCCTTGACGTCGAGGCAGGGAATGACGCGGACCTTCAGCATCGCGCCCTCATTGGGGCCGCGCGGCGCGGATCAGCCGCAGCGCCTGGCTGGCGTTGAGCCGGCCGTCATAGAGGGCGCGGCCGGCGATGGCGCCGGCCAGCTTGGCGGCGCGCGGCTCGAGCATCTTGCGGATGTCGTCGAGGGAGGCGAGGCCACCCGACGCGATCACCGGGATCGCAATGGCGTCCGCCAGCGCAATGGTGGCGTCGAGGTTGAGGCCCATGAGCAGCCCGTCACGGGAAATGTCGGTGTAGATGATCGCCGCGACGCCGGCATCCTCGAAACGCCGCGCGATCTCCAGCGCGGAGAGTTCCGAGCTTTCCGCCCAGCCCTGGACCGCCACCTTGCCGTCGCGGGCATCGAGGCCGACCGCGATGCGGCCGGGAAAGGCGCGGGCAGCCGCCTTCACCAAGGCGGGATCGCGCACCGCGGCGGTGCCGATGATGGCGCGGTCGACGCCCTTTTCCAGCCAGCCGGCGATCACCGCCATGTCGCGCAGGCCGCCGCCGAGTTGCACCGGCAGAGGTACGCTTTCGATGATCCGCTCCACCGCCATCACATTGACCGGGCGGCCGGCAAACGCCGCATCGAGGTCGACGAGATGGAGGTATTCGAACCCCTCGGCTTCGAAGCTCTGCGCCTGGGAAGCGGGGTCGTGGTTGAATACCGTGGCGCGCGCCATGTCGCCTTGCTGCAGGCGCACGCAGACGCCGTCCTTTATGTCGATGGCCGGAAACAGGATCAATGGCGTGGCTCTTCAGACCGTTGGTCCGCGCGTGGCCGCGCGGTCACGGTTTCCAGTCGAGGAAATTGGAGATCAAGGCAAGCCCAAGTTTCTGGCTCTTTTCCGGATGGAACTGGGTGCCGGCGTAATTCTCCCGGGCGACGAAGGCGGTGACCGGCCCGCCGTAGTCGGCATCGGCGACGAGATCGGCGCGGTCGGCCACTGCAAGGTGGTAGCTGTGTACGAAATAGGCGTGGAGTCCCCCGGGGCCGAGCGGAATGCCCGCGAACAGGGGATGCGGCTTTCTCTCGTCGAGCGTGTTCCAGCCCATATGCGGGATTTTCAGGCCGGGGTCGCCGGGCTCGATGCGGCATACTTCGCCGGCGATCCAGCCCAGGCCCTCGGTCACCTCGTATTCACGGCCGCGCTCGGCCAGGAGCTGCATGCCGACGCAAATGCCGAGGAAGGGCCGGCCGTGCCGGCGTACGGTTTCGGTCAGCGCCTCCACCATGCCGGGCAATGCGTCGAGGCCGCGCCGGCAGTCGGCGAAGGCGCCGACACCGGGCAGCACCACGCGATCGGCGGCGCGGACCGCCTCGGGGTCGTTGGTCACCGCGATGGCGTCGGAATGGCCGCTCTCGCGTGCCGCCCGCTCGAACGCCTTGGCGGCCGAATGCAGGTTGCCGGAGCCGTAATCGATGATGGCAACGCTCACCGGCCCCCTCCGGGCTCCGGAAACAGGCCGATCACGCCCGCGCTGGAGACCGGTGCGTAGGGCGGCGGCGGCGGCATCGCGCTCTCGGCCGACCATGAATCGAAGAAGCGGCGTTCCGCCATTTCGAGATCATCCGCGATGACGATGCCGCGGTCGCGCCAGCCCCGCCGCAGCAGGGTCCAGCGCCGCATGCTCGCCGCCTCGATGCCGACCAGCAGCGCAATGAGGAAAAGCACCATAGAACGTACCGGCGACGCTATTCCGAGGCGCAGCAAGCCGAACTCGATGAGTCCGAGGACGATCAGGTAGATGATCAGCACCAGCCACAACCGCCGCCAGATCATCCATAGCGGGCCGAACAGGAACGCCGCCCAGTTGAACCGTTCGCGCAGGAACACGCACCTTTCGGCGTGGTCGGCAGCGGAGCGGCCCGCACGCGCCGGAGGCTCGAACACCGCGAAAGCTGGCATGGCATGATCCCGGATTTACGGCCGCGAGCCACCCGCAGGTGACCGGCGACGCCCCTGTTGAAAGCGAACGGCAGCCGCTCAGCCGCCGAGCGATCCCTTGGTCGAGGGCACCTCATCCTTGGCGCGTGGGTCGATCGCCACCGCCGCCCGCAGCGCCCGCGCGAGCCCTTTGAAGCAGGACTCCGATATATGATGATCGTTGGTGCCGTAAAGGGTCTCCACATGCAGCGTGATCCCGGCGTTCATGGCGAAGGCCTGGAACCACTCCTGGACCAGTTCGGTATCGAAGGTGCCGATCTTGTCGCGGGCGAAAGCGGCCTTGAACACGAGGTAGGGCCGGCCGGAAATGTCGATGGCGACGCGGGTCAGCGCTTCGTCCATCGGCAGGTGCACGTCGGCATAGCGGGTGATGCCCTTCATGTCGCCCAGCGCCTGCTTTACCGCCTGTCCGAGCGCAATGCCGACATCCTCGGTGGTGTGATGATGGTCGATGTGCAGGTCACCCGCGGCCTTCGCCGTGATGTCGATCCGGGAATGGCGGGACAGAAGGTCGAGCATATGGTCGAGGAAGCCGATCCCGGTCGCGATCGTGGCGTGGCCGCGGCCGTCGAGATCGACGGTCACCGAGACGTCGGTTTCCTTGGTGGCGCGCTTGACCGTTGCCGTGCGCATACGCGCTGTCTCCGAAGCTCAAACCCGGCCTTGTATCAGGGGGCGGGCGCGCCCGCCACTGCCGCCATGGCAAAGGATTAATCAATGCCCGCAGGGCCGCCACCGGCCCACCGCGCGCCCGATTTGCGTTGCGCCGGGCGAGTGCCTAAATCAGGGCTCCCATATGAGAGCGCTGTCCATGCAGTCCCCGCAGTCCGATAGTTGGCACGCCACCACGATCCTGACCGTCCGCAAGGGCGGCGTGGTCGCCGTCGGCGGCGACGGCCAGGTGTCGATCGGCCAGACCATCGTCAAGGCCAACGCCAAGAAGGTCCGCCGGCTCGCCAAGGGCGACGTGATCGGCGGCTTCGCCGGCGCCACCGCCGATGCCTTTACCCTGTTCGAGCGCCTCGAAGCCAAGCTCGAGCAATATCCCGGGCAGCTCATGCGCGCGGCGGTGGAGCTTGCCAAGGACTGGCGGACCGACCGCTATCTGCGCCGCCTGGAAGCGATGATGATCGTGGCCGACGCCCGCATCTCCCTGGTGCTGACCGGCACCGGGGACGTGCTGGAGCCGGAGAACGGCGTCATGGGCATCGGGTCCGGCGGCAATTACGCCCTCGCCGCGGCGCGCGCGCTGGTCGACACCGACATGGAAGCCGAGGCGATAGTGCGCAAGGCGATGACGATCGCGGCGGAGATTTGCGTCTATACCAACCACAGTGTGACCGTCGAGACGCTGCAGGCCTGATCCCCGCGCGCTGCGGACGGCGAGAAAGACCCATGACCGATTTTTCCCCTCGCGAAATCGTCTCCGAGCTCGACCGCTATATCATCGGCCAGGGCGACGCCAAGCGCGCGGTCGCGATCGCGCTGCGCAACCGCTGGCGCCGGCTCCAGCTCGACGACAAGCTGCGCGAAGAGGTGATGCCGAAGAACATCCTGATGATCGGGCCGACCGGCGTCGGCAAGACCGAGATCTCGCGCCGGCTGGCCAAGCTCGCCGGCGCCCCCTTCCTCAAGGTCGAGGCGACCAAATTCACCGAGGTCGGCTATGTCGGCCGCGACGTCGAGCAGATCGTGCGCGACCTCGTCGAAGTCGCGATCGGGCTGACCCGGGAAAAAAAGCGCAAGGATGTCCGGGTCCGCGCCCACAGCGCCGCCGAGGACCGCGTCGTCGACGCGCTGGTCGGCCCCACCGCCAGCGCCTCCACCAAGGATAGCTTTCGCAAGAAGCTGCGCGCCGGCGATCTCGACGACAAGGAGATCGAAGTCGAGCTGCAAGCCTCCGGCGGCGGCATGCCGATGTTCGAGATTCCCGGCATGCCCGGCGCCCAGATGGGCGCGATCTCGATCGGCGACATTTTCGGCAAGCTCGGCGGCAACCGCACCAAGACCCGCCGGCTCACGGTGAAGGAGTCCTACGAGGTGCTGGTCAACGAGGAGTCCGACAAGCTGCTAGACCAGGACCAACTGGTGCAGGAGGCGATCCGGGCGGTCGAGAACAACGGCATCGTGTTCCTCGACGAGATCGACAAGATCTGCGTACGCGACGGCAGGGCCGGTGCCGACGTGTCGCGGGAAGGTGTGCAGCGCGACCTGCTGCCGCTGATCGAAGGCACCACGGTGTCGACCAAGCACGGCGCGGTGAAGACCGACCATGTGCTGTTCATCGCGTCCGGCGCTTTTCACATCGCCAAGCCCTCCGACCTGCTGCCGGAGCTGCAGGGCCGCCTGCCGATCCGGGTCGAGCTCAAGCCGCTCACCCGCGAGGACCTCAAGCGCATCCTCACCGAGCCGGAGGCGTCGCTGATCAAGCAATATGTGGCACTGATCGCGACCGAAGGGGTGACGCTGGAATTCACCGCGGATTCGATCGACGCCATCGCCGACATTGCGGTCTCGGTGAATTCGACGGTGGAGAACATCGGCGCGCGGCGGCTGCAGACGGTGATGGAGCGCGTGCTCGACGACATCTCGTTCGGTGCACCCGACCGCTCCGGCGAATCGGTGACCATCGACGCCGAATACGTGCGAAGCCGCGTCGCCGACCTCGCCAAGAACGCGGATTTGAGCCGGTTCATCTTGTGAGGATGGCGGGACTTGCGCCGCGAAGGCGTCGGATCAATTGATTGCTGCGTGGCCATGCCGCATCAGAACCAGCGCTTCCCGGTTATCTCCATCCGCGCACGCTGACCGCGCAGCAGGTCCTCAACATCCTGACGTACACCAAGCTTTTCCACTTCCGGATGAAGCCACAGCCCGTCGACGATGCGACCACCGCCCATCCCGCCGGCCACAGCTCCCGCGCTCGGCACGATCTCATAAAACACGCGCGCCATATTGGGATCAGCCCAGCACATCGCGTCAATGTCGGCTAGAAGTTGGTTGAGCGACGCTTGGCCACAGCTGACGTTGCGGACTGGAATTGTGAGATAGATCGTACCTCCATCATCGCCTTGCATGATCACGACGCTATCGGAACGACTGCGTGCCTCTTCCAAGCTCTTAAAGGCGATGTATTCGCTGCCATGACCCTCCGCCATCATCGACCGAAGTGAGCCGTTGTATTTGGGGAGCCATATCATCGAGCAATCCGGAGAATTCTCATCCTCAACGCGATATTTTTCTTTGTCGCTTGGTGACCCGCTACCCCCCGCGCCTCGCCTTGCGCAGTCGCACATAAAGAGCGCCTTCGCCGCCGTGGCCGACATGGGCGACATCGAAGCCGAGCACGCAGGCGCGGAATTCCGGCAGGCCGAGCCACAGCGGCACTTGGCGCCGCAACACGCCGCGCTCGCCGCGGGCCACCGCGCCGGCGCTGCCCTTGCCGGTGATGACGAGCACGAACTTCGCCCCCTCGGCCTGATAACGGCGCAGAAAGTGCAGCAGGGCATCGTGGGCTTGCGCCTGGGTCATGCCGTGGAGGTCGATGCGTCCGCCGATCGCGGTCTTGCCGCGGGCGAGCTGCTGCTTCTCCCGCCGCGCGATCGCGATCGTCGACGCCGGCGGCTTGGGATGGTGGGCAGCGGCCGGGGGCGGATGATCCGCCGCCGCTTTCCTCACCGGCCTTGCGGCTTGCGGAGGCGGTTTCGGCACGGCGACCATCGACACCCGCTTGCCGGCGCGAAGCGGCTTGATCGACCGCGCCACCGCCGACCACAGGCGTTCTTCCTCCTCGGTGAGGCGGCGGCGGCCCGTACGGGCCGATGCCTGCCACGTCGGCGCGATGGATTTCTTCTCGCTCATTGCCGATAGCGCCGCGAACGCCGCGGCTCCTCTCGCGCGGCCAACGGCGAATTCGCGGCGGGATGGAGGGGATGGGCGGCCGCCTCCGACGGCGGCGGCTTTACCGGCGGCAGCGGCATGCGCGCGCCGGCCGCGGCGGGATCGATTTCGCGCGGCAGCAAAATGGCGAAGCGGCCCGGCTGCCGGATCCGGCCGGCGACCTGGCCGGCTTCGTCGCCGGCGCCGAAAAACAGGTCGGCGCGGGCCGGGCCGACGATCGCCGAGCCGGTGTCCTGCGCGATCATGATGCGGCGGAACGGCGACTGGCTTTTCGGGCTCGCCAGCGGCAGGTCGGCCTCGATGAAGAACGGCGTCCCATAGACGTGCAGAGCCTTGTCCACAGCGATCGAGCGCCCCGCCGACAGCGGGATGCCTTGGCCTCCGATCGCCTCGGTGTCGTCGTTCAATCCGACGATGCGGAAGAACACGACCGAGCGGTTCTGCCGGCGGACGTCCTTGGCGCCCTCGGGATTGTCGTGCATCCATTCGCGGATGCGCTGCATCGACATCTCCTCCCGGGGCACCAGGTTGCGTTCGATCAGCACCCGTCCGACCGGTACGTAGGAATAGCCGTTGTGGGCGTCGTAATTGATGCGCAGCATGGCGCCGTCCTCGAGCCGGACACGCGCGGAGCCCTGGATCTGGATGAACAGCGCCTCGGTCGCGCTGCGCAGCCAGCAAATCTCGAGATGCTGGCCGTCGAGCGCACCGTCCTCGATCTCGCCGCGGTCGTAATACGGCACCAGCTCGCCGCTCGCGGTGCGGCGGAAGGCGCGGCCGGTATTGGGAAACGGACCGCCATCAGGGAACCCGGGAGCGACCAGATCACGCGGGCGACGGTACAGTGGCACCGTGAATTCCCGGGTCGGGAACCGCGAGCCGTCGACGATGGGCTCGTAATAGCCAGTGAGGAAGCCGGCCGAATCGCCGAGCTTGCGTATTCGCACAGGCACGAAATTGGTCTCGAAGAACTGCCGCGCCGCCTCCGGTCCGAGCGGCGCCGCCTTGACCGCGCGCGCGCAGACCTGTTCGAGCGCGGTGCGTACCGGCCGGGTGTCGCCCCCCGCTACAGGCTGAGGATGAACGACTCGGCTGCGCGCCGAATGGAGATACAGGGGCTCCGCGCGTATGGCGCTGGCACGAACGATCGGTCGGCAGCTTGCATAGAAGGTCGCAAAGGCGCTGGCGTGATCGTCCTGGGCCCAGCCGTCGAGATCGGCCCAACTGGCCGGTTCCAGCGCAGCATTGGGAATTGTCAGAGGCCCTGAGCCCGGATCGGCCGCCACGGCGGCCGCAGGCGCAGGCCCGTGAGAAATCGAGCCGGTCACGGCATGGCGCGAGAGCGGCGGCGCATAGCGGCGCGCGTCGGCGCCAACCATGGCCGCGGCGGCGATCACGAGCGCCGCCAGCAGGGAGAACAGAAGACCTCGCGGCGGCGTGCGCATCGGTCCGGCTTTCCGGTCAGCCGCCGGCTTCGGTCGCGACCAGCTTCCAGTTGGGATCGCGCGAGGTCACGTCGCGGGCGAAAGTCCAGACATCGGTGACGCTGGTCACCCGGTCTGCGCTGCCGTCGATGACGTTGCCGTTGCGGTCCCGGGTCGCCGACACCAGTTGGGACACGAACCGCAAGGTGATCTGGGCGGTCTTGCCGCGAAATTCGGCTGCGGTGATCTCGGCCACGTCGATCGAGACGAACCGGGTCTCCGCCGTCTCGCCGCGCCCTTCGCGCTCGCGAATCACGGCATCGAACCCTTCGAACACCTCTTTGGCGAGGAGATCCTTCAAGGCCCGGCGATCGCCCTCGGCATAGGCGGTGACGATCATTTCGTAGGCCGAGCGGGCGCCGACGATGAAATGCTTGGCGTCGAAGCCCTTGTCTACGGCCGCGATGGCGTCGAGCCCCCGCGCCACCGCCGAACCGGCCGGCGCGATCCCGGCATAGCGGTCCGCCGATTCCTTGACCTCGACCGGCTTGGCTGGTTCAGCGGTGCGCGGCGGCAAAGGGATGACCTTGTCGTTTGCCGCATTGCGCACGGGATCGGGCGCGGAATAGGGGTCATAAGGCGGCCGTTCCCGGCCGGTCCGCTGTCCGAGGACACTGCGCAGCCGCAGGAAGATGAATACCGCCAACGCCAGGAAGATGATGGTGTAAATATCGAACACGTCAGTGCTTTCGCGGCTGCCGCAGTGCGCGCTGCAGCGCCTTTTGAGCTCAATCCAGTTCTACCATACCGTTGCCGCTCATATCATGTAGGGAACTGGTGAAGTTGTTCCAGGGTTACTCCGCTGGGCGCTTGTTTGCACTGCAAGCTTAGACGATCGGTGAGCGTGCGCCAACAGGGCGCCCCCAGGAGGTCCCATACAGGAAAAGCGTTGATGAACTAACATCGCGCCAGAAAAGAGGCCATATGACGTTTGTGGCAGCGCGCGGGTTAGGATTTTGAGCCGATGCAACTCGTCAAATGGATCGCTACCGGCCTGCTGGTGCTGCCGCTGGCGGAAATCGCGGCGTTCATCCTGGTCGCAAGCCAGGTGGGCTTCATCACGGCGCTCGGCCTGATGATCCTCATCTCGTTCCTGGGAGTGCTGGTGCTGCGCCATACCGGTAGCGGCGCGGTCACCCGCCTGCGCACCGCGGCCGGCCGCAGCGAAATCCACACGATCGCACTGGGCGGCTCCGGCGCCGGCACTGCTCTCGGCGGAATTCTGATGGTTATTCCGGGATTTATCACCGGCTTACTGGGCCTGCTGTTGATCCTGCCGGCGACCCGGGAGTGGCTCACCGGGACCATGCTGCGGCATTTCACGCAGCGTCCTCGGACGCCCCCGCCCGGCACCATCGACCTCGCGCCGGAGGAATGGCGGCCGCTGCCCGATCCGGAGTTGCCGCCACGCCGGCGCCGGCACAAAGACACCCCGCCAATTCGATAAGTGGATCCTCCGGCCGCGAATCTCGGGGGCTGGGCCGCTCGAGTGCGTCCTTGTTCGGCCTGATCGCCTGTGTTAGCCACACGGCAAATCGGTGGATGCGCATCGCCGGCAAGCGGAGGGGAATGGATGGCAAGTTCGACGAACGGTGGCAGCGCCGCCGACGAGGCAGGAGCCCAGCCGAACCTCGGCGTGATCGCGCAATACATCAAGGATTTTTCGTTCGAGAATCCGAACGCGCCGAATTCCCTGATGCAGCCGCAACAGCAGCCGCAGATCTCGATCCAGATCAATGTCAATCCGAACCAGCTCTCGACCACCGATTTCGAGGTCGAGCTCAAGATCGAGGGCAAGGCCGAACTCACCGGCAGCGTGTTGTTTGCGTTCGATCTCAACTATGCCGGCGTGTTCCGGCTGACCAACATCCCCCAGGAAAATCTCGGGCCGCTGTTGATGATCGAGTGCCCGCGGCTGCTGTTTCCGTTCGCCCGCGAGCTGATCGCCAGCGCGATCTCCAATGGCGGGTTCCCGCCGCTGATGCTGCAGCCGATCGATTTCGTCGGGCTCTATCAGCGGCGCCTCGCGGACATGCAAGCCCCCCAGCCGTCGACCCCGGCGTGAGGTTTTTGCGCCCGAGGCCGACCGGCCGCAGCTTCTTCCGGTGAAAATAATTCATCAAATCAATGGTTTGTGACGCCTTCCGATTCAACCTGAATCGATGGCGTTCTAACCCTTTGCGGCGGCGGCTCGGCTTGCTATGGTTCCGGAACGGGACAGTTCGGGCGGGGCGGGGTTGCGACACCGCGGGTCCGGAAGTCCTCACCCTGGGAAACCGATGAAACCCGCGCTCATCCTGAAATCGGTGCGCAATTTCCGCAATGCGATCGCGACCAACATCAATCGCGCGCGCGACCGCGCGTTCATTCCGAAATCGGCGATCTCGCTGGGCATCGAGACATCGAGCCTTTGCAACCTGGAATGCCGGTTCTGCGCCTACGTCAAGAAGCAGAGCCCCAAGGTGTCGATGAAGGACGAGTTCTTCCGTAACTGCATCGCGCAGGCCCTCGAGATGGGCTACCGCCGGTTCGACCTGACGCCCTGCACCGGCGACGTCTTCATGGACCGCGGCATCTTCAACAAGCTCGACCACATGGAGGCAAATCCGGCGGTGCTGAGCTACAGTTTCTTCACCAATTTCACCATTCCGAAGGCGCAGGACGTGAAACGCCTGTTCGACCTCGGCAAGCTGTCCCACCTCGCCATCAGCATCTATGGCTACGACGCCGAGACCTTCGTCGCCATCACCCAGTCGACCGAAAAGGTGTACCGCCGCCTCGTGTACAATCTCGAGACCTTCCTCGGGCAGTTCGAGCGCCGCAAGTTCGATTTGCACATCTCGCTTCACCCGGGAGTGGCGTCGCTGCGGGGCCGCAGCAGCGAGATCACGCGATTGCTCGACCGCTTCCGCAAGGCCGGCGTGACGGTGAAGGTTTCCAAGGGCGTCTACAACAACTGGGGCGGCTACGTCACCAATGACGACGTCCACGATCTGCCCATCGACATCGCCGGTCCCGACCTGATCTACAAGAACGGCGCCTGCGTCCGGCTCTTCACCACCGTGCAGATCATGGCCACCGGCATCGTGAACGGCTGCGCCTGCCGCGACGCCGACGCGACGTTGCGCCTCGGCGATCTCAAGGAAGCGCCGCTGCGGGACATCATCTCCAGCCGGAATCCGGCTTACATGGCCCTGATCGAAGAGCAGCAGCAGGGAAATTTCCGGCCGGTCTGCCAGAGCTGCGACATGTATGCGAGCATCTACCACAAGAGCTCGGTTTACCGGAAAGAGGGCGTCGAATTGGAGACGCTCGCGGAATTCAAGACGCGCCTGGGCTGAACCGGGCCGCCGCGATCGATCTGCGCCCTCTCCTTGGCGGGGCTACAGGGAGAACGTTCATGGCGTCGGGCATCACGCGCAAGGATTTCCTGCGATCGCCTCGCCATAACACCTCTTTCGCGGGCGCGTGCGATCAGTTAGCCTGAGAATAGCTGCCCTTGAAGCGGGACGTGCCGAAGTCCTTGTGGGGTCAACGGGCAGCAAGGATGCCGTCGGCGGGCGCGCCCTATGGGCACCGACATCCTTTTTTCGGTCGTACATCTTCGATTGGAATTTGAAGGGTCCGCGTGCCGCCATTGCAGCGGCGCGACCCAA
>Ga0302325_10024698_pt1 | contig 12497 bp, 10 predicted proteins | sample Palsa_T0_2_FD_201948 | JGI IMG/M metagenome (GOLD analysis project Ga0302325, IMG submission 201948) | Peat permafrost microbial communities from Stordalen Mire near Abisko, Sweden - Palsa_T0_2 | ecosystem: Environmental > Terrestrial > Soil > Palsa > Peat permafrost | place: Sweden: Abisko...
GGCTCCATCTACGACGTAATCGAGCACGCCGGCGAACTCTGGGTCGTGATGGAGTACATCGAAGGCAAGACCCTGCGCCATCGCCTCAAACAACCCATTTCCACCGACGAATTCTTCGCCATCGCCGCGCAGTGCTGCGAAGGCCTGCAGGCCGCTCACGAAAAAGGCATCATTCACGGCGATATCAAGCCCGAAAACATCATGCTCGCCCCCGGCAACCGGGTAAAGATTCTCGACTTCGGTGTTGCCCGCCGTGCCTGGAGGAGCAATCCCAACGACGACACCAAAAGCATGGAGACCATGGCCCCCGCCGGTGGCACTCCCGCCTACATGGCTCCCGAAGTCCTGCTTCAGAGGCGCGATGACTGCCGCTCTGACATCTTCTCCCTCGGCCTTGTCTTCTATGAAATGCTCGGCGGTGGACAGCCCTTTCAAAGCGACAGTCTGGCCACCACCGTGGCACGCATTGTCCACGAAGACCCGCCCTCGCTCAAGAATGCTCCCGGCCCACTCGCCGCTGTCATCTCTCGCACCCTGGCTAAGGATCCCGATGCGCGCTATCCCAGCGTCGCCGTTCTCTTGGACGACCTGCGCCGTGTTCAACAAGGCGGAAAGCCGAAACGCGACCCGTCGGCTGCCGGCAGTCTTCGCCAATACCGTGTGCTCGCCGCGTTGGCGATAGTCCTGATTGTCGTGGCGCTCCTCGCCTCTCCTCCTGCGCGCCGGTGGTTGCGCTCTTCGACTGCAAGTACCGCCGCCACTCCATCCCAGGCCAACGGACTGCCTCAAACCAAAATCCTGGCCGTTCTTCCCTTCGCTGCCGTTGACGGCAACCCAAAACTCACCGCCCTCGGCGAGGGCTTGGTCGAAAGCCTGGCCAGCAAACTCGGCAAGCTCACCGAGGACCGCGCCTTTGAAGTCGTCCCCGCGCGCAACCTGCAGGACAAAAGGATTTCCACGCTCCCCGACGCCGCCCGGATGTTCGGCGCCAACCTCGGCCTCACTCTCACCCTCGAGCCTCAGTCCGCCGGCCTGGTCAAGGTCACTTATTCTCTGCTTAATGCCCAAAGCGGCGCTCCGATTGGCGGCGGCGCCCTCACCGTCCCCACCACAGACGCCTTCTCGGTGGAACAAGACGTCGCCGAAGGAACGGTCAAAGCCCTGCGCCTGCAGTTGCACCCAGAAGAAGAAACCGCTCTGAAATACCACGGCACCGATAAGGCCGAAGCCTACCAGTATTATCTGCAGGCGCAAGGCTATCTCCTTGATCACAGCAGGGCTGAGAATCTCGACAACGCCGCCCTGATGGCCCGCGAAGCCCTCAAGCTCGATCCCAACTTCGGCATGGCCAAAGCCGTTCTCGGCGAGAGCTATTGGCTCAAGTATTCCGACACCAAGCAAAAGCAATGGATCGCGCCAGCCCAGACCGGCTGCAATGACGCCGTCAAACTCGGCAACGCCGGCACCGCCGGCCACGTCTGCCTCGGCCTGATCGAGGACGGCACCGGGCACTCCCCCGAAGCCGCTGCCGAATTTCAGCTCGCCCTCGGTCTCGAACCCACCAACGAAGAAGCCGCCATCGGTCTAGCCCTGGCCGACGAACACGAAGGTAAAATTACTGAAGCCGAAAAGGCTTACCAGCAAGCCATTCAATCCCATCCCAACAGTCGCTACAGCTACAACCTTTTCGGCACCTTCTACCGACGTCGCGCCGAGTATGACAAAGCCCTGCAGATGTTTGCCAAGGTTATTCAGATCGCTCCCGAATGGTATGGGACGTATGTGAATATCGGATCCATCTATAACGACATGGGCCAATACGAGAAGGGGATCGACCCCTTGAAAAAGTCCATCGCCATCCGGCCGAGCTATTCCGGATATGTAAACCTCGGCGCAGCGTATTTCGGCCTCAATAAGTTTGACGACGCGGCCAAGGCCTACCAGGAGGCGATCAAGCTGGACCCTGAGCAGCAAGTCATTTGGGGCAATCTGGGCGCGGCCCTTTACTACGGCGGCAAGAAGGATCAAGCGGTAGGGCCAAGTCGCAAAGCGATCGAACTCGCGTTGGCAGACTTAAAGGTCAATCCTCGCGATGCGGAATTGCTCAGCAGCTTGGCGGGTTATTATTCCATGCTCGGTGATCGCAAGAACGCTCTGCTTTATCTGGGTCAGGCGCTGCAGTACGGCCATAACGATAAAGGGATATCGATAGACGCGGCCGGGGTGTATAGCCAACTAGGCGAAACCGGATTAGCAATCGAATGGCTGGGCAGGGCTGTGCAGGCCGGCTATACGACAGACAAGATTCGGAGCGATCCCGAGTTCGCGAAACTGGCCGGCAATCCGACTTACGAGCAATTGATCAAGTCTCCACATCCGTAAATTCCCGGCACTCTTCGCCGGGAACGGGCCCACGAACTGGTCTCATAAGTGTTTTGAGAATGGCGCGGCTTCTTGGGAAGGCACGGCTTCAGTCGTTGAGCCTGCCCTCAGTGCGGGAAGCGAGTCGAAGGGCGCTGCTGAACCACGAAACGACGCGGGCTTGAGCCCCTGAGGGCCAGTTATTCGCTATCTCGAAAACGTATATGTGACCTATTACAGCAAAATTCCTGCATCGAGCGAAAGTTTGTGTCGAGCCATCCGCCCTGCTAATCCGAAAGGAGCACACGCATGACGAAAGAAAAAGGAAAGGGAAAGAAAACAGATTCAACAACCCGCACTCCAAACATCTGCGACAATTTTTCCGGAGACCCTGGCGATCCCGTGCGGTGGCAGGGCGTCCCCGCAAGCTGCACCATTAGTCACACAACATCCGGCTACCCTGACCTCACGTTCCCCTTCACACCCGACCAAGGGTCGAACGGGTCGTATTACATCAGCCTGCCCACCCTGACCACGATCAGCATTGGGTCCAGACTCGCGGCCGGCACTTACTATTTCAACGTGAGTTGCTCCACTGGGGCAGCCGTACACTCCGTGAAACGTCCCCTAACGCCAGCACTTAACCCCGCGGACGCGCGGTTTCCAGTCGAAGGCGAGCGCCCCGGCCATTTGAAAGGAGAACAACATGTCAACTACCAGAACCCCGAACATCTGCAGCGATTTTTCCGGAGACCCTGGCGATCCCGTGCAGTGGCAGGGCGTCCCACCAACCGGCTGCAAGATCGCGGTGGACGGAACCTGGCCCTTCAACGTAGGGCCCCCGATCAACCTACCGACCCTCACGACCGTCACCATTGCGTCCGGACTCGCGGCCGGCACTTACCGTTTCGACGTGAGTTGCTGTTCCACCCACTCAGTAACCGTCTCCTAGCCTGACCACTTCACCCGCGGGCGCGCGGTTTCCAGTCGAAGCCGAGCGCCCGCGTGCTTCCCTGCACTGTCTGCGTGCCTCCGTGGTAGGTTCTCGTCTCACTTCCTCCAAAACCTCCCGACTCCCACGCGCACCTGCACCGTATTCAGCCCCGGATTCGGCGACGCCAGCCCGGCATTCGAAATGTGCAAATACCGCAACTCCACGCTCCAGTTATATTTCGCGCCCAACACGTGCGTCCCCAGCGCGGCCGCCGACGTGAAGTTCACCGTGTTCGTGTACGTCGGGACGTTGTGATCGCTGAACAGCGTCCCCCCGCTCAGCTCAAAATAAGGAGACAGCCGCCCCCGCCGCTCGAAATTCCACTTCAGTCCAAACGGATTGAATCCCACTCCATACGCCGTATTAGCCGGCTGAAAAATTAAATACGCCGGTTCCGCATCCACCGCATACTCGAATCGTCCCCGTAAGAATCCGGGTAGATGCTCCCCCGTAATCACCCATCCATAACGCAATCCCAAATCGAAAATCCCGGTGTGCGAAGTCCCGCCCGGAACCGAGTATCCACCTCCGGTCCAAACCTGCGCCTCGTGTCCACCCTCCTCCGGCCCAGCCTCGGACTGCGCCAAGCCCCTGGTTGTGACAAAAATTAAGAATGCCAGAAAACAAACCAGCGCCACGCCACCCCGCAATCTGATCTGCATGATTAAAGAGGTTGCCCGACCATCACCAATTTTGCAAGCATGTTGCCTTGCCTTGTGTTCCTCCGTTGCCCTCTGTGTTGAAGACTTTGGCGCGTGATCCTGGTCTCAGCGTCCCCGTCGCCCGGCGTCCGTATTAACTCGTCCTCAATCCTCATCGTTCATCGGAGGCTCCGATGTCCCGAGCAACGTCCAAAACCTGTACTGCTTTTCCCTCATATTCATTTTCCTGACCACACTTTCCTCACAACAAACCCAAACTCCAGCCAAACTGGTGCCACTCTCCTACGACTCCATCCCGGCCGAAGCCGCCAAGCAGGCCAATCCCGTAAAGTCCTCGCCCGAATCTCTCGCCCGCGCCAAGAAGTTGTGGACCGTGGACTGCGCCATATCCCACGGCAGAGACGGCGCCGGCAAAACCGAAATGGCCGCCGAAATGAGGCTGAAGCTGGCCGACTTCGCCGATCCCAGCTCCCTCAGGGACCGCACCGACGGCGAGTTCTTCTGAGACCTTGACATTCCCCCACTCACATCCCTATAATTAGCACTCGATAGGCGAGACTGCTAACAACACTCGCTAACCATTAACAATTCATAGGTTTACGTAACGTCAACCTCACTATCCAACCTTGAAAGGAGTCACACCCATGGCAAAATTCAGCCCGCTACATGACCGCATTCTGGTCCGTCGCGTGGAAGAAGCGTCCACCACCCGAGGTGGCATCATCATCCCCGACTCGGCAAAAGACAAGCCGCAAGAAGGCGAAGTCATTTCCACCGGCAAGGGACGCACCAACGATGAAGGCAAGACTTTCCCTCTCGCCGTTAAAGAGGGCGACCGCATCCTGTTCGGCAAGTACTCTGGCACCGAGATCAAGATCGATGGCGAAGACTTCATCATCATGAAAGAAGAAGAAGTCCTCGGCGTGCTGACCGGATCCTCGAGCTCCGCCAGTTCGACCAAGAAAGAAACCGTCGGCGCACGCCGATAAGCGACCTATAGACGTAGCTGGTTAACGTCTTGGTTTTAAGGGCGCGAGGTTTACCCTGTGAACCCCCGTGCCCTCTGTGTTTAAAGATTTCTATATTCGAAGGAGAAAAGCATCATGGCAAAACAAATCGTACACGGCGAAGAGTCCCGCCAGGCAATCCTGCGCGGCGTTAACCTTCTAGCCGATGCTGTAAAGGTCACGCTCGGCCCCAAAGGCCGCAACGTAGTAATCGAAAAGAAATTCGGTTCGCCGACAATCACCAAAGACGGCGTTACCGTAGCCAAAGAAATCGAACTAAAGGACGGCCTCGAGAACATGGGCGCCCAAATGGTTCGCGAGGTGGCTTCCAAGACCTCGGATGTAGCCGGCGACGGCACCACCACCGCAACCGTCCTAGCTCAAGCAATCTACCGCGAAGGCGTAAAGACAGTAGCGGCCGGCGCCAATCCAATGGCGATGAAGCGCGGCATCGAAAAAGCCGTTGCTCTGGTCTGCGGAGTCTTCGACAAGAAAACCGGCGAACGCGCCAAGGGCGAACTCGACAAGTTCTCCAAGCCCGTCTCCGGCGAAATGATAGCCCAAGTCGGCACCATAAGTGCGAACAACGATGAGACCATTGGGCACATCATTGCCGAAGCCATGAAGAAGGTTGGCAAGGATGGCGTCATCACGGTTGAAGAGTCGAAGACGCTCGAGACGCAGCTGGAAGTAGTCGAGGGCATGCAGTTTGACCGCGGCTATCTGTCGCCTTACTTCGTTACCGATCCCGAGCGCATGGAAGTTGCCCTCGAGAACGCTTACATTCTGATCAACGAGAAGAAGATCAGCTCTATGAAAGACCTACTTCCGTTGCTCGAACAGATTGCCAAGGGCGGTAAGCCGTTGCTCATCATCGCGGAAGACGTTGAGGGCGAGGCACTCGCTACGCTCGTCGTTAACAAGCTGCGCGGGACGCTGCAAGTGGCGGCCGTCAAGGCTCCGGGCTTCGGCGATCGCCGCAAGGCCATGCTGCAAGATATCGCCATCCTCACGGGTGGCAAGGCCATCACGGAAGATCTGGGCATCAAGCTAGAGAACGTGCAGATCAGTGATCTCGGCCAGGTGAAGAAGCTCACCATCGACAAGGACAACACGACCCTGGTCGAAGGCAAGGGCAAGCACTCGGAGATCGAAGGCCGGGTGAAAGAAATTCGCAGCCAGATCGACAAGACCACCAGCGACTACGACCGCGAGAAGTTGCAGGAGCGGTTGGCGAAGCTGGTCGGTGGCGTAGCCGTGATCAAAGTTGGCGCCGCGACCGAAACCGAAATGAAAGAGAAGAAAGCCCGCGTCGAAGACGCCATGCATGCTACTCGCGCAGCCGTGGAAGAAGGCATTGTCCCCGGAGGCGGAGTGGCGCTGGCGCGTTGCGTCGCGGCTTTGGACAAGCTGAAGCTCGACGGTGATGAGCAGATCGGGCTCAACATCGTAAAGCGCGCCCTGCAAGAGCCGTTGCGCCAGATCGTCGAGAACGCCGGCGAAGAAGGCGCGGTCGTGCTCGGCAAGGTGCTCGACTCCAAGGACCCCAACTACGGCTTCAATGCACTGAACAACGAGTATGAGGATCTGGTCAAGGCAGGCGTGCTCGATCCGACGAAGGTGGTGCGCACGGCACTCACCAACGCCGGCTCGATTGCGTCGTTGATGCTCACGACGGAAGCCCTGGTAGCGGAGATTCCGGAAAAGAAGGAAGCTCCGATGCCGGGCGGACATGGTGGTGGTGGCGGCATGGGTGATATGTACTAAGAACAGCCGTCAGCTTTCAGCCGTCAGTAACGTCAAGGCCCCGCTCGCGAGAGCGGGGCCTTTTTGTCGCCGGTTCGTTGGTCGTTAGTCGTTGGGTTGCTGGCAAATCATAAAGATCCGAGCCTTGTGGTTTCAGCGGCGTGCGGCCCATGCGCTCGAAGCCTCTGGAAGTTTGGCAGTGAGGCCAAACTCGGCGAGAAGCCTTCTCATGCGGGATGCCTTGGCCACGGGCAAGCGATCCCTCCGCTGCCTCGATCTCACGCGCTTCTTCCTGGCAGAGCGGGTCGTCGCCATAGGGGCGGCTGCCAGGGTTCAGGTGATCGCATCAATATGATGAAAGGACGCAGTTTGAATTGCGACTTCTTCAGGAACGTCACGATGACCTCCACCGGATGGTGCTCCGGTGCTCCGGTTGTCCGTTGCTCCGGTTTGACGATGGCGAGGGCATTGTTTATGATCGAAGTGCGGGGTGGAGCAGTCTGGTAGCTCGTTGGGCTCATAACCCAAAGGTCGGTGGTTCAAATCCACCCCCCGCAACCAACGCAATCATAGGTTTACGGGAATTTTGGATTTTCGGTTGTAGTCCAAAATGGTCCATTAAGCGAAAATGATTTCCCGCCAAGGCCGCTCTGACGCGGCCTTTCGCTATTTGGGCTGTTTTTGGGAGAGAACCCGCTGCACGACGGACGTGTTGGCTCTTCTCTTTGCGTCCATGAACGCACCGCCGTACACATTCATCGTAGTTGAAATGTTGGCGTGGCGCATCAGCTTCTGCTGAACGCCAAGTGGAACCCCAGTGTCGTCGAGCCAGGCTCGATAGCTGTGACGCAGCGAATGCCAACCAATCGCACTCTGAATTTCTGCCCGTTGCGCCGCTGGCTTCAGCACCTTCTTGCGCAAAGAGCTTGAATCGTAGGGCCTGTTGGTCCTTGGACTAGGAAATACCCAGTTCCCGGACGTCTCCGGACAAAGGCGCTTCCACTCCAGAAGGATGGTCGCAACGCCCGGGTCCAGAGGCAGTTCGTCCTGTGAGTATTCGGATTTCAGCTTTGTTGTTTGGCTTCGAGCCCACCCTTCGGTGACTACCACCGCTAAGCGCTCGAACTCGATCGACTGCCAGCGCAATCCCAGAACCTCGCTGATTCGCAATCCTGTACAGCCGGCGAGAAGAACCATCGATCGGTAAGGTTGAAGAAGTTGATTGAGCAGGTCCACGAACTCGTGCTGCGTCAGAATCCGCGGTGGTTTGAGCCGCCTGCTGACTCCTTTTAGTTCGACCAGACCGATCGGGTTTCGCTCGAAGGGAACAAGCTCCCAAAGCATGGCCTTCTCGAACAATCGGTACATGAGCCCGCGCAGGTGGCCCTTGGTTTTCGGTGCAACCGGCAACTTGCGGAGCCAAGTTTGAACCGGATAAGGTTTTACGTCCTTGAGAAGACATCTTCCCCACCTGGGTGAAATGTGTTTGTTGATACGGTTGAGCTCGGTTTCCTTGGTCGTGTGGGAAAGCTCGCCTTGCTCGATCTCTTCTCTTATGTATCGGTCGATTAGACCTTGGAAGGTTACGGCTTCTCGCAAGGGCAGGCCGTTGTTGATTTGCAGTCGCAGGCCCTCGGCCGCGCGCCTCGCTTCCGTTTGAGAGCGATAGTCCTCGACCGTGCCCAGAGTTATGGCCGGTCGCGTTACGGCCGGTTGCTGTCGATCCCGATAGCGGAATATCCATACGGCAGGGCCTTTGATCCGTTTCCGAAGTTCAAGAGTTCCAAACTGATAGCGGTTACGTCTGGACAACTCGTCCTCCCTCACCTTGACGTCGCCAGGAGATGTCGGAGCATTTCAGTGTCCGAATATCCCACCTTGCTGGCAAGGTGTCAAGCGGAATCGGGATGTGCTCTAGCCATCTTGCTTGCAAGGTGTAATATTTGTGTAATGGATGAGGAGGTCTTAAAGAAAGCCCGAATCGAGTTGGCTCGGCAAGGGGGTAATGCGCGTGCTAAGTCCCTCAGCGCTGAAGAACGGAAGAGGATTGCTACTAAAGCCTCCAAGGCCGCGGCTCGTGCTCGATCCCTGAAGGCTAAGCGAAAGCCCAACAACCGCAAGAGCTGATCTGCATGTTCACCGGGAGGAGTGGCGGGCAGGAGTAACACACTGTTGTTTGTCCTGTTTCTGGTGCTGTTTTGGCGGCGGTCGCGAGGCTGCACTGCCCTTTGGCTTTCTTCCCTCAGAGCGACCGATGCGGTTTCCCACTCAAGAACTTCCGCCATCCGGCGCTTGCTCGTTACTCTGGGTCGGTCCTACCATCGTAGTTGCCGCTGCTCCAGGTTGTTTGTGCATCCGGTTCCGAAAACACCTGACACACACATCATTTCCTGACGCGGTGGTGCCATTGTGCGCGGCCCAGCCCTCACGTTACGCTTGAGCCATGGTGCACTACGACGATAATTTTGAACCATATTGGCTTGACGAGAAGAACTGGCTCGTAGAGATCGTCATGCTGCCTAAAGACGAGGATCTCAGTGCCGATTTGAAGTACATGGGAAAGCTCCTCGCCTTCAGCTTGATTACGAACACACGGATGATTGCTCAGATAGGCAATGCGCACGAAGACATCCCTGCATACGAACTGTGGTTCTCCTTCACCAGCCCAGGGAACAAGCAGAGATTTTTGGACCTGGTGCGTCAAGACGGGTACGCCGATCCTGATGAACCCAAGACTCTGAAGGAGCCTCCCGTCTTGGGGGACCTCCCGCATCTCCGCCCGCTCAGTTATGTCTTCCCGAAGGACGTAATGGAGCAGATTACGAATATTGCTCTGATGGTACAGATGTCAATGGGCGTAACTGGTCAGGAGAGCAATTGATCGGCATTTGCAAGCTTTGCCTTCCGACGCGCATTCTAACCGCTTAAGCAGCATTCCCTCTGAGTGTGTCCTCGTCTCCTCGGCCGATCAGCTCATTCGCCGCGGTGGGCAATTCACCAACCGATGTTTCCCCACGATGCCAGCAGTCACGGGCCTGAGCAAAATCCAGCAAGTCGGCCCGATGCTCTTGCGCGCCAACAAACATGCTAACGGAGGCATCGCGGGTGGTGAACAAGGAAACGGAACGCGGCCCCGCTATATTTTCAACGCATTAGCAGGTCAAGGACCTCGAGCGGCTGTTCAGGCCCGTCTTGATCCGTGCCGCTCGCGGGCAGGTAGAGACCGAAGTGCCACTCTCTGTTCAGCGCTGGCCACACGCCGTGCGGTACCCAAATGCTTCGGCCGGTCATAGTCCGCGAAATCCGCAATCGCACGATCAACCTCATGAGCGAAATGCTCGCCTGGCGTACCGTCAGCGAGGCACCGGAAGTACGCCGCCAACGCAGCCCGCCAGTCGACACCCACCTGCCATGAGCCGCCCTCGTCGGCGAAGAACACCACGCTGTCGGGATCCCTGTCGAGACGCCTGAGTAGCGCGAAGAGCAATTCGAAGGCCTCACGAACGGTGGACGATCGCCCCTTCGCTGATGCGCGGATACATTTGTCGATGAGACGCTCGAACTCCACCATGAAGGCGTCCGTGCCCTTCGAAGTGTCCATGTAGTTCTTCGAATTCACGTCGAAGCTCTCATAGTATTCCCCACGCAAGCAGGCGTCGTGAAATGTCCGGACTTCGTCAACCAGGGACACGGTATCGCTCGTCCCCTCGCTTAGCAGATCGAGCCGAACTATACCCGCGACGAGCGAACCAAGTCGCGCCCGCGGTACTAGTTCGATCGCCCGGTTCGCGATGCTGAGGAGATCGCCGCGGCTCATGTGCCGAAGCGCGGCCCGCAGCTTCTCAGTATCAACTCGCTGACTCATCGCCGTTGAGGTCATGCCCAATCATCTTCCCAGTTAGTTGCTTATACATAGTAAAACGAAAATTTCGTTCTCGTTGTGTTCATAATCAGGCGGCCTTGAGGCCGACGGCATGGAGAAGGAGATCGAGGGCATTGGTGACCCTCTGGTAGAGACGATCCAGTTGAGAGAGACGCTGTTGTTGTTGCAGTTGTTTGTCTGCGGGAAAGGGTCGGAGTAGGCCCGCGGTGAGTGGGGCGTAGATCCGTTCAAATAATTTGAGGAAAACCAAGCAGATGCGGTAGCCGTTGGGCAGGAGGCGGTAGCGCCGGGAGTGAGGAATCTTTTCAACCAAGCCCTTGGCCCTCAACTTGGACAGGTCGTAGCGCAAAGAGGAGAGGCGATAGTCATCGGTGGAGCAACCCAGGGCCTCGGCGGTTTGGGGATGCAGTTCTGCCGTGGTGAAGGTACTTTCGGCCGCGATATGGGAAAAGCGCAGCAAGGCATGCATAAGAGCTAATTGTCGAGGATGATCGAGCTTCAACCCGGGAATCCGTCTGCCGCTGGGGAGGATAGTGGGTTGGCTGAGTTGGCGAAGCTGGCCGCGATCGACGAAAGTTTCCAGAATGTCTTGCTGAACGTTGAGGTAGTTGTCGGCGATGGAAGAAAGCTTGGGTCTGAGTTGTGGAAGCTGATCGATGGCTTTGTTGACGGCATAGTCGTTAACATTGTTGGTGGCGGATTCGGTACGCAGCAGGAGATGATCGCGGACGTACTGTTTGATGAAGCCGTGGCCATAGTGACTGCGAATGACGGGATTGGGTAGATCGAGGTCCTCGAGTACAGTCTGCAGCTTACCGCGATAGTGTTGGGTGATCTTGCGGCCAAAGATCACGGTGATTTTGTTGGGCTGACCGATGGTGCGGTTGGCGTCCAGGAGTCGCTGCCCCAGGGCATCGAGGGCAGCTCGGCGATGGAAAATGAGATTATCGCAATATTCGACCTGAGAAAAGAACAGGCGATGCTGACAGCCAGCTTGTCTGCGCTCCTTTTCCGTAAAGAAGGGAGTGAAGCCGTTCAGCCACTTGCGGCCGCAGACGAGTAGATCGTGCGGGGCCAGAGAATCGGCGAGTTCTTGAAGTCGCTTGGGGTCACGGCAACGAAGGAAGGCGTTGGTGGTTTGCTGGAAGTCGATGTTCTCTTGCTGCATGCGCCGGGCGAGCCAGTGATGCTGATTGAGACAGACGCGTGCCGAAAAAGGGAAGTAGGGAGAGATGCGAACGAACATTCGGCCCCAGTGGCGATCGTTCACATAGAAGTTGTATTGAATGACCCAGCGCTGGGCCAGTTGCAGGTGCCAGCGATTGTCTTTTTTGTTCCCGATGGCGGTGAGAATGCGAGCTGGTTCTCGTGCCTTTAGGATGACGACCAACTGGTCGGGCTTGGCCTGGCGAAAATAAGGTTCTACAAACTCATCCCGACGACCTTCGGGAGCATCGAGGATGGGAGCACCCCATTTCTCGGAACGGTTCTTCACCGAGTTATGAAATTGATCAGCGATCTCCCGAAGTACATCCCGGCTTACCGGATACAGATTGCGATAGGTACTGAAAAACCCCACGACTCGCTCGGGTTGCTGGAAAGGTTGGATCAGCCCGTTGAGCAGAATCCGATCAAAGCAGCGATATCCGAATCGAATGCTATTCTGGTGATGCTCGTAGAAAGCGTTCATGGCGAACTCCTGTGTGGTGAGATACCAGGAGCATAGCTTTAAAACGCTCTCTACGAGTAATCTCTACTGCCCTCGTCTGTGGGATATCAAGGGCGAAGCCCTTGCCTAGTTAGTCTTTCAGGATTCTGAAAAAACAGCGCCATGGGTGTTGTTC
>Ga0302325_10024700_pt1 | contig 12496 bp, 11 predicted proteins | sample Palsa_T0_2_FD_201948 | JGI IMG/M metagenome (GOLD analysis project Ga0302325, IMG submission 201948) | Peat permafrost microbial communities from Stordalen Mire near Abisko, Sweden - Palsa_T0_2 | ecosystem: Environmental > Terrestrial > Soil > Palsa > Peat permafrost | place: Sweden: Abisko...
CTTCTCGGATGCGGGTGTAGCTCAGGGGTAGAGCACAACCTTGCCAAGGTTGGGGTCGAGGGTTCGAATCCCTTCGCCCGCTCCAGAATTCCTGCCAATGCGGCGGTTGCCGTTAGTCCGCTATCCGACCACGGCCTGGACGACCAGGACGATCCCGGACAGCACCGCGAAAGCGAGCAGCGCGTCGCGCAGGCGCGCTGGGCTGATCTTGTCGTGGACCCGGCCGCTGAAAGCGAGGCCGAGCGCCAACGGCACAAGCAGCACAAGGGCGCTAACGAACTGATCGGCGCCGAGGCGGCTTTTGAACGCGAGCACCGTCACCGAAAAAATCTCGCCGATGAAGAAACAAAGCGCGATGGTGGCGCGTAGCGTCGGCGCCGGATGGTGCTGGTAGACCAGCGCGAGCGGCGGCCCGCCGATCCCGGTAGCGGTTTCGGTCACACCAGTGATCAGGCCTGCACTGACGAAAGCAGCCCGGTTCGGCGTGAACTTCGGCGCAAGCTTGGTCGCAATGGCGGCAAGAATAGTCGTGATCCCGACGATCATGTTCAAGGGGGCCGTGTGACCAGAATGAGAATCCATAGCCCGAAGAATGTGCCGACAAATCGGCCGGCGGTGATCCAACTCGTGCCGGACAGATCGAAGAACGCGCGCTCGCGCCAGGCGACGTAAGCGTTCATCGGCAGCATCAGGAGCAGGATTGAGCCCGGCAGAAGATCCGGACGCAGCACGGCGGCAATCGGCGCAACGATAAGCGCAAAACCGACGCCGATCGCGCCCTGAATCAGGGCAGCGATCGCTACCGCAATAATGATCACGATAAGGCTGATCATTCGCTCGCGCCATTGCGCTGTGCGCGATGTTCGCGAGATGTCGGATGAATACGCTGAATCGGCGCAAGAGCGACCGCGCCGCCGGCCATCGTCTTGACCTCAGCGAGCAGCGCGCGGGCGTCCCAGTCGACCGGCCAACCGCGCCATAGCCGAAGCTTTCCGGCGACAATGACGGCCACGATCTGATCGCGGTTGCCGAAGCGGACGAGCTCCCAATCGAGGTCCCATGACGGCGAAAACTCAGGGATGTCAGTGTCGACAATGAGCAGGTCGGCCGCTTTGCCGACCGCGATTTCGCCGGTGACCGATTTCAAGCCGACGGCATCGGCGGCGCCGCGCGTGGCGTGATCGAGCCAGGTCCAGCCGCCACCGGTGGAGAAATCACCGACACCGATGCCGAACGCGATGCGCTGGAGAGTCTCGGCGGCCTCGATCATGCGGAACGCATCGCTGCGCGTGCCGTCAGTGCCAATACCAAACCGGATGCCGAGCTCAGCCATCATTTCTGCAGGCGCCACCGCATTGCCCTTCCAGGTCGAAGCAACCGGATTATAGGCGACCGCGGTGTCGGTACGAGCCAGCAGCATCAATTCGGGCGGCGTCACCAACGTCGAATGCGCAATCAGCGTCTGCGGGCCGAGCGCCTTGGCGGCGGCAAGATGCTCAAGCGGCCGCAGGCGGCGTTCCACTAGCGAACGCTCGACGGCGACCAGATGCTCGTTGACGTGGGTTTGAAAAATCGCGCCGGCTTCCGCGGCCAGTTGCGAGACGGAATGCAGCGTCTCGTCGGTCGCAACTTCCGGAATCGAAATGGCCAAAGACGGATGAACGAGACCATCGCTCTTCCAGTGGGCCAGATGAGCTTCAGCCGCTTGCAGAATCGTCCTGCGATCGCGGCCGCCACCAGCAGCACCGATGTCGTTGCAGATGAAGCCGAGCACGCAACGCAGTCCCGCTTCCTTCGTCGCACGTGCGACAGAAGCAACATCGGCTTCGGATCGGGTGCCGGCGTCAACCACGGTGGTGAAACCGCCGCGCAAGGCCTCAAGCGCCGCAAGCTTGCTCGATAGATAGACGCCTTCGCCATCGAGCGACGCTTCGAGCGGCACCCAGATGCGCCGGAAAATCTCCGACGGCTCGCCGAAAGCCAGCGACTTACCGAAGCTTTGCGTCAAATGGTGGTGCGCGTCGATAAAGCCCGGCATGACGACATGACCAGGAAGATCATGCGCCATCAAATCCTTGTTGCGCGCACAGACCTCGTCGCGAGATCCGACATCGCCGATGACGCCGCCACGCACCGCGACGGCCTGACCGCGTTCGCTGCCTGACTTGAGCAGCAAATGTTGAGGCGCAAGCAGGAAGTCCGCCTGCGAGAAAATCCCAGACTGCAACTCGGCCATGAGCAGCGCCTACGGCGAGGCCGCACGCACCGGCGGGGGCTCTGCGTTCGGCGCCGAGGCCGGCTCGGCGCCGAATTTCAGATGATTGAAGATGATGTTGAAGAACACTGCGGTCAGAGTGCCGGCGGCAAGCCCGTTGCCGAGGATAAGCTGCGCGCTCTGCGGAAACTTGCTGTATACGCCGGGCACCAGAATCGGCAGTAGCCCCATCGCCAGCGCCGCCGCAAGCGTGAACAGATTGCCATGCTCGCTGAGTTCGGTCTTGCGCAGGATATCGATACCCATCACAGCGATGACGGAAAATACGATCAGCGCTGTGCCGCCTACCACCGGCCCGGGTATCGCGTTAAGGAGCCGAGCGATCGGCGCCAGCAACGACAACACGATCAAAATAGCACCACCCGCGGCTGTGACATAGCGGGAGCGAATCCCGGTGGCACGCACGATGCCGATATTCTCGCCGCTGGTAATGATCAGCGACGTGCCAAGACAGGCGCCAACCAGTGACGCCAGTGCGTCGCCCCGAATGGTCTTCGGCACGTCCCTGCCCGGCACGATGTCCTTGCCGACGACTTCCGCGATGGCAACAGTCTGGCCAGTCGCCTCGGCCATCGAGATGACGCTGAACACGACTAGCGGAATCGCAGCAACGAAGTTGAATACCGGCCAGCCGAACGGAAACAGGGCCGGCGCGCTGACAATGGCTCCGGTGCCAACACCGGTCGTGTCCATCACACCAAGCAACGCGGCAAGACAGGCGCCGGCGACAAGGCCGAGCAGCACCGAAAGTTGCCGCCACATGCCGGTAAGGAAGCGGGCAAACAACAACGTGATCGCAATGGTGGCGAGCGCCAGCAAGACGTTGGTGGGATCGGCAAAGGCCGGCGTGCCCGCCTGACCGGTAATGATGCCACCATAGATCTTGACGAGATTGATCGAAACCAAAAGCAGGATCGTGCCGATCACGAGCTTCGGAAAATATTTCAGGCAGCGCGCAAATACCGGAAGGATGATGAGATAGGCGATCGCGGTGAGGATGACCGCGCCGGCGGCGGTGGCGAGATTGGTCTGCTGGGCGACGGTGACGAAGATCACGATCGGCGCGCCGCCCGGCACCATGATGAAGGGCATGCGCGCGCCAAAGCCGAGCGGCCCGAAACTCTGCAGCAGCGTGCCCAGGCCGCAAATCAGGAAAGTCGCGCTGATAAGATTGAGAGTGAGTTCCGGGGTGAAATTCAGCGCGCGGCTGACGAGGAAGGCCGCGGTGATCGGCGATGCCGCCATGACCAGAACATGTTGCAGGCCAAATAGAAATAGCTGCGGCAACGGGAGGATTTCATCAACGGGCTGAACTTTTTCCAGAACCTGATCCATCTGTGCCCTCCCCGCACGCGAACGCGCAGTCCACCATGCAATGACCATGCCGGGCTTGAACCCAACCGCCGGTGTTTTCGCCGCAAGACAGACCCTCATCGTACATCGCTACAAAAGCAAAGCGAGGCCTGCGCGGCCCAGGAGACCAGTCCGCCGGAGGCGCTCGACTGAGGATCAGCGTACCGAGCATAATGGGCGGGCGATTGCCGCCAGAAGCGCTCTGAGAAAGCGCCGCAAAAAAGGAAGAGAGCCATCATCAATCCCCGTCTCATCAGCCTCGCGGTGCTGTTCCTGGCCGGCGGCTGCCTCCGGCTTACCGTGCTGGCGATCCCGCCGGTGGTGCCGATGCTGCATGCCGATTTGCACCTGAGCGAAACCGGCATTGGCTGGCTGTCGAGCGTACCGCTGATGATGTTCGCCATTGCCGCGGTGCCGGGCTCATTGTTGATTGCGCGATTCGGTCTCATCCCGGCTTTGATTGTCGGGCTGCTGCTCAACGCCATTGGATCGGCGCTTCGCGGCGCACTTCCCGATGTTGCGGTGCTTTATGTCTCCAGCATAGTCATGGCCGCTGGCGTTTCCATCATGCAACCGGCAATGCCGCCCCTGGTGCGCGCGTGGTTTCCGAAGCAAATCGGATTTGCCACGGCGGTCTACACAACGGGATTGCTGATCGGGGAAATTCTAGCCGCTGCACTCACCATCCCGCTGGTACTGCCGCTGGTCGGCAACAGTTGGCGGCTGAGCTTCGTCTTCTGGTCGGTACCGGTACTGATCACTGCCTTGATCGTCGCGGTGTGCGCACCGCGATCCAGTGCGGCAAACATTATCGCGCCGCCCAATCGCCGGTGGTGGCCCGATTGGAATAGGCCGCTGATCTGGCAACTCGGGCTTATTCTCGGCAGCGTCAACGCGACTTACTTTGTCGCCAATGCATTCCTGCCCGACTACATGATCGCCGACGGACGGCCCGATCTGATCAGCAGCGCGCTGACTGCACTCAACTTCGGCCAACTGCCGGCGTCACTCATCATGCTTGGACTCGCCGGGAAACTGGTGACGCGGCCGTGGGCTTATGCTTCCACCGGCGCGTTGTCGCTGGTCGGCCTGGTCGGCATGCTGACCTCGCACGGCGTCTGGATCGTGGTTTGGGCCGGGCTGCAAGGTTTCGCCGGCGCATTGACGCTGGTGCTGGCGTTCGCGCTGCCGTCGGTCTGTAGCGCACCCGATGATGTACATCGCACATCGGCCGGCATGTTCACCATCAGCTACAGCTGCGCGATGGTGCTGTCGGTGCTCGCCGGCTGGCTATGGGACACAACGCATCTGCCGGTCGCAGCTTTCACTCCCGCCGTGGTCTGTGCGCTGACCATCATCGCTCTGGCGCCAACCGTGAAGCGTGCCGCGATGCAGACTGGGTAAAAATCAGTACCCCGCCGCAAGACCCCAGTGCGAACGCGGATCGATAGCGCCGACGAACCCCTCAGGCGTGGCGACGATCGAAGCAGCGGCGGTGAATGGCGGCGTCGGCACGACCTTGTCGCCGCGCTTTTCCAGCCCTTCGATCACGTCGGGTGAAACACCGGGTTCGGCAAAAACCTGATCGGGCATCCATTGATTGTGAATGCGCGGCGCCGATTCCGCGCTCGCTATATCCATGCCGCGATCGACCGCGTTGACCAGCACCTGCAACACCGTGGTGATGATGCGGCTGCCGCCCGGCGACCCGGTGACAAGATACGGTTTGCCGTCCTTGAGCAGGATGGTCGGCGTCATCGACGACAGCGGCCGTTTTCCCGGCGCCGGCTGATTGGCCTCATAGCCGATCAGACCATAAGCGTTTGGCGCATCGGGCTTTACCGCGAAATCGTCGAGCTCGTTGTTGAGGATGATGCCTGTGCCATCGGCGACAAGACCGACGCCGTAGCTGAAATTGAGCGTGTAGGTGTTCGACACCGCGTTGCCGAGTTTGTCGACCACGGAGAAATGCGTGGTGTTGTGACCTTCGTGATCAACGGTGCCGCCGGCGTGGATTTCGCTCGCCGGTGTCGCACGATCGGGTTCGATGGTAGCGCGCCACTTCGCGGCATAGTCCTTGGACGTGAGCCGTGTCACTGGCACCTTCACACTGTCGGGATCGCCGAGAAACAGCGCGCGGTCGGCGTAAGCGCGCTTCATCGCTTCGACCAGCAAATGCGCCTCGTGCGCGTCATCCTGATGAGCGAGATCGAAACCTTCAAGGATGTTGAGCATTTCGATCAATTCGACACCACCGGACGAGGGCGGCGGCATCGAGACGACGTCATAACCGCGATAAGTGCCGCGCACCGGTTCGCGCTCGGATGCCGCATAATCCTTCAAGTCCTGTGCAGTCATCACGCCGCCGGCTGCGTGAACTGCCGAAGCGATCTTTTCAGCTACAGGACCGTCATAGAATGCACGGGCGCCACCGGTCGCGATCGATTGAAGCACATCTGCCAAGTCGCTTTGCACCAGATGATCATCAGCGGACAGCGGCTTGCCATCGGCTTTGAAAAAAACTTTTGCAGTCGAAGGCCAGCGCCCGAGCCGCGTAAGCTCTGACGGAGGCAGAGCGGACAAATCCCCGGTAACGGCGAAGCCGTCGCGCGCAAGTGCGATCGCCGGCGCGATCAATTGGGCGAGCGTGAAACGGCCCGAGCCATATTTCTGTTCGGCCATCGTAAAGCCGGCAACGGTGCCGGGCACGCCGATGGCGAGCGCGGTGTCGCGCGATTTATGCGGATCGGCATTGCCGTCAGCATCGAGGAACGTCTTGTTGGTGATGCCTTGCGGCGCAGTCTCGCGATAATCGATCGCGGTGTCCTTGCCGGAAGCGAGGTGGATCAGCATAAAGCCGCCGCCACCAAGATTGCCCGCGCGCGGATAAGTCACCGCCATCGCAAATCCGACGGCGACCGCCGCATCCACCGCATTGCCGCCTTGCTGCAAAATATCGACGCCGACACGCGTCGCCAGCGCCTCCTGCGATACCACCATGCCGTTTGACGCCGTGACGGCTTGCGCATGGCCGATCTGATCGTCACAGCGTGCAGCGACCGGAAGCGCCACGGCCCCGATTAACACAAGACATGAAATATGGACGGCCGAGCGCCAGGGGAATTTCAGCATTGCGCAGATTACGTGGCGGCTCACAGCATCGACGGCAAGACCCGGTCCGGCGGCCGGTGACCGTCCATGAAAGTCTTAATGTTGACGATGACTTTTTCACCCATGTCGACGCGGCCTTCGATCGTCGCGGAGGCAAGATGCGGCAGCAGCACGACCTTGCCGGCTTTCGCAAGCTTGACGAGCTTGGGGCTCACTGCCGGCTCGTGCTCGAACACATCCAGGCCGGCGCCGGCAATATCTTCCGCTTCGATCAGCCGCGCCAGCGCATTCTCGTCGATCACTTCGCCCCGCGCGGTATTGACGATATAGGCCTCGGGCCGCATCAGCTTCAGCCGCCGCGCCGAGAGCAGATGATAGGTCGCCGGCGTGTGCGGACAATTGACCGAGACGATGTCCATGCGCGCGAGCATCTGGTCGAGACTCTCCCAGTAGGTCGCGTGCAACTCCTCTTCCGCCACAGCCGCCATGCGGCGGCGGTCGTGGTAGTGGATCTTCAGGCCGAAAGCGTGGGCGCGCCGAGCGACAGCCTGACCGATCCGGCCCATGCCGACGATGCCGAGCCGCTTGCCACCAATGCGGTGGCCGAGCATCCAGGTCGGGCTCCAGCCGCCCCATTCCTGGCTGCCGGTAAGAACCTGCGCGCCTTCGGCGAGACGCCGCGGCACCGCAAGGATCAGCGCCATGGTCATGTCGGCGGTGTCCTCGGTGAGAACACCCGGCGTATTGGTCACGGTGATGCCGCGTTGAACCGCGGTCGCCACGTCGATGTTGTCGACACCATTGCCGAAATTGGCGATCAGTTTCAGTTTCTCGCCGGCCTGGCTGAGCACCGCGCGGTCGATGTGGTCGGTCACCGTCGGCACGATGACGTCGGCGATCTTAGCGGCCGCCAACAGGTCCGCCTGGCTCATCGGCTTGTCGTCGGCGTTCAGGCGCGCGTCGAACAGTTCGCGCATGCGCATCTCTACGCTGTCCGGCAGCCTGCGGGTCACCACAACAAGCGGCTTCTTGCCGGACGCCATGCGACTTGCCTCTTACGCCCGTTCAGGTCTCGTTAACCGCCCTCGCCGACACTGTGACGGAGAGGTGGTTCATCAAAATCTCTCTATCAGATGACTGCGCTCCGAAAAAGCGTGCCGGGGCTCTCCTGGCGTGCCTGCGTATTGAAACAGTGACAGGGCATGTCGCGATGTTGCGGCGTGGGAGGCTGAAGATGGGCTGGGGACGGGTCGCGGTTGCGGCCCCATTGGCGCTGTTGCTCGCTGCCGGCACAGCCAAAGCCGGCAGCGATACCACAAGCAGCCTGCCGGTACCGCGGTTTGTCAGCATCAAGGCCGACCGCGTGAACGTGCGCGGCGGTCCCGATAAGGACCACGACGTTTCCTATATCTACACGCGGGTCGGCTGGCCGGTAGAAATCACCGCCGAGTTCGAAGTTTGGCGCCGCATTCGCGATTCCGACGGCACCGAGGGCTGGGTCTATCACTCCCTGCTGTCGGGCAAGCGCACCGCCGTCGTGCAGATGAAATCGAAGACCGATCTCGCGCAGCTTTACGCCAAACCCGATGACAAGAGCGCCGTGGCAGCGCAATTGCAGGTCGGCGTGCTGGCCACGGTCAAGCATTGCACCGGGGCCTGGTGCGAGATTTCAGGTGACGGCTTTGACGGCTGGCTTCAGCAGAATGAGCTGTGGGGCGTCTATCCGAACGAGAAGATAGACTGAGCCCTTAGCCCTTCTTGCGGCGGAGTCGCACCACCACGTCAATGCGCGCGATCTCGTAACCTTCCGGCGCGACCGGTGCTTTTCCGACAAGCACGTCATTGACCGGAATATCCATCAGGTCGTCTTTGTCTTCGATGAAGAAGTGGTGGTGGTCGGAATTGTTGGTGTCGAAATAGGCCTTCGAGCCGTCGACAGCGACCTGGCGCAACAGGCCGACTTCCGTGAACTGGTGCAGCGTGTTGTAAACCGTCGCCAGCGACACCGGGACCTTGGCGTGGGTCGCTTCCTCGTACAGCATTTCCGCCGTGACGTGACGATCGCCCTTGCCGAACAGGATCCAGCCGAGCGCCATACGCTGCCGGGTCGGACGCAAACCTACGCCGCGGAGCTTTTCCTTGACGTCATGCCAGGGGCAGCCCGTGAGGTCGGAACGCGCCGCCATTGCTGCCATAGGATTGGCAGTCATGGGATTGGCCGCCATCGGCGGGGTGAGCCCGGAAGGAAATGAACGCGACTGTGTCATAGGCCTGTGATCCACTGCCCCGAGAGGGGGCCAGCCAGATTGTTGCAAGTGAAATCATTATACGCCACGCTGCAGCCGCTGCAACTGCTTTGGCAATACGCCGCAGCGTCAAATTACCCGCCTTGGTTGCTCCGACAGCCAGAGAGCGGCTTTGCCCGCAATACCCTATATGTTAGGGGTTTGCGGCGTTGAGCGGGCGGGGCGGAGCACAAATTCCATGCAGGATCGGCGTTCAAACTTCGAATACGAGGATCTGCTCGCCTGCGGACGTGGTGAGCTGTTTGCCGAGGGGCCACAGTTACCGCTGCCACCTATGCTGATGTTCGACCGCATTTCCGAAATCGCGGAGGTGGGTGGCGAATACGGCAAGGGTCTTGTCCGGGCGGTGCTCGATCTCAAGCCAGACCTCTGGTTCTTCCCGTGCCACTTCAAAGGCGATCCGGTAATGCCGGGCTGCCTTGGGCTTGATGCACTCTGGCAATTGCTCGGCTTTTTCCTCGGCTGGCTCGGTTCCCCGGGCAAGGGCCGCGCGCTCGGCATGGGTGAATTGAAGTTTTCCGGGCAAGTGCTGCCGTCGATGAAGAACATCGTCTACGGCATCGACATCAAGCGGGTGATGCGCTCAAAACTTGTACTCGGCGTAGCGGATGGCTGGCTGTCGGCGGATGGCACCGTTATCTATCGTGCGCTCGATCTCAAGGTCGGGCTGTTCCGGGACCCTGAGCCGGCGCCAAATCAGGCCTGAACACCGCGCGTGAAAACGCGAAACTTCTGATGAGGCAAACATGAAGCGCGTGGTCGTCACCGGGATGGGCATTGTCTCGTCCATCGGCAACAACACGCAGGAAGTGATGGCGTCGCTACGCGAAGCCAAATCCGGCATTGTGCGCGCCGACAAATACGCCGAACTGGGTTTCCGCTGTCAGGTGCATGGCGCGCCGACGCTGGATCCGAGTGAAGCAGTCGATCGCCGCGCCATGCGGTTTCTCGGCGGCGGCGCCGCCTGGAACCACGTCGCTATGGAACAGGCGATCCGCGCCTCCGGTCTTTCCGAAAACGAAGTGTCAAACGAGCGCACCGGAATAATCATGGGTTCCGGCGGTCCATCTACCCGCACAATTGTCGAAAGCGCCGACATAACCCGCAGCAAGGGCCCAAAGCGGGTCGGTCCGTTCGCGGTGCCGAAAGCGATGTCGTCGACCGCATCAGCGACGCTCGCGACCTGGTTCAAGATCAAGGGCGTGAACTATTCGATCTCGTCAGCTTGCGCGACGTCGAACCATTGCATCGGCAATGCCTACGAGACCATTCAGGTTGGCAAGCAGGACATGATCTTCGCCGGCGGCAGCGAGGAGCTCGACTGGACGCTGTCGGTGCTGTTTGACGCTATGGGCGCGATGTCGTCAGGCTTCAACCAGACACCGGACAAGGCCTCGCGCGCCTACGACGCCGATCGCGACGGCTTCGTGATCGCCGGCGGTGCGGGCGTGCTGGTGCTCGAAGAACTCGAACACGCCAAGGCGCGCGGCGCGAAAATCTACGCCGAAATCGCCGGTTACGGCGCGACCTCGGACGGTGCCGATATGGTGGCGCCCTCCGGCGAAGGCGCCATGCGCTGCATGAAAATGGCGCTCGCGACCGTTAAACCGCCGGTCGATTACATCAACCCGCACGCCACCTCGACACCGATCGGCGATCTGAAAGAGATCGAGGCAATCCGCGAGGTGTTCGGCGCAAAATGCCCGCCGATCTCCGCGACCAAGTCGCTCACCGGTCATTCGCTCGGCGCGGCGGGTGCGCAGGAGGCGATCTATTCGCTGTTGATGATGAACTCAGCCTTCATCTGCGAAAGCGCGAACATCCAGAAGCTCGACCCCGCATTCGAAGACATGCCGATCGTGCGCGAGCGCCGCGACAACGTCACGCTGGGCTGCGTGCTGTCCAATTCATTCGGCTTTGGCGGCACTAACGCCTCCATCGTTCTCAAGCACGTGGACGCCTGATGCCGGGGCTGATGAACGGCAAGCGCGGCCTCATCATGGGTGTCGCGAACGACCACTCGATCGCGTGGGGCATCGCCAAGACGCTAGCGGCGCACGACGCGAAGCTCGCTTTCACCTATCAGGGCGACGCGCTCGGCAAGCGGGTGAAACCGCTGGCCGCTTCGGTTAACGCCGATATGGTTCTGCCGTGCGACGTCGAAGATATCGCAACTGTCGACGCCGTGTTCGCCGAACTGAGCCGCGCCTGGGGCACGATCGATTTTCTGGTTCATGCGATCGGGTTTTCCGACAAGACCCAGCTCACCGGACGTTATGCCGACACCACGCGCGAGAACTTCATCCGGACGATGGTGATCTCGTGCTTCTCATTCACGGAAGTGGCGCAACGCGCGGCGGCCATGATGCCGAACGGCGGCTCGATGCTGACACTGACTTATAACGGCGGCGAGCGCGCGATGCCGAACTACAACGCGATGGGCGTCGCCAAAGCGGGGCTGGAGGCTTCCGTGCGCTACCTCGCCGTTGACTTCGGCGTCAATGCCATCCGGGTCAACGCGATCTCGTCCGGTCCGATCCGGACGCTGGCCGGCGCCGGCATCGGCGATGCGCGCGCCATGTTCGCATTCCAGCAGCGGCACTCACCGCTCCATCGCGGCGTCACTCTCGAGGAGTTAGGTGGTGCCGGGCTTTATCTGCTGTCGGATCTTTCGACCGGCGTTACCGGCGAAATCCATTTCGTCGATTCCGGCTACAACGTCATCGCCATGCCGCATCCCGACGCGCTGCGAGCGGATCACAAGCAGGCCGCAGACGAAACCGAGAAGTGATCGTCACCCGCTCGTCCCCGCGAAAGCGGGGACCCAGCGCATCAAATTATTCCCTCTGGATTCCCGCTTTCGCGGGAATGAGCGGTACGGTTTTCAGTTACAGCTTTTCCAGATGCGGCATGATTTCCTTGCCGAACAGGTCAAGCGAACGCATCGCGTCCTTGAGCGACATAGTGCCGAGCATCAAATAGGTCAGCAGGTAATTGATGCCGAGTTCCTTCACCTGGCGCTCGATTTCCGCGCGCACGGTCTGCGGTGAACCGGCAATCACGGTGCCGTCCTCCAGACCCGCCTCGTATGTCGCGCCGCGCGGCACGTTGAGCCGCGACGTCAGGCCAGTCGCGTTGTGCTTGACCCGGAGCCAGTTGAGATTCTTGAGGTGAACTTCCATCGCCGGCTTGCCGAAGCGATGAGCTTCCGCGTCAGTATCAGCGACGAAGATGTGCCGCTGCACGCCGATCGCGACGCCGCCGGAAAATTCCGGACGCGGCTGTGCCGGAGCGCCGCGTTTCGCCAGCGCCGCGCGATAAGAGGCGATGTTGGCCTTCGCCGTTGCCATCGGACCGAGCGTGACGAAATGCATGCCGTGCTCGCCGGCCCAGGTCGAGCCGATGTCGTTCGATGAGCCGTACCAGAACGGCGGATAAGGCTGCTGCAACG
>Ga0302325_10024701_pt1 | contig 12496 bp, 10 predicted proteins | sample Palsa_T0_2_FD_201948 | JGI IMG/M metagenome (GOLD analysis project Ga0302325, IMG submission 201948) | Peat permafrost microbial communities from Stordalen Mire near Abisko, Sweden - Palsa_T0_2 | ecosystem: Environmental > Terrestrial > Soil > Palsa > Peat permafrost | place: Sweden: Abisko...
ACATCAGAATATCTTGATCCGCAGGAATTTCTGCGGATCTTCGTGGAACTCTTTCATGGTCGAGTGCAGTTGCTGCAGCGCGCCATTCACCGACTCATACAGTTGCGCGTTCGACAGCATCTGTCCGATGGCGCCCTCGCCGGAATTCAGCGCGTCTACATTTTCGATGAAGGCGGCCACGCGGCGGTTCCACTCGACATACGCCGAGTCACTGGCGATCAACTGGCCGCCCGCGCCCTTGCCCGCATTGAGATCCGCCAGGGTCTGCCGCACTTTCGCGATCTGCTCGCGCATCTGGTCGTACTGCGTAGTGTCCCGCAGAATCGGGTTCGCCTGCAATTGCGCCAGCCGGTTGTCCAGTTGCTGCAGCGACGCGATCAGTTTGTCGTGCATGGTGGAGGTATATAGGGCTTGTCCCAATTGAGACTGCGATCCCGTGGCGGCGCGCATTTTCTTTTCCACCTTGGCAACCCCGTCCAGAAACTGGTGATACAGATCGTCGCTGGTCACGAATTGGCCGAGGGGGCCCTTGCCGGCCTGGATATCCTGGATGATCTGGTCGATGGTCCGCAACTGCGCGTCGAACTGCCTCAAATCGATGTTCTGCATGAAGTTGGACGGCGGCGGGAAGCGCAACTCGCCCTCGGCTCGCACGTGCTCCGGACTTCTCCCCATGTTGATGTTGATGTACTTGTCGCCCAGCAGATTGGCGCTGTCGATGGTGGTGACGGAGTCGTCGGGAATGTAGGGCAGGAAGGCATCCTCAATCTTCATGCGCACGGCTACCACGCGATTGGGATCCTTCGACGGACTGAGGTGTACGGACGCCACCAAACCGATCTTCACGCCATTCAGCAGGACATCGGCGTCGGGTTCGAGTCCCGTGGAATCGGGAATATAGGTAGTTACGTTGACCTTGGCCTTGAGCCACGTACCGCCGCTCAGCAAATACGTCAGCACCGAGAGCACCGCGATCGCGGACACCGCCACAATGGTGATGCGGATCTTCGCCCAGCGGAGTCTATGGGGATTGGGCATCCTTCTTCTCTCGGTCTTCTCTCGATTGTAGCGTGTGGGGACGCTCAGTTCTTGTTTCGAATCGAATACAAGCGGCTCTCGGTGCGCAGAAGCAGGCGGTCGCCAACCAGCGCCGGAGTGGCCTGCGCCATCTCGTCCAACAGGTTGATATGGAGCAATTCGAACTTTTCGCCGGCGGCAATTACGAACGTTTTTCCCTCCTCGCTCAGGCAGAACACCTTGCCATTGTAAGCCCACGGCGACGACGTGAAGGCCCCGCCGGCGTCGATCCTGGAGCGGTACGACAGCTTCCCGGTTTTCGCGTCGAAACGGCTCAAGATCCCGGTCTCCGACAATACATACAACGCCCCGCCGTATGCCACCTCCGTCGGCAGGTAGGTGCCGCCATGCGGCTGTGACCATGTTACAAAGTCGCTGTATTTTCCATCGTCTCCCGGTGTCAAATCCCCCGTCGCCCCGGGCCTGATCGCCACCAGCGCCTTACCCCTCCCACCGTTCACATACAGCAGGCCCTCGTAAGCGAATGGACTTGGAATCGGTGTGGCCGACATGCCGGACAGCCGCCATAACTCCTTGCCCCCTGCGTCGTAACTCACCGCCACTCCAGGCCCGACGGTCACCACTTCCGTCCGTTGCGGGTTCTTCCAAACAAATGGCGTAACCCACCCCGACCGCTGTGGCGGCCCGCCGCCTTTCGCGGCCAAGTCCCGATCTGTCCGCCAAACCGGCTTGCCGGTCTTCGTATCGAAGGCCGCAATCAACTGATTCGTCTCGTTGTCGTTGACGATCAGCAGCATGTCCCCGAGAAGCGCCGGCGAGCTTCCCGTTCCGAAGTCCAGGTAAATCGGATACGCTTCGAGCGGCGTGTGCCATACCAGCTTGCCCTGCATGTCATATGCATAGAGGCCAAGGTTCGCGACGTAGATATAGACCAGCCGTCCATCGGTCACCGGAGTCTCCGAGGCAAAGCTGTTTTTCCTGTGCCGCCCTCCCGGTGGCTGCCCGGAATAGAACTCCCGCCGCCAAACCGCCTTACCGGTCTGAATGTCGAGACAGTACAGGTAATAATGCAGCATCACCTCCTTGGGCAATTCGATGTCGCGGGCGGTCACGCGTTTCAGCACTTCCTGTTCGCTGAGCCCCTGCTTCATCAACTCGGCCGCATACGCATTGCTGTACTCGGTCCCAATCTGCGGCGGCTTGGATTTTCCCTCCGTCGCGACCGTGGTGAGAAACACGCTATGGCTGTAGACAATCGGTGACGACCACCCGCGCCCCGGAATCTCCGCCGCCCATTCCACGTTCTCCGTCTTCGACCACGTTTCCGGTAGCCTTCCCTGCACAGCTACCGGATTCGCGTCCGGCCCTCGAAACATCGGCCAGGCGGGCTCGGCCGCGCATGCCGCACCCATACTCAGCGCAATCACGCTCGTAGCCGCGAGAATCCTATACCGATGAAGACGACCCATTTTATGATTTTACGCCTTGACACAAGAGGCCGACGCCATTAACCCGCCAGCATGCCTTCGAGCGTGTGCAGCTTGTCGGGCTGGCCCATCACAATCAGGTAATCGCCGGCGGAGATGGGCGTGTCAGCCGGGGGATTAAACACCATTTCGCCATCGCCATTACGGATCGCCAGCACGATCACTCCGAACTGCCGGCCGATCTGCAACTCGCGGATGCTCTTCGATACCAGGCCGCTCTGCCCGGAGACGCGCACCTGTTCGATGGCCACATTCAGCCCGGCGGCCTGCGTGGTGAAGTCCAGGAACTGCACCACGTGCGGGCGCAGCAAGGCTTGCGCCAGGCGATGGCCGGTGATAGCGTAAGGGGCGAAGACCGCATCGGCTCCCGCGCGACGCATCTTATCCTCGGCGCTTTCTTCGGCGGCGCGGGTGGCCACATAGATTTGCGGATTGAGGAACTTCGCCGAAAGCAGCACGAACAGGTTGTCGGCGTCGGTGGCTAGCGCGCCCACCAGTCCCTTGGCGCGGGCCACGCCCACGGCGCGCAGCGTTTCGTCGCGCGTGGAATCGGCGGCCACGGCCAGCATGCCCGCGGCGATGGCCTTCTCCACGCGGCCGTCGTCGATATCCACGACTACGAACGGCACGCCGGCCTGCTGCAGCTCGGATGCGGCCCCGCGGCCCACGCGTCCAAAGCCGCAAATGATGAAGTGACTCTGTAACTTGTCGATCATGCGTCTATTCCGCCGTTTACCTAGTAACTCGCCGAACTCCGCTTCGATGACCGTCTGCGTGATGGCGCCGATGGCCACCAGGATGGTGGTCACTCCCACGATCAACAGGAAAGAATTAAGAATCCGGCCGGAGGAGTGTAACTGGTCGCCATAGCCGACCGTGGTCATGGTCAGCAGCGTGGTGTAGAAAGCGTCGAAGAGCGTGTAGCCCTCGACGATCATGAAGCCCGCGGTGCCGATCGCCAACACAGCCGCGAGCGCCAGGCCGACGAACAGGAAGCGGCGCGCCAGGCGGGGCATGGAGTGAAACGGCGCGGTCACATCGTGTTCTTCCGGAAGATCAGGATATGCTGCCGCGGCAGGTTCTCCAAGGTTTTCTCCAGCCGGAAGCCTTCCGGCTCGATCTCCGCTTTAACCTCCGCCACGCTCATCTTGTGCGCCGGCAGGATGGGCACTTGCGGATCTTCCTTGCGGTACTCGAGCAGCACCATGCGGCCTTCCGGAGCGAGCGATGCGCGGATTTTCCGTAGCATCTTCTGCGGCTGGGAGAACTCGTGATAGACGTCCACCAGAAGTGCCAGATCGATGCGGCCGGCGGGCAGGCGCGGATCGTCTTCGGCGCCCAGCACGGCCTCGTAGTTCGGCAGTTTCCGCTCAGCCATGTTCTGGCGCAGCCGGTCGAGCATACCTTGTTGAATATCGACGGCGTAGACTTTGCCCTGGGGGCCGACTCGGGCCGCCAGGCGCCAGGTGAAGTAGCCGACTCCCGCGCCGATGTCGGCAACCGTCGCGCCTTTAGCAATGCCGATGGCGGCGGCGATCGCATCGAGCGCTCGATCAGGCGCCTCCTCGGCCTCGCGTTCGGGGCGCACCAGCCAAGGCGCGCCACCCATGCCCATGACGGGGGCGGTCTGGCGGCCGGTGACGGGATGTGCGTCCTGGCCGCAGGCCAGCAGTTCAAAGGCTAGCAGGCAGGCCAGCAGTGTGCGGAACATTCCTTACAGCATAGCCTTTACGGCCCGCGCGCGGCGCGAAGCACGCAACGCTTATTGTTTCAATGTGCGAATGTAGGCGACCAGGTCGGCCGCCTGGGGCTCGGTAACGGCGACTGCCTTCATCTTACCGTTGCCCGCGGTGATGTCTTTCTTCAAGGCCGCATCCGACTTGGCCTGCACATCGGCGGAACCCAGCGCCCGCATCTTCATTGCCGCCATGCCCGAACCGTCGGCTTTGTGGCACCCCTTGCATTTGGCGTCGTAGACCACCTTGCCGTCGGCTGCCGCTCCAAACGCTTGGACGGCGCCTAATGCCAGAAAAACAGCACAAACGGGTAAGAATCTCATTTACTACCTCCTGGGCGTATTGTAGCGTAAATATGCGATTCGAGGCGGCAGGCGTAGATTGTGGGGCGGGCCATGTGGGCTGCCAATGTTAGCCGCCCCACAATTCATGCGTACTCAATATTACGGGAAAATACCGCGCACCCGGGTGGCTTCGGCTACCCGCGAGACGGCCAGGATATAAGCTCCGGTCCGCATATCGGTGCGATAGCTTTCGGCGGTGCCGTAGACTTCCTTGAAGGCCGAATTCATGGTCCGCTCGAGATACTTGTTGACCTCGATCTCGGTCCAGAAGAAGCCGTACAGGTCTTGCACCCATTCGAAGTACGATACGGTGACGCCGCCGGCATTGCACAGGATGTCCGGGATCACCAGCACATTGCGCGCGAACAGCTCTTTGTCGGCGCCGGGAGTGGTGGGGCCGTTGGCCGCTTCCGCGACGATTTTGGCTTTGATGCGGTCCACGTTGTCCATGGTGATGGTGTTCTCAAGCGCGGCGGGCACCAGCACGTCGCACTTCAGCTCCAGCAGGTCCTTGTTGGTGATGAAATCGCAGCCGGGGAAGCCGGACACTGCGCCGGTCTCATCCTTATACTTCATGACGGCCACGGGGTCCAGGCCCGCGCCGTTGTAGATGCCGCCCTTGGAATCGCTGACGGCCAGGATGCGTGCGCCATCCTCATGCAGGAGTTTGGCGGCGATGCTGCCCGCGTTGCCGAAACCCTGCACCACAACGGTGGCTTTGGAAAGCGAGATACCCTTCAATTCGCATGCCGCACGCGTGGTGTACTGGCAGCCGCGCGCGGTGGCCTCATTGCGGCCCTTCGATCCACCCAGGCTGAGCGGCTTGCCTGTGACACAACCCAGCTCGGTGTGGCCATGGAACATGCTGATGGTATCCATGAACCAGGCCATGGTCTGGGAATTGGTGTAGACATCGGGCGCGGGAATGTCGCGATCGGGCCCGATAATGGGCGAAATCTCGGTGGCATAGCGCCGGGTGAGGCGCTCCAGCTCGCCGAGCGAAAGCTGTTTGGGATCGACGCGCACGCCGCCCTTGCCGCCGCCATAAGGGATGTTGACGGTGGCGCACTTCCAGGTCATCCATGCGGCCAGCGCTTTTACCTCGTCCAGCGTGACGCCCGGGTGATACCGGATCCCGCCCTTGGCGGGGCCGCGGGACAGGTTGTACTGTACGCGGTAGCCTTCGAATACCTCAATACGCCCGTCGTCCATGCGCACGGGGATGGAAACAATCAATTGCCTCTTGGGTTGTTTCAGTATGGCGCGCAGTCCCGCGTCCAGTTTGAGATGATCGGCCGCAGTGTCGAACTGTTCCTGGGCGATCTCAAAAGGATTCAGGACCTCTTTGGTCATTACGGCTGTATTCATGCTTTCTCCTTTTTAGAGGCAGCTTGTGGTAACAAGCTCCTCGTGTTCCTGCACATGCCGCGCGATGCCCACTCGGTGAAGCGGTACACGGCGTCGGCAAAAGTCACATGTGCCGGCATCGGCATAATAGGTGGCGTCCAGCTTGGCCAGGTAATAGAGCGGTAAGGATCCGAAGCCGCGCGTTTGCGGTGTCGGCTGATAAACCAGGACGGCCATGGCACACACCAGCGCGCCGCGGGCTTCGAGCAGCCGGCGTGCTTCAGAGAGCAGCATGCCGGAGCGCAGCAGATCGTCCACCAGGACGACCTTTTCGCCCGCCACGGGCTCCAGAAACTGGCGGAAGCGCATGGGCACGTCGCGGCCGTCTTTTTCGGCCCAATATACCTGGCCGGCGCGCAAAGCCTCGCAGAGTCCGTAGGCTACCGGCAGGCCCGCCGGGGTGGCGGCAACGATGGAGAGCTCGGGAATGAGGGCACGCAGCTCGGCGTTGGCGCGCAGCTTGCGGCTCAGGCCGACGCTGAGCGTTTTGGCGTTGCGGTGGTAGCGCATGGCCAGCGCCGTTTCCAGGTTGATGTCGGTATGCAGGCCGTTGAGACACTCGAAGTGGCCGTTTTGCAAGGCGCCAGTCTGGCGCAGCAGCGCGAGCACCTCATCTTGCGTGGGAACCAGTTCCATGGCCGTACCCGCCTTTCGGTAACGATTCCATAGTATCAGAGGTTTTAATCTTTATCCAGCCCCAAGTGGTGCTGCGGGAGAATTCAACGCAGTTTTTCCTCGACGCTGCGGATTTTATCCTCCATATGCTGTTCGCGGTCTGTGCGGGTGCCGAATCGCAGGCTAGAGGTGATGCGTGGCGCGCCCATGGCATGGACCACTTCGTGGCAGCGCTTGATGGCGGCGAACACGTCGTCCCACTCGCCCTCGATGTTGGTGCCATAGGCGTGCAGCCTGGTCTTGAGACCCGCCTCGGCGAGCACCCGCTCGCAGGCGGCGACCTCTTTGGATACGGAAGTCCCGACGCCGATGGGGACCACGCAGAGATCTGCGATGACCTTCATGGAGACCGCCTCCCTGGCGGACATCCACAGTCTAGCGTGCCGCAACGGCAGCGTTCGCGCCGCCCGCCAGGGTAATCGCCAGCACCACCACATTGCGATTTTGCGGCAGCGTGATTGAACTCACGGTTTTGGCCACGTTCAGGCTGAGGGAATAGCCGTACAGGTAGAGCACCCTTGTATCTATTGTTCCCGTACTGTTGTCGCGGTAGTTCATGGGCACCGCTTGCGACTCGCCCGGATAGTTCTGCGACAGGCACCAGTCGCTCAAGCTCTGTGTGAATGATGCGGTGGTGCCGTCCGTATACTTTACGATGAACGTCTGGCCTGGCTGGCTCCCGTTCACGCCCGTGGCAAGCAACTTCAGCGTAGTATACTTGCCGGCCGGCAGCGCCACAGTTTGTCCACTCACCGCGTCGGATGCCGCCATGGGTCCCAGGTTGAATAAGGTTCCGCCCACATTCTGGCTCGCGCCCAGCAGCTCACCCGAGTAGGAGCGGCCACCCGCGTCCAGGCCGCCGCCGGTGAATGGAAGGTAGTCAACGGCGCTGCCGGACACGTTGTAATAGGGCGACAGGTTCACAGAAGCCGTTTCGGCGCCGGGCGCCACGATGGTCAGATTCAGGATTGCGGTGTGGCTCACGCTTCCCGATGTGGCCGTGACGGTCACCTTCGAGACCCCTGGCGCTGCGGAAGAGGCGGCTGCGAATGTTCCCGTAAATACGCCGGCACTGCCCGACGCAGCGCCCAGGGCGGCGAAGGAGGATGTCACTCCCGCCGGCAGTCCCGAAGCGGACAGGACTAAGTTCGCCGCCGTTCCGGAGATCGCCGTTATGGAGGCGGCCGTGGTTCCTTTGTCTCCCTGGACCACGCTCAAACTGGCGGGCGCCAGGGCTACGGCGAAGTTCACCGGGGGCGGCGCCGTGACTGTCACCGTGATCGCGACCGTGGCCGTGAGACTGCCTGAAGTACCCTTGACCGTAAACGATGTCGCCTTAAACGCCGCGGAGCTTGCCACCGTAAGAGTGAGCGTGGCAGTAGTCGCGCTGGTTGGGCTGAGTGAAGCGGTAACTCCGGTAGGCAAGCCTGTGGCGCTATAGGCGACTGTCGCGCCGAAACCGCCCTTCGGATTTACGGTTATGGTCGCGGTTCCGGGGGTGGCGACTGTGGCGTTCACGTTGGAAGCCGAGGAGGTCAGCGTGAAACCGGGCACGACGGTCACAGTTAAGGATATGATAGCCGTGGCTGAAACGCTGCCGGACTTGGCCGTGACGGTTACCGGAATGGTGGTGATGGTTGCCGAAGCGCTGGCTGTAAGCGTCAACTTGCTGGTGGAACTGGTGCTGGCTGGACTGAAGGCTGCCGTCACGCCGGGTGGCAATCCGGCGATGGTCAGGCTGGCGGCGCCGGTGAAGCCATTCACCGGGGTCACTGTGATGGTGCTGCTTCCCGACGTCCCCTGCGCTACGCTCAGGCTTGCAGGCGCGGCTCCCAACGTAATGCCTGGCGCACCCTTTACCGTCAGGCCGATCATGACGGAGGTGGACGATGCGCCTACGGTTCCCGTCACCGTGACAGTGGCGGTCCCAGCGGCGGCGGCAGGGGCCGCAATGAACGTCACGGTGCTTGTGGTGGCGGTAGTTGCCGGGTTAAACGACGCGGCCACATAGCTTGGCAGACCCGATATCGTCAGGGTGACTTTGCCGCTGAACCCGCTCTTAGGCGTTACCGTGATGGTGTCCGTGACGCTGGTCCCTTGCACCACACTCAGCGTGGCGGCGGAGGCCTTCAACGAAAAGTTTGCCGGAGCGGCCACGGTCAAAGCGATCCCCACTGTCGCGCTCAGGCTCCCGGACTGGCCCGTCACCGTCACGGTAGCCGCGCCCGTTGCCGCGCCCGCACTGGCGGTAAAGGTCAGCGTGCTGAGGGTGGCGGTGCTTGCCGGGCTGAACGACGCGGTAACTCCGCTGGGCAGGCCGGATATCGTCAGGTTTACCGCACTGTTAAATCCATTTGCGGCTACAATGGCGATGCCGGCCGTGCCGCTGCCGCCCTGAATGACGCTTACGGCCGCGGGCGTGGCCTGCAGAGTGAAGCCCGCCGCTCCTGTCACCTGTAGATTCAGGCTGGAACTCGCGGTAACGCTTCCGGAAACGCCGTGCACCGAGATCGTGTAGCTGCCGGCCGCCGCCCCGCTCGATGCGGTCAGGGTCAATTGGCTGACGGTAGCGCTGACGGGGACAAACGTTCCCGTAACGCCGGTGGGAAGTCCTAAAACGCTTAGGGTGACCGCGCCGGAAAAGCCGTTGTGCGGCGTGATTTGAATACTGGACGACGTACTGGATCCGTCTTGCACCGATAAGGCCGTGGGCGCGGCGGAAAGCCCGAACGACGGGGCGCTGGCCGTCTTGGTGAGGTCGTTGATCAGAGACTGGCCGACGGGCGTGCCCCATCCGGTCGCCAAATCGAAACCGGTTGTCGCGGCGAAACCATTGCTGCCCGTGGTGATGTCGTGCATGTCGCTATCGTAGTCGGCGCCGCTGCCAAGGGCATAGATGGTGGGGTTCAGAAAGCCTACGGAGGGGCCTCCGTTCGCGGCCGCCTGTTGGTTTGCCAAAGCCATGAAGCCGGCCCATAACGGCGCAGCCGCGCTGGTTCCGCCTACGGGAGTCCATTGCCCGTTGTTATAGATGATGTATATTTGCACCGCGGCGAGATTAGCGACGTCCGGAACGTTGCGCATGGTCGTCGATCCGCCGATCGCCGCCATGTTCATGCTCTGTTGATAGCTGGGAATGGCGTAACTGCTGCTGATCCCGCCACCCCCGTCGCTCCACGTCGTTTCCGATACCCACGTCCCGCCGGGACCCGTCGTGGTCAGGGCCGTGCCGCCCACTACCGTCACGTTCGGGTCGTCCGCGGGCGGCCAGATTCCGCCTACGTAAGCGCCACTGTCGCCGGCAGCCGTGAGAAACGATTGCCCCTGCGCAATCATCTGTGTGAAGATCTGTTCCGTGGTCGCATCGATCGGGTACCACACCCACGAGCAACTCAATTGCTTGGCGATGTTGTCCGTGGCCATGCGATTCAGAACGTCGTCCGGCGTGGATCCCTCGTACACGATGATGTCGGCTCCCGGCGCCATGTAGCCGGCCATCATGATGTCCAGGATTACTTCAATATTCTCGCTGCCGGGGGAGCCGTTGAAACCATCCAAGAGCACGGTGGAGACTGGTACGGGCGGTAGTCCCGCCTGCTGGAAGTTCGATACCACATCCGCCGCGTAGAAGCCATCGAGTTCGAAGAGGCCGACCGTCTGCCCCGCGCCCGTCAGCTCCACCCCCGGGGCATAGGCTGCCCGGAAATCGCCGCCGGTGAACAGACCCTCTGTTCCGGATCCGGTGGTCATCGGCCGGGCCGCCGTGGGCGCCATCGTTTTCAGATCCGCCGGCCGCGGCAGCACGAAGTTGTCCAGTCCGGCGATATCCAGTATTGTTATATCGGCGTCCAGCGACGGATCGCGGTCGGGCGCGAAAAACCGTCCTCGCGCCGGGTGCTCCCAAACCGTCATATCGACATGCAGCGCCTTATCGATCGCCGATACCGGTCCCGTGACGTCCAGGATGGTGCGGTTCGGGTGCGTTCCCGACACTGCCAGGCCCTTCGCCTGGAAAAACTCAATCAAGCTGTCATAGTCTGCCTGGGTAGGACCAAAGCTCTCGGCAAACTCACTCGCACTCAAATAACGCCGGTAGTTTGGGCTCCGGGGATCGGAAACCTGTTCCAGGAAACGATCGAGCTCTTGCCGATTGCGTAGCGGCAATCCAACGGCCAGCTTTAGCCGAGCCGTGCCGGAGAGAGGACCCAGGCGCCGCGATTCACCGACAGCTTGCGGCACGTGGTTTGGAAGTGTCTGCAGGGCCGCGGCGCCTGCCGTCGAGGCGCATGCCATCGCGCCTATGCAGGCCGCGAAAACGCTTTTCCACCAAAAATACATAATTAAAGAGCCTTTTATCTGTATTAAGGTTGGCAATACGCGCGCGAGTCTGCGAAAAAGGGGTGCTCGGCGTGACTGGAACCATAATCCGCTCATCGGCCGGAAAATGGTTTTCGTGCGCGTGAATCTGCCAAGTCCGCTGTAGATCTGCTATGCTGATCGCGAAAATGCCTAAACCAACTAAACCGCCGGTGCGCGTCAAACGCGCCAAGGCCGAAGTACAGCAGGAGTTCGCCGGGATCAGGCGGGAAGCGGAGGCGGACCGCGAATCGGCCGATCCGAAGGCCGAGGCGGCTGCCCGGTTGCGCGCGGCCGAAGTGCGGCAAGCCGTCGAGGGCACCACCGTGGAAGGCGTGGTGCAAGGCATCTCCGGCTTGGGGCTGGAGATTTCCAGGGCGCTGGGAGAACTCTCCACGAAACTGGTGGACGAGGTGGAACAGCTTTCCGCGGTGCGCGAGGCCGTCAACCTGGAGCGCGCCGAATTGGAGCGGCTGCACAAGATCGATGTGGCCGCCACGGCGCTCGACCAGATGGTGCAGGACTACGCGCGCGAGAAGGAACGGCTGGAGGCCGAAATCGCGGCGCAGCGGGCGGCCTGGGAGGAGGAATCGAGCGACGCCGAGCGCGAGCGCAAAGAGCAGGAAGAGAATCTGAAGAAGGCGCGCGCGCGGGAAATCGAGGAGTACGAGTACAAAAAGAACCTGGAGCGCAAGAAGGCGCTCGATAAATACGAAGAGGATCAGCGGCTGCAGGAAAAGAAGAACAAGGAGCGGCAGGAGGCTCTCGAAAAGAGCTGGCAGCAGCGCGAAACCGCATTGAAGGAGCAGGAGCAGGAATTGCTGCGGCTACGCAAGGAAGCGCAGGAATTCCCGGAGACTGTGAAGACGGAATCCGAGAAGGCGGCGGCCCTGGCAGGCAAGGCAGCGGGGCAGAAATTCGAGCAGGAGATCCTGCTGCTGAAGAAGGAAGCCGATACGGAGAAGCGGTTGGCGATCCTGCAGGTGAAGACGCTCGAAGACACCATCGCGCGACAAGCGTCACAGATAGACGCGCTGCAGAAGCAGATGGAGGAGGCCAAGCAGCAGGTGCAGGACATCGCCGTGAAGGCCATCGAAGGCGCGTCGGGAGCCAAGGCGCTGGCGCACATCAATCAGATCGCGATGGAGCAGGCCAAGCGTCCGCAGCAGTGAGGGACGAGCGTTCATGGCCGTTGCCGTCTTCTTACATGCCAGTGCATCGTAGGAAATCCGCCCTTCCTGGGCAATTGGCGGATGCTGCGGCGAGTTGGGAGACGGCTACACGGAAACGATGCGCTCGGTTTACAGCGAGGCGCCGGAGACGGCCGACTACGTTTATGCATTGGTGGCAGCGCGCAGCCGAGCGAGTTCGGTCCGGCCAGACGCGGCGCTTCGGATTCATTACTACGAATAGCCTGAGCCAGACTTCCAACAGGGTGTGATCACGCCTCATC
>Ga0302325_10024702_pt1 | contig 12495 bp, 10 predicted proteins | sample Palsa_T0_2_FD_201948 | JGI IMG/M metagenome (GOLD analysis project Ga0302325, IMG submission 201948) | Peat permafrost microbial communities from Stordalen Mire near Abisko, Sweden - Palsa_T0_2 | ecosystem: Environmental > Terrestrial > Soil > Palsa > Peat permafrost | place: Sweden: Abisko...
TTGATCGCCCGCTGCCCGGTCTGTCTCTACGCCGGCTCCATCGTGCCGCGTGAATTGCTTGCTTATTGTCCGCCCGACGCACGCATCATCGATACCGCACCAATGTCGCTTGACCAGATAGACACTGAATTCGTCTCTGCCCACGCCAAAGGCCTCGACGTTGCGCGGCTGCATTCAGGCGACCTTTCCATCTACAGCGCGCTCGCCGAACAGCTGCGCCGTCTTGGGCAGCACGGCATTCCCTACACGTTGACACCCGGCGTGCCGGCCTTTGCCGCAGCCGCGGCGGCTTTGCAATGCGAGCTCACCGTACCCGAAGTTGCGCAAAGCGTGGTGCTGACGCGGATTCCCGGCCGCGCGTCGCGCATGCCGGAAAAGGAAAAGCTCTCGGCGTTCGCCGCGACCGGCGCGACACTCGTCATTCACCTCGCGATCCACGCCGTCGATGCGATCATCGATGAACTGACGCCATTTTATGGCGCAGACTGCCCCGCGGCGGTCGTCGTAAAGGCCAGCACATCGGACCAGCAGATTTTGCGCGGGACACTTGCCGACATTGCCGCCAAGGTCGCAGCGGCGGAGATCGAACGCACAGCGCTCATCATGGTCGGCCCTGCTCTTGCGGAGGAAGAATTTCGCGACAGCGCGCTCTATGACGCCGACTACCGCCGACGCTTTCGCGGCGGTGCCGCACCATGACCGCATGGGACGCGATGGCCGCCAAACGAGCCGGCATTCCAGTGTTTGCTCCGGGTCATGTCTGGCTGGCCGGCGCCGGACCGGGCGATCCCGGCCTGCTGACGCTCGATGCACTTGCGGGCCTCACCCAAGCCGATGTCGTCGTCCACGACGCGCTGGTGGACGAGCGGGTGCTGGCGCTTGCCGGTCCGCAGGCGCGGCTGGAATTTGCCGGCAAGCGTGGTGGCAAGCCATCAGCGACCCAGGCCGATATCAGCCAGCGCCTGATCGAATTGGCGCGCGCCGGCCATCGTGCGCTGCGGCTCAAGGGCGGCGATCCGTTCGTATTTGGCCGCGGCGGCGAGGAGGCGATGACGCTCGCGGCTGCGGGCGTGCCGTTCCGCGTCATTCCTGGTGTGACTGCCGGCCTCGCCGCGCTCGCCAGCGCATCGATTCCGGCGACGCTGCGCGGCATCAACCGCGCCGTGATCTTTGCCGCCGGACACGGCGCCGAAGAGGATTTCGACTGGACTGCGCTGGCCCGCACCGGACAGCCAATCGTGCTCTACATGGTGATGCACAATCTGGAGAAGATTACTGGCGCCTTGATGAAAGCCGGTCTCGGTGCGCAAACGCCGGCGGCAGTGATCGCGTCCGCAACGACGCCGAAGCAACGCGTGCTGGTCTCTACGCTTGAAAAACTTGCCGCTGCATCGCGTGAACAAAATTTTGAACCGCCGGCGATTGTCGTCATTGGCGAAATCGTGGATCTGCGGGAAAAGCTGCTTGGCGAGACCATGCTCGCACAGAAGCGATCGACGTGAGCGCGCGCGGTCTCATCATTGGCGCGCCGCATTCCGGCGCCGGCAAGACAACGGTCACGCTCGCAATCCTCTCGGCGTTCAGACAACGCGGCATCGTCACTCGCGCGGCGAAGGCCGGCCCCGACTACATCGATCCGGCGTTCCACACCGCTGCAGTCGGCTCACCGAGCCTCAATCTTGATTCATGGGCGATGTCGCCTGCCCTGCTCAACGCCGTGGCGACGCGAGCAGTACAAGATGCGGAGATATTGATTGTCGAAGGCGTCATGGGGTTGTTCGACGGCGCCAATGCCTCGCCCGGACGACGCGGGGCGACCGCCGATCTCGCCGTGCACTTCGGTTTACCGGTCGTGCTGGTGCTCGATGTGTCGCGGCAGGCGCAATCGGCCGCCGCGCTGGTGCGCGGTTTCGCGACGCACGATCCGGCGGTACGCATCGCCGGTGTCATCCTTAACCGCGTGGCGAGCGAACGGCACACCGCCATGGTCGCGGACGCGATCGCGACGATGAATATTCCGGTATTTGGTGCAGTTCCACGCACCGCCGAGCTGGCCTTGCCGGAACGTCATCTCGGTCTGGTGCAAGCCGGCGAACACCCTGATCTGACAGCGCTGATCGGCCGCCTCGCTGCCACAGCCGAGCGTCATCTCGATCTCGATGCGATCGCAGCGCGTGCCTCACCACTCAAAACAACGACGGCAATGAACGCTCCGGCGCTGCCGCCGCCGGGTCAGCGCATCGCGCTGGCACAGGATCAAGCGTTCAGCTTCATCTATCCGCATCTCCTCGCGGCGTGGCGCGACAGCGGCGCTGAGATCATCCCGTTCTCACCGCTCGCCGACGAACCGCCAGCGGAGCAGGCCGACTGCTGCTGGCTGCCCGGCGGTTATCCCGAGCTTCACGCCGGAACACTCGCCGGAGCCCAGCGCTTCATCACAAGCTTGCGGCATTTCGCCGAAGACCGGCCGGTCCATGGCGAGTGCGGCGGCTACATGATGCTCGGCCAAAGCATCGAAGACGCACAGGGACAACGTCACGCGATGACTGGGCTGCTAAGTCACGCGACGAGCTTCGCCAAACGCAAACTGCATCTCGGTTATCGCTCTGCCCGCCTCATTGCCGATACGGCACTTGGCAAGCGCGACACAACTTTGCGCGGCCACGAATTTCACTACGCGACGCTGACATTCACTGGAGACGACGAACCGTTTGCTGAACTCGCGGACGCGGAAGGCCGACCCCTAGGCCGCGCCGGTGGCCGGCGTGGCCGTGTTACCGGGACGTTTTTTCACGCCATCGCATCCGCCTAACCAGCCGCCTTAGGCTCCGCGTCATCGGCCGGTTTGTCAGAAACACCGGCCTCGGCGAATGTCGCCATGCCAGTGTGACAGGCGAGCGCCGCGCGCAGGATCAGCAATGCCACCGCAGCGCCCGAGGCTTCACCGAGCCGCATGTTCAAATCGACGATCGGGACGAGCGAAAGTTCTTCCAGCAACAGACGATGCCCCGCTTCCGCCGAAACATGAGCCGCTTGCGCATGTGCAAGCGTATCGGCCCGCAGCTTCGCCAGCGGCGCAACAGCCGCCGTACAGACAAAGCCGTCGAGCAGCACCGGAATATTTTTTTGCCGCGCTGCAAGCGTCGCGCCGAGAATCGCGGCAAGCTCGCGACCGCCGACCGCGGCCGCAACCGCGAGCGGGTCGTGCAGGATCGTCGCGTGACGTGCGATCGCGCGATCGATCACGTCGCGCTTGCGGGCCAAGCCGTCTTCATCGATGCCGGTGCCTCGCCCGGCCCAGCGCGCACCACCGCCGCCAAACAACGCGGCCGCAATGGCCGCGGCCGCCGTGGTGTTGCCGATACCCATTTCACCCAGACAGATCAGGTCACAGTCGGACGGCACCGCTTCATAGCCCGCCGCCACCGCCGTCAGGAATTCTTGTTCGGTCAACGCCGGTTGTTGCGTAAAATCGGCCGTCGGCGTATCGAGCGAAAGCGGCGTAACCCGCAGCTTTGCGCCTGCAGTGCGCGCGAGCTGATTGATCGCGGCACCGCCTGCGGCAAAGTTTGCCACCATCTGCACGGTCACTTCGGCGGGATAGGCCGAGACCCCTTGTTTGGTCACGCCGTGATTGCCGGCGAAAACCAGGATCTCAACGCCATCGAGCCGCGGCGCGTGCCCTTGCCAGTGTGCCACCCACGCAACGAGATCCTCGAGCCGGCCGAGGCTTCGCGGCGGCTTGGTCAGGGTCGCTTCGCGCCGTGCTACGGCGGCGCTCGCGGCCGGATGCCCGGTCGGCAGGTCGAGACAGGCGGCACGCAACGCCGAAAATGAGGTAAAGTTCGCCATTACTGCTTGGTCCTTGCTTCCGGCGGAGGTGGAACTCAACATCTAACAAATCCACCACTGCGTGGCCACAGCGAGAAGATTGAGAACGATTGGCGTCGATGCTGGAAAATCCGATCATCGCAGATTGTGTACGCGACATCAGAACCAGCGTCGCATTCCTGACCCGTCTGCCAATCCCGCGCGCTGTTTCGGACAGCGATGCAGACCTGGCTCGGGCGAGCTGGGCATTTCCGATCGCTGGAATTGTTGTCGGCCTGATCGGCGCTCTGACTTACGTTCTGGCATATAAGTTTGGACTTCGACCGTGGCCATCCGCGATCCTGAGCCTTGCAGCGACGCTCGTTGTCACGGGCTGTCTGCACGAAGACGGTCTCGCCGATACAGCCGACGGCTTTGGCGGCGGTGCGACCCGCGAACGCAAGCTCGAAATCATGCGCGACAGCCGCATCGGTACCTACGGCGTTTGTGCGCTGATAATTTCGATGTTGATACGCGCGGGGGCGCTCGCCAGCCTCGCCGATCCGCGGATTGTCGTTTTCGCGCTGATCGCAGCGCACGGCGCGGCGCGCGCGACATTGCCGTTTTTGATGGTGCTCGCTCCGCCAGCGCGCAGCGATGGATTGTCCCACGCTGCCGGCAAGCCGGCACAGGATCGCCTGCTGATCGCCGGCGTGCTCGCCATTGTCATCCTCGGCCTCTTCCTTGGCCCACTACCAGGGCTCATAGCGCTGATCCTGCTCGCTGCCGCAGTGGGGTTGATGGCGTGGCTGTGCTCTGCACAGATCGGCGGCCAGACCGGCGATGTGCTCGGCGCACTCGAGCAGGTCGGTGAGATCGTCATCCTCCTCGTCGCTTTGCACTGATCTTTCTCCTCGTCGCTTTGCACTGATCTTTTTTGCGGTCCGACGGGGTTGCACAGGTTTTACGCACGGTGCAGCCCGTGCGAGCACAGCGAAGCAGCCCCTCTCCGTTCAAATTATTGTATTTACTGAGATATTCCGATTTCTACTTTGGCATGAAGCTTGAAGTGTAGGTCGGTGATGACCCACAGCCCGCCGCCCCCAAAACTCTCGTTGCTGCCGGAAAGCGCGCCTTTCACGCCGGAACAACGCGCTTGGCTCGACGGGTTCTTCGTCGCCGCACTCGGACTCACTGACAGCGGTATCACGCCGCTCTCGCCGCAGGACGCGGCGGCCATCATGGCTGGCGGAGCAGCGCCCGCCGTTGAGCAAGACGACGGCGCGCCTTGGCATGACCAGACCATGCCTATGGCCGATCGGATGAAGCTTGCCGAAGGCAAGGCATTGCGCCGGCGCATGATGGCGGCGATGGGCCAGCAGGACTGCGGGCAATGCGGCTACAACTGTCAGGACTACGCCGACGCGATCGCCGGGAAGAAGGAGGCAAAGCTCAATCTGTGTGTGCCCGGCGGCAAAGAGACGCTGCGTACTCTCAAATCCCTGTTCACAGAACTGGACGCAGCGCCGGCGCTCGTTCCCGCCCAGGCTGAAGCAGGCGTTTCGCCGGCCGCAACAACAACGACTCCGCTCGGCAGTGCGCGTGACAACCCGGCCGAAGCTATTTTCCTGTCGCGCAAGCTGCTCAACAAGCCCGGCTCGAACAAGCACACTTGGCACATTGAATTCGATCTCTCGTCGTGCGGGCTGGATTATGTCGTCGGTGACAGCTTCGGAATCTTTCCAGCTAACGATCAGGGTCTCGTCGCCGCTGTCATCAAAATGCTCGGCGTACCGGCCGATTTCCCGATCAAGGGACGCTCCCTGCAAGACGTGTTGACGAGCGACGTATCGCTCGGCCTGGCGTCCGACACGCTGTTCCAGCTTTACTCCTACATCACCGGCGGCGAGCGGCGGCAGAAGGCAAAGGCTCTCTCCTCGGGCGAAAACCCGGACGGCGACGCCGAAACCCTCGACGTGCTCGCCACCATGGAGAAGTTCGCGCCAGTCAAGCCTGATCCGGAAGCTTTCATCGAGGCGCTCGACGTCATGCAGCCGCGGCTGTTTTCGATCTCGTCGTCGCTTAAAAGCAATCCGGGCCGTGTGTCGCTGACAGTCGACACCGTGCGCTACACGATCGGCAAGCGTGAGCGGTTTGGCGTTGCGTCGACATTCCTTGGGGCACGCGCCGCGCCGGAGCAAAAAGTCAAAGTTTACGTGCAAAAAGCGCAGCACTTCGAATTACCGAAAGATCCGGCGACCCCGGTCATTATGATAGGTCCTGGAACTGGCATCGCGCCGTTCCGTGCCTTCCTCCATGAACGCATGGCGACCAAGGCGCCCGGCCGCAACTGGCTGTTCTTCGGCCATCAGCGCCGTGATTGCGATTTCTTCTATGAGGACGAATTGGCCGGCATGCGCGCGGCCAAGGTGCTGACGCGGCTGTCGCTTGCCTGGTCCCGCGATGATGAGCAGAAGTTCTATGTGCAGGACCGGATGCGCGAAGTCGGCCGCGATTTATGGTCGTGGCTCGCCGATGGCGCAAACATTTACGTCTGCGGCGACGCCAAGCACATGGCGAAGGATGTCGAACGTGCGCTGGTGGATATTGTCGCGCAATACGGCGCGCGCAAAACCGAAGAAGCAATCTCTTTCGTCGCGGATCTGAAGAAAAGCGGACGTTACCAGCAGGACGTCTACTAGAGCATGATCCGGAAAAAGCTTGCCCTCGGACTTGATCCGAGGGTGGACTTCCGGTTTTCCGAAAAGATCATGCACCAACTAACAATCTAGCTACGCCACAAGCTGTCCCGGATCGAGCGGCAGCTTCACCGGCTGTTTCAGCCTCGCTGAAAGATCGAGCGCTTTGGTCAGCATCAACCGGTTGTGCGCTTCTGCAGCCGTCGCTGCCTGCGTCGGCAGTCCCAGCGATACGCGGTTGAGCCACGACACCGTTTCCTCGGCCATCGGCCCGCGCAACTCACCGAGCACCATGTCGCCGGGCGGATAAGAGCCCATGAAATCGACCAGCCGGCTCGAATCCGGCGCGTAGCCTTCGCTCTGCGGCTTCGACACCGCGAGCACCATGTCACGATGGGTGTCGTCGATAGTGAGCACGCCGTCGGTGCCGTTGATGCCGACTTCCAGGCTGTACACCGCGCCGGGCCATGTCACCGGTAGCGCCCACGAGATACTGAGCGTGTGGACCGCGCCGTCAGAAAACATAATCATGCCGGCCGTGGCATCGATGCCGTGATAGAGTGGGCCAAGCACCTTATCGACCGAGCGCGCGTAACATTCGACCGGCGTCTTCTGCTCCATGTACCACATCACGATATCCAACGCGTGCGTGCCCGAAATCACCATCGGCGAGATCATCGTTGGGTCGTCGGTGCGTTTGTAATTATCGATCGCAACGAGACGATTCATAAAGGCGCGCGACGTCACCATGGTAACGTCGCCGAGCGCGCCAGTTCGCACCTTCTCTTTGGCACCGAGCCATTTGCGGCGGAAACGCTGAGTATAGCCAACCACCGCATCAAGCTCGGCGTCGGTGATCGCTTTAAGCACCTTGGCGGATTGCGCGAGATCGGTCGCCAGCGGCTTTTCGATCAACATCGGCACGCCGCGCTCTACAGCGGCGAGGATCGGTTCGACGTGCAGATGCTCGTCGGTAGCGATGATCGCACAGGTGACTTCCGGCCGCGCCAAGAGTTCACGATGGCTGGTGGTGACGAAGTCGGCACCGATCCGCGCGGCGACATCACCGCCGCGATTGTGATTGAGCTCGGCAATGCCGATCCACTCGACCGCCGGATGGCGCTTCGCTACTTCGCCGCGAAACAAACCGACACGACCGGCGCCGATAATGGCAAGCCCGATGCCCTTCGCGGACTCCTTCATGCGTGTGTCCGCTGAGTTATTCCGCTCATTCCCGCGCAAGCGGGAATCCAGATGGGTCCCCGCCTACGCGGGGACGAACGGGAAATGAACTTGTTAGCCTCATTCATACATTCAGGCCCGCGCGATTTTTCTTTTTTAGTTCCGCGATTCCAGAAATCGTCTCATTGGTAAGCGGTAAGTCGATCGGCTCGTTGCGGTCAGCGGAGAGGTCGGCCGCACTATAGGTTTCCATGACCAGCCGCGCGCTTTCCGGCGTCACCATCACGGGCGCATCACGGATACAGGCCTCGAGAAAATGAATGGTCTCTGGCCCCATGCCGCCGGCGAACACGTGATCGACCCATTCGCCGGGCATGGTGGACATCGGGAATTCCTGGCCACGTTTGACGGTGTTGAGCCAGTTGTCGCGCTGGGTATCGTCCAGCGTCAGTGCGCCCTCGGTGCCGGTGATCTCGATCCAGGTCGAGCAATAATTCGAAAAGCTCGGCGGGAAATTCCAGCCGCCGCCGATCATCACCACGACGCCGTTATCCATGGTGACAGTGGTGAACATGATATCGTGCGAGCCGTTGATCGGCTCCATGTAGCCATAGGCGCCCTGGCTATACACTCGCACCGGCTTGGCCGGCTCCAGCAGCCAGAACACGAAGTCGAGATCGTGGGTCGATTCCATGACCACCGGCGACAGCCGCACCCGGCTCGCGATCTTCTTGCCGAGCTCGCGCGACAGATGCCGGCTGACCAGCACCGAGACGACCTTGCCCAGCGTCCCGTCGGTAATCTTCTTCTTGGCGAACGCGACCTTTGGATTGAAGCGCTGCGAGTAGCCGATGGTGAATTTCAGATTGTTGCGCTTCGCCAGCTGGATCAGCTCGTCGGCCTCCCACAGTTCGAGCGCAATCGGCTTTTCCAGCATCACGTTCTTGCCGGCCCGCAGGCAGTCGCGCGCAATCGGATAATGGTTCGCTTCCGGTGTGGTCGAGACATAGACCACCGAGATTTTCTCGTTCTGGATGATGTCTTGATAGTCGAGCGTCGCAGTCGCCGGTTTGAACAGCGCCTTCACCTCGGCGAGCCGGTCCGGCTTGATGTCGCAAAGGTGCAACCTGTCGACCAGCGCGGTGCGCGCCAAAGCCTCCGCGCGCAAGCCCCCGATCCACCCAACGCCGATCACCGCCGCTTCGACCGTTCTCACTTAAGCGTTCCTCACATTGCGCGTTCTACGCGTTTTACGCGGAGCATAAAGACCATGCCGCATCACAGCGCGCAACGGCTACGTTCACTGTTCGCTTGCGTCATTGCGAGGAGCGTAAGCGACGAAGCAATCCAGGGCGGCTTGCATTGAGCGCTGGATTGCTTCGCTTGCGCTCGCAATGACAAGCTTCACCGTTCTCGCGATGCGTCTGCATCCGAGTCATCTTCACGCCACGTCACGCCAAGCACGAAATGGAGCGCCGGGAGGCGCCAGGGTCGTGGGCCGCGCCACGCGGACGGATGTTGCCACCCGTTCGCGCTTCGGGCGCGGCGCGCGCCACAGACGACCCCCTCGCGGAAACCGCCTGCTTCGGGCGCGCTGCGCCTCCCGGCGCTCCACCGCAGTTCACCGCCGCGACTGTCGACCGCCGACCGCCGCAGCCGAAGCCGAAGCCGAAGCCGAAGCCGAAGCCGAAGCCGAAGCCGAAGCCGAAGCCGAAGCCGAAGCCGAAGCCGAAGCCGAAGCCGAAGCCGAAGCCGAAGAACCGCACCTGCGCCACCTTCAGGATCGCCTCCGGAATGGCGCCCTTCGATGAGCAGGCTTTGGTGTTATAACCGAAACAGAGACTAATTGTCAATGAAAAAATGACCTGCGTCTACTCCCCTGTCATCACCCGCGAAGGCGGGTGATCCAGTAAACGCAGGCATCCGAGCGAATGCCACGACCTCAGCGATTACTGGATGCCCCGCCTTCGCGGGGCATGACGACGCCAAAAACTTTCGCGGCGAACTGCGGGTAAACTTCCGCCAGCATCGGCGCGACCGCAGTACGCATAAGATGCAGCGTCTCGGCGGACGGCGCGGGTGTCGTTGGCACAACGGAAGGCCAGTCGAAATCGAAGCCGGTATTCTCGATCACCTCTTTGACGCTATGCCCAGGATGAACGCTGGCCAGACGAAACCGCTTCCGCGCCCGGTCGAAATCGAACAAACAACGATTGGTGATGAGCGCAATCGGGCCGCCGGGACGGAATATGTTGTCGGGACTGCCGCCGGGCGCGCTGATGAAATCGACCTTCGGCACCAGCGTGCGCCGCGAATGCTCGACGCGGAACAGAATGACCTTGGGCACGACGTAATAGAGGTAAGCCGAGCCGAATGAGCCTGGAAACCGCGCCTTCGGATGAGCGTAATCGCCGACGCTGACCAGGTTGATATTGCCTTCACCGTCGATCTGGCCGCCGGACAAAAAGAACACGTCGATACGGCCCTGACCGGCGCAATCGAACAGCTCGCGTGATCCATCCGTGAAAAAGGTGTGCGCGCGGCTGCCGAGCAACGAAACGTAGGGCCTGCCGCCACCGCGCTCTCGCGCCAGCAGCGCGGCGGTCGCCGGTATCGGCGACGATGCCCCGACTGCGACGTGGCGGACATTGCCGATCAACCGACAGATCGTGTCGGCGAGTAATTCTTCGTCGCGGAATTGTTCCGTCATGCCCGGACTAGTTCGGGCATGACGCTGACGGGACCGAATTACGCCGCGACTTTTTCATAGACGTAACAATCGAGATATTGCGCAAAGCCCTCGGCCGTCGTCGCGACCCTGGCGTATTCGGCAAGATGCGCGGCATCGAGGCCGTAGTGATCCGGCAGCGGCAGCGGCCACGCGCCGCGCGGCTCGACCGCGATAGCCTCCACATAAAAGCCCGGAATTGTCGCGGCGGCGAGCAAGGGATCTTTCAGCAGATCGCCGTCGTAGATTTTTTCGACAGTCGCAACCGTCTTCTGTGCCGCGTGCGCCATGGTGAACAATTCGCGCTGCAAGCCGACGTAAACATTGCCATTGCGGTCGGCCATCGGCGCGTGGAACAGCACGACGTCCGGGCGTAGCGGCGGCAACAGCACGATTGGATCGTTGTTGCCGAACGGGTTCTCCGCCACTTTCCAGTCCGGACGGTGCGCCAGCACGTCCGAGCCGATCAATCCGCGCAAGGGCATGAACGGCACGCCCTTTTCCGCCGCCTGAAATTGTGCGTGCAGGGCTGGACAGGTCGCATCTTTTATCTCGATCGCGCCGGCCATAACTGCGGCGGTGAAGCGCGGCGCCGGACCGAACTCGCCAAGACTGACAGCCGAGGTTTCCAGCGTTTCGACACAGCCGGCGCCGATCAACAAGTCTGCCTGCAAGGTCGAGGTTGGCAGCGCAACCAGGTGCAGCCGCTTCACGCCGCGCCGGATCAGCGCGCGGGTCGCCGCCATGGCGACGCCGGACGTCTCGCGCGCCACCGCCAGCATAGAGCCGTCGATGATCGGCGCGATGGCTTCGTCGAGTGAGCGGATGATCAGACTCATGACATGAGACTACACTGCACGCTCTGTCACGTCATGGCCGGGCTTGTCCCGGCCATCCACGTCTTTAAGTCAGCCAGGAAGTCGTGGATGCCCGGCACATAGGCGAGCTAAGCGACGCCGTCCTTCGAACGGCTATGGCCGGGCATGACGGATCAAGACAGCGCCTGCTTCACGTTCTCGGGCGACAACGGCGCGCGGCGGATGCGCACACCGGTGGCGTCGAATACCGCGTTGGCGATCGCGGCGGCCACCGGCCGAGTGGACGCCTCGCCGGCGCCGGTTTGCGCGATCTCGGGATGATTGATCATCACGATGTCAACCTGTTCGGGCGCGTCGGTGAGATCGAGGATCTGGTAAGTCAGCCAATCGACGCTGGCGACTTTCTTTTTGTCGAACATGACTTCTTCCCAGAGCGCGCGGCTCACGCCCTGAACGATGTTGTTCTCGATGGTGTGATGCAGCCCGTCGGGATTGATGATCTGGCCGCAATCGTGCGCGACGGTGAATTTGCGCGCCCAGATCTCGCCGCTTTTGCGATCGACATCGACCTCGGCAATGATCGCAACGCGCGTACCGTTGCGCGAGGCATAGCCGATGCCGCGGCCGGATACCTTGTCACCAGTCTGGTCCTTCCGCGGCGACGGCCGCGATTGCCAGCCGGCCTTGGCGGCCGCCGCCTTGATGACGGCGATGTCGCGCGCATCCCTCACGTAGCGCAGGCGGAACTCGATCGGATCCACATTAAGTCCAGCCGCCACTTCGTCCATGAAGGATTCGCTGGCGAACGTGATCTGCGGCCCGACCGGATCGCGCAAATGCGCGCTCCGCAACGGCGAGGCGCGATCGAGCAGCGGTGCGATCGTCTCCCAGGCAGCGCGCTTGTTGGCGAAGCCGTAGGACTCGCTGGGCACGCCGAAGCCGTCGCCCGATTTGAGCTCGACGCCGAGATTTTGCCCAGCCAGCGTATCCTGCGGCTTGCTGCCGTTGGTGTCGACATCGATACGAGAGAAGCCTTTGCTCAAGTAATCGTAGGCAACGACATTGCCCGACGCATCGATCGCCGCGCGGGCGCGATGGATCGACGCCGGCCCTTTGGGATCCCAGCCGGTGCCCTGATCGCGCATGTATTGCAACCGCACCGGCTTGCCGACGGCCTTGGCAAGCACGGCGGCATCCATGGCGCAGTCATCGGCATCGTTACGGCCGTACGAACCCGGACCGGTGGTCCAGATTGTGC
>Ga0302325_10024703_pt1 | contig 12495 bp, 13 predicted proteins | sample Palsa_T0_2_FD_201948 | JGI IMG/M metagenome (GOLD analysis project Ga0302325, IMG submission 201948) | Peat permafrost microbial communities from Stordalen Mire near Abisko, Sweden - Palsa_T0_2 | ecosystem: Environmental > Terrestrial > Soil > Palsa > Peat permafrost | place: Sweden: Abisko...
GCGAACGAGCTCGCGCTCGATTGGCGTGAGCTGGGCGGCGATCGAGCGCGCGAGCCAGAGGTCGCGCTGACGCATGTCGGCGCGCAGGACACCGCGTCCGTCGACGGTGAGCTCGAGCCGCGCGCGCCGGTGATCGCGGGGGTCGGCGGTGCGGCTGATCAGGCCGTCGCGCTCCAGGCTGGCCAGCGCTCGGGTGAGCGATTGCGGCTGGATGTGGTCGGCCGCGGAAAGCTCGCCCGGGCTCAACGGCCCGCTGCGGTTGAGGTGCCCGAGCACGCTGAGCTTTTGCAGGGAGATTCCGCGCGGCCGCTCGGCCCGGAGACGGCGGGCGAGCTGCATGGTGGCGCGACGAAGCGCGCTGGCGGTCCGTCGAGACTCATCGTCCATATTCGTACGCTATCGCTTTATAAGACGGGAGAAATTGTGGCCTATCGGCAGTGTCTCTAGCGGTACTTTAGTACGCTACCCGTAGGAAATGCGGCTGCTGGATCGACACGGGACGAGCGTTGGAGGCGGGGGTCTGGCGATCCAGAACGCACAGCGCAGGACAGCGTCGGCGGAAGGCAAGCGGGCCATCGCGGCGCTCGCCGCGATCCTCGTCCTCGCGGGGCTGGCGTTCGCGTGGGGGGCGAATCACCAGGTTCTGGAGGTCTACTACGCGGCGTCCGTCCGGTCGATGTCGGCCAGCTGGCACGACTTCCTGTTCGGCGCGTTCGATCCTCGCGGCACGATCACGCTCGACAAACTGCCGGGCGCATTCTGGGTTCAGGCTCTCTCGGTGCGCCTGCTGGGACTGCACGCGTGGGCGATTGTGCTCCCGCAAATCCTGGAGGGTGTGGCGACCGTGCTGGCGCTCTACGTGGTCGTGCGGCGACACGCCGGGACGCTGGCCGGACTGCTGGCGGCGGCGCTGCTGGCGATCAGCCCGGCCACGGTCGCACTCGACCGTGGCAACGTCGCGGACTCCCTGCTGATCCTGCTGATGGTGCTCGCGGCCGACGCGACCACGCGCGCGACCGCGACGGGGCGCCTGCGGCCCCTGTTGGTGGCTGCAGGCTTGGCCGGTCTCGCCTTCCAGGCCAAGATGATCGAGGCATGGGCGCTGCTGCCTGCCCTGGCCGCCATGTACCTACTGGCCGCCCCGGGCGGCCTACGGCGTCGGCTGGGTCACCTGGCGGCGGCCGGAGTGGTGGTCGCGGTGGTGTCGCTGAGCTGGATGACCTTCGTGACGCTCGCCCCCAGTCACGACCGACCCCATGTCGACGGTAGCCGCCAGAACTCGATCTACCAGCAGGTGTTCGACTACAACGGCTTTGGACGGCTCGACGCGCCCGTCGGCGGGCTGACGAATGCGAGCCCAGCCGCCGCTCATTTACTCGCCGCGTTCAGCGTCCAGCACGCCCCGGGGTGGGAACGGCTCCTGGTCGGTTCCGCCGGACGCGACGGCGGCTGGCTCCTACCAGCCGCGGTGTTGTCTGCCCTGGGGGTGCTCCTGGCACGCCGTCGACGCGACCGTCACGACCCGGTGCGGGCCGGTGTCGTGCTGTGGGGAGTGTGGCTGGTGACGTTGTTCGTGCTGTTCAGCCTCGCCGGACGCATCAACCCGTACTACCTCGGCGCGCTGTCTCCGGCGATCGCTGCGCTGTGTGCACTCGGCGTCAGCACCGCCTGGCGGCAACGTGGCAGCCTCCGATCCCGTCCGCTCCGATCGGATCCGCCCAGCCTGGGTCAGCGGTTTCTCGACCTGCCGCGCTCGTTGCCGTGGCTCATCGCGGCCATCCTCGCCAGCACCGCCTATGCGCTCTGGCTGCTCCCCGCGCATAACCGCCCCGGCTGGCTGCCGGCGGCGACCGCCGCGCTCGGCGTCGCTGCGCTCGGCGTCGCCATCGTGGCGCTCGCGCGGCCGTCCCAGCGCTCATTGGCCGGGACCCTGGCGGCCGCGCTGCTCGCCGCCGCGTTCGTCCCCGCCGTCGCCTCGGCGTCGCTGACCTCGAACGGGTGGGGACCGTTCGACACGCCTTTCCAGCCTCCGTCGGTGACTGCGGTCACCCAGCGGTTCGCGCGCTCGGCCAGCGAGCCCTCCGCGGCGGCCGTCGCGGCGTTCGAGCAGTTCGGCCAGGGGGTCCGCTACCCGCTGGCCACCTACACCTCGCTGCTTGCCGCTCCGCTGATCTACGCCACCGGACAGGAGGTCCTCCCGATCGGCGGCTTCCAGGGCACGAACCCCTCGCCCACCCTGAGCCACCTCCAACGACTCGTCGCGCAAGGCGAGCTCCACCTGATCCTCGGCCCGACCAACGCCGATCCGCGGATGCGCTGGGCCGCCACACATTGCCGGCACGTGGCACCGGTCGCGGGACTCCCGGTGTTCTACTGCGGCGCCGCACCCGGGCTAGGTTGAGCCGCGCGGTCGCCGCTCGGACGCTCGCGCCACGTGCTCCCGCCGACCGCTCACCAGCCAACCCGCCGGCTCAGGACGCATCGACCGACTTCAAACTGCCGATCCGCAGTGAGTCATCGACCGGAGTATCGGGGCCCTCAGGCGTCGCTGTCTTGTCTGACGCGGGCCCTGGCGGACCGGGCGGATTGTCGAGGAAATCGGCGCTCGGCACGAAGAACAGGCTGCCGGTCACCGCGGTCGAGAAATCGAGGATCCGGTCGTAATTGCCCGGCGGCTTGCCGATGAACATGTTCCTCAGCATCTGCTCGGTCACATCGGGGCTCGCGGCGTAGCCAATGAAGTAGGTGCCGAACTCGCTGTCCCCGACACGGCCGAACGGCATGTTGTCGCGCACGATCTGGCGCTCCTCGCCGCTCTCGTCGGTAATCGTGTTCAGCGCCACGTGCGAGTTCGCGGGCTTGACATCGTCCGCCAGTTCGATGTCGGCCAGCTTCGTCCGCCCGATCACCCGCTCCTGCTCCTCGACCGGCAAGCGATTCCACGCGGCCAGGTCGTGCACGTACTTCTGGACCACCACGTAGCTACCGCTGGCGAAGTCAGGATCCTCCTCGCCGATCGTCGCGGCAGCGATCGCCGCCGAGCCCGCCGGATTCTCGGTTCCATCGACAAATCCCATCAGGTCGCGCTCGTCGAAGTACTTGAAGCCGTGCACCTCGTCGACGACTTTGCCGCGCCCGGCGAACCGGTTCATCAGCTGCCCGGCCAATTCGAAGCACAGATCCATGCGGCGCGCGCGAATGTGGAACAGGAGGTCGGCCGGGGTCGACACCGACGCGTGCATCGAGCCGACGATCTCCGGCAACACGTGTAGCTGCGCCGGGCGCGCACCGCCGAACAGCCGGTCCCACAGCGCCGACCCGATGCCGACCACGCAGCTCAGCTCCCCGCCCGGGATGCGGAAGCCCACCGACCGCGTGAGGCCGGCGACATCGGTGAACAGATCGTGCACGTCCTCCTCGGCCCCCGGGTCCACCGTCGCCACAAGGAAGATCGCCGCTTCGGTGACCGGCATCAATAGGGCTTGAGGTTCGGGCATCTTGTCCTGACTTTGGTTCACGGGGTTTCGTTCGGCTTGGGCGGGAGCGACCTGGCGTACGCCACGCCGCGAGCGACCCATCGCTTGAGCTGGGGCCGGCTCCGCACACCGTCGGCGTCGATCCTCAGCCATCCGTCCATGACTCGTCCTCGCATCTCGACCGGGCCCGCGAACGGCTTGCGCAACAGCGCGTCGGTTTCGGCGGGATTGCAACGCAGCAACAGACCGCCGCGACCACTGGCGCTCACCGACATGTGGCCATTGATCAAGAACGCCAGGCCGCCGAACATGCGCTGCTCGGTGACGCCGGCTTCGGGGGCCAGGAGCTCGCGGATGCGATTGGCGAGGTCCTCGTCATAGGCCACCCGCGAATTATCGCGCGCCCGGGATCTGCTGATGCTCAGGCCGGAGCATCGGTCGGCTCCTCCTTTGCTGCCTGACCGCGCGAGCGGACGATCGCGGTGACTTCGCTGCGAACGCGGATCGACGGTCCACCAATCAGCTCCCAGGAGCGTGCGATGCCGATCAGGAAACAGACGATCACCAGGATGGCGATGCCCTGAACCGCGCCCGTCCTCAGAGGGTGGAGGATCACCCGCAGGGCAAACACCAACTCCAGTGCGAAGATGATCACCAGCCCGACGAGGAACAACGCATCACGCAGCTCACCCGGTTGCGACTTCCGGACGCGCAACAGGGACATGAGTGACGCGACGATGAACGCCAACCCGATCAACGCCACGCTCAGCGCGGTAGGGCCGATCTCCCGACCGGGGACGAGCGCAAACAAAGAGACCGTGAGCGCGTTGACGAACGCTGTCAGCGCAGCCGAGGCTCGCACTCGGTGGGCCTGGGCGGCATCCTGCGCGGTCAGCCGCTCGTGTGCGACTGAGATGGCCACGAACAACAGCCCGATCAGAGCTCCCGCGACGCTTGCCGCGGCTTCGAAGAAGGTGTGGTACCCCGCGGGCGTCACATCGGCAATCGTTGCCGACGGAGCGGACAGAGCGATCGGTCGAGATCTCCGTCCTCGCGGCCCGGAAATGGCACCGACCACGATGTAGCGTTCGGCGAGTGACCGCTGGCGGCGTGGAGTCAGCCACTGGGACCCTTAACGAAATCTGTACAAGGGCGGTCGGATTCTTAGCGCCGCCTTGACGCACCGTCGCCGACCATGTGGTGTGCAGATGTCAGTCACCGATCCCCGGAACCCGAGACTGCCGGTCGCCGCCTCCGGGGTCACGCGGCGGCGCGGCGCGGACAGCACGGAGCGTGGTTGGGTCGACCGCGCGTCCGTCCGTCTGCTCGCTTTCTGGCACCAGGGCGCGCTCGACCGCCAGCTCGCCGCCGGCATCGATCCGCGGGATACCGCCGCGCTCGCCGTGCGGGCAGACAGGCTCACGACGCGACGTAGCCGTAAGCGTCTGGCCAACGGACTCACACGAGCGCTGAGCAGCGCACAGCACCCACGAGCCGGTTTGTCGGCGGCGGCACGGCCGCAGGCCCCGGAACTGATCGCAGCCGGCAGCCTGCTCGCTGCGCTGGACCATCTCCTGCGTGGTCCTGAGCCGGTCAGTCCGCAGGGCATCGCTCTCGTGCGGGCGCTGCTGACCGACGCAGGCAGCCCGCTGTACCAGCCGAACCAAGCCGGCGCCCTCGCCGATCGGCTCGCCAGCGCGGCAGCGACACTTGGGACCGTCTGACCGCCCAGACTGAACCGGGCGGCGCCGTGAGCGCTCAAGCGCGGCGATCGTCGGCCAGGAATCGCGGACTGTCGATAATGATTCGCCGCCGGCGCAGGCCGGTGACGAACGGCTCCTGATCGGCGAAGCTGACCAAGGTGGCCACGGCGGGGCGGAACGTGATCGTCAACGATCCCACCTTGGTATCCGCGACTTGGCCGTCGACCTCGACCCGGGCGCCGCCGTGCCCGGCGGTGGTGTCGAGGGCAAGCTCGGAATCCGCTCCCATGACGAGCGGTGGGCAGACGCCCCCATGAGTAGGCAGCGGCGTGAGAACGTATGCGTCCATACCCGGCGCGAGCAGCGGGCCGCCGGCCGCCAGCGCGTAGGCGCTCGAGCCGATCGGGGTGCTGACCACGCAGCCGTCGCCGGCCAGGCGGCCAAACAGCACCCCGTCCACCCGGACTGTCGTGCGGAGCTGACCGTCAGCGGCACGAACGACTGCGACGTCGTTGATCGCGTACAAGCTCGGTCTATCCTCGCGCGCAATATTCAACGCCGGAAGCGTGCGCGGCACCCAGTCCTGCCGGCTGAAGCGGTCCAGGGCATGGGCCACGCGATTGCCCGCAACGGTGGTCAGCGCTCCAAGACTTCCGCAGGCGATTCCCAACACCGGACGATCCACCTTTGCCGCGGTGCGGATCGCCGCCAGCGTGGTCCCATCCCCGCCAATCGACACAATCAGGCTGCAGTCGCTGGCCTCGCCCCGGTGTGCGACCTCCCGGTGTTGACCGACGACCGCGACCTGGACCACATCGACGCCACGGGCATCCGCCCACTCGCGCAGCGCCCGCAGCGGCTCGCCGATATCCCTCTCGGGGTGGACGACCACTCCGACGCGCCACGACGCCTCCGGGCCCGAGACCGGAGCTTGCGGGCGGCTGTAAGCCTTGGAGATGGTGGCCATGACTGTGCTTATTGTGATTCACGATGCGACGCCGCGCAATGGCGGCCGCGAGCGACGTCTCCTGCCATTGGTGCCCGCGGCGAACCGGACGCGCGATCGTGTTCTCGCTCAACGCGTCAGACTACGTGCGTGAAGCGACTGCACGGAACCGCAACCGCCTCCGTGGCGGCACCAGTCGAGGAATGCCTCGCGCTGCTCGAAGCCGTCGACACGTACCCGAACTGGTACCCGGAGGTCGTGCAGGAGGTCGAGGTCATTGAGTCCGGCGACGATGGGCGGCCGACCAAGGCGCGGACCACGCTGCACGTGTCCCAAGGTCCGATCGTCAAAGACTTCAATCTCCTCCTGGCCATCAGCGTCGATCGGCCAACCACGGTGAAACTGACCCGGATCCCCAACGACGCAACCGATCAGCAACGGTTCGATGTGACCTGGCAGCTGCAAGATCACGGCGATACGAACATCCGGCTGGGGCTTGAGGCCAACCTGTCGGTGCCTCGATTCATTCCCATCGGGAGCGTCGGAAATGCGATCGCCGAGGGCTTCGTCCGCGCCGCCACCAGAGCGCTCGACGCGCGCGCCGGCTAGCTGTTCGCGGCGTCCCGGCGCGACCGGCGCCACGCGGTTGGAGCCCAAGCCGTAGACAAAGCCCCGGTGAATACCCATGAGCTCGTTTCGTACGCCAATCTTTTGCGTATGATGTAGACGTGGCTGACGATCTCGCGTTGGTGCTGGCGTTGGTGGTCCTGGCGGTGACGCTGGGGGTGGCGGTGGCGCGGCCTCCGTTTGTGTCTGAGGCGGTGGCGGCGTTGGTGGGGGCGGTGCTGTTGGTCGTGGTGGGGGCGGTGTCGTTCTCGCAGGCGGTTCATGCGGTGCGGGGCTTGGGATCGACGGTGGGGTTTTTGGCGGCGATGCTGTTGATCGCGGAGGGCTGCCGGCGAGAGGGGTTGTTTGACGCGATGGGGGCGTTGATGGCGCGAGGCGCGGGAGGCAGCCCGCAGCGGCTGTTGGCGTTTGTGTTCGTCATCGCGGCGGTGATCACGGCGGTCCTGAGTCTCGACGCGAATGTGGTGCTGTTGACGCCGGTGGTGTTCGCGACGGCAGCGCGGATGCGGACCAGCGCTAAGCCGCAGGTGTACGCGTGTGCGCATCTGGCGAATTCGGCGTCGTTGTTGTTGCCGGTATCCAATCTGACCAATCTGCTTGCGTTTCACGCCAGCGGCCTGTCGTTCCTGCACTTCGGGGCGTTGATGGCGCTGCCGACGCTCGCGGCGGTCGGGGTCGAATGGGTCGTGTTCACGCGTTTCTTCGCGGTCGACCTGCGACGCCCGCGCCGGGCGGGAAAGCGTCCGGCCCGTCCGGAGCTGCCGCGCTTCGCGCTGGTGGTGCTCGCGCTCACGCTGGCGGGCTTCGCGGCCAGCTCGCTGGTGGGTGTGGCGCCGGTCTGGTTCGCGGCGGCGGGAGCGGCCGCGATCACGCTCCCCGCGCTCGTGCGCGGGACCGCGACACCGGTGCGGTTGACCCGCGCGGTCGAGCCGGGATTTCTCGTCTTCGTGCTCGGGCTCGGGGTCATCGTCGCGGCCGCGAGCGCGAACGGGCTGGACAGCGCTGTGCGCGCCGTGCTGCCCACCGGGGGCTCGCTCCCCGATCTGCTCGCGATCGCCGCGATCAGCGCGATCCTCGCGAATCTGGTGAACAATCTCCCCGCGACGCTGATGCTCGTGCCGGTTGCCGCCGCCGCCGGCCCCGGGCCGGTGCTGGCGACGCTGATCGGCGTCAACATCGGCCCCAACCTCACCTACGTTGGCTCGCTCGCGACGCTGCTCTGGCGGCGGATCCTCCGCGCGGAGGACAGCGACGTCGAACTCGGCGAGTTCCTGCGCCTCGGCGCGCTGACCGTCCCCGCGTCACTGCTCGCCGCGACCGTGCTGCTCTGGGTAGGTTTACACGTCTAAACCGATGCGCGCGCTGATCTGGATCATCGAGGACACCTGGCAGGCCACCGTCAGCCAAGCGGCGGCCTTCCGACCCGCCGACGCGGACATCACGTTGCTGCACGTCACCAACACCGAACCAGAAACCCTCGCCCGCGCCGCCCGCCGCGGCCTGCTCGGACGACACCAACCCCCCACCGGCGCCCCCGAACCCCTGCAAGCAATCTCCGAGCAAGCCGCCCAAGCACTCCTAGCCGACGCCCAGAACCAACTGCAGCGCCCAGCCGCCCTCCAAGCCCGCCGCGGCCGTGTCGAACAGGAAGTCATCACCGCCGCTGAACCCATGGACATCCTCATCCTCGCCCGCGACGGCGACCACCAACACCTGGGTCCCCGCAGCCTCGGACCCACCGCCCGCTACGTCGTCGACCACGCACCCTGCGACGTACTGCTGATCTGGCCCGACACCACACCCTCACTGACCACAATCCCACCCCCACCACCAGCCGACGCAAAGCCGCGCTGACAGGATGCGCGAGTCTGACGTTCTTGACCGAAAGCCTGCGAGGATGATGCGATGGATCAGAGGCTTCCGCCACGGGTGGCCGAGAACGAAGCGCTCGCCCGGAAGGTCAACGAAGCGATCGAGCGCGGGCAATGGCCCGGCGAGGACAGCGCCGAGAGCGCGTTCCGCTGTGAGTGCGCGGTCGTGGATTGCAATCGCCTGATCGAGCTCACGCCGCGCGAGTATGAAGGCGTGCGGGCTGATCCGCGTCAGTTCGTCGTCGCCCGGGGCCATCAGCGGCCCGAATTCGAGACCGTCGTCCAAACCGAACCCGGCTATCTGGTGGTTCAGAAGCGCGGCGAAGCTGGAGTGCGGGCGCAGGAGACGGACCCGCGCGGCTGATCCGCTGCCCCGGCGTCATCGGAGCGGAGGTTGAACCGCATGCGCAGCTCCGTACCGCCGGACGAGCGCTTGACGATCGCGAGGCCGTCGGTGCTCTTGGCGATCAGCTTCAAACCGAAGCCAAGCCCGGGGCTATCGCTGCGGGCGCGCAGCCCGCAGCCGTCATCGGCGACGAGCACCCAGAGCTCGCCAGAGACCACCCCGGCGCTGAGGTGGATCTGCCCCGGCGCCCCCCGATAGGCGTGGACGACCACATTCGTCAGCGCCTCGGAGCAGGCTAGTTGAATCGCCTCGAGTCGCTCGCCGGTGGCGCCACCGGCCGCAGCCAGCGCAAGCACGGCGTTACGTCCCTCACGTATGGAGATGGGGATCGCCGGGTAGGACTGGCTGAGCGTCACTGCACTGGTTTCGGTCACCCTGCCGCCCTCCACAAGGCTGATCGCTAAGAGGTGTCGAATACCCTGATCGACGGGATCGTAACCAGCTTCCGCGATGCGGCCGTCGTCGCCGCACATTCGTTGATGTCCGGCAGTCAGCCCAAGCTATGAGCCTCGCGTGAAGCGACCTTTACACGTGGGCCTCGTCCGCGGTGAAGACAGTCGCGACGGGCACCGGGCGTCCGATCGCGTAGCCCTGCCCGAAGTCAACCCCGTAGTCCTCGAGCAGTTGCAGGGTGGCTTGATTCTCGACCCCCTCGGCGACCGTCTGGCGCCCGAATCCCTGGGCGAGGGTGACGATCGCTTTGACGACGTGCTGGTTCTGCGGGTTCTCGACGAGATCACGGACGAACTCGATGTCGATCTTCAGCGCTGTCAGCGGGAGGCGCTTGAGGTAGGCGAAACCGCCGTACCCCATCCCGAAGTCATCGAGGGCGATCTCACAACCGAGCTCTGAGAGCTCGTGCACAAACGCTTCCGCAACGGCCTCGTCGTGGGCGAGCGCCGTCTCGGTGATCTCGCAGACGAGCAGCGCAGGGTCGGCACCCGTCTGGCGCAGCGCGTCGACAAGATCGCTGATCAGCTCACGAGAACCGAGCGACTTGCCCGAGACGTTGAAGTGGACCTTCAGGCCCCGCGCCGCCAGCGTAACCGCTTGGGCGAAAACCCAGCGATCGATCTCTTTGATCAGCCCGAACTGCTCTGCGGCAGGCAAGAACCGACCCGGCGCGATGATCGTGCCGTCGCGGTCGACCATCCGGATCAGCAGCTCGTGCATCGCGACCTTGCGGCTGGGCACGTCGATGATCGGCGGAGCGTGCAGTACCAAGCGGTCTTCATACGGCGATTGGTTGACGAGGAGCGCTCGCGCAACGGCCGTTCGGTCCCCGGAATCACTGTCTCACCGTGCGCGTCAGCCGAGAGCGACGGTCGCTGGCCGTGTCAACCCACCGAGATCACGCGAGGGTGCTCGTGGATGGTGCTGTCATGGGCGTGTGCGCCGCATCCTCAGTTTGGTCGACGACTCGAAAGGTGACAGTCGACTCTACGCCTCGGAGCCCAACTGAGCGTGACTTCTGGCCAAACGTTGTAGCCGAACTCACCGTGAGTAGTCATGTGTCCAGCGGAGGCAATGTTTGTTCAGGCTGTGCGGTTTCAGTCCGATTGACTGTTGACGCGTTCGCGGGGAACGGCGATGCGTCAGGCTTACAAAACCGTGGGCAGGCGAGCCCGCCAATCGACGACACGGGGTAACTGGACGTTGCGCCTGTGTTGAGAGGAGCACATCTGAACATGAAACTCATGGAGCGAAATCTTGCGGTTAACCGACGACTTGCAGTCGCAGCGCTGTCTGCGCTCGTGGGCGTGGTGGCGCTGCTTGCGTTCAGTGCCGGTTCGGCCAGCGCGGCGCCAGACGGTCACTTCACCTGCCGCGCCAGTGCGGTGCGCGTACAGGGACTGTCGGAGCTCAGCGCGCTGAGCACCGAGCCTGCAGTCGCGAATCCTTCGAATGATCCATGCGCAAGCGGTCATGTGGCAATCGCCAACACGCCCACGCCGATCTCGAACGTGGTCAGCGCCGGCGGGGCGGTCGCGACCACGACCGTCACGAGCGCTAGCGGGTCGGCCAGCGCCGAGCTGATGGATCTGACCGCGCTGGGGCTGAGCGCTGACTCCGCGACCGCGTCCGCGCGCTACGGCTGCTCCGGCACGGCAGCGACGCCACTGACGAACTCAAGTGTCGTCAACCTCCGCGATGGCAGCGGCGCGCCGATCACCAGCAGCGGACCGGTCAGTCTTCCCGGCGGGGGGTTGGCGGATATCGAGCTCAACCAGACGATCACGACCGCGACGTCGGTCACCCGACGTGCGCTGCAGATCACCGTCCTGAGCGGCGTTGACGCCGGTGCGCAGATCACCATCGGCGAATCGAGCGCGGGCATCGTGGGCAATCCCTGCCAGACGGCCTCGGGCGTGTCGGGCAGCGGCAGCTCCGGCATCACATCGCGGCCGGTGAACACAATGCGGCCGGCGATCTCCGGAAGCGCGAAGGCGGGCCGGACGCTGTCGTGCTCGACCGGCAGGTGGAAGAACAGGCCCACCCGCTTCGCCTTCCAGTGGAGCCGTGACGGGACCCCGATCGCGGGCGCTTCGCACCACACCGCAAAGATCCAGACCGGCGACGAGGGCCTGTCGCTGACCTGCGCGGTCACGGCCTCCAACGCCCTGGGCCGCGGCCACTGGGCCACGAGCCTGAAGGTGGCGGTGAAGGTCCCGTTCGTGCGGGGCTGCCCTCGCGCCACCGGCCGGCCGAAGGGCCAGACGCTGGGGCTGGTGCGGCTCGGCATGACACGCACGCAGGCACGCCGTGCGTTCACCCGCAGCACTGATCGTGGCAAGCGGTTTGAGGACTTCTTCTGCCTCACCCCGATCGGAGTGCGCGTCGGCTACGCGTCCAACGCGCTGCTGACAACACTCCCGCGCGCCACCCGAAGCGGCGTGGGGGGCCAGGTCGTGCTCGCGCTCACGGCAAACGCGTTCTACGCGCTTCGCGGTATACGCCCAGGTGCCACCATCGCCGCCGCACATAAGGCGCTCAGGACAGCGGCTCCGTTCCACGTCGGCCTGAACTACTGGTACACGGCGCACAACGGCAACACGACCGCGGTGCTCAAGGTCCGTCACGGGATCGTCCAGGAGATCGGGATCGCCGACGCAAAGCTCATGCACGGTCGCAAGGCCCAGCGAGCGTTCATCAAGAGCTTCTCGTAACCGACGATGTCGCGCACGGTTGCGCTCCCATGCAGCCGATAAGCGACTCGTTCATATTGTCACTCGCACGTGCGCCTCGGCGCACGTGCGAGAGCGAGAGCGGCTCGCCCCGAACCACCACTCGGCGGCGTGAGGCTTGGGGCTAGAAGTTGTAAATCACCATCGCGGCCCCGAACACGACGCAGTAGATCCCGAACGGGGTCAGCGTGCGGGTCTTGAAGTACTGCGTGAGGAAGCGGACGCAGACGATCGCCGTCGCCGCGGCGGCCACCGCGGCGATCACCGCGGCGCGGCGGATG
>Ga0302325_10024705_pt1 | contig 12495 bp, 10 predicted proteins | sample Palsa_T0_2_FD_201948 | JGI IMG/M metagenome (GOLD analysis project Ga0302325, IMG submission 201948) | Peat permafrost microbial communities from Stordalen Mire near Abisko, Sweden - Palsa_T0_2 | ecosystem: Environmental > Terrestrial > Soil > Palsa > Peat permafrost | place: Sweden: Abisko...
GCAATACGAGAACGTGTCGACGATGAGACGCATGGAGGGACGCGGGGGGTAGATGTAGGTCCCGCGGGCGATGTACTCCTTCAAAATGTCGTTCTGAATGGTGCCGCGGATCTTCTCGCTCGCCACTCCCTGCTCCTCGGCCACCAATTGATACAGGAGGAGGAGGATTGCACCGGTGGCGTTGATGGTCATGGACGTCGTCACCTTGTCCATGGGAAGGTCGGCCATCAGGAGGCGCATGTCGGCCAGGGAGTCGATGGCGACCCCGACTTTGCCCACTTCGCCTTCGGCCCGGGGGTGATCAGAGTCGTACCCCATCTGGGTCGGCAGGTCGAAGGCGCACGACAGTCCCGTCTGTCCGGCCTCGAGGAGGAACTTGAAGCGCTCGTTGGTCTGCTCTGCCGAACCGAAGCCCGCGTACTGGCGCATGGTCCACAACTTCGAGCGGTACATGCCGGCGTGGACGCCCCGGGTGTAGGGGTACGCCCCCGGCTCGCCCAGCTGCGTCGCCGGATCCCAGCCTTCGAGGTCCTCCGCCCGGTAGGCCGGCTGAACGACGATGCCCGAGTCGGTCACGCGCTCGGGGTTAACCTGGTCCTTCTTCTCTGGCGTCACGGCCACGAGCCTACGGACGATCCGGGTGCCCTAGCCACACGGGGCAGAATGCGGGCGTGGACGACACCCCGGAACCGGTTTTCTCGCACTTTGGCATCTGCGTCAGCGATCTGGAGCGCTCGCTGCGCTTCTACTGCGGCGCACTCGGCTTCGAGAAGGCCGAGTCCCACACTATCGGCTCGGAGTTCGCCCGACTCATGGAGTTCGACGACGTGGAAGTGACGTCGCAGTTCATCCGGCGCGGGCCGACCGCCATTGAGCTGTTGGCCTTCCGGGAGCCCGCACCGTTCGGACCGCGCGACCGGCGGTCCGTGAACCAGCTCGGTCTGACCCATCTCTCCTTCCGGGTGCGCGACGTGGCGGGCACGGCAGCCCGCATCGTCGAGCTCGGCGGTGCGATCGTCGAGTCCAGCCGGACCAGCATCGACCTCGGCGGGACGGCCCTCGAGTTCCTCTACTGCACCGACCCCGACGGGGTCCGCGTGGAGCTGATGGACCTCGGCGGGTGATCGGGCACGGGGCCCGCGGCCTCGGCCTCGCGCCGCGCCTGTTCGTCGAGCTCGCGGTCGACCCGGTCCGCCTTGCGCTCGTCCATGTGCATCCACCTCAGCGCGACGGGGATCATCGGCCAGAGCATGAGGGTGTCGCCGACGACCCACATGATGTCGCCCCCGACATGCAGGTCCGTCACGTAAGAGAGGCCCCACGTCCGGTGGGTGGCGAAGTAGGCCGGGAACAGCTCGTGGCTCGCACCGGCCAGTGACAACCCGGTGAAGGTGTCGATCGGGATGGCCATGAAGAGGTAGAAGAACTGCAGCGCGGGGTGGAGCCGGTGCTCGTTCGGATCGCTGCCGAAGATCTGGCGCCAGAAGAGGTAGCCCACGAGCAAGAAGGCGAGATGCTCGGCGTTGTGCACGCTTTCGTGTTCGAGCGTGAGGTTGTACCAGCTGGTCAGGTGGCTGACCGGGATGACGACCGCATAGAGCACGAAGGCCACCAGCGGATTTCCGAGGATCCTGGCCACCCGCGAGCGCAACGCCTCGGTCACGACGATGTGGGTGGTGCCCGAGGTGGAGCGCCAGGCCAGGTCGAGTGGTGAGGCGATCGCGAACAGCGGGGCGGCCACCATGATCAGGATCAGATGCTGCACCATGTGGTCCCAGAACAGCTCGCCGTCGTAGACGCCGACGAAGCTGAAGATGGCCACCGCGGTGCAGAAGAGCGCACCGACCCACGCGACCGTCTTGCCCACAGACCAGGGGTGCCGCGGGTGGAGGGCGTTGTTGCGCTTCACGGCCCACAGGTACAGGGCCAGCGCGGCGAGGATCATCGCCACCGGGACGAAGTCGAACTGGGTGGAGAACAGCTGGCGCCCGGCAAGGGGCGGCAGTCCCGTCCCGGCGAGTGCGGCGATCACCCCCAGAAGGTACCGCCGGTGTCAGCCGTGCTGCCAAATGCGCTGGGAGATCCCTCTGGTGCCGTAGAGCGCGGCTGCGGTGAGGTCCTTCAGCTCTTCGCCGGTCAAACCCCATCCCAGGGCACCGGCATTCTGCAGGGCCTGTTCCCGATTCTTCGCCCCCGGGATGGGCACCGCTCCCTCGGCGATGAGCCAGGCCAGCGCCACCTGGCCCGGGGTGCGATCACCGTGGGCCTCACCGATGCGGCGCAGCTGGGCCACCACCGTGTCCACCTCCGCCATCGGGTGGGCGGAGAAGGACCGACCGCGTGGAGGAGGTTTGGCGGCCGAGTACTTGCCGGTCAGGCGCCCCTGCCCGATGGGCGAGTAGGCCAAGGGCACCACACCGAGGTCGCGGCATGTGTCGATGAGCCCGACACGAAGCGGCATGGAGCGCAGGAGCGAGAATTCGATTTGATTGCTGGCCAGCCTGAGGCCGCGCCTGCGCAGGGCGGCGTCGATGGAGCGGGTCTCCTTGGCCGAATAGTTCGACACGCCGACGGCCCGCACGATTCCCTCGGCGTGCGCCGCCGCCAGCGCGTCAGCCAATGCGTCGTGGGAGCGCAGCGAAATCGGGCCATGGATCTGGTAGAGGTCGATGACATCGACTCCCAGCCGCTCTCGTGAGTTGCGGGCGGCCGAGAGCAGCGCGGCGCCCACGTTCAGCTTCCAAGGGCTCGGCATGAACTTGGTCGCGATGACGACCCGTTGACGCACGCCGGGGTCGGCGGCGAGCAGGCGGCCGATGATGCGCTCGCTCTCGCCGCCTCCATAGACCTCGGCGGTGTCGAAGAGGACGACGCCCGCCGCAATGCTCGCCTCCCACGCCTCGCGGATGCTCGACTCGGTCAGGGACTGGTCGTACCCGCCCATGCCCCAGGTCCCCTTGTCGCCCCAGGCCCAGGTGCCGACGCCGAGCGGCGGGATGGCGACGTCAGTGCCCGCGAGCTCAATCAGATCGCTCGCCTGGGGCGGCGATGCGTCGCTCACCGCGCCGCCCCCGTCGTGCCGACCCAGGACAGATGCGCCTCGACGGCCGCCCGCCACTGGGACGGGTGCGTCAACTGCGGGGAGTGGTACGCCCCGGGGATGACCGTCAACCTGCCGTCGGCCACCTCCGCGGCCAGCTCCGCCGCCTGGTCGACCAGCGGGTGGTCGTGCTCGCCCACAATGACGGTCGTGGGGCAGGTGATCGAAGGAAGGTCGGCCCGGAGTCCCGGGTCGTCCTCCGCTCCATCGCCCAGCAGCGCGCCCCCGAGGGCCTTGACGGCGTAGGGGTCCATGCCGGCGAAGGTGGCGTCCTTCTCCTTCCGCCACTCGTCCGGCGTGCTCGCCTCGATGAGCGCCTCCTCCGGGCCACCCATGCTCAGTGTGGTGGGCATGCCCCCGGCCGGGTCGAACCCGTTGATGAAGTCGTGGACGAGGGCGCGGATCTCCTCGTCGGGTGGAAGAAAGGACCACGCACTGGTGTCCATCAACACCAACGAGCGCACGAGGTCGGGACGGGCCAGCACGACACCCAATACAACCCGGCCGCCCATGGAATGACCCAGGAGATCGACAGGACCCTCCCCCACCGTCCCCAGGAACGCCGCCAGGTCGGCCGAGAGTTGCTCGATGGTGTAGCCCTCGAGGTGCCCCGTCTGCGTGGAATGTCCGTGCCCCCGTTGGTCGAGCGTCACCACGCGGCGGTCGGCCGCCAGTGCGTCGGCCACGAGCGAGAAGTCGAGGGCGGACCCGGTGTACCCGTGACAGAGCACCAGCGTCGGAGCCCCGGCAGGGCCCCTCCCCCGCTCGGACCACGCCAGGTCGACGCCGTTCACGTGGAAGGTCTCGGCCGATGCCGTTGTGGGTGCCATCGCCCCTGTTTAGCTGCTCGCCCGGCCCGCGCGCCGGGCCGGCCTGCCCGATGCCGCTAGCCCGAGTCGGCCGAGAGGGTCTGCACCGCCGCCGCCGGCGCGGGTGCGGTCTCGGTCTGGGCGGAGGCCACGGGGGTCCCGGGCGTCACGCTGACGTTCGTACAGGCGCGGGCCTGGTTCCACGCCGCCAGCGCGGCCGCGGCGGCAGCACCCGACAGTGGCTGGGGCAGATCGTCGACGATCACGGCCGGCCGCCAGGTGACCTGGTCGATGTGGCGGCCCGTCGCGGTGATCACCAGCGAGCCACTGGCGTTCTCGGGCGGCGAGTTGTCGTAGAAGGCGAAGTTGCCGAGGCCGTAGTCGACATAGGCCGAACCGAGGTAGCCCCCACCGAGCAGAACGTGCGCGTGCGTGCCCACAATGATGTCGGCGCCCGCCTGCACGAGCACCTGGGCCAACGGCTCCTGCAGTGGGTTGGGGCAGGCGTCGAGCTCGGTTCCCCAGTGCAGGTACACGATCACCGTGTCGGCCGTCTTGCGCGCTGCCTCCACGGCGGCCACGAGGTCGTTGACGTCATAGGCAGAGGCCAGACCGGGCTGGGTGGCGGTCGCCGTCCACACCGTCTGGAGATCGGAGTCGATGACCTGGGTGGCGGCGATGATGGCGATGTGCTGGCCGTGGATGGTTGTCGTGTACGGGGTGAACGCCTGCGCCGCGTTCTGGCCGATGCCGAGAATGGTGTACCCCGTCTGGGAGCGCGTCGACAGCGCCATCTGCAGGCCGGCCGGCCCGCAGTCCTCCCCGTGGTTGTTGGCTTCCGTGATCAGCGTCACACCTGCACCCTGGAATGCGCTGACCGCGGAGGCCGGCGCCGAGAAGACGTACTGCTTGGCCTGCGGATCCGGGCAGGTGCCGTTGGTCAGTGCAGACTCGAGGTTCACCATGGAGAGATCGACCCCCGAGAGGAGGGCGGGCACCGTCGGCCCCAGAGCATCGCTCGGATCGGCCGCCAGCCGATCCGCCAGGTTGGTCCCGGCGGGGAAGTGCACGTCCCCGCCGAAGGCGAAGGTGACGGCCTGCCCGTTCCCTTCCCAATCCGGATCTAGGCGAGCGTTCCCCGCACTCGGCGGTGGTCCCTTGTGATGCTGGGTCGAGCCGCCGTGGCTCTGTCCAGCCGCCGTCGGGTTCCCGGACCCTCGGTTCAGCATGAGCACCAGGACGAGGGCCAGCACCACGAGGACGAGACCCGCCCCCCAGAAGCGGCGATTGCGCTTGACCCGCCGCGAGGTCAGGCCCGGTGGCGCGGGCGGGGGCGGGGGCGGGGGCGCCGGCATATCCGTCACCGGCACGGGGCGTGTGAGCAGGTCGGGCGGGGACGTGCCGACACTCTAGGCATCGGGACCGGACGGGATCGGTCATAATCAACGACATTGACTGTCTAGGTCCTTACCTTTATGGTTGCAGGCATGCTCGTGGATCGTTCGGATTTCGCGACCCCCACTCTCATGCGCGCAGCGCGCGGGGCCTACGCCCGCTCGATCAGAGCCCATCTCCAGGCGATGGGCGAGGAGGACCTGCCCCGAAACGGTGCCTTCATACTGTTCCGCTTGTACGAGGCCAGCGAGCCCCGCGACGATCTGCCCACCGGCTTGGGCGTGAGCAAGCAGGCCGTGAGTCAGGCGATCGACGTCCTGGTGAATCGGGGCTACGTGGACCGCAGCCCGGACCCGTCCGACCGCCGACGCATCACCCTGGAGTTGACCGAGCGCGGACGGGAGGTGGTGGCTGCCGTCTGGCGCGGCACCGAGGTGATCGACGGGCAGCTCGAGGCCCGGGTGTCGCCCGAAGGGGTGGAGGCGATGCGGTCCGGGTTGATGGCGCTCGCCGACATGAAGGCGGAGGCGACGGCTTCCGGTGCGGGCGCACCCCGCGCCTCCCGGCGGACCCGGCAATTCCGCCAATTCAGCCCGATCTTCCCGGTCCGCGACCTGGCGGCCGCACTGAGCCACTATGCGGCACTCGGATGCAAGACCTTCGCCCACGAGGACGGCACGGACTACGGGTTCGCCAACCGCGACCGGCTGAGCATCCACCTCACCCTCGACCCGGGGCACGAGCCCGGCTCCGCGTACCTCGACGTGCGCGACGCCGACGCCCTCTACGAGGAGTGGACCACGTCAGCTGTCGGCGGCCTCACCCGCCCCGTCGAACTGATGCCCTACGGAATCCGCGAGGGCTCCCACATCGATCCGGACGGGAACCTCATCCGGTTCGGGTCGCCGGTCGGGGCAGCCACAGAGACCCTGGTCACCTACCGGTGACGCGCGATGGTGCGCTCAGTGCGCGTGCGGCATGCAGAGATCGTCGTACTCGGCAATGACGATCTCGCCGGCGTCGGGCCCGCAGGCCGGGCAGGCCGGGTCCCGGCGTACCTTGAACGTCCGGAACGACTCTTCGAGGGCGTCGTAGGCGAGCAGCCGCCCGATCAACGGATCCCCCAGCCCGAGCAGCACCTTGATCGTTTCGACGGCCTGGATGGACCCGATGATGCCGGGCAGAACGCCCAGCACCCCCGCCTCCGAGCACGAAGGAGCCAGCTCGGCCGGCGGCGGCTCGGGAATGAGGCAGCGGTAGCAGGGGCCGTTGTAGGGGTCGAAGACGGTGACCTGCCCCTCGAAGCGGAAGATGGAGCCGTGGATCACGGGGATCCGCTTGAGCAGCGACGCGTCGTTCACCAGGTAACGCGTCGGGAAGTTGTCCGTCCCGTCCACAATGACGTCGTACCCGTCGATGATGTCGAGGATGTTGTCCGCGCCCAGACGTACGTCGTAGGTCACGACGTTCACGTCGGGGTTCAGCGCCGTCAGCGTCTTCTTGGCCGAGTCGACCTTGCGGTCCCCGATCCGGTCCATGTTGTGGAGGATCTGGCGCTGGAGGTTCGACTCGTCGACGACGTCCATATCGATGATGCCGATGGTGCCGACGCCGGCAGCGGCCAGGTAGAGGGCGGCCGGCGATCCCAGGCCGCCTGCGCCGAGCAGGAGCACCTTCGATCCGAGGAGCTTCAGCTGCCCGACCTCGCCCACTTCGGGGAGCAGGAGGTGGCGCTGGTAGCGGTTGCGCTGGGCCGGGTTCAGGGTCTGCGGAGCCGACCAGGGACGGTCGTCGTCCTTCCACTTGTTGAACCCACCGATCATGGACTGCACGTCGGTGTAGCCCAGGTCGCCCAGGGTCTTGGCGGCAAAGGCCGAGCGGACGCCCCCGGCGCAATAGACGACGATCGGCGCCTCCTTGTCGGGCAGCTTGCCCTCGACCTGGAACTCGAGGTGGCCACGGGGCAGGTGGACAGCGTTGGGCAGGGCGCCCTGCTCGTACTCGTCGGGCTCACGGACATCGAGGAAGGTGACGCCACCACCGTCCAGCAGGGCTTGCGCGTCGGCCTGATCCACCTCGCGGATGGATTTCTTCGCTTCGTTCAGCAGATCTCGGGGAGTGGGCACTCTCGAACCTCCAGGTCGAGCCGAACTGATCCTGCAGCCGGCATCAGACTGTAAAACACTACGAGCGGGGTCAACATTCCCGAATGGCCCACCGGGGCGTCAGCCGGGCAGGTCAGCCCCCCGGCGTGCAGGAAAAGACGATGAGAAGGCCGCTCACCCCGTACCCTTTCGACCCCAGTTCACCGCAGTTCCCATTTCGGACGATGGCCCGGGTGTCACTGCCGACCTCGGCCCCAGTGGTACCGAAGGGGACGTACAGGAACACCTGAGAGGGATTCAACCGGTCGACCATGGCGGTGATGGCCGGCGAGCCGTGCTGCGCGGGGAAGGAGACCCGGCTCAGCGGAATCTGCCGACCGGACTTCGTCGCCCGTCCGTCGTACTCGTAGCCGTAGTACCGCCATCCGGGATTGGTCATGACGCCCCCTGTCACGACCACGGCGGCTCCGTGCCGCGCTTGGGTCTGCACGGCCGTCACCACCGTCCCGATCCCGGACCCGTACTGCGCAGCGTTCACCGAGCCCCGTGTCTGGCGATACGCCCCCACCTCGCTGGCGACGGCGAGACCAACGGAAGCAAGCACCGCCGCGCAGAGGACGACTCCGGCGGCGCGACGCGGCAGGGCCGTCCACGCCCGCCGCGAACCGGTCGTGCGAGTGAGCAGGCCGGCGCCGAATCGGGCGAGAACCGCACCGCCGAGTCCGGCCAGCAGCATGAGCAGGGGAATCAGGTAGTAGTTCGTGCGCACGAAGCCGAACGGCCAGTAGCGCTGGGAGGAGGCGATGAGCGTCAGCACCTGCGACACCACGATGGCGAACAGCAGCGTCCGGCCATGTGACGATCGGGCCGCTTCCACGACACCGACGCAGAGCAGCAACCCGAATGCCAGCGTCAAGGCCCAGGCCCACTGCGTCCCGAGCACGAGGCCCGGCAGACCGGATTGGGGCGAGCTGGTGAAGATGCCGGTGACGAAGCCGCGCAACCCGTCCCCGACGAACGCGGCCTGCGCACCCAGTCCGCTGTGAGGCAGGAACTGCTGGTCCCAGTACGCACTGGCGCGCAGCGAGCTCTGGGGTAACACGAACGCTGCCAGCTCGACCAGGATGACGACTCCGGCGGCGACTGCGCCGACCAACCGCGGGCCGAGGGGGCGGCGGAGCGAGCGCACCGCGTCGAGCAGGAGCAGGGGGCCGGCAATGAAGACGACTGGCGTGCTGAAGATACACGTCAGCGCGATTCCACCGTAGGCCAGAAGGATCCGCATGGACCGCCAAGTCGGTTGCTTCACGTCCCAGACGATCTCGTGCAGCAGGACGACGGCCACGGCGCCGGCGGCGTCGATCTGGTACTCGGACAACTGGACGGCATAGCTGACGAGCGTCCCTGTCAGGCTCCCCACGAGAGCCACGACGAGGGCGGCCCAGAGGGGCATCCACCGCCGCGCCAAGAGCAACAGCAGCACGCAGCCGGCGGGAAGGAAGAGTGCGGTCGGGATGCGCAAGACGAGTTCGGTGCTCCCGAACACGGCGCCCGCAATTCGCTCCAGGAAGTACCACCCAGCCGGGAAGGGGGCGCCGTCGGTCTTGAGCGCGCCCCACCAGTTCCCCGAGTTCGAGATGTAGTAGGCCCGCCACTGTTCGTTGAACCAGAACGGCTCGGTCAGGTTGTCCCACAGCGAGACGACCACGATGCTCGGCACGACCGCGCACGCCACGATGGCCGCCGCCAGACGGCGTCGCTGCCGGCGCCGGTCGACCCTGCGTTGGGTCCGGGCTGCCCGCCCCTCGGAGTGCGGCTCGCCGGCGACGAACGGCGCGGGGCGCGCCAACCGCACGTCGAGAACAGGGGTCGGGGTCTCAGTACTCATCGGCGGTCACTCGTTCCCACGACCAGGCCGGCCGAGGTGCAACGGTGTAAGTGTGGCAGACGCAGACCTGTCAATGGCGTTAGTGCGAGACTGCCCAGTTGTGGATCTCCACGAGGCCATCCGCCGGCGCCGAATGGTCAGGAGCTTCTCGACCGAGCGCCTCGGGTCGGCCGCTCTGGACGGACTGCTGGCCGCGGCTCTGCGCTCTCCGACTGCCGGCAACACCGGCGGCACGGCCTGGGTGGTGCTGCAGGGCCCCACGGAGACCGCAACGTACTTCGACGCCACGACCGACGAGGGATGGCGGGCGGACCATCCGGACTGGAACGAAGGGCTGCGCCGCGCCCCGGTCGTGCTGTTGGCCTACACGTCGCCGGAGGCGTACGTCGCCCGCTACGGCGAGGCCGACAAGTCATCGTCCGGGCTCGGCTCGGGAGTGGAGGCATGGCCCGTTCCCTACTGGTACGGCGATGCCGCCTTCGGCGTCATGACGGTGCTGCTCGCTGCCGTAGACGCCGGCCTCGGCAGCTGCGTACTCGGGGCGTTCCGGGGCGAGGACGAGCTGGCGGGCCGCCTCGGCGTCCCGGGCGGCTGGAGGTTGTTCTGCGCCGTCGCCCTCGGCCACCCCGACGGTCGCGAGCACCGCTCCACCTCGTTGGATCGAGCGAGCCCTCAGACCTCTGCGCGCATCCACAGGGGTCGCTGGTGACGAACCTCTGCTACAGCGCCGGGTCCTTGGACAAGACGTGCTCAGGTCCCTCCTGCCAGCGCGCCATGGCCCAGAGGAGGTCCGAGAGCCGGTTGAGGTAGGCCACCACCAGCGAGTCGTCCCCGATGGCCTGGGCCACGGCGATCCGCTCGGCCCGGCGCACAATGGTGCGGGCCAGATCGAGCGCGGCACTCACGCGGTTCTCGCCGGGCACGGTGAAGTCACTCGGCATGTCGAAACGGGCGAGGAGGTCGTCGATCCCGACCTCGAGCGCGGCCACCATGTCCGGCGTCACCAGGCTGGTCCCCGCCTGGAGCTTCCGGCGGTTCTCCGGGGCGGTGGCCACCTCCGCCATCAGGACGTAGAGGTCGCGGGCGAGGGCGGTCAGGCGGTCGTTGACCTCGGAGCCCTCCGGCGTCTCGGCGCGGGCCACGCCGATGGCAGCCTGGGCTTCGTCGACGACCCCGTTCAGGTCGATCCGCCACGAGTCCTTGGGGACCCTCCCCCCGTAGAGCAGCCCCGTCGTCCCGTCGTCACCCCGCTTGGTGTAGATCCGTGGCGCAGCCATGGGCGGGATGCTACCGGGGCCTGTTCGAGGAGCCCGGGGGGTCACCGGTATCCTGTTCGGGTGGTAACTCCCTCGCCTGAGCTCCTGGGTCGGCTCGACCCGTCCGCCTCGACGTACCTGCAAGCACTGGCCGAGCGGGTGGTCATCTTCGACGGCGCCATGGGGACCAACCTGCAGATGCTGGGCCTCGGCCCGGACGACTTCGGCGGGCCGGACCTCGAGGGCTGTAACGAATGGCTCGTGGAGACCCGGCCCGACGTCGTGGCCCAGGTCCACCGCTCCTTCTACGAGGTGGGCTGCGACGTGGTCGAGACCGACACCTTCGGCTCGACCTCGGTCGTCCTGGCCGAGTACGGGCTGGCCGACCGCGCCCGCGACCTGACGCGGCGGGCGGCCGAGCTGGCCTGCGCGGTCCGTGACGAGTTCTCGACGCCCGAGAGGCCGCGCTGGGTGGCGGGCTCCATGGGGCCGGGAACCAAATTCCCCACGCTCGGGCACATTTCCTACGCCGAATTCAGTGACGCCTACGAGGAGCAGGCGCTGGGGCTGCTCGAGGGCGGCGTCGACCTCCTGCTCATTGAGACGCAGTTCGACATGCTGTCGATCAAGGCCGCGGTGAACGGCGCCCGGCGCGCCATGGTCGCACTGGACCGCTACGTCCCGCTGCAGACGCAGGTGACCATTGAGCTGACCGGCCGGATGCTGCCCGGCACCGAGGTCGGCGCCGCGCTCACCGTGCTCGATTCGATGCAGGTCGACGTGGTCGGCCTCAACTGCGCGACGGGCCCTGTCGAGATGAGCGAGGCGCTGCGCCACCTGTCGGGGGCCAGCCGCGTCCCCATTGCCTGCGTCCCGAACGCGGGCCTCCCGTCGGTGGTCGACGGCCTGATGCACTACGACCTCACGCCCGAGGAGTTGGCGGAGCACCTGCACCGCTTCGTGACCGAGTTCGGCGTGTCGGTCATCGGGGGGTGCTGCGGGACCACCCCGGCCCACCTGGCCGCCGTGGTCGCGCGCTGCGCCGACGCCACCCCGGCGGCCCGCACACCGGTGTACGAGCCCTCCGCCGCCTCCATCTACACCGCGGTCCCGTTCGCGCAGGACTCCTCGTACCTGGCCGTCGGCGAGCGGACGAACGCCAACGGGTCCAAGGCCTTCCGCGAGGCGATGCTCGACGGCGACTGGGACACCTGCGTCGGCATGGCCCGGGACCAGGTGAAGGAGGGGTCGCACCTCATCGACGTGTGTGTCGACTACACCGGCGCCGACGGCGTGTCCGACATGACCGAGATCGCGAGCCGCTTCTGCACGCAGTCGAGCGTGCCGATCATGGTCGACTCCACCGAGGGCCCCGTGGCCCGGGCCGCCCTGTCCTGGATCGGTGGCCGGCCCATCCTCAACTCGGTCAACCTCGAGGAGGGTGACGGACCCGGCACGCGGCTCGACACGTTCCTGCGGCTGGCGCGCGAGTTCGGGGCCGCCGTCGTCTGCACCTGCATCGACGAGGAGGGCCAGGCGCGCACGGCGGAGTGGAAGCTGCGGGCGGCCCGCAACATCCGCGACATCGCCGTCGAGCGGTACGGCCTGGAGCCCGAGGATCTCCTCTTCGACCCGCTCGCCCTCCCGCTGTCGACGGGCATGGAGGAGAGCCGGGGGGACGGGATCGAGACCATCGAGGGCATCCGGGCGATCAAGACCGAGCTGCCCGGCGTGTCCACCATTCTCGGGCTGTCCAACGTGTCCTTCGGGCTGAACCCGGCCGCCCGCCAGGTACTCAATTCCGTGTTCCTTCACGAGTGCGTGCAGGCCGGGCTCGACTCGGCGATCGTGCACGCCTCCAAGATCCTGCCGCTGTCCCGCATTGACGACCGGGCCAAGGAGGTCTGCCTCGACCTCATCTACAACCGGCGCACCGACGACT
>Ga0302325_10024706_pt1 | contig 12495 bp, 12 predicted proteins | sample Palsa_T0_2_FD_201948 | JGI IMG/M metagenome (GOLD analysis project Ga0302325, IMG submission 201948) | Peat permafrost microbial communities from Stordalen Mire near Abisko, Sweden - Palsa_T0_2 | ecosystem: Environmental > Terrestrial > Soil > Palsa > Peat permafrost | place: Sweden: Abisko...
GTTCTGGAGTCGGCTCTAAGTCAAATAGGCGAGGCGTACCTGGGTATATCTGACTCCTTGTACCTGAGCCACCACAATCATTACCTCACTGGTGCCTGCCCAGTTGGATTCAAGACCTCTCATCCATCTCGCAATGTGAACCTTTCCTTCTTATAGATGAGCTTTAATGAGAACATATTATGGGCTTTCCGTGCAAACTTTAGTTATAATACGCAGGCTGCTGGGCGTATGTTAAAATACCGCATATAATATTCAACACACTGGTAGAGTGGCAAGTGTTGGGTCTTGACGGTTGTTGAAGATATACTCTGTCAAGCATTACTTGAATTGAGGAACTCATCGCACTCCTCATCTAGTACACTTGCCCTTATACTCTCGCTTTTATCTTTGGAACTTTACTCGGTACCTCTGGCTTAGCTTTAGATTAAAGTGATCGTGGCGGATGAGAATTGAAATCTTATGGAAACGTTCAACCAGCTCCACGACAACGAGGTCTTGGCTGCAGGAAATTTTATTCGGCATGACTATTGATAAACGCCTGTTTTACTCGGCATAATCCATCATCGTATTGTTCTTATGAGAAGGTCGGAAATCCAGAGGTCAACATATCCACACCAGGATATCGCATTGGCTTCCCATGATTTTTTGCTAGCAAGTTACATCGCAAGTCGTTCCTTGGTGGACAGTCTTTTAGCAATTTGAATGCATGCACGCTGAATTGATATATTTGAGCTAGCGCTAGCACTCTAAACCCAGTGGATAGCACGCTCAGTCTCCTCGATTTTCTTTCGAGTCGAATGGGGTGATAGAACAACCATCTAGTATCTTTGATGACGGTGGCGAGATGGTTGCAAAGAGAATCCCATTTAACGTTGAGCAGAAAAAACACTCCTGAAACCAAGATTTTACGCCGAAAGGGTGCACAAAAACCGTGGCAAATAGGTACGTTTGACACGGAGGGCGCTGCTTCCACCCCTCGACTAAATCAGGGTTGCACTGCAGGAGCATTGTTTCTTGGAGCTACCGTGCAACATCGGAGACCATATTGAAAGGTGATGATGCAGTTTGCTGGAGGAGGTTGATAGGCTGATCCTTATGGTAAAACGAGCAACGCTTGAAGATATGTAACATTATGCTACAAACTCTTGTTCACGTACAGAGAATAGTTCTGCCTGATGACAACCTTCAAAGGACGTTGGCTCTAAGCCACAATCATGCACGTCAACTTTCTCTCATCTTCGGGCATCCAATCGAATAAAGTGCGGCCGCCAGTGTCTACAAAGCGTCAGCTCAAGCTCAACGGTTCCTTCACACCCAATCGTTTCGAGACCAATCATACAAGCTGCCTTCGGAACCATTCATGATTTTGGCCTATATTTGCTTCGCTCCGCACTGCACCTGGAGTTTTCGACTTCAATCCGCTAGCACCACAATTTCAAACACAACCAAGTGTCCGTGATTGAAACAAGTTTTCAAAGCCTAGCAGTCAGTAAGCTAACATGAACTCTACAAAGACTCGCATTTTCGACACAGCCTCGCCAGAGATCGCCTCGAATGACGGCAGCATGTCCTTAGAGCGCTTAGTACACAGTACTCCATACGGGGAAGATACGTCGACAAATATGGGAGCTCGAGAGACGACACGGAAGCAATGGGAGGACTTGAAGCCTCTCATTGAGCAAACATACATCAAGGAGGACAAACCATTTCCCTATCTTGCGGAGGTGCTCAGAAGAGATTATGGATTTGAGCCAACGTGAGACTTTCATTCAGCTTACATCTGAGAGTCAATTTCAATTGCTAATCTACAAGTTAGGAAGCGCCAATTCTCGCGAAAGATCGTCCAGTGGGGCTTCAGAAAGAATGTGCCTAGGGCAGAGCGGCGTCTGATTTTGAAACAACTTCCTAGAGATTCAACGGAAAACGTGCCCAATTTCAAAGACCATAGACTGAAGCCAACAAAACTGGACAATTGGCGGAGGAGGTACCGGGACGAAGTTCGGATACGACCATGCCAACCGGTTCAGGGAGGAAGAAGTCGTCAAGGTGGGTGCCTTTACATTGCCGAAGTAAGACTTGGTGGACTAAATCAGCTCTAGAGACTCCGAGAATCATCGATTGTGAAGCCGTCATGGGAGGAAGGGAAATGAATCACCTCAACAGAGAAGAGTCAATGACCGAGAACATTCACCACCTTGAGGGAGCACGAGAGCAGGATTCAATTGGTATCTCTTTCATGGATATGTGCCAAAACGGAGAGCCATTCCAATGGTCAAAAGTGGAAGTCACTGGGTTTCCCGAGTTGTTACTCCTGTTCAAAGCTCTCCGTTCTGAAGACACTGCCCCTGATCAGTCTTTTCTTTTTGATGAGGCCGAATCCGATACCATGACATTTCTGTCCAACTCCGAGCTTCAAGAGCTTTCAAGCAACAAGTCTCATGCAAAGACTGATGACTTTCACACCTGCTTAAGCATCAGAACAAAAGCCATGGAAACCGTCAAGCACAGAACAAACTATCCTTCTCCTCAATACCCCTGGCGCGACATCCAGAACGTCTTTTGCGGGTACTCGACGAGTCCGCTGAATGAGATATATGTTTTTCCGCCATGCCAAGAATCATTGCGAACGAGCAAAGCAAGAGTTGAGAATCTTTGGGCTTCTCTCAACGCAGAGGTGTCAGAGCTCGAGATGAGATTGTTCAAGCTCGAGAGGCAATTTGGAGACCATAGCCCAGCAGCCATAGCGGCCATGGAACATCTCGCTGCCCTCTATTGTAGACTCGAAAGCTACAGAAAATCCAAGCTCATTAGAAGAAGGTTGGCTGACGTATATTGCCGGGCCTTGGGGCCCACGAACGAGAAAACCTTACAGGCAGGTCTCGCCGTGGTTGAAATTCTCCTTAAACAAGGGAATTATGTGGAAGCGCAGGCCGAGAACCAAGCGCTGCGATCTTCAATATTAAAGGTTTTCGAACAAGACAATCCGCTCACCACCTCAGCGAATTATGTATACGGACATATCTGCAACTATCATGGGAGAGATCAAGAGGCGGAGAAATATCTCCGACAACATCTTCAAACCATGCTGTCATGGCATGGCCCGAAAGCAATTGCAACCATTAAAGCGATGTCTTCTCTCAGTCATGCAATCTTCGGAAGAAGGCCGAAAGAGGCTGATATACTCCTCCGCATAGCTGGACAGCTCTCAATGGAATTACCCCGAGTTGACGATCGTCCATGTCGATCCTTGAGATACGTCGCGAGCCATCTCCTTACGAGAGGCGCAATCCAAGAGAGTTATTGCTTAACCACCAAATTACTGGAACAGTTCTCTCTACCCTTGGGTGATCAACATCCTGCCATTTGGAAGGCCCGAGAAAGACTTGCGTGGAATATGCGCGAGATGGGGAACCAAGAGGAGAGCGTCAAAACTCTTCGAGCTGTGATATCTCACGCAGAAGAAACATTGTTAGAGCTTGGCCAATATGCGAATTCAGAGTGTGCACTTGCCAACGCCCTCCTCGGAATGGGCGAGATTGAGGAGGCGACGACATGGTATGAAAGAGCCTTTCAGTTAAGAATGAAGCATTGTGGGAGCAGCAATGATTTGACTCTGTCCGTAGCATACTGCTTAGGATATTGCTACTGCAAGCAAGGGAAATACGACGAGGCTTTAAATCTGAATAAAAAGATGGTACGCATGCTTCACGAATCTGGCAATGGTGGAAGAGCAATCTCTGTCTTCGAATCAAACATCATGCTTGTTCGAGACAAGATTGCTGGGGTTCACAAATGAGGCAAGTTTGGAGCCATGGCGGAAAGTGGCGGAGGTCAGAGCTGGGTAACGGTGCCGGCGCCGGCGCCGCCAACCAAGGGTCATATCACTACAACCAACTACATTCAATCGTGCTACATGCTTCAAATGGGATGGGATGACATTTTTTGCGAGGGCTTCAGTAGTTAAAAATCGGGCGGTGGGTAAATCGAAATTCTATATCATATATACCATGAAGATATACTCAACCGAATGGTTCCTAACCGCTTCGGGACTATACAGTAACCGTACTCGTTGTGGGATGATCGGTATGCCCTTGGAATTTCTTGACACCTTTGGGTATGAGGGATGTTACATGTTCAGCCCCAGAGCTACCTACACAGTTGTGTGTTCCTACTGCGCTTTTCAAACCATTCCCCCGCCTCAGTTGAATCAATTCTAGAACATTTGATGGCCGAAGTGACCCACACGTCTGAACTTTGTGAAATTTGAAAGGTATCAGTATACTTGATGAAAGCAAAAAAAGGCAGATAAGAGATTAATTGTGTAAGCAAAAGCTAGCCACTATTAATGAACTGCGGGTAACGCATGGCTAGTGATATCGTTGCTGTCAAGTATGTGAAATGAAACTCTCATTTGCAGAATTGCTTAAGCGATATCGTTGGTAAGATCGAAAGAGCTCTTGACCCGTTACATCTGCCCACGAGAATCACTGATTCGTCTTCCACGCACAGTAATTGTTATAACTTTTAGTCCCAGAATTACAGTCAAATAATTGTACCCCCCAGGAGCGGAAGGGGCTAATAAGTCCCAATTTGCTCCACTAACTCGTTGTTGGGGCTGCCACTTAAGAAGAAAATGTTGCAGCACAAGTTACCCAAGGCATTAAATGAGGTTGCCAAAACCCAGTAAACAAAGCTATTAGCTATACAATACATCTAATACTGTTAGATAGGAGAAACTCACTTTGCGGTTAGACTTTGCCTTCGTGTAAGATTTGCGAGATCCTACTGTAGACACATTAACAGTTTTGTCAGTAATATGTTATTTTATTCTACATGAAGAACCTCCCTAGACAAGAAAACTCCTCATTGATACTTAAATCTATATGCAAATATAAAAGGCAAGCCAAAATATCACTGTGTTCTGCACTTGCAAAAACTCTTTAATTTTCTCGGAAGTTTGTAGCATATAGAAGAAGCTAAAGATTTTGCATAAATATAAGGAAAACCAAAGGAGTGCTAGCCCAAGAATCACGTTACTATAGTATCTACACCGACCGGAGATGTCCTCTCGCACATGAACTAAAACGAGAGTTTCAATATGTCCTGGCCATTTGCAGGTTCAGTACCGAATATTTTATTGTCTCCTAATTGTACATTGCTCCAGATCTGTAAGATTTGGTCACCGTAATCAAAAATACCATTCTGCGGATTTCAAACCGTCGGATGACATTGATCGTAGACTTGACAACAAGAAATTGACTGACAACATGTTCAAGATATATCATGCCTTATAAGAGAGGCCAATTTCCGAGGGATTTAATAATATGGATGTGAGCCACTTCAACAAATGACTTTTGGCGTGAGCACCGCATCATTTCCCGTAGTTCCACCACCAACCCTCGCTCCAGCTAATGTTATCATGTTTGAAGATGAGGTCTGGAGCATTGGAAACCCAGATGTCGATCTTTTATAGAACTGGAAGAGTTGCGTCCTGCAATTTCTAAACGAGGATGTACTAGCTAGACTCCCTATTTTGTGAAAGATCACCTTTTAGTACGCGACGCCTTCCACTAGCACAACAATTCACTGCAATATAAAGCTTTCTCCGAGACGAAGGCTTCATCTTTATATGTGGTCATTTGGAAGAACAGACATACGGACTGGTGGCCGTGGAGGAGACCCTTAAAAGTCTCTCAAAGCTAAGCGGTCCCGATCTTATACTTAGCTTGGTCGTGAATCCAGAGGATGCGCTCGAAATAATTTGTTCTGTGAGAAACCTGGTTCCTAGGATTTAACAAGAGCAACGAATGTGACAACAAGAGCTCGATTGACAACAGTTTCTAACTGACAGAAACAGGCTTCTGTAATAGCACAGGTCTCAAACTCCTTTGCGTAACTAGCCTTCTTAACAGATTCGTCATACAAAAGGCTATTTCTAAACTGCTCAGCGCACTCGTAGCAATAAAACAATTAGAGCAAATACGTGCACAAGTCTCGCAAAGCCATCGTGCTCTTCGCGGCCTCGTTTTGCGAATAGTATGAGTATCGAGCTCAGGGCCTTGATTATATAGCTATAACGAGCCTACTGACAAAAGTCCGTGTTTTTAGCGCATCTCGCTAGGAAATGAACCCCATAACCTTTTTGAACCCACTTATTCATTATTCAGAAAGTGGTCTAAATGCCTTCTAAACTCAATCTAGCTTTCTTTATCGTTTGCGCTTGAATTATATAAAGACTTCGTTAGTAGTTGTTAAGAAACTGTGAGGTAAAGTAGGAGACTTCTGTTTTGCGACGCCTGAAAACCTCGCTAAAAACACGGACTTTTGTCGGCAGGCTCGTAAGCATATAAGTGCTGATAGACGGCCAACAACCAATTCTTGGTTACGTAACCTTTTGTCGGGATTATGTTGTAACGATGATTATTAGCACCGGGAAACGACAAGCAGAAGCTCTGATAATCTCGTGATTATTGCTAATTTCACAAATAGGTAGGGGTGGGAAGCTGCTCTCACTCCCATGTTCACATTCCCAGATCGGATGTTGGAGCTGGCCTGAAGCCATTCATACAGTAACCTTCACAGGAGAATGTTCTGGCCGCGGTCTCTTGTCTCCCCGTGCAACGTGCTGGTGTCACAGGGTTTTTCACTACCCGCGTCCAGCTCTCTCCTTCCCGAGCCACTCATGGAGAACTGGGCACGAGTCATGTTGCACACAGTCAACAACGAATCCGAGTTGCTCAGCCTTACCAACAGAAAGAAAATAATAATATCAATTCCAAGGTCCCGAGACACAGTCCTCGTCCGCTTCTCGTGGATGCTACAGTAGAGGACTTGTGGCTATTCTTGGCAACGGGCGTCCCGATGGCTTTTGTGGCGTCGAGGGGGCTTGATGTTCTGATCGATGAATCTTATCAGGTTATTTAGATGAAGGACTTGTGGCTGTTTCATGGCGAGAATAATCGTGGCTTTTTCTAAGCTTGCAAGGTCCTGGCTTGGACAGACCTCGAGAATCGTTTGTCAATATCTGCAATCAGGTGTGACAGCAGGAGCCCGTCCCATTTGGGGCTCGTTTGCGAAAGTGTGACCTAATAATTGATCGATCGCGTTGTTGCCAGTCAAGCTTGTATTTGGAAAGGGGTCGGAGCTAGTGAGCAGTCGTCGAGTCGCTTAAAAGCTTAAAGGCACTATTTAAGGTTTGCTGCAGGGGTAGGTTTATTGATCCGAGGGTTCGGTTCAGGGGTTGAGCGGGAGCATTCGAGTAGCTTGAAGGCGTCTCTCTTTAAAGCCCGATAGAGCGCCCTTTGCGGATGGCTGTGGATGTGGGCATTCGACTCCAGATTCCGGATCAGTGAGCAACACTTGCGTTCGGATAATCGAAATGCCAAAGCCTTGTTATTAAAGTACTGTATTGGATGCCCTTTCCACTTCTCGTCGTTTATTTTGTCAAGAAATACGCAAAGCGAGAGACGAGAAGAACCTACTGTAATATTAGATGTCTTCCGCGTGGACTCCCTGTCCCACCATTATCTTATTATATTGCGGCTGTTTGATGCGTCTAGACTTCAGGCCCTAGACAAGCCCAATTATCTCGTGCCTATTTCTGTGGTGAGGCGCTTTTACACAGTATTACTCTCAGCTGGATTCATGCGTGCAAGTGCCATGTCCAGTTTGTACTGTACCGTCTGTACCACATTTATTGTTCTGCCCTTTTCCATCTAACTTGCTCTTCATTTTACTTCACTTTACACTTTTTCTCATACACTCCTTCAGATCTGCTTCAAAGCCACCTTCTTTGAAAACTCTTTACCATGCGTTCCACACTCATTGCCTCTGCTTTTGGAGCTCTTGCTCTCGCAGCTCCTCGTCCTCAGGACATCGAATTCGACTTAGTCGACGCAGCCCCTGTTGCGGAAATTTATACTCCTCCCACCAATGTCACTGTCGATACTGTTTCCATCCAGCCAGCATCTGCAGCCTCGGCTCTTGCAAGTGCTGCAGTAAGTAATGTTGCTTCAACAGAAGACCCTACGCAGAAAAGAGATATATTGGAAATTTCCGACGCTTTGTCTCTCAAGACGAAGCGCGATGCGGATTGTGCTGCCCAGCCCGCTGGTTCTGGATCAGCAGTCAACAAGTAGGATTTCAAATATCCAATCTATTCAAAATGACTAATTTTAACCAGCCCTGACACCCCCGCCGCTTTTCTAGCCTATCAGCCATTTATAAATGCTGCAAATAATGCTCCAACACCTCAAGGCTATACTCTAGCTTTCCAAAATCAACAAGCGTCCAGCCAGACCACGTCATATCTTGGCTACAAGACGCTCTCGACTTATGATCCGATCCTCTGCCAAGAGTAGTGAGTGGCATACCAAGAACGTCCCTCGTATCTTGCTGACTTCCACAGCTGCAATCAGCTTGATGGCTGCGAGGCTTTCAACATCTATTTCGAGCGTGATCCCAGTTTAGCTCCAGCTACTGGCTGCCCGAACCCGACATCAGTCACCAACATCAAGTGCGTCCGTTGGGGAGTACAGGTAAACGCAGCTACAGCAACAAATACTGGCCAGACCAGAAGTAAGTCGCTCGACGCTGAAATATTAGGCATTTTCTAACCAAAATAGATCCAGGTTTCCAGGTTGTCATCGCAGGAAGCAATGGCTATAACAAGCTCGCTGCCCCCAACTCACAACCCGGTTTTACAGGCCCTATTGAACTCGGAGGAGCAATCAACGCGCCCAACGACCCAGTTACGAATACCAACACGTACATAGGTTATAAGTTCTTCGCTTTCGGCACGGGTTCGGGCATGGTTCAGACATACGAGGCAGGTGTCGAAGCTTGCACTACCGCTTGCACGGCCCAGACTGCCTACAATAGCCGTCACCCTCCCGCTGCTCCAGCCAAGCCAAACCTCTGCAACCAGGTTGTTGTCTACGTTCTGAGCGATGAGAACCAGCCACAAGGAATCTACTGTGCCATGTATACGGAATCTTGGGCCGAAAACTATGCCACCAACTATGGCCAATACCGCGGAAGCGATTACTGGGGCGTGAGCCAGGCCTATGCCTACACCAACGCTACCTACAGTGCGAAGTATGGAAATATCTGCGCTGTTGGAGGCTGTCCCGACGGATCTTACCGAGGTGGAAATTGTGGTGGATGGGGTTGCTAGATAGTCTAGAGCAGGTAGTACAAATGGCGGAGTATGGGCATTGAAGGTGTTTTACTGACTGGTTCCGCGAGTATGAGAATCTTGCATATTAGGGGTTAAGAGCATAGTTATCAAGAAAAGAAAAGATAACATTAATCGTGCGACTTTCGCCTTAACGGCCATAATTAATTTTCCTTTGCGAAAAGGAAAGAATTCCGTTGCAGCTCCAGTCTTCCTGATAGTTCAGGTCATGGAAGAGCCAATGGAGAAGCCTCAGCATGCTGCTTTGAGCGAAACGGACCAATTCATTCTCTCTGTTTATAGATTGAAAATAAACAAAAGATGTCGTAACAAAAAATTCACTCAGTTAGATCAATGGATCAAGTTGGAACGGCCACTTGAGCAACGTTCGTTTCTTTTCCATCTACACCACGTTTTCTACAGGAATTCTCTACTCTCGTCTTCTGCTGCTCCGAATTACGCCTGTCGTTGAAACCACTTTGGTAACTCAATTTATAGCTAGGACAGGAAGCTCTTCTGCGATGAGAAGCCCATGTATCCATGGTGCTGGAGATGCAGAATTCCAGACGTTCAATTAAAACAAGGAAGACTGACGGTGGCTTGTTCTGCCAGCCACGTCAGGGGCAGCCACCCCAACACGCAGCATCTTCTTCCCCTCCTCCATTTGTCTTCCTCTTCACCACTCAATTGGTAGCGTGCGATTCCTTTGATAGATAAGAATGCGGATTCTCCTTATCGTTACGGTAGGCAACCCTTTTCAGCCCCTGGATCATGACGCGGCGCAGATGCCCGGCCAAAATCCCTCCGATTCTGAAATCCAATCGCCAATACACCTCACGACGTTCTTACTTGTCAATTTCCATTTTTCCTTTTCCTTCATGTTGAGCTTACATACTGCTCTATATATCGCATCCAATTGATAAATAGATCATGACTGCGCTGGCGCATCACTGCTTCTTATTTTCTTTACAAATGCCGAATGAAACTTACACGACTTGACGTCCTCCTTCGGAAGCACGACATACAGTACTTTTATCATGACAATCCCGTACGATATCGACGATGAAGAAGAAGACGCGCCGCTCCTTTCTGACCTTCGTCCTGCACACATCCGAAGCCCGTCCTCCTCCACCCTCCCCTTCTACCAAACACGCTCCCGACGAATAATCACTCTGATAATCTTCGCCATAATTTTCATCATGGCGTTCGGAGGCACTCTCATGGCTGTCCCCTCCATACGCTTGTACGAGGATATCATATGTCATCATTTCTACAATGGGTTGAAGGGAGAGGATCATATTGGGCTTGGGGAGGAGATTGAGGAGGGTTTGTGTAAGAGGGGTGAGGTGCAGGAGCAGTTGAATATTTTGTTTGCTGGGTTACACTTTTTGGGGGCGTTGCCTTGTGAGTGGTGTAAAAGAAGAAGGGGAGGGGGAATGGGACTGGCTAATTGGTAATAGCTTTAATTACCGCTGTTCCTTATGGGCTTTTGGCAGATAGGTGAGCAGTTTTCTATCCATATCTCGTACAAGGCGCTTCGATGTCCGATGTTGAAGGTTGAACGCGTAAATGAACGTTAAGACTAATTCCTCTTAGAGTTGGCCGACGCCCTGTGCTTGTTTTGTCTATGATTGGAATATTTCTGGCCAACCTTTGGAGTTTAGCAGTAATGTGGTTTTGGAGGCATATACCAGTTGTAAGTACAGGAAGGAGGGGTTCTCTTTCGGACTGTGTCAAATACATCTACAAGCACTTACTTAACTCTCACTTTTTATAGCGTATGTTATGGTTAACTCCCCTTTTCATTTTGATCGGGGGAGGGGAGACCGTTGGCAGCATGCTGTTTTATGCCATTGGGTCTGATGTTACCCCACAAGCTAAGAGGTAGACCCACATCAACTCATTAGAGGAGAATGCTTGCTAACAGGCTAGGGCCAATGTCTTCCTTATAGGAGGCGGCATGCCATTGTTTGCTGAGATAGTTGCTCCTTCGCTCGCGGCTTTGCTGATGGCTAAGTCGCCTTGGATACCTCTGATTATGGGACTTTCGGGTTTTTTAATTGGACCTTGTCTTCTGATATTTGTTCCAGAGACTCTTCATCTTCGTCCCCGGGAAACAGAATCAGCAACACTCACACCAGACAATGCATCCGAACGAAGTGTTTCAACATCTGACGAGTCCGACCAGCAAGGCTTCTTTACTACAATAACAAAACAAGCAAGCAACGGTCTAAAAGAAGCCTACGGCTCCCTATCCGTCCTCCACTCCCTTCCCATCCTGCTTCTCCTCATCCCTTTCCTAATGCAGCCCCTGATCCGGCAATCCGTCGACCTATCCATCCGTTACGTCTCCAACCGCTTCCACTGGAAACTACGACAAGCAAGCTTCCTGCTCTCTCTACGAGCATTCATCAACTTCGCGCTTCTCCTCGCTCTCCTACCAGGTCTCTCATGGTATCTCATCAAACGTCTCCACTTCTCATCCACCGAGAAAGATCTCTTCCTCGTGCGATTTTCAGTCATAGTACTCGTCCTCGGAGCACTATTGATTGGAATAAGTCCCACGATAATAGGAACCATCATCGGGATGATTATTTTCACCCTAGGGACGGGCACGGGTGCGCTCACGAGGTCCCTGATCACCTCGTTGGTGGATCAAGAGCATGTAGGGCGGCTATACGCTGCTATTGGTCTCGTGGAGACGTGTGGCAGCTTGGCTGCTGGACCGATGCTTGCAGGGCTTTATACTCTAGGTCTGCAGTTACAGGGTCCTTGGGTCGGACTCCCGTTTCTTGCAGTGGCGATCATATGTTCGGTTGGTGGGGTTGGGATTTGGGGATTTGGGTGTTTGAGTAGGAGATTTCCCAGAGAGCGAGTGCCGAGTACGGAGGAGGAGGAAAGGGATGAGTCTGCGTTGCTTATCCTGCCTGATTTTGCGGAAGGGGGGGCAATAAATGTTGTTTGATTTAGAGCTGTCTAGACTTTGAATTTCGCATTGTATCAGCACCGTTAAGAGGCTATCTCATACGTACGCACAATAGATTTCAAAGCTATTTCTGACCACTAATCAAACCCCCAAACCTCTTCGCAATCTTCGCTAACCCCTCGTTGTCCGTTTCACCAGCGCCTCATACGCAATTCTACACTGCTTCAACCCTTCCGAAAACATCATCCTTCTTTCCTAACCTGTATCCCTTCACAACTTCTCACATCCCACTCACTGACCAAAGCCAAGACCAGCCTTTCGGCCTTGTCTTATCACTCTTGACAAAGCTCACACTGCCTTGAACATCATACTCTTCTTTAAACCAAAGCTCCAA
>Ga0302325_10024707_pt1 | contig 12495 bp, 7 predicted proteins | sample Palsa_T0_2_FD_201948 | JGI IMG/M metagenome (GOLD analysis project Ga0302325, IMG submission 201948) | Peat permafrost microbial communities from Stordalen Mire near Abisko, Sweden - Palsa_T0_2 | ecosystem: Environmental > Terrestrial > Soil > Palsa > Peat permafrost | place: Sweden: Abisko...
GCTTTTCTGGGCAGCCCTTGCATTCCTCTTCGCCTTCGCCGTCAAGGTCCCCGTCTTCCCGCTGCACGGCTGGCTTTCCGACACTTTCTCTGAAGCCCCCGTCGCCCTCGCCATGGTCGTCGCCGGCAAGCTCGGCCTCTACTCCATGCTCCGCTTCCATATTGGACTTTTCCCCGCCCAGGCCCGCGCCGCCGCTCCGTATCTCATCGCCCTCGCCGTCATCGGCGTCCTCTACGGAGCCTGCCTGGCCCTCGTCCAGCGCGATTTCTGGAAGCTGATCGCTTTCGCCGCCGTCAGCCACCTGGGCCTGATCGTCCTTGGCATCTACGGCTTCACCTTCATCGGATCAACCGGCGCCGTCTACCAGATCCTCAGTCACGAAGTGGTGGACGCCGCGCTCTTCGTCCTGCTCGGCGCACTCTACGACCGCTACGCCACCAGCCAGATCAATGCCTATGGCGGGCTGGCCGCGAAACTGCCGCGCACCGCCGCCCACTTCGTCCTCATCACGCTGGCCATGATCGGCCTGCCCATTTTGAATAGCTTCGTCGGCGAGTTCCTTATCCTCTCCAGCACGTTCATTGGGGTCAGCCGCGGCTGGGCTATCGCCGCTTCACTCGGTGTCATACTTGGCGCAGCCTACATGCTCAGCCTCGTGCAACGCCTCTTCTACGGCCCGCAAAGCGATATGATCTCCGTCCGCCCTGCCAACGATCTGCACATCCGCGAGCTTGCCGTCCTCTGCCCCATCGTCGCGCTCACGCTGGTCATGGGCGTCGCGCCGTCGATCTGGCTGCCCGCCATCAAGCAGGGCGTCCGATACGCTTCGTATCGGCTGCAGGCCGGCGATTCTCATTTCCAAATCCTGGGAGGTCCGCGGTGAACCCAATGCCCGACATCGACCGCATCCTTCCTGAGGTCATCCTCACCTTCACCGGCGTCGCAGTGATGCTGATTGACGCCTCGCTCCAGCCAGGCGTTCCGCGCCGCAACCTGGGTTGGGTCGCCGCAATCGGGACCACGATCGCCCTCTGGGCCAGCCTCTATCAGCTTTCGCTTCCTCAGGGAACAGGCTTCTTCGGAACCGTCGAAACCAGCGCCTTCACCATCTTCTTCCACGTGCTCATCTGCGGCATTGTGCTGGTCACGCTGCTGCTTTCGCTCGACACCCTGCCGGAAGACAGCCATCACCAGGGCGAGTTCTACGCGCTCATCGTCTTCGGCTCCGTCGGCATGTGCCTGCTCACCAGCGCCGTCGAACTCCTCGTCGTCTTCATCGCGCTTGAAATCTCCTCCATCGCCACCTACATCCTGGCCGGTTACCGCAAGCAAACCGCCCGCGGCCCCGAAGCCGCCATCAAGTATTTTCTGCTCGGCTCCTTCGCCACCGCCTTCCTGCTCTACGGCATTGCCCTGATCTTCGGCGCCACCGGCACCACCCAGATTTACGAAATCGCTCAGCAAGCGCCACTCGCGCTCAACCAAACCCTGCTGCTCACCGGCATGGCCCTGATGTTCGTCGGCATCCTGTTCAAGGTTTCCGCCGCGCCCTTCCATCTCTGGACGCCCGATGTCTACGAAGGCGCGCCCTCGCCGGTCGTCGCCCTCATGTCCACCGCACCCAAAGCCGCTGCTTTCGCCGTGCTGCTGCGCGTGGTCTACGAGATGCTCCCCACATTGCGCTCCGTCTGGTCGCCGCTGCTGTGGATCGTCGCCGTCCTCTCCATGACCGTCGGCAACCTGGCCGCGCTGCGCCAGCAGAACGTCAAGCGCATGCTGGCCTACTCCTCCATCGCCCACGCCGGCTACCTGCTTGCCGCCTTCGCCGGAGCGGAAAACACCGGCATCGCCGCCGCAGCCTTTTACGCCGCCGCCTACGCAGCCATGAATGTCGGCATCTTCGCCGTCATCACCGTCATCAGCGGTTACGACGAAGCCCTCCCCATGATCGACGACTACCGCGGCCTGCTCTACCGCTCCCCGATGCTCGGAGGCGTGCTCATCTTTTTCCTTGTCTCGCTCGTCGGCATTCCCTTCACCGGCGGATTCTTCGGCAAGTTCTACTCGTTTTCATCGGCCGTGGGCGGCGGAGCCGTGTGGCTGGCCATCATCGGCCTGCTCAACTCCGGCCTGGCCGCTGCCTACTACCTGCGTCTCGCTCTCGCCACGGCACAGCGACCGTCAGAGGGCGCCGCCTTGGCTCCCAAGCCCCAGGTTGGCATCGCCGTAATGGCCGCCCTGGCCATGGCCGTTGTCGCCACGCTCATCCTGGGCATCGCGCCCAATGAAGTGCTGCGTGCCGCTGAAGCAGGCGCGCACACCCTCCAATCCCCGCCCACTCCGCAGCAGGACGCTCGCCGCACCCTCAACGACCGATTGCCAACCCCCTAGAGAATCCTCACGTCGCCCATGATCTTCGCCTCACTATGCGAAGCGGATGCCTCCTTGAGGACTGGCCACGCTACTCCCCATTTTTCTCCCGCAGCGGTCCCGGACCCTTCACCGGCCCTTGGCTTCAAGAGGCTCTTGTAAAACGAAGTCGCCAGCCGAAGCACCCGCTCATCCGCGTAGTGCGCGCACACCCAGGCGCGGGCGGCGTGGCCCATCAGCCGCCGCCGCTCAGGGTCCCCCACCAGTTTCAGAACCGCCTCGCTGATCGCCTCCGGGCACCCTGGCGGAATCAGCAAGCCCGTCACCTCCGGAACCACCGAATCCCGCGAGCCCGTGCACAGCGTCGTAATCACCGGAATCCCCGTAGCCGCCGCTTCCAGCACAACGTTGGGAAACCCCTCCCGCCAGGTAGGCAGAACCATCACATCCATGGTCCGGTAATACGGCGCCGCATCGGCCACAAACCCAGTGCAGACGATGCGCGGGTGGCGCTCGATCCGCGCACGAACCTGGGCACCCAGCGCATCCTCCGATGTATCGAACCACCCCACCAGAAGCAGCCGCGCCTCCGGTTCTCCGCACAAAATGGCGTCGAATGCCTCAACCAGCTCGGGAATCCCCTTGTCCTCAGTCAGCCGGCCCACAAATCCAACCACCGGAGCCTCCGCCGGAATATTCAGCTTGCTCCGCAACTCGCTCGCTCCAGGCGAGAACCGCGCCACGTCCACCCCATTGCTGCTGCCGTCTCCCAACAGGTGTATCTTGTCCGCCGGCGCCACGCCCAGCGCAACCGCTTCAGATCGCATGCTTTCGCTGTTCGAAAGCACAACCTGCGCAAACTTTGCCGCTGCCCGCTCCGCAGCCAACAGCACAGTTCGCTTCATTCCTTTCGCGGTCTCCAGCTTCAGACCCCGCAGCATATAGACCCGGGCCGGAACCCCCGCGAGCCACGACGCAATGTTGCCCAGAAGACCGGCCTTGGGAGTGCTGAACTCGGCCAGATCTGGCCTCAGCCGCCGCAGCGTCCACCACAGCCTCGCCAGCGACACCAGATCGGCGAGCGGCGCAATCCTGCGCTCCATCGGCAGTCCAATCGCCTCAACTCCCTCGCGCAGGACGATCTCATCCAGCAGTTTGCCGGGGCTTGCAATCAGCGTCACGCGAAACCCTGCCTCGCGCAAAGCGCGCAAACGGCCCGTAAGCGTCAGACATGTTTGTGGGTTGGTAATGCCGATGACAATATGATTTGGTCGCTGCGTAGCATTGCGCCGCAGCCCCGCAGCAATTCGCTGCGCTTCTGAAACGAACATTGGCCCGCCTCCACCTGGTGCTTCTCACGGGGCAGGTTTCGCAATCTGTCCGTAAGTGGCTTCCAACGCTCGAAGGGGGTCGGTCAATGGCCTGGACGCAACACAAAGGTACAACGACTCAAACGGATTTTCCCAAAGATTTCACGCGTCCATGTTCATCTAAAGTCTTGGTGCGTTTCTTGGAGAATTCAAAAGTTACTTTACCATTTATCCACAGGAAGCCATCTGCGGAAAGACGCACGAAGGTATTAGATACCTGGTGTTTTCTCACTCTTCTGTGGAAAAATTTATGCAATTCCTGTGGAAAACGAAATCATGGCGCGCCCCACTGTCCTCTTGCTCATACCGCACCTCGGCGGCGGAGGAGCAGAAAAGGTCTTCGCCTTGCTCGCCACGGGCCTTTCCAGCCAAAAATACTCCCTGCACCTGGGGATTGTCTTATCAGCCACATCTCCCGCTGATGACCTCCCGTCGGAGGTCACGGTCCATGCCCTCCGTGCAACCAGGGTTCGTTCCGCGGCTTTCCGTCTGCTTGCCTTGGTCCGCCGCCTCAAGCCGCAAGTCATCCTATCGGGAATGTTCCATCTCAACTTCCTTGTCCTCCTGCTGCGCCCACTCTTTCCCCGCTCCACGCGCGTCCTGGTGCGCCAGAACGGAACCCTCTCCACTTCCCTGTCCCAGGATGGCCTGCCGGCCTACACCCGCCCGCTCTACCGGCTCCTCTATCGCCACGCGGACCGCATCCTTTGCCAGTCCCCGGCCATGGCCGCTGACCTCGCCCGCGAACTCGCCCTTCCGCCCGACCTGCTTGCGGTGCTTCCCAATCCGCTGGACATCGACTCGATCCGCCGCACCGCCGATCTGAGCTCGAACAAGTGGCCCGGACCTAGCCCTCATCTGCTGGCCGTCGGAAGACTGTCCAGGGAAAAGGGCTTCGATCTCCTTCTGGAAGCATTCCAATCCGTTCAAGAATCCTTCCCGGCCGCATACTTGCTCATCGCCGGAGCGGGCCCGGAGGAAGCCGCGCTCAAGGCCCAATGTCACCAGCTCGGTTTGGACCCCGCAGTCCACTTTGCGGGCCGCGTCGACGATCCCAGCGCCTGTTTTCCTGGCGCTTCGGTGTTTGTCCTCTCCTCCCGCCATGAGGGCATGCCCAACGCCTTGCTGGAAGCCGCAGCCGCGGGGCTTCCCCTCGTCGCCATGCCGGCCTCTGACGGAGTACGCAACCTGCTGTGCGGTCAGCCAGGCGTGTGGCTCGCGGCAACCATCTCCGCGCCTGCGCTTGCCGCCAGTCTGCTGCAGGCTCTCACCGCCTTGCAGCCTGGTGAGCGCTTTCCCCACCCCTTCATTGAGAACTTCCAGATGAGCAGCGCCATCCGGGCCTATGAAGACCTGATCGACTCGTCCATCCGCGAGCCTCGCCGATGAAAACCATCGCCCTCATCATTCCCGGACTTGACCGCATCGCCGGCGCCGAGCGCCAGATGATCCTGCACGCACACGGGCTGCATCGCCGCGGCTGGCGCGTCAGCGTGGTGGCTCTCTCTGGCACCGGCGGTCCCGCTGCCGGCGAACTGACCGCGGCCGGAATTGCGTTCCTGAGCCTGCACATGCGCAAAGGCCTCGCCGATCCGCGCGGATGGATTCGCTTTCACCGCTGGCTGCGCCGCGAACGCCCGGATGTGGTTCATGCCCACCTGCCCCACGCCGCCTGGTTTGCGAGGTGGTCGCGCCTGGCTGCGCCGGTGCACGTGTTGGTCGACACGGTCCACAGCTCTTCCACAGGCGCCATCGGCCGCCGGCTCGGTTATCGCTGGAGCAACTGGCTGCCCGACAAAGTTACCGCCGTCAGCCGCGCAGCAGCCGAAACGCACCTTGCCGCGCGCATGGTGAGCGAAGTCAGACTCCTCGTGCTCCCCAACGGCGTCGATATCGAGCTGTGGCGTCCCGATGCTTCTGTTCGCAACGCCCTAAGAAAGCAGCTTAGTCTCGAAAACGAGTTTCTCTGGTTTGCCGCCGGCCGCCTGGAACCGGTCAAGGACTACCCCACTCTTCTCCGCGCCGTGGTCGACCTTCCGCAGCCGTCGCGCCTGGTCATCGCCGGCGCCGGCCCTCAGGAAAACGAGTTGCGCCGCCTCACCAGCGAACTTGGCCTCGAACACTGCGTCCGCTTCCTCGGATTCGAACCCGATGTCCGCCCGTGGATGCAGGCTGCCGACGCCTTCGTTCAATCGTCCCTCTGGGAAGGCCTTCCCATGGGCATTCTCGAAGCCGCCGCCTGCGCCTTGCCCGCCGTCGCCACCGAAGTAGCCGGAACGCGCGAAGCCATGATCGATGGCCAGACTGGCTCCCTGGTTGCGGCAGCAAGCCCCCTGGCGCTGCACCGGGCAATGACGCAGATGATGCAATTGCCATCGGCAGAGCGCCGCGCCATCGGCGACAGGGCGCGGCAATTTGTTACCGAGCGATTCAGTCTTGACGCGGTCCTCGACAGTTGGGAAGCTCTCTACGCGGACCTGCTTAACCGCAACTCCGCGCCAAGCCGTTGGAGCAAATCTAAAATATGAATTCTTCCTTGAATTATTCTCTTTAAGCAATTCATTATAATAACGTTTTCAAATACTGCTTGCTTTCCGCCTTCTCCCTTTCCGCGACCTGGAAACTCGTGTCCTCAGCAGGGCCAGCGCCTCGTAGCCTCGTTCGTATGCGCTCAGCTTTGCCGGTTTCAACTCGGCCTTCACCCGGTCCACGGAAGTGAAATGCGCAGCATGTTTGCCTAGAAACGCCCGCAATTCCTCCACCTGCTCCTCGCGGGCGGTATTCGGATGCATGCAAATGGTCCAAAGCCCCTTCGATTTCTCCGCCGGCTCCCAAAGCTGCTGCGGGATCCAAATCAGTCCCCCGCGCTTGAATGGAGCCCGCGCCAATCCGTCGGAAAGCATTTTGATTCCCGCCCGTCTTAGTGCGGCCAGCGTATTCGAATCAAACCCGTGCCTTGGCGCCACCCAGACGCGCGGATTGAGCCCCTGCCCGCGAAGAATCTGCAGACCGGATTCAATCCACTGCTGCTGCGTATCCCTGGAAATCCCGCAAAACTCTGAGTGCAGATGCAACGGCAGCAGGCTCTTTCCAATGTTGCGGCAGAGATGTTGATAGCCATGCAAGGCGATCGTCGCCCCGGCCGCTTCCATCGCGCGCATGCGCGCCCAGAACCCAGGGTCCGGTTCGTCGCGCATCAGTTCGCGATCTCGGTTATCGGGCACCACCGCCAGAATCGGCTTGATTTCGAATTCTTCGATCAGCGAAAGGATTCGCTCCCAGCGGCGGCGCGACACGGTGGGACAAAGATCGTCGATGCGCAAAAGATACTGCGCCGGTTTGGGAATCAAATGCTCCTCCAGCCAAAAACCCGCCAACCTTTTGACTCGCTAATTCCCGCGCAGCGGGAGCTAACATGCTGAATGTATGCTCAAGAGCCACCGGGATCCGTCTCCGCCAGCAGTCTCCCCGTCCAATACCACAGGAACAAGAACGTGCTCACCGTCCAGAGAGACGTCGCCAGCGCAATGCCGGCAACTCCCATCCGGCGCATCAGCACCAGGTTCAACACAATGTCCAGGATCAGATTGAGCATACCGCAGTAGAGCGCCAGATCCGTCCGCCGCATGGCCACAATGAACCGGTAAAACACCCGGCTGGCCACAAAGAACGGAATCTGAATCGCATACATCGCCATCACCGCGGCCACTACCTGGGTATCGCGCGGCCCAAATGCCCCGTGTTGAAACCCGATGCACACCACCGGCCGCGAACCGGCAATCAGCAGCACCGCAATCGGCAAGGAAACCAGCGCCGTGAGCCGCACCCAGGTGCGCACCGTGTGCCGGCATCCGGCCCAGTCCCGCAGCGCAATCATGCGCGAAAAATACGGCGTCACCGCCGTTGAAACCGCGCCCGCCAGCAGCGCAATCGCCACGCTCACAAACCGGTTGCCGTATACCAGCGCGGACACGCTCCCCGCGGGCAGCATGGCTGCCATCGACTGATCCACAAGCAGCCCGCCGGAAGCCACCACGGCGCTCAGCAGCACCGGCCCATACTGCCGCGCCACTTCGCGCGTAGCCTCCGTCGCCCCATGCCAGCGCAGACGGAAGCTGTAGCCGCTCCGCTCCATCATCCCCGCCACCAGTCCCGCATGAAGCAGCGACCCACCCACCGTTGCATACACCAGGGCCCAGACACCCAGCCGGCCGCCCAGCGTGAGAGCCCCCACCAGGATCGTCAGCGGAATCACCACGGGCGCCAGTGCCGGCCATGCAAACCGGTCGAACGTATTCAAGACGGCGGTGCAGTTGGTGGCAATGCCGGTGATCAGAACCACCGGCAGCATCCCGTAGAAGAGCCGTATCGAAAGATCCAGCTTGCCGGCGTCAAAATGCGACGCAATCAGCGGAAAGAGGCCCCGCGCCGTCGCGCCCATCAGCACGGAAACCGCCGCCAGCAGCAGGCACATACCCAGCATCGAACTCGACAGCAATTGCTGCGCGCGCTCCTGGCCCTCTCGCTCCCTCACCCGGATCAGCGTCGGCACCAGCGCCTGGTTCATCGACTCCGAAATGAGGTTGATCAACAGCCCCGGCACCAGCGCCGCCGCCAGAAACGCATCCATCGCATCCGTGCGGCCATACACGGCTGCAACGCCGATCTCCTTGGCCGCCGCCACCAGCTTTACCAGGATTCCAACCGCCGTCACCGAGGCAGCCGCGCGAAAAATCCGGCGATTCACGCTGCCGCCTGTGAACAGACTCTTGATGGGGCGCGTGATTGAAGGGGTTAGGAGCATTGTTCAAAATGTGTCAGGGTACGTCTTTCAGGCTGCAGAAAGACTCTTCCGGCTGAAACCAGGGACGTCTTGTAACAGGGCATGACTTCAGCCGTGCCGAACGAGACCCAAAAATGGATGTGGGCTTTAGCCCCTGCGCGTATTTCCAACAGCTGTCATTCTCCCTCAAGCTCGGCAATTCGCTGAAAACTCCCGTCGCTTTCGCTCGCCTCCGGAAAGCACCTCTCCAACCCCTCCGGCTCATCCACCGCCAATCGCCCCGCCACCGCCATCAGTCCCAGCAGCAGCCAGGTCGCGCGATTCTCTTCCACCGTGTCCACCTGCGCCGCAATCGCCCAAACCACCAGGACAGTTACCAGTGCTAATCTGAGCTGCCCGCGCGTTTTGAGCACGGAATGTGCCGCCAGCGCCACGATCCCCACCGCAAGAAACAAGGCAATCAGGCCGCCTCCCACAAGAATCGATAACTCCGAGTTATGCGCCGTATCGCGAAAATTCGTCCCCGCCGCGCCCGTAAACGAGCCCGCCCCGCTGCCCACCAGCGGCGATCGGACAAACGCATGCCAGCCCGCGTCCCATATATTCAGCCGCTGATTCAAGTCGCCGCTTTCAAGCTGCGACGGAATTGTCGCCAGCCTTTCGAACGTCTCACGAGGAACCGCAAAACCCAATCCGGCCGCAACCACGGGCATCGCCATCGCCCCCGTCAGCGCTCCTCTCGGATGACTCTTCATCAGCAGCAATCCGCACCCGCCCAAGGCAAGCAGCGCCGCCAGGAACCCTCCCCGCGAAGCAGTCAGCAATACCGCCACCAGTCCCAGCGGCAGATATCCCATCGCCAGCAGCCGTCCCGCCCAGCGTTTTTCGCCGGGCAGGCCGCTCAACAACAGCGCCGCCAGCGGAAAGCCCAGGTCAAGAAAGCGCGCCACATCGTTGGGATCCTGCCCATCGGCCACAAACCGAATCTGCCCCGCCGCAATCGCCTCCGCCGAACGAAAATTGGCCAGCGTAAGCAGCGCCAGCACCCACGAGCCGGCAACAAACGCCTCAAGCAGCGCGCGAAGATTGCTGGGGCTCTCGGCAAACTCCCACACCAGCCACACAATCATCATCTCCTGGAAGTATCCGCGCATCTTTTCCAGAGTCGCCAGCGGTTCGGTCGTCCAGAAATAGGAGCAGCATAACCAGAGGTAGAAGGCCACTACCAGCCACTGCAATGCCCCCGGAGTCCGCACCCTCCCCGCCTGCAAAACAGCCGGGATAGCCGTCAGCAGCAGCATCAGTCCCACGACGCGCGCAATATTGCCTAGCGGCTCGCCAAGATCCAGGGAATACTCCCACGGAACCGCAAACGCGAACAGCAGCAACAGACCCCAGACAATCCTGCGCATCAGAACCTCTGCGAATAAACCAGGCTCGCGTAAATCGTCACCCCCACCGCCGATTGAATTGCCGCCTCCATCGTCCTGTTCCACATGTTTTTTGCCATCGAGTCGGGCACAAACAGAATGTCGCGGTCGTAAATCGGCTGGTCCGGGTCCTGTCCATGAATCATCCGACGCAGGTTCAGCGTGGTCAGCGTCCGGCCGCCTTTCTGCTCGCGAATCAGCAATGCCTTGCCCGCCGCCGCGTTCTCGCTCGGCCCCCAGGCCAGGCTCAAGGCCTGCACCACCGTCAGCCCCTGCGCCGGGTCAACAGGAAACCCTCCCGGCCGCACCACATCCCCAATCACAAACACCAGCCCCGCGCGACTCACCTGCACCGTGTCTCCGGGGCTCAGATCGGGGTTATGGTCCGCCGCGGTATCCGTACCGCCTGGATCCAGAACCACCGCATGGGGCGTATTGGGATCAGAGCGGTGAAACACATTCACCAGCCGTCCCGCATTCGTTGACAACCCTGCCGCCGCCGAAATCAAATCCAGCAGCCGGTGATGCAGCGTGTACGGATAAACCCCCGGCCGCGCCACCTCCCCCAGCACGCTCACATCCTGCCCGGCATACAAGGTCACCAGCACCGTCACCTGCGGATGCAGCAGCATTCCCTTCTTCAGCAGCGCTGCTTCAATGGCATATGCAGCCCCGTGCTCGTCGAGGTCGATCACCAGCACCTCGCCCACCATCGGCAGCGTCACCGTCCCCGCCGGCGAAACCCGCACTCCCGAGTGAAACTCCGGCGTATGCGATTCCTGCACGTCCACAAAGTCCCCCGGCCCAATCGGCCCAGCCATCGGTGTGGCAGCCTGCGCCCCAATCGGCTGTGCCGCCCCAGCCTGTCCCCCTCCTGCCGTTCCGCTCCATACCGTTGGAGAGTCCTTTGGATTCGGCACAGTCTTCGTATCCGGCGTAAACGGAATCCTCGCCACGCCCGTCGGCAGCCCATCGAGTGCAGGCGTCGGCGCCTGCGCATGTGCCACTCCACCAGCCAGAACGATAGCCAGCACTGTAATTGCAGCGCGGCCTGAAGAAGAATGCATAGCCTCCATCGAGAGCGCACCTCCCACTGCCAGCCATAGGCCGGCAAAAAACGTGATCGTCAAATAAAGAAGCAAGTCCGGCGCCACCGGCTTCACCGGCTGCCGCGCATAATCCACTACCGCAATGTTGGAGCTCCGAACACCCGCCGCCAAACCTGCTTCCTCCATCTTCTCGACCACCCTCATATACAGCTCGTGGCTTGCCATGGCCTCCTGACGCATCACCGCATACTCCGTTGCGGCGTCATTCAGCTTCAGCCCCTCGGCGGTCCGCTCGTCCAGGCTCTTCTTTACCATCTGCTCGCGGTCTTGAGCCGTCTGCCACGCACTCTTGAACCGCTCCACCATCTTGGCGTCCTCGGCTTTTCTCTGTGCGCCCAGGTTTTCAAGCTGGCGGCGAATCTCCACCACGCGCGGAAAATTCGGTCCGTGCTCGGCGCTCAACTGTGCCTGTTCCTGTTCCAGTTCGCTGGCCTTGGTGTGAATCTGTTCCAGTAGCGCGGTGGCAAAGTTCCCGTACTCGGCCTGCAACCGCGGATCGGCCGCAATCACCAGCTCTGGGTCTCCCTCCGAAGCCGACCGGTATTGCGCCTCGCGCAAAATCCGATCCGTCGTTGCCGCCACCAACTGCCGTCCCAGTTCGTCGATCTCCAGCCAGGTCGAATTATGCTCCGTCTCACCCGGTTCCCCGCTCGCCAGTGTCTCCGGAGCATTCACCAAACCATGCGTGCTCTCGAACTCCGTCAGCCGCTGCTGATCCCGATCCACCCGCGCCTTGAGGTCCTTGAGCTGTCCTCCCAACCACTCCGACTGCTGCTCGGTCGCCCGTACGCGATCCTGGCCGTCCTCCTCCCCATACACGCGAATCAAGTCATTCACCACTGCCGCCGACAGCGCCGCGTCCCGCGACCGGAATCGCACCTCCAGCACCAGCGACCGCGGCAGCACCTCTACGCGCAGCCGCTTGTGGAACCGTTCCAGCAGGTAGGCCTCCGCATCGGGCGTGTGCGCCTGCAGCTCGAACCCAGGGAAAAGACGGGCAAATCGCCCATTGAAGCCCGCGGCCTCAAACAGCTTCAAATCCGTAATCACCCTCCACGCCAATTGATCGCTGCGCAGGTAGCTGGCCACCGTCTCCTGCTGCAGCGGCGCCGACAGAATGGACGCCGCGGCCAGCGGCCCTGCCGCATCCATACTGAGTGCCGAGGCCGGCGCCGTACGCAAAGCAATCCGGGCGCTGGCTTCATATTGGTTGGGGGCAATCAGGCTATAGAGAAGGCACGCCAACAGCAACCCGCCTTCAATCCAAGCCAGCAGACGACGCCTGCGCCAAAGCACCGCCGCAAGCGCGCGCAGCGAGGTCGACGAACCGTCGCGGCGAATGCCGGGCTCCGCTAGAAAAACGGACTGATGCGAGGGAGCGAAGGGATCCTGCAAGGCCTGGAACCTCGGTTCCGAAACCGAACGCATTCGCA
>Ga0302325_10024709_pt1 | contig 12494 bp, 8 predicted proteins | sample Palsa_T0_2_FD_201948 | JGI IMG/M metagenome (GOLD analysis project Ga0302325, IMG submission 201948) | Peat permafrost microbial communities from Stordalen Mire near Abisko, Sweden - Palsa_T0_2 | ecosystem: Environmental > Terrestrial > Soil > Palsa > Peat permafrost | place: Sweden: Abisko...
GAGGGGAATGCGCCCATTCAAAATGCGTCGTACGGCGCCAAAGATTTGCGGCTGGTTTATGCAGATTGCAGCGTCGGTCTGCAGGGCGAGGTTCCCATCCCTCGCCGCACGAATCCAGGTGAACAGATGTTGCGGTGTCAGTTCGTGACGGCGGGCGACCTCGGAAATCACCGACCCACGCGCTACTGCCTCGGCAACGATCCGTCCCTTGTCCTCGTCCGTCCAACGCCGCCGACGGCCCACGCCAGTGCGGATATCAACACGGCCGCGTCCAGGTTCGAATATATCTTCGACCATATATACAAAACGATCCCGCCAAATCAGCAGCCATCGTTCGCGCCTCGGTCAGACGTCCGCAAGGTGTGGTCGCCGCATCGCTTACTGATTTGCCAAGAACGTAAATGTGCATCGGCATAATATTTGGGGTCGGACAGCCGCTATGGCTGCGATACTTGGAGTGCGTTCATCAAGCTCGGTCGGTGGGGCTACTGCGGAAACACGATCACGCGGCGTCCGTGAATCGTGCGTCGCCGCATCGCCTCATAGCCATCGTTGATCTCGTCGAGCGCAATGTGCTTCTCGATGAGCGAAGCGACATCTATCCGGCCCTGCATGTCGAGTTCGATGTAGTGCGCCAGATCGCTGCGGAAGTTGACCGAGCCCATGGCGGCGCCCTGCACGCGCCGCTCCCCTGTCAGAAGCCATGCCATGTTGACGGTAAAATCGCCTCCAACGCCTATGATTGTGGCCACGCCGCCTGTGCGTAACATGCGTACCGATTGTTCGCAGGTCTCCTTCAGACCGAGACATTCGAAAGAGTAGTCTACGCCGCCACCTGTCATCTCCATGATTTGTTCGACCGGATCGCCGTCGGCCGCGTTGATGCAATCGGTGGCGCCGGCTTTGCGCGCGAGGTCAAACTTTTCCGGCTGGATTTCGACCAGGATAATCCGGCGCGCCCCAGCTATTCGAGCACCCTGGACGGCCGACAGTCCGACCCCGCCGCCGCCAACGACGGCCACGGTAGAGCCGGGCCTGACGTTTGCAGTTTTGAGCACTGAGCCGAGGCCGGAGCAGACGCCGCAGCCGATGATCGCCGCGCGGTCGAGCGGATAGTCTGGATTGATTTTGATCACGGCATGCTCGTGTACGAGCATCTGCTCAGCGAAGCCGCCGAGGTTGGCGAACTGCGCGATGGGCACGCCGTTCAGGATCAGCCGGGGATTGGCCTCGGCTGGACGCGCGCCAAACCGGGCGCCGCAGATCGTTGGCCGACCGCCGAGGCAAAATTCGCAGCTGCCGCAGAACTGTACGGGAAAGGTGATGACATGATCTCCAGGCTGGACATACGAAACCTCAGAACCGACCGCTTCCACGATCCCCGACGCTTCGTGCCCGCGTACCATGACCGATCCTTGCAGTACTGGCGCGTCGATGGCGTGCAAGTCGCTGTGACACAGACCTGAACACACTGTGCGGATCAACACCTCGTGCGGCGCGGGCTTATCGATAACGAGATCGACGATGTCAAGCTTGCGCGGCGTTTGTAAGATAGCGGCTTTCATGTCACGTCCTCAAAGTCGTCTCGTTGACTAAACAGATTGCCAGGGAACCAACAGATGCAGCGCCGCGTGACTTCCGGTATTGCATGTCGTCCCGTCCCTTCCATTTTTTGGCTGCAGCGGCGCGTTGATTAGCGCCGCGTGCCGCCAACACGGGTTCGCCCGACCGGCTTGGCCCGATGACCGCTTCTGTCGGCCACCCGACGTCGCAAGCTCAAGTCGACGCGCCGTCCAGCAACATCGTTTTAACTTCCAGGTACGGAAAGAGACCCTCCTTGCCGCCCTCGCGCCCGACCCCGGACTGTTTGAAGCCGCCAAACGCCACGCCGAAATCGATCCCAAAGCGATTCTGGGAAATGTTGCCAGTGCGAACCTGCCGCGCCACATCATAGGCGCGCTTGTTGTCGTGGGTCATCACCGCGCCGTTGAGTCCGTAAATGGAGTCGTTTGCGATCCGGATGGCATCGACTTCGTTATCTGCGGGGATAAGGCTGATCACCGGGCCGAATATTTCCTCCTGCGCGATGACCATGCTATTCTCGACATTGGCAAACAGCGTGGGCTCGAAATAGTAGCCCCGGTTTAGGCCAGCGGGCCGGCTTCCGCCGATCACGAGCTTGGCTCCCTCATCCTTTCCCTTGGCGACGTAGCCTTGCACACGTTCAAGCTGGCGCTTCATCGCCAATGGACCAAGCTGAGAGTTTGCGTCGTAGGGATCGCCCGGCCTCAACGCCGCCAGTGCGGCGGAGAAACTGTCGGCGAAGTCGTCATGCCGTTCGCGCGGAACGATCACTCGGGACAATGCGGCGCAGACCTGCCCGTTCAACATACAGAAACTGCCCGTCAGACTCTTCACCGCCTCGTCAACACCCATGTCGTCCAACACGATCGCGGCCGACTTTCCTCCCAACTCCATCGTATAACGGGCCATGCGCTCACCAAGGATCGAGGCGATGCGCCGGCCCGCCGCGGATGATCCCGTGAACGAAACCTTGTCCACGCCAGGATTGCGTACGAGATGCTCAGACGCTGCGCGATGGGCGGTCACCACGTTGAATACACCGGCTGGCAAGCCGATCGATTCTGCTACCTCCGCCATGATGTATGCTTCCAGGGGCGTTTCGGGCGACGCCTTCAGGATGATCGGGCAGCCGGCGAGGAGAGCTGGCGCAATCTTATTACAGGCGAGACTGAGCGGAGCGTTCCAAGCAACTATACCCACAACCACACCGACCGGCTCGCGGACAAGGAGCACACGTCCCCAACCGTCCGACGGAGTATGGACCTCTTCGAACTCGAAAGTCGCGGCATAGCCCGCGTAGAGCTCGAACTTTGACTTGGCCGCGGCTCCGGCATGTTTCGACATCATGTGAAGGACGCCAATTTGACAGGTCCAAGCATGTCCGAGTTCTTCGCTTCGCGCCATCAAACCTGCACCGAACCTTCGCAGATAGGCCGCCCGATCCGTCGGACTGAGGCGGGGCCAGGGACCGGAGTCAAAGGCTCTACGAGCGGCGTCCACCGCCCGATCCATATCCGGCTCCCGCGCCTCGGCTACCCGAAAGACGACCTCTTCGGTGACCGGAGAAACCACGTCGATCTTGCCGTCCGAGGACGGAGCGACCCAAGCGCCTGCGATGAACAGCTTATCAAGATGCCTGATATGAATTTGCTTCACGGCGTCTGCGCCATTCATGAATCATCCTGCTGGTGGGAATCAAAAAACACAGGCCTCCGCGACGCTCATTAGTCGGAAATTGGTCAAGCCCAGCGTCGCAGAGAACCCCACTCGCGCTTGCATATCTCGCGCATTCTCAGAACCCGACGCGCAGACGACTACCAAAATAGGTGATGACGTTCCACTAACCCTTCTTGCACACTAGTTTTCGGCGTCCTCACCCAGCTTGTACCTGAGGGTGACACCGTAGGTCCTTGGTTCGCCATACGTCCCGATAGAGAAACCCAGCTCCTGATCAATGTCCGTCCCACCGATCAAGTAAGTCTCATTCGTGAGATTTTTTCCCCAAATGCTTAAATCGATTGGACGCCCGAACAAATTTGTCCAGTCCAGACGGGCGCTAAGAAGATCCTCAGCCTGCGCAACGGCGTGGGGATTGTCCTGAATTGTGGCCGTTAGGACGAAGGGATCCTGATGGTAGTAGGTGACATTTAGTGTCAGTCGGCCAATCTGGGCTGGGATTGGAATGCTGAGGGTAGCGTTCGCGCCGACCTGAAACTCAGGTGTGTATTCAAACGGGTTTCGTGCTGCGCTTGTGTAGGAGCCAACTATGATATTACAGATCGGCAGTGTCGCCGGATTGGCGCATCGCGGATCCGACGGATCCAGTATCAGGTTCGGGATATTGAAATTGCTATACACCGCGTCGGTGTAGTCAACGAATCCACTCAACTGAAACGATTCGCTGAAAATGCCGGTTAGCTCCGCTTCAACACCTTTAACGGTCGCCGATGCAGCGTTGATCGTGAGAACCTCGGCTTGGCCGGTTCGCGGATCTTGCTCTGCGCCTGTTTCCTGGGCATTCGTTAGCAAGTCGTAATAGCCATCGATATTTAAGCGGGTGGCGACGCCGTCGATGTCTTGATCCGTTTTCACTCCAGCTTCAAAATCCGTGGTCTTAGCCCCCTTGAATGTCAGTGATTGCGGAATGGTAGAGGTGTCATTGAAGCCTCCCGGCTGGTAACCGTGTCGGGAAGTCACATAAAGGAGCGTTTGATCGGACCATTTGTAGTCCAGGCTCCCGAGCCAGTTGAGCCCATCGGAACGCACGACAGTGGTGGGCCCCATGCATTGAGGCGCTTGATAGCTAGCCAGGACGGAGGGAAAGCCAAAACAATAGGTAGGGCCATCAACCACGCCGCGTAAACTCGTTGGGGCCGCCAAACTCCAGCTCTTGGCGTTGAGAATATCCGATGTATAGCGGACGCCGCCGGTCAGACTTATCGCATCCGTTATGTGCCATGTTTCCTGAGTGTAGATCGCCTTGTCCGTGCTGCGTTGCTGAGATTGAAGGGATTCTGCAGGCATTCCGAGGAAAGCCAGCGCAACATGCGGGATTACATCACCAGGTTTGAGGTCGGCGTTGTTCTGATAGTACCCACCGACTACGTAGTCCAGCACCCCGTTCCCTAAAGACCCCAATGCTTGCAACTCGTCGTCGAATTGGCGCTGGTCAGCATAGAAGTCAGTTGGTGCGCCCTCAAAACTAGCAGCGGCGAACAACGGTATCGGCGCACCGTCGGCGTCGAAAGGCTGAGCAGCCCAATAGGTTTGGTATCCAAAGATATTTTTGATTGTGAGGTCGCCAAAATTTGCCGTGGTAGTATTGGTAAGGAAGTTGATCTTCTCCTGATAGATGAGGATCGAGCTGGGCGCAGTGGTGTTGATTTCGCGAGGGCCCATTTCTCTTTGAGTTTGCAGATAGGTCTGAAGACCTCCAGCAACTCCCGGAATGGCGGCGAGATCAGGGTTCTGCGCAAGGAAATTAACGTATGCGGGATCGGCAGGGTTCGCGAGAAGTGAAGAAAGACCGCCGGGCGGCGCATCAATGATTTCATATGAGCCCGAGTGCTGATCCACGTCGTGATAGGAATACGTCGTGATGTTTTCGAGCCAACTTATGGGATGATAACGAACCGATAGCCGAATAGACTGAAAGTCTTTGTTGTCAAGGTCATAGCCGCCCTCGTTTTCGACGATTGTGTAACCGTCGCGCCGAACGAGATCGCCGGCCACCCTAACGCTCAGCACGTCGTCTATCAAAGGAATAGTCACCGCGGCTCGCAATTCGTGATCGTCGAGATTGCCCCCCTGTACTTCGACATAACCACCGAACTCCCAGTCCGGCAGCTTTGGCGCAAATAGTATCGCACCTCCCAGGGAAGAGCGGCCAAACAGGGTTCCTTGCGGCCCCCGTAAGACCTGAACGTTGTCCATATCATAGATGTCAGCACTCGATGCGTAAATCGGAGCGACGTCGTTATAATAAGTTTGAACTGTAACTGTATTGCTGAACGGATCGGGCACCTGCCCGCGAATAGTAAAGGTCAGCTGGGTGCTGGAGAAAGTGCCGGTGACATTGAGACCCGGAACTGCGGTCTCCAAGTCGCGGCTGTTCTGGATGACTTTCGATGTTAAGTCCTTGTCGGTGAGGGCGGTTATCGAGATCGGCACAGTTTGCTCATTTTCGGATTTCCTGCGCGCCGTCACATTGACCGTTTCGATCGTCGGTCCGGTGACAGCCGTCGCCACCGGTGATGACGGTCCACTTTCTTGACCAGAGGCCGCAGTCGAGGCGAAGCCCAGAATGAAAACAGCACCCATTAGCGATCGTTTTCCAATCGCAGCCCGACTTTGATTTTGCACGCATTCCCTCCCGTTCGGCCACTTGGCAGCCGCGCATTATTTTTTTTAAAACCGTTTGCGAGCCCTCAACCCTTGGCGCTGTAAGCGTCGCCCCCGGCGTTGTCCCGTCGTTGCACAACCTTTCGGCGCGCTCAACGTGAGATCGCTGAAAGCCGCGCTGAAGTTGAGATTATATCCCTTGTGTCGTAGATTGTCTAATAGTAGATCATATGTGACGTACAATAATAACTGCGCTGTGGCATCTAAGTGACAGGGCCACCCCCTGCTGTAGGCATCTTCCTTCGACTGTTATTTGCAAATCGGCGCTAACTTTTTTTGGGGACAGCGATTCTGGGAGAACCCTCGAACGAACAACTCCTCGAAATAGCGATAGCGTAAGCTACCGATGGCGCAGATATTGACCGTTGCTGCCATAGCTCGCGGCCCACGGGCACGAAAGGCGTTTGTCACGGCGTGTCAAGTAGGACTGCTCACCGGAGAAATTGCCGGCCCTTTCGACGGATTTGAATTTTCGAGAAGCACCCAGCATAGGTCAGCACAATGCTGAAGTTTACGGCGCGATTGGAATAAGCATCCCCACCAACGTCACGGAGAAACCGCAATGACAATACAGCCGCTGGAGTTGACGCGAGCGACGCTAAACAAACATCACAAGATGCTCATTGGCAAAGATTGGCGCCTCGCGGATTCAAAGAAGACATTTGAAGTATTTAATCCCGCAACGGGCGACGTTATCGCGACGGTTCCGCAGGGCGGTCCTCACGACATTGACCTCGCCGTCCAGGCTGCAAGAGAAAACTTTGCATCGCGTGATTGGCGCGGACAGTCTTCCGACGATCGCGCCAAAGTCCTTTGGCGCTTTGCTGAGCTGATCGACAATCATCGTGATGAGATTGCAAAGCTGGATGTACTTGACAACGGCATGCCAATGGCACTTGCAACAGCAATGATTTCGGCAAGTTCCACATGGCTTAGGCACTTCGCGAGCGAAAGCGGAAAGATTTGCGGTATCAATGCATCTGGCGCTTTATCAAGCTCGAGCGTGGAGTTTCATGCATATACCGCGCGCGAGCCCGTAGGCGTCGCTGGGCTAATTCTTGCGTGGAACGGACCAGCGGGGGCCTTTTTGGCAAAGGCTGCACCGGCTTTGGCCGCCGGCTGCTCACTCGTTATCAAACCAGCAGATCAAACGCCGCTGTCGGCGTTACGCCTCGGAGAACTAGCGCTCGAGGCCGGGTTTCCGCCCGGTACTCTCAACATCGTTACAGGCTTGGGTGACGCCGGACAGGCGCTTGTTGAACATCCCGGAGTGGATAAAATCTCATTTACGGGTTCGACAGCAGTGGGAAAACAGATTGTGCGCACGGCAGCCGAGACGCTTAAGCGTGTCACGCTGGAATTGGGCGGAAAATCCCCCTGCATCGTCTTTGACGACGCCGACATGGAAATTGCGATTCCCACCGCCGCGATGAGCATCTTCGCTAATACCGGTCAGATATGTTTCGCTGGTTCAAGGCTCTACGTTCAAAAGAAATCCTTTGAGCGCGTGGTAGCCGGAGTAGCGCAAATCGCAGAGAGTTTGTGTGTGGGCGATGGCTTCGATTCCAAAACGCAAATAGGGCCTGTCATTTCGGACAAGCAACGTAAGCGCGTTGAGGATTACATTGCCCTGGGACGTGAGGAGGGCGCTGATATCGTCGGCGTCGGTAGTTCATTGCCAGACAAGGGTTTTTTTGTGCGCCCAACAGTATTTACCAATGCCAAGCCTTCCATGCGAATCGTGCGCGAAGAGATCTTTGGGCCCGTGCTGGTCGTGACGCCTTTCGATAATGTTGAAGACGTCGTGCCCATGGCCAACGCGACACGATATGGACTGGGTGCAGGCATTTTTACGACAGACGTGAACAAAATACATCGCATCGCAGCAAGGATCGAGGCCGGAAATATTTGGGCAAACTGCTATGGCGTCAACCACGCTTCCATGCCGTTTGGGGGTTACAAGGAGTCCGGTTGGGGCCGCGAGCTAGGCAGCGAAGGTCTTGACGGATTCCTTGAGACGAAGTCGGTGTTTGTCCAACTTCATTGATGCGCGTTGGTTGGATAGCTGGCATTGCCGTTCTGTTCGGCGAAAATTAAGAAGGTGTGAGTGTGCACTGGCCATCGAGCCCCCACTTCTAAACGGCCTTAAGTGGGAACTCGTTGAGGTTTGGCGCCGGCACCACGCGAGAGATCATCTGTAAGCGTGCGGCCTGCATTCCAGAAACACCAAGCAGAGGCAATCAACGGAATTGTGGTGGCTAGCAGCGCCCAACGGATCGAGTCACTACCGAGTAGAGGGTGAAGGGCATCACTGAGCATCCCTACGCAGAGCGGACCAAGCCCACCACCGATGATATTGAGGATAAAAAACAGGATTGCCGCTGCTTGCGCGCGCATTCGCAACGGTACGAGCCCCTGGGTCATGGCCAGACAAGGCGCCAGATAAGATGAGCTCATTGCCAACGGCACTACTGCGAAAAGAAGCGTCGTAAGGAGACCTGGCGAGAGATAGAAAAATGGTATAAATGGTATCGCGATCGCAACGAACACGACCGGAAGAAATGTGTTCCACCGGACGTCCCGAGGCGACAGCCGATCCACTAGTAAGCCCGAAATAATGGTCCCGAAACCGCCGCCAATTCCGGTGAGAAGCGCGAGCACGAGGCCCCGAGGTGAAGGACGCATGCCGTGCGAGACTGACAGGAAGAGCGGAACAAACGTGACAACCGCGTAGCCAGCGAATGCGCTCATTGCGGCTCCCATTGCGATCCACCGAAATGATCGCTGCGACCAAAGAAGCGTAACCGTTGCGAAAAACGTTGGGGCCGTCGCGTCATCGTTAATCTGTTCAACGTGGCCTCGGCGCGGCTCGGGCACTCGGGATATTACAATGATAGAGAGAAATATTCCTGGAAGCCCGGCTGCAAGAAACGCGATGCGCCAACCGAACTGCTCCGCGATCAGCCCTCCTCCGATGAATGCTAGAAGAAGACCGATATTAGTGCCCGAAGAATAGACCGCCAACGCCGCGCCACGCTTCGTGGGAGGATATAGGTCCGATATTATGGATTGTATCGACGGACCCGTGCCGGCTTCTCCCACGCCCGTGAGAATCCGAGCAACGATAAGCTGGAACGTGTTGGAGGCAAAGGCGCACAGGAGCGTCATCGCGCTGAACAGCGCCACCGAACCTGCGATGACATTGCGTCGGTTTGAACGGTCAGCGATCCAAGCTAGCGGCATTCCGAGCGTGGCATAAGTGATCGCGAAGCTTGTGCCGGACAGAAAACCCAGGACCGCATCGGAAAGCTGAAACTCATGCTTGATCTCCGGGAGGACAATCGCGAGGACGGTGCGATCGAGATAGTTGACGACATAAACAAGCGTCATCATAAACAAAATGAATTCTCGCGAGCGTCCGCCAACGCTAGCACGTTGTGATCCCACCGGCTCCTCAATCATTGATGCCAGCGACCAGCGCACTTCCTCCAGACCATCTTCGCCTTGAACCGTAAATGTCCGTCTTTCGCCGACGCATCCGTTACTGCCCTAAGTCGCGCTCGCCTGCTGGGCTCAAAGCGTGATTCAAAATCGCTTAAACTTCGATTGAGGTTAAGACGACGACCCGGCGCACATTATATAACAGGCATATTTTCGTTGACTATGACTATCTATCACTAGACATTCTACAACAAGGCGGACGGGCTGCTCATCGCGAGAACGTCGGCGCAACGGTGAATGTATCACGAGGTACTTTTCTCGGACTATGCCGACGGCAAGCGTGTGCTTCGTCCGTCAGTTTTCGGTATGCATTTCGCCAAACCAGGTCCCGCGTAAGTGAAGAGCGGCGACGAGCTATGCTGAAAGCTGGCACCTAACACGCTCGCTCGTAGAATTTGTCTGATCGGAGGGTTCGAGAGTGAAGCGATCGGAGCCCGAGGTCTATCGTTTGCTGAAAAACACTTAGGGTTACGCAGCCGGACGCGATGACTTGCGCTAGATAGTCTGAACGGCATTATTGAATGGTCAATCGCATGGAGACATGGAGTTGGCGCTTTATGGTCAATGTGGCGACGGAACGTTTCCGACTGTCTGTCCGTAGTTGGCTTGACGACAATTATCCGATGTTATTACGAATTGGCCAGATCATCGCTTGCAGCGTGTGGTGGGAAATGTGCTGTCTATGAAACCCTGACAGAAATCGAAGCATGGACCGCGCACCGCCAAGCTCCCCGGCAAGGGCGTGACGGTTGCGCCCGTGATCCTCCCTGAGACGTACGCAAACCAGGAAGTTCCCGTCGTGGCTGTCCAGCTGGAGAAGGCTGGTGTCAAGCTCGCGTGGGTTCTGAATAGATCGCTTCGGTAGCTCGTGCATCACGACAGCAATCCAGAAGCAATCTGTCACCGTACTCTCCGCGCGCGGCCGGGCTCGTCGCCGGTATCGAGATGGCGGGAGTGGGTATCCGGCCGGAATCTCGGGAGCCATTCGGATGATGCAGCCTGGGCCTTTCCCAAGATTGTGGCATCATGGACGCAAGCTTCTTTTGGTCGACGGCTTTCGAGTATCGGACGAACTCCTTGTAGCCGGAGGCGCGATCGGATATTGCGAGCGAAATCCACAGGCGGATATTTCAACAAAATCGACTCAGAGCGGACATACCGATTACGGCATTTTGCACAGGCGATCCAGATTCCAGTCGCGAACATGGGCGCAACAGCCCGTTCGGTCATAGACCGGCCCACTCCATCGCATTTTGGCGTTGCAGAGATGTCGAACGCAGTAACCTATAGGCCCGTGCGATAACCCTCGCGCACGAATGCGTCAATGTCGTCCGCTGTCTTCTTGTCTCGATTCTTGACCTCAGCGATTATCTTGCCGAAGGACACTCGCATCGGTTCGGGCCAGGCGTCGGGCTTCCAAAGTTGTGCGCGCAGTAGCGAGCGAGCACAATGGAAATAGGCCCGGTCGACCGAAATCCGCATGACGAGTTTGGCGGGCTGCCCGCGGGTTGCCAACCGTTCGCACAGGTCGGAATCATCGTGCAAGGTTGCGCGACCTGTGATCCGCAACGTCTCGCCCGTTCCGGGGCACAGAAAGATCATTCCGACGTTGGGATTTCGGATAATATTTTCCAGGCCAATGGCCATGTTGTTTCCGGCACGATCGGGCAGAAGCACGGTCCGGACGTCTTCAACCCCGACAAATCCGGGTTGATCGCCCTTCGGGCTCACTTCCAGCGTGCCGTCCTCGCAGCATGTCGACAACAGCAGGAATGGCGAGCGGGCAATAAAGGCGCATGCCTGCTCGTCCAAATGGTCGCGAATTTTTGCGAGCGTAAGATCGTTCGGCTGGGGCAATATCTTTCGCAGCGCGCCGACGTCCGTTATCTGGCCCATGAAATCGCACTCCGATTTACCGGCTATCCTAGCCCGATGGCGTACTGCTTCGAAAGGCGATAGCCAAGCCGGTCACCGTGCCGCAGGTGACGAGAGATGCCAACATCCCGAGCGAAAGCGCCAGATCATGTGCAAAGTAACCATGCGCAACGCCGATCGCCTGCATCACGTTAAAGCCGGCGAATGTCAGAATGGAAACCCCTTTCGCTGTTCTTGCGCGCCAGATTGCGATGGCTTGGGGTACGAAAATCAACGCGTTCAAGAACAGCCCGAGACCGAAGAGAATCGAGACGATTTGAGCAATCGAGTGAACGGACGCGATATGCTCGATCGGATTCATGCCGTCCTCCCGTAGCTATGCATTGCAGCTACATCCGTTTTGGCTCTGCGCGAGAGGCCAACTCCGACACGATATCACCACCATACCAGCTATGCCGCCTGACTCACGTCTCAGAATGAATTAGATGACGAAACGGAGCGCAATCATCATTATAGCGCCGTAACGCTGTACTGCTGACCGGTCCTCGCATAACACGGACATCGGACCGATCAGCGCGTACAGATCGTTCGGGAGCAAATGGAATGCACTCGATTAGAAATGCGCAATCACTTCAACGCCATACGTTGCAGGTTCATTGACCATCTCGAAGGACACGCCGGGACCCTCATCATTTGCACCGAATGATATCGGTTCTCGGACGCTCAGAATATTTTTGCCCCATACGGCGAATGTATACCGACCGTTCTCCACGCCGACGCGTACGTTCAAAAAGCCCACGGGATGGTAACAGTACTGGTTCGCCGAGTCATAGCATATCGGGCCCTTGTAATCGTAGTCGACCCGGTACAGCGCGTCATAGTCGCTCCACAGGGGTTGCCTGTATTCCGCAGAGATATCCGCTGTGTACTTATTGGCCTCCGGAGACTGCTTACCTTGGTCATTCTGGTCGAGATCATTGGAATTGATGTTCGAGGCAGCCACACCGAGCGAGCCGCTCAGAGTGAGACCTTCTACCGGCAAATAGGTCACCTCCAACTCTCCGCCGTTGAACGTCACCGACTTTATCGTCACAACGTCGCGCGAAGGCGGAGTTACGTTAACCAGATAATAC
>Ga0302325_10024710_pt1 | contig 12494 bp, 17 predicted proteins | sample Palsa_T0_2_FD_201948 | JGI IMG/M metagenome (GOLD analysis project Ga0302325, IMG submission 201948) | Peat permafrost microbial communities from Stordalen Mire near Abisko, Sweden - Palsa_T0_2 | ecosystem: Environmental > Terrestrial > Soil > Palsa > Peat permafrost | place: Sweden: Abisko...
CTCGTCGGCGAAACTGAGCGCCACGTATTGTCCTGGCTTCCACTTGCTCGCCTTTTGTGGGTCTGCGACCTGAAATCGGAATCGTCCGATTGTTGGGGTGATGATTTTCTTGCTAATGAGCTTGGCCATTACTTGCTTGTCGTTCTTAACGAGCACATGCTGGTTTTCACTTGAAAGGAAGCGTACTGGCGGGTTATAGGGTGATCGCTCGCCTTCCTGGCCTCGAAATCCTAAACCATCTGACACAAATCGAGCTGCATCAACTCTGATCTTGACAGCGAGGTTTGTGTGAGCTATCAGATCAGTAGCATCCTTGCCAGCAAGAATCTCGGTCGTGCCAGTGATATAAAGGACATCACCTGTATCGAAGTCAGGAAATACCAATCCTGCCTTGGGAGTCGTTCTGAGATTTCCCAGCGTTTGATATAAACGGTTGCCAGAATATTCGGGGTATACTATAGTGACTCCATGTTCGTTGTTCGATAATATTCGGACAAACCCTTGCGGCCCTCCTCTGTGATTTGTATCCATATCCGATTCGTGATTCGACGAGGATATGAAGAATAGATCTGATTTTTCGATGAGGTCGATCGCGGCTTTTGGTAGGGGAAGGCTGTTGGAGACAAGATTGGGATGTGGTATATGGGGGACAATATGCTTCTTGTTCAGGTATTTGGGACAATTCCCTGCGTAAATGTTAGCTCTTGTTTCTCAACTGCAGATTATGTAAGTACTTACCTAGACTTTGCTCAATCTTGACTACCAATTGAACTTCTCCAATGTCTTTCTCCGTGGCAGATAGAGCTCCAGCTATCATCCTGCCATAGAGCTTGACCCTACTTCTCGATTCCAAATCGATGGCCAGTCCGCCTACCATCTTCCCAGCGCCCTCCGCTCGAACAACTGCACCATCTTCATTTTCGCCGAGCAATCTCTGCAAGACCGGATCATATGTCCTATCCACCGTTGCTTTCATCCCAATGATTGATTGAGCAACAGGTTGTGAGAATCCAGCTTCCCCGCCCCAGACGGTTGTCCATGGCCTATCCTCTGCATCCAAAGTTCCTATGGCCACCAGGGGTGAGCGTACGAGCAAGTTCGCAGCGTAAGGGGCTAGGAAGGGCGATGTGGGATTGTCGTGCTCTGGAACTCGTAGCCATTCATGCATTTCGTGCTCTCCCTCGTGCCATTGTGTCTCTGCTTCGTATATGGCAGCCATGTTGATCTTCGATATGATTGCTTGTTCGGTCGGTAGTTGCGTCGATTGATGTTCAAGGAGGTTGTTATTGACAATTGCGGGGCTTTCCGAGCAGACTGGTCGACATTCTTAAATAGCAAGATGTGGTAATGGACGTCGGTGCGAGTTGATTACTGTAGTATGCACAGGCTTCTAGAATGGTGCCAGTCATGCAGTGCTTCGAAGGTTAAAAATGTCATGAGAGGGCGTGGGGTATGACTATGACATGCTAGGAGGGTACAGTACTTCGTACACCGACCCAAACCACTCAACCACCCAACCAACCCCCCCACCATTTTTTTCAAAGTGCCCAGAAAACTCTAAGAATTTCCAGAATGACCAATCTGAGGTTGTAGATCATGAATATCAACTCGTTTTCTTCATTTTGGGGTCTTATAGCTAAATTTGAACTTTGGGTATTTTTGCGTGGTTGGCCGGTGAACCTTTCTATTGCAACCCCTGCAGCGCTGCAGAAGAAGATTTCAAATCCCGCGGCGTGCCCGCATCCAGCCCGCATCCAGACCTTTCTTTCAACAACCACAACCAACAATACTGTCCCATTCTGACTCCCCAGGCCGAGGTCGGATTTATCAGATCCACAACTAAGCGGTTGCGCCGATGACGATGGTGACGATGATGACGATGATGACAAACGTGAAGACCACAGGAGGGACATGATCCCATTCGCACTCGCATGCCCATTGCCCAAACCCCAAAGCAAGCAAGGTCATCCTCACTGAATCATCTCGGCAAGCTCTTCACGCGCTTGTATGGACACCAGCATCCACGACATCAAGAATCTACCAAGCAGTCAGGGTCCAGATAACGTGCCAAGTGGCATCAAATTCACAAAGTTACGAGTAGCCTCGGGTCAACAGGAGGTCAATATCGAACTGAATCTTTGTTCAAGCGTTTCCTTGGCCCTGGGGTACTTTCAGCTCCGATAGCTGTAATTCAGATACCCCTTGCTTTAAGTGCAAACAATCCATTCATTGCAAATTTTCCTTTATCATGATCAAAGACAATCATTCCGCTCCGAAGCCTCGCAGCCTTTTCTTGTTGACCCCTTGACCCCTATTGATGATCTTGCACTTGTCCTCGGGTTTCTTCCAACCAGAATCGACGGACTCTTCTTCTCTTGAATCTGATTGGCCATTCGGGCTGGCCGGCGGGGGAAGGCCCGAAACCCCAGCTCGAGGCTGGCATTTTGATACGAAGTACAACGTTGATTTTGCACCCATGGCTCTTTTAGTTAGATCAGATATAGATCTACGAAGGTAATCTTTGACATAAATGCAACTTCTTCCCAAAGTGTAGTATACTCTATCCACATTTTGGCCCCCATTCGCTACCAATAGGATGTTGCTGTCCCGATGCCATGGAATCGCCAATCCCAACACGGCCAGATCTTCGTCTAAGGTCATGTACAGAATGTCGTCGCAGAAAGCAGAAGGTAAGATACACCTTTACCAAGCACGATACAGTTTTGGAAGTATACTTTATCAATTGTTTTAGTGTAAACCGGGCATGAATCCAGAAGGGCCTTGCACGAATTGCACGAAACGCTACCCTCCTGTGGCATGCGTCAAAAGGTTTGGATCCTTACTGTGTGATCAATTTGCATCCGTTCTAACTACGAACATAGGTCCGACTTCCTGACTTAATATGGAGAGGTTCTGCTAATGCGACTTTGCAGCAAGCTGGATGCGAGGCTGAAGCCTAATCGTCGACCTTACAATGTTCATTACCAGGTCCAAGTGGTCATTAACAATGAACCACCGGCGTACCCTCTTTCGTTGGAAGCTCCTAGACAATTTGGAGGGACTTTAGCGGATATCAATACAGCTAACATCGTCCCTATTGACCCAAATCCGCAAAATGCTGAGCTGTTCTACTTCTGTAAGCCATGTCATACAATGTCTATGAATGCAGCACTAAGAATATTGCGAAGATCTGCAACGGTTATCCCCACTGATGGCGTCTCTCGATGGACAAAACACGCCGTCCATACACCACAATTCGATCCTGCCATTGTTGATGCAGTCTCCTCTGCTCCCAAAAATCGGCATTCTCGAGGCAGCTGGGTTTCAGGAAATATTCCGCCGGCCGGATATGGCAGAAACTCGAAGGATGATTCTTCTCAAAGGGGAAATACTTGCCCATATCAACGCGTTTATCAAGGAAGACTTCGACAAGACGTACCAGGAAGTAATCCAGTCTGTCCTTCATCTTGTTGTTTTGGAGGTAGGGATATTGAGAATAAATCCTTCGCGCAAGACTGACTACTATCCTAGTACTACTGGGGCGATTTCACAAGCGTGATGGCTCATGTCAACGGCCTCAAAGATATGGTTCGCCTCAGAGGCGGCTTAAAAGCATTGCACAACCCGCTCTGTTCACAGTTGACAATTTTGTGCGAAGCCCCATCTATAACCAACCCCCATGTGCTAATTCTCTAGGCTTGACTTCGAAATTGCGTGCTGCTACGAACAAGCTTTGTGCATCATTACACCCGAAGACTCATCTGATATCTCAGCATCCAAATGTCCTGAATTATTCGAAACTCCTCTGTATAGATCTGGGGCTCCTTTCTCTGCGGTTCTCGTGAATTTCTACCTACCGTCTGATCTAGCCGCAATCCTCGACAATATACGTCTCCTCATTTCAACAATAACGAACTTCCTCACCATAAAACCCGAACCCGAACCTCTCATATTGCAACAGGAGTCAACAGCCATCTCAGACCAGGCTCTCATTATCCACGAAACCATTCTTTCTCTTCCCTCGATCCCGTTATCGCCCTCCTCTCCGCCAGCCGACCTCATCCACGAGATCCTGCGTACCACAACCATCATTTATATAATAGCCATCTCCTCACATGTTCCCATCTCCTCCGCATACACCCCCGAGCTAAGACAGCAAGTCTACAGCACAATATTCAAAGTCAGTCTCAGCGACTGGAAGCGAATCCCTGGCCTCTTTCTCTGGATCCTGTTGGTTGCTAGTCCGGGAAGTGGAAAAGATGCAATGGGGAGACTCTTGAGGACGAATGAGACGCTTGCGGCTATGTATACCGGTCTTAAAGACTTTGGGTTTGCGATTGAGTGCTTAAAGACATTTTGGGTTGTGCAGAAGTGGATTGCGGGGTCAATTGGAGGTGATGGAGGGATCGTCGGGGATTAGGCTAAGGTCACTTCCGACAGAACCATGTAATTTTTCCAGGTCAGTAAGTTGCAGAAGATATGCATTAATAGCTGTGGCTGGCCCACTTGACTTTCAAAGTTCTTCCAAATTATCTGATTTTTTTTCGAGTGTGGAATAGTTCGGCGCGACCTTCATTCCACACTCCGCCTCCATTCCGAGTCCTCGGGACTGTCATATCAAATGAAAATTTTATATTAGAAATGGGCACGACCCGGGATCGCCTTCTCTCGCTGTGCTTATTTTTTCAATTTCCACGATGGCGATTAAATATTTCTTGGCCCAATTGATTCGAAGCCAATCAACCCTCATTTACTTCAGCTTCTCAATAGCACTTTTAGATACTGTCAACGCTCTGATTCCCGGTGCGGACTTCTTCGAACAACAGCAACCACAAGTCTGCCAAGTGTACACCATTGTTGAATCTCCAATAATCATCAACACTTTCGTCCCGTCCAACACTGTGCTTTCAAACCCTGCTTGTGGATGCGAAATCACCGTCTCCAATGCTCCAACAAATCTTCTCACTACAGTTACGGTCACCACGACCTTGGCACCAAACTCACTTGCCACTTCTTCCACAAACCCACGTTTTCCTGCGTAAGTGCACTGTCAGCCTCACAACATGGAAAAGGCTCACATTGTCTAGCGGAACGAGCCTACCCAAAAAGTCAACATTCTACATTAGCATTGATGATACCCAAAACCAAAAACGTCATTCGCATTACAAAGGGAAATTCCTGACTCGTGATGGAACCCTAACCTCCGACACCTCCCAAGCAGTTCAGGTCTTCGAGTCTTCAGGCCGACTCTACAACATCAGCGGCGCTGCGAGTGGAACCTACTTCACCGATGTGAACGTCGGATTCATGACATTCGAACCAAAGTCTCACTCCTCTCTAACTCCGAACTCCATTGCGGGATATTTCAAACTCGGGTCGAATTTGGTGTGGGAACATAATTTGTTTAATAATTCTATTGCCATCTTTGCACTGAGTGCAGATGGGTTGGTGCAAGCTATCTTCGACGGAAAGGTTCCAGCTGGAACTAACGTCATCGGCCTAGTTCTCACGCGCGTTGGTAACCAAAATGCCGTCTCAAGCATTAAAGCAGAATCTGGGGATGATGGAACGACTGCTATAGGCATTTCCACGACGTTGGGTGAGGTATCAACAACACCTAGACCTATCAACGGTGTTCCCCCAGTCAACACCTTAGCTGTTCAAAGCTCTCTCGCACCCCTCTCTTCTTCAGTGGATAGGACAATTCTCACCGTCTCGCTAGACATAGCCTCCACGTCGTCAATTGCGGAACCTGTAGCCACGACGGAATCCATGAACGAAGCAAGCTCGACTACATCCGGAGAAAGCATCTCCGCCTCTCCAAACACAGACGTAGTATCGCCTACTCTCCTCGCCGACAAAGCAACTTCCGCAGCCTCTGCAACCTCAACGCCAGCGATCTCTGAATCTCCAGACGTATCATCACTCACGAGCCCGCCCAAATCAGACTATACTTCAACCTCAATGTCTCTTTCCAGCATCCCCACCCCCTCCTCAACTCCAATTCCCTCATCTGCAACTTCAGATACACTAAGCTCAACGGGAACAGACAAGGCCTCAATTTCAGTCTCCCTTTCGAGCATCCCTACCACCTCATTACCCCCCGCTTCTTCATCCCCACTAGCGGAAGCAGCATCACCCACGAGCTCGTTTAAAGCAGCCCATACTTCAGCCTCACTCCTATCCACCTCCTCTTCACTACCTTCCTGCAGCCCCCTCTCACCACCCACCACCCTTCCCCTTACTCTCGGCCCAGCCCACCTCGCAACACCTCCCCACTCGAACAACACCTACACAACCCTCTCCACAGCCTTCACCCTAACCTTCCCGCTCCTAACCCCCGGCTCCCCAGCCCTCTCCGAAATAAACCCCGCCACCGCCCCTCTGGATTCAATCCTCTACTATCAGCTCCCTCTTTCCCTCACCATCCCCACACCTACCTGTATTTCCTGGGGCTACTTGTTTCACCAACAATCTGGTCTCTGTTTAACCGCCCTTCCCACCCCACTCTCCAATTCCAACTCAAACGCTACTTCGTCTCCGATATTCGAAGGTGGTGGAATTGTGTTGGAAAAATGTAACGTGTGTGAGGCATTGCCGCAGGAGAACCAGCTCTTTTGCGCGGTGCAAGAGGATGGGAGTTTGGGGAAATGGTTTTGTGTTGGCTTTATGGGTGATGATGCGCAGGGAGTTGGGTATGGGGTTTTGTATGAGGTGGGGGCTGTGGATGCGGTGTTGGAGGAGGGTGGTGGGGATTGCATTTATGTTGCTTCGTTTTAGAATTGCTGTTTACGCTGGAGATTAATGAGGGCTGGTTTAGAGGGAAAGAAGAGAAGTACGTTGTTATAGAGCTTTGTAGGACTTCCGATGCGAGTACACATTACGTAATCGGGAATCAAAAGTGTGCGGAAGGGATATCTATATTGTGCCTGCATAGAGGGTCGAGGTTACCATATCCTCTTTACCATTTCATACCTACTAATTTTCCCAAAATCCTGCTCCGTTCCACTCTCCTCCGCTTTCTCCTTCGCCGCTCTCTCCTTCTCCTTCACCTTCCTCAAAGTCTCAGAATCATCATCATAGATCCAGCGCTTTTTATCTTCATCTACTTCTACAATCCCCCATCCGCCGAGACGTTTCCCTTCCGTGCTATAATTTTGTTGTTCGCGCTTCTTCATGTCTTGGTATCTGTTACGAGCGAATCTGAGTAGGAGCATGCCGAGCACGAGCTTGCAGGCAAGAAGGACGAAGAATGCTCCCAGGAAGAAGACGAGCATTGTTAGGGCAGCGATAGCATCGTCTGCGCTCGGTAGATACCAAGGATTGCTGGTTATGGAATTGCCAAATGTTGAACGACCTAGAGCACGTCGGATGATATTGTCGAAATGCTCGAGAGCGGCGGTCGTCGCTGGTGAGGTGGTGGCAGATTCAACTGATAGAGCTGTCGTCGTTGATGATATTGGTGGTGGCACATGGGTTGCGAGGAACATGTGATATGTCTGAACGGAGGATCGAATGAACAGACAAGATAGTGGGATGACTGGCAAGCCTAAACGTTTGACGAGATTCTGATTGACGAATGCCTGCTGATGTTAGAATGATCCTGGTGTAAATCTGGTTGAACTTACGTTGGTGTAGTAATCTTTCGCCAATACGTCTAGATATCTTTGATAAACAGCGGGCTTGACGTTGTTGAATTTGCTGATGTAGGAGTGTTTGATCCAATCCACGACCATCTCGCTTCCCAAAACAAAGAAGAATGGAGACAAGACTTCTCCCGACCAGCTGGGAAGGATATTGAAGCTATTCGGAATAATCGAATGGCTTCGTAAAGAAGCAGTAGAATTCTTCAACACCTCAGCGGTGCCACCCTCTGTCGCGGCACTGAGCATGCTCAATCCCCCAACTTCAACGATATTCCGTGATGCAATTATCATCAGCATCAGCCAGAGTTGGAATCGTTCGACAATATCGGCGCAAGTGAGCTGAAAGAGGTTGTCTTTCTCGATCTTCTTGAACACAGTTGACTTTATCTCCACGAATTGATTAGATAGCAAAAGTGTCAGCAAGGCGTTAGAGTAGGAGTTAACCGCAACGTTCAAAGTCACCACCTGGCAAAATAACGCCGTGGCATGGATCACGTTATATATGAGGGCCAGGATGAACATCCAAAATGGCCGCACGATTTTGCTTCGGCCGTCAATATCGCGCTCTAAGGTCTCATCAGAAAATAGGCATTCGAGAATATCTTGCCCGAGGGCAGCGAGAAGCTTATCGCCCACCTGAACTCTGTTAGCATGATTCATACGGGACGAAAAATAGGCCTACCTCAAGGGCGTTAAAAATAACGTAAAGTTTGATGGCAGATTGTCCCCTGATATAGTGGTACATTCTGCTCGCATCAAGCTTCATCAAAATAATGCAACTGCATACGATGACAGCACCTTGTAGAAGATCTGCCTTGTGATACGAAGATAACGAGGACGGATGCGACTTCGTTCTTCGATGTCTCCGGTCCCAACCTTGCCTGGATTTTCGTTCCACTTCAGGTCTCGGATTTTCGATTCCCCTGTTTGGGACCTCATGAATTGTGCCTGAACGAGACTGATGTGATGAAGTGGTCGAGGCAGGAGGACGACTTGTTCGCGACACGCTACGAGATCGCGACGCAGAACCAACACTTCCTCGCCTTCCACGTTGCCGGTGCCACATACGCCCGGAACCATGGTAGATGAACCCAGAAATAAAATGTGCTTCCTTCGCAAGCACCTGTCCCCACCATTGAATTAAGATCCAAGCAGCTTTGAAGAATCGCAGTGGCAGGATGGTAAAAGTGTGTAGCCAAGCATCTAAGCATGCTAGAGACCCGAAGTAGAGGACCTGCTCCAGTTGCGGTGGTAGTATTAAAAAGTTTAATAAACGCTCAAACTTAACCTTAGACGATTCGTATGGGTATTCGCTAGCAGCAGTGCGGTAGATGTACAATGGTGAGGGCCTGGCTGAGGCCAATTCTAGCTGCAAATAAGTTGGTATAGACATGGGTGGAATGGGAATTGATTGTGGAATCGGGGAAGGTAGATCCAAGCCTGAAGGCTTGCTTCCACCATTTATCTGTTTCGTATTGGAATGGTTCAGATCCAGCGGCTCTGGGCGCGATCCTGAATGCCCTGGCTTGCGCCTTGGTGACGTTTGGCCTGGCGTTGCTTTTGTGTATGAAGACATCCGATTGCTAGCAATCGGTGGGGTGGAGATGGCCCGAGATGAAAACCCAGGCCTTCTGTTCATCGTATTTGATGACGTCTCGGCACTTAGTCGGCGATCAATGGGAGCGTCTGGGAATGCTTTCATCGGTTCAGGAGCACTGATTTTGCGGTGCGCGCCCACTCGGTCATCAGCATCCAAAGCATGAATGTCTGGTGCAGAACCTTTTCTGTCCAAGATAGGTGAAGGAGCGAGAGATAGACCAGAGACAGGCAGTCGAGCAGGCGAGGTGACAGGTAACGATTCCGGCGCCGAGGTCAATTCCTCCATTTCGACAGCTGATAGCTTCAAGATCTCTCCATTCGCTTTTGCCGTTGATAATTTTCTGGGTTTCCTCACCCTTTCCTCGGGGATATCATGAAGCTCGTGAGGGGGTAATGTTTTCGGGATTGGAAGCAGTGATGCAACTGTAGCTTCATCGTGCTCCTGTGAAGTTGAAAGAGGATGAACTGATTTTTCAAAAGACCCCAAATACCCATGCCCATGCGGGACATCAGATAACGTCCCGGTGGTCTCGGCCGAGGAGTCGGTGACGACCAGAGATGGAGACGGAGACGGAGACAAGCTCCGAGGGGAAGGCGAGGGCGACGGAAGCTGTCTCACATCTTGGACGGCCAGGTAGTTGTGTACAGAACCGACATCTGACTCGACGAGGCCCTCGTTACCCGCCCTGCTTTCTGGCCAAGTTTTATCTTCGACCCCTGCGAGCTTCCCAACTTCTAGGCTCCGGGAGCCGTTCTCGACAGACGTAACCATCAGGAATTGCTGAGTGAACGATTAACGAAATTCTTCTCCATGCTTCTAAGTACATTTGTTGAAATCGATGAAAGTGAAGGCTCGTAGTTGAAAGTTGTCTTGAATCAAGGAAGTCGGAGTCAGCGGTCGGCATTAACCTTAGCTCCTCGGCTAACCTTACTGTGACAGTCGAAACCTCATTAAAAAACGTGACTTTAAGCGAAGAATAACAAAAGTTGCCTGTCCTAAACCGTTCTATATAAGTATAAGCTCTAGTATACTATTAAAGCTTTTTTAATATTAATATATATATGTTTTATAATATATAATAATAAAGTTTGCTAATAATACTCCAACGCTTATCGTGCCATAATATATCACCTCAGAGCTGGATGGGATACGACGACCACCACTGTCGACATTCTTATAATTTTGCAGGTGTTTCAATGGAAGAACCGCCACAGCCCGGAATATCGAGAGTCGTTTGGTCAACCGATTTGACTCTATGTGTCTCAGATGGTTATCACGTGATCCATGCTACCCTGTTCAGTAGGTAGGTAGTAAGTATATGCTCCGAAGGGGCGCAGCAATAGTTGTATTTAGTCTAGGCTCTGCCTACGTTTTAGCTCTTCAATCAATCTTTCCTCAACCAACCGACAATATGGCACATCCCCTTACTGCCTCAATTGGGAAGATAGCCGATGGTTTGGCAATGACGTCTAATCAATCAGTTTGGAAGGAAACCACGACATTATCTGAGTTGAAGCCTCAGGAATAAAACAAAATCTTCCAAACTTGGCGCACAAACGGCTGATACCACCGGAATCTCGATACGCGTGCTCACGTGACTTGCGCCGCCTTCAGGGTTTTCTTGGGCTGTCCCTGGTCTGATTATGCCTGCTCGCCCCATTTAGAGTTCATCAGAAATCATTAACTTTTAACGAGGGGCCAGAAAGGACCCCCCTTCGCCTGGCCAAGGTTCCGAAATTTGTTACTACTATACATTCACTACCTCTTCTAGCCAGAGCCTATCGCCAAACAGTTAGCCCTTTTTACCTGTCTTTATGCAAAATAGGAAAATTTACCTGTTGTAGGAGGTCGAAATGCGGGTATCAGTGCTCTCCGATTGCGTTGGATATCGCACGTGACCTCAGTGACGTTAAGACAAGACCCAGAGTTTAGGACGTAAAACGAGGCTCACAACTCTCAATTATACTGCACACTATATGCGAAGAAGGCTAACGTATATTAGTCTTAACGTTCCAACCCGAGAATTTGTCAGCTCATTGAAACTCAAGTTTTCCATTCCGCTATTAGACCACTAGAGAAGCAGGAATAGCAAAAGCTCAGCAGAAATACCCTAAAGCACGACACTATCCACCCCAAAGGTCTGCACAGTGCTGTTGTCAAAGTACGACCAAAATATCGCCCCACTAATATAAGTGTCATGGTACTCGACATACTATTCGCCACTACCAATCTGCGTGCTCCAGCGTTTCACTAAAGCGCTATTCACACTACCCTAGCGGAATTTGGACAGATCAAAGTTGAGGTACTGAGTACCGCCCTAGTTCACAGCAACAATGACCAGCTCTTCAGTCGATGAGTCATAAGCAGCAATTGTGTAGCCACTCCCGTTGTTGAGGATCTGCATTCCGGACCGGATATGCTGCGTGAACTGCGCCAGCACAAAGTATTTCTGGCCAACATTGCCGATGGTCAAGACTCAAGTTTTCGTTGTCGTCGTCGATAAGGCCCCAACCGCTAGTGTCGAGTGCTTGCCAGTAAACCCAGGCAGCTGGATGCCGCCATATGAAATCCAGGATCATGTTGCTGACGAGCTCTTGACCTGTCCCGTCGCTCTCAGCGTACTTGTTATTCTAAAGCTTCTTGCCAGCCCCTGAAGCCAGGCTGTAGAATACAACTCGCTATCCCCTGCCGTACTGGTAGCCATGGACGTTGATGCGTCCTACGTCGCCGAGTGCAGTGGAGCCTAGGGAGTCGAACGTCGTGACTGCAATATCGTGGGTATTCTCATCCGAGGCAGAGATGACGGTACTGGTGGCTCCACGGCTATTTAGCTCGCGGCGCAAGTACAGGATTACAGTCGCCTGGGTGCTGGCGTTGTATCTGTGCTTGATTGGTGGCGCTAAGAGCTATGAAGGAGGCGCTGGCTAAGGCTCTTATGGATGGCTATAGATATCCTTTTAATTCTAGCTATAAGTGATAAGGTTAAGTGTTGCTTTTTAGGGGCTTGTCATATGATATCGTAAGATAGGGGACAAATAGAGCCTGAGACTTTAGAGATGATTGAATACTTGAAGGATTGGAAATCAAGCGGCATTTTGTGTTACGGTTCTGGCATTCTTCTGGCATTCCATGTCACGTGGTCACGTGCACTAGCGCGGCTAGCATAAGCGGTGTGGAGCGGCAGAACTCGAGTATTTGTACGAACCGATCCTTTATAAATAACCTCTTCTTTCCTTAGCTTTAAATAG
>Ga0302325_10024711_pt1 | contig 12494 bp, 9 predicted proteins | sample Palsa_T0_2_FD_201948 | JGI IMG/M metagenome (GOLD analysis project Ga0302325, IMG submission 201948) | Peat permafrost microbial communities from Stordalen Mire near Abisko, Sweden - Palsa_T0_2 | ecosystem: Environmental > Terrestrial > Soil > Palsa > Peat permafrost | place: Sweden: Abisko...
TCCCAGATGAGGCAGGTTACCTAAGTCTCGATATACGTCAGACTAAAGAGCCTGATGTTTTGAAGCCAGTTTCGACTTCGGGGTTCTCGAGGGAGTCATGATCATCAGCGCGGAAAAGAACGCCCTAGAGCAGTACTGCTCTCAGCTAGATCGTGAGGCTATATCTGACAGGGATGAGGACGAGGACGAGGACGAGGGGATCGATTGGAGCGAGGAAGAAGACGAAGACAGAGAGAAAATCGAGGTTGATAACAATAGAAAGCCCACTACAGGCTCTAAGAGGAGAGCCGAAGCTCTCCCAGGCCATGGCCCTCCTCCAAAGAAGTCCAAGGCTAGAGCTGCCCAGCCACGGACATATCTACTGAAGTTGAAGTGTCGTGAGACTGGCGAGGGTGAGATTCAATCTACGGCAGAGAGGGGGACTATCAAATTCAAAGACGAGAAGTTCGCTAGTTTCATAGGAAACGCTAACCTTCCTTGTGTGGGCCAAGGAGTGCCTTCCACTGCGCGGAAGACTTCTGATACGCCTGCTTATTCCGGAAATTCGTGGGCTGACTACTCAGAGAGTGCGTACGAGTATGCACGAGTTAGACGATGGTACTAGGTCTATCCAGCTGCACATATAGATTTGGGATGACCAAGTCTTTTTTAAATGAACTTGAATAAGGTCACGCCTTTTTCTCTCGAAAAAGGTCCACTGGACTCGTTCGCTTAAGTTGCCCCTTTTATCATGGGGGCAAAGCTTTAGGTCAGAAAAGTGTATATCATTCATCCATTCTTAGCAGTCACTGTTCTATGAGCAGCCGGTGCCTTTCATCTCTTTATAATACTCGAGTGATTCGTAGTCGGCTTCGCTGTTTTCTCGCCAGGAAGTGGGAGCCGAATTCCTCCTTGGAGTAAGCAACGGTTGGCTGTGCCGCATGCTTAGTCACGAATCAGCTTCATCCCCAACGACGGCCAAAAGGGGACGCAAGCAAAGCATCAAGGAAACAATTAATTATCCCTCTTCCATCATGTCGCAAGCGCCACCTGTGATAATCTCGCCTTCCGAGAATAACGCGAGCTCATCAGGTCCCACGTTAGCTCCCAGCCCCAGCCCCATACCGAAGCGACGCAGTAAGAACATGTGTATCCTCCTGGCCTCTATTCATACATACATTCTTGATTCGTTGAGAAAGAGCTTGCTCAAATTCTCCGTGAGGTTTGAGCTAGACACAGGCTGATTTGCCGCTTTGCTAGGCTGCGTGGTGTGCCGTACCCGGAAGGTTCGCTGTGACAAACAATCACCCTGTTCCAACTGTGTCCGAGGGAAGATTGCTTGTGTCTTCCCCTCAACAGACCGCCCTCCAAGATGGGCTCGACGGCAAGCAGCAGCGAACGCACCTCCGCAACTAATGGAGAGGTTGCAGAATCTCGAGAGTCTGGTCAAGGACCTGAGCGGCCAGCTAGAGCAAGCAAACGCAGCAGCTAGTTCGGCGGCTGGCGGCTCATCTGGAGTAAATTCTCCGAAGAGCTACAGCCAAGATCGTGCAACGGATCAGCAGGGAGATGCATTGCAAAAGCCCTTTGGAAGGCTGGTCCTCCAGGATGCCAATCGAAGTCGCTACGTTGGCAGTGGCTTCTGGTCACGAGTGAACGACGAGGTATGCAAGTGGATTCAAGCAGTCTCCCTTGACTTGATGGTTGCTGATTTCACATCAGATTGATGGACTTGGTTCCGATACCTCAGAAGATGAGGATGATTTCTCGTCTTCAAAGTCCCCATCTACTCAAGAACTTCAACGAACACCTGCAGATCGCCATGCGTTCTTGTTCCGACATAATTTAAGTCCCTCCGCCCCTGATCTGCGCGAATTCCATCCACTGCCTTCACAGATCCCATTTCTCCTAGAAATATTTTCTGAGAATGTCAACTCAATGGGCCGAGTTGTCCATGTTCCAACTGTGACGAAGATGATACGCGATTTGCGTGGCAGGGACATGACTAGCTTGACACCAGCCAACGAGACTCTGATGTTCTCAATCTATTACGCTGCCGTGACATCCATGGAAGAAGATGATGTAAGTTTCAATTAGAACCAGACGTTGCTTCTTGCACTGGCGTATTTAGAGCCGCCTGACATTTTCTCGTGTTCAGATCATTGCCAACTTTGGCTGCACCAAAACCGATCTCAATCTGAAATATCGCCTCGGTTTCGAGCATGCACTTGCTAGATCTGATTTTCTCAACGTCCCCAGCCTGGTTCTAGTACAGGCGCTCATCACCTTCCTTTTCCTTGTTCGTCGCCACGACAGCCCAAGATATGTGTGGATGATGACAGGCCTTGTCATTAGAATGGTAAGGCAAATTCAATTTTATGCCTTGACTCTAGAGTTTATAGCAGTGCTTCAAAGCTCCTAGAAAATTATACACACGAGTTCCTGGAGTCCCCAGAGATTTGCACGCCCAAAACCACATGGAAGAACTATACTAACTTCTCTCGGCCAACAGGCACAAGCTTTAGGCTTGCAACGCGATGGAGCCAACTTCAAAAACTTGACTCCATATGAAATCGAGATGCGACGAAGAGTTTGGCTAGCGTTGTGCATGCTGGATGTGAGGACATCTGAGGACCAGGGAATGGAATACACAATTCCACTAGGTAGTTTCGACACAAAATTGCCCTTGAATATCAACGACGCAGACATCGAGCCTAGTGCAGTTCAGATGCCAAAAGAGCGTGAGGGTATAACTGATATGACATATCCGCTTGTCTCGGCCGAGATAATGGAAACCTCGAAGCAGATGATGACCAAGGGTACCAAGGATGGTTTGCTGGGTATGGAAGAACAGAGCCGTCTTCTAAACGAAATGTACCAAAAGCTGGACAGACGTTATCTTCGATACTCGGTTGAGTCAGGTAACATTGCATATTGGGTAATAGTCAACATCACACGACTTGTGATGGCCAAGATGACACTCTTCGTCTACCTACCTTTGCTCTTCTCCTCCCCAAACGAGCAGTTTTCGGATAAGATCAGAAATAAGCTCTTGGTTGCCGCTATCGAGGTCGCAGAGTATAATCATGCTCTGAATGCGGAGCATGCAGCCCGTCACTGGCGCTGGATTTACCAAACATACACCCACTGGCACTCAATCGTCTATATATTAATCGAAGCCTCGAGACGTCCGTGGTCACCTATTGTCGAAAGAGCCTGGATGGCACTCCAGAGCGAGTGGCTGATTCCGAGCCAGTCCCACATGAACAAGGATCTGCGAGTCTGGATTCCCCTGCGCAAGCTGACGACAAAGGCCAGGAAACATCGCGATGCTGAGCTAAGCCGGCTGAGAAGCAATCTACAAGCGGCTGAACGGCTTGAATTGGCGGACCAGATGATCCCCATTCCCACAAGTTCTGGCACATTCCCAGCAGGATCCGACGTTGTAGCCCTGTGGCGGGAACGATGGCGCCAGCTCCTGTCAATGGAAGGATCTGGACCTGTACTCACACAAATACCTGGACAGTCTGGACAAGGTGTAAGCAGTCCGTTCTCGCATTCCACCTATTCAAGCCAGCCGACCGCGAAGTCCAAGCCCGCGTATGACGATGGCGGTCTAGCATCAAACACGGCTTTTGATCCAGCATATTTTGATGCTAGTGGTTTACAAGAAAGTCGAAATCTAACGGGAAACACTCAATCAGGCCTCCAACCAGCTACAGTGAGAGAAACCCCCAGTGAATTCGCAATGAACCAGAACGCAGCTTATGCTGCCGCTCAAACAAACTGGTCGTCCGCTGGGCCTGGTTTGGGTCACTGGCTGTGGGCTGATACGGATCCGTCAGTCGATGTTTTCGCCGATATTGACGCAGGCGCCGTCGATGTCAACATGGACTTAGATGGGGACATAGACTGGTATAACTGGGTTGAATCTGCCAAGGGCATGGAGTCCTGGGATGCAGGGGCGAGTGGTACCGGGAATATCTAAGTCAAGCATGTATTCGCCGGCAAGCGATAGGAAACCGGGGGCAATAGAGACAGCAGCTTCTTTCGAGGAATGATCAGCCATCCTTTCCTTTTCACGTGCATATTACCTGTCCTTCAGCCAGCAATATACTTTTTTTGTGAATGGAGCTGTACTAGGGCGAAGAGCATTCTGGAATCCGTTGATGGTTTTTCTGGATATAGACGGTTGGCTGTATGATACCCTGGGAATGAGATACTTGAAAAGAAAGCTGCTGGGTGACTGTGGGCGGCGATCAAGGACTGAACAGGGTCGGTGAGGTAAGTTTCTGTTGCAAATCGCACTCAATATTATTGCTATCCAGATATAATGAAGGTAGTCCACATCTCACCTTTTCAATATTTACGAGAGTGAATACTAATACACGAGTTTTTGTTGCACATCGCTCCGATACTTGACGTTAGCTTAATCTGAAGATACAATAGGGTGTATCCGTCTCGCCTTTTCAATATTTACGAGAGTGAATACCAACAGACGAGTTTTTGTTGCACATCGCTCCGATAATTGACGTTAGCTTGATCTGATACAATACCTAAGGTGTATCCGTCTCACCTTTTCAATCAAGTGCTTTTGTACATTGAGATTTCTTCCCCTCGGGTCCACCCACATTCAACCTTCCCGAGTAAAGGGGCATATCACATGCCTCGTTAACGCCTTCCATGCCAGGCATGTCGACCGTGAGGAGGCTACCATTTGGTCCAACCAAGTGGGGGGAGGATATGAAGTTGATTCTAGCAAATTTTATTTTTCAATTCTAGCTCTATTCTTCTCTTCGCAGCTCTCAGCGGAGGTCCTTCTTCCCACCAAACGTGGTTTCCCCTAACATCTACTGGTCTGGATCTAAGAAAAGTCGTCTGCTGCAAATTTATTGTTCCAGAAGCCCCGGAAGTTCTTCTGCTTGCCCACCTCAGAAATCTCCTTTACCTCCTCCGGTGTCAACTTAAACTGCGCCACCTTCAGATACGACTTCAATCTTTGCTCATTTCCACTCGTCGTCAACGCTACAATCCCCTGATCAATCACCCATCGCAAAGCGATCTCTCCCGACGTAACATCATACTTCTTCGCAAGCTGCTCGTACGTGCCATCCAACGGACCCGGCTTAGCACGCACCACAGCCGTCAAAGGCGCATACGCTGCCGTCGCAATACCGTGCTTGCGCTGGAACTCGACGAGTTCTCCGTGCTGCAGGTAAGGGTGGTATTCAATCTGGTTGATCGCCGGCACGATCTTGGCTGTCTTGAGGATAGCTTCTAGATCCTTCTTCTGGAAGTTCGAGACACCGATTGTCTTTGCCTTTCCAGAGGCATGGATAGCTTCCATATCTGCCCATTTCTTCTGCAGGTCTTCCTCGCTCTTGGCAAAGAAGGGTGCGTGGATCAGATATTGATCGACGTAATCTAGCTGCAGCTTTTTGAGGGAGAGCTCGAAGGCTTCTTGCGTGTCTTGGACTTTCGTGCCTGAGATTTTGGTTGTGATGTATAGTTTCTCTCGGGGAACACCTGCTTCTTTGATGGCTTTGCCGAGCTCGGCTTCGTTACCGTACACTGTGGGGTATTAGCTCCCCTGCGTGCTGACTGCATGCAGGTACAACGAACCTTCTGCGCCGTCTAGGTGGTAGTATCCGGTTTTGATCGCCATCACAACGGTCTTGATAAGCTCTTTATCTTCAGGAGATGAGCTGTCTGATTTGTAATTGGCAGTCCCAAGGCCATAGCCAAGCTGTGTAGTATATGGTTAGTTGGTTATACGCTTTTGAGAGGAAGCGAGGACTTGCCATTGGGATCTCGTTCCCATCGTTCAATTTCAGGGTCTGAATTTGAGCCATTTGCTTTGATGGGAGAACAGATGAGTCCTTGGCTTGAGACTTTTGATATGCTGCTATCGAGAGTTTAATGGAGAGTGGGGTGGATATCTGGAAACGTGACGTGAAAGGTACTGGACAGCTTAATGAGAGTCGAAATCTTGCCAATTGAAGTGTTCTAGTTGCAATGATTATGGGAAAGCTTGGTCGAAGTCCCCAAGGGATGGGATTGCTTTATGTTAACTATTTGATCATTACTCAGCGATTTGATGGTTTCCACCATATCCGCATCACCGTCGCACAACCCCTGTGCCCCACATTCGTCATCACGGGCGGAATTGACGCGGGGCGGTGAACAGTGGCAGAATCACGCGCGATTCCTCTTTCGGCATCTGTTGAACGCCACCCGACCCCGAGCTTCTGAGAGCCGAGACCTTCAACGTCAGTCAGCAAGAGGGTTTTAATTCCGTCTCGTCACTGCGTCTAAAGCTTTCTTCTCGCCACATTACATTATTTTCTGAGTTTGTTTTCTTCTAACAGTCTTGTCCGTCACAAAAAGCAAAATCCTTTTGCTCTGTTTGTACATGCTTTCAAAGCTGCTTTCTCGACCTTGTCTACCCCGCATGCGACTCGCTCAAATGGCTGCACACTTCTCGAACGGTACTGCCTCGGACGGCACATCCTATGCTGGGAAGTCTCTCGCGGACCTCCCAAAATCATGGACCTTTACATCCTCCTTACCTCCCGATTCGAAGTTCCCTACTCCAGCAGCGTCGCACATGACTCCTCGAGAGGACATAGAACCTCGGCAGGTCAAAGGTGCACTGTTTACATGGGTTAGACCAGAGGAGGCGAAAGAACCTGAGCTCTTGAGCGTCAGCCCCGCAGCTATGAGGGATCTGGGTATCAGAGAGGGGGAAGAGAAAACAGAAGAATTCAGGCAGACCGTTGCCGGCAATAGATTGCTAGGCTGGGATGCAGAAAAGGAGGAAGGCGGATATCCTTGGGCACAATGCTATGGCGGCTGGCAATTTGGATCTTGGGCTGGCCAATTGGGTGATGGGAGAGCCATTTCGCTTTTCGAAACCACGAATCCCAGCACAAAGACGAGATACGAATTGCAATTGAAGGGGGCAGGAATTACACCATACTCGAGGTTTGCAGATGGAAAGGCTGTTTTGAGATCGAGTATACGAGAATATGTTGTTTCGGAGGCGTTGAATGCTCTGAAAATACCTACCACAAGGGCCTTGTCTCTGACTTTACTACCCCATTCAAAAGTTCGACGAGAAACGCTGGAACCCGGTGCTATTGTGGCGAGGTTTGCACAATCTTGGCTAAGGATAGGGACATTTGATATATTAAGGGCGCGTGGTGACCGAGCTCTGATTCGACAACTGTCTACATACATTGCTGAGAACGTTTTCGATGGTTGGGAATCACTTCCTGCGAGGAACTTAAACGAAGACGACAAGCTTGGAGGCCCAGTCAGAACTGGTGTTACTAGGGACGCCATTGAAGGGCCTGCAGGTCAAGAGGAGAACCGCTTTACCCGCCTATACCTCGAGATTGTCCGCCGCAATGCCAGAACTGTAGCAGCATGGCAAGCATACGCCTTCACGAACGGTGTCCTCAATACAGACAATACGTCCATCTTTGGTTTGTCCATCGATTTTGGACCTTTTGCCTTCCTCGATAACTTCGATCCTAATTATACTCCCAACCACGATGACCACATGCTCCGCTACTCGTACCGCAATCAGCCAACAATCATTTGGTGGAACCTCGTTCGTCTTGGGGAGTCACTGGGAGAACTTATCGGTAGCGGTGCAAACGTCGACAGCGAAGAGTTTGTGGAAAAGGGAGTTCGTCAAGAAGATGCAGATGAGCTTGTCTCCCGCGCCGAAGCACTCATCACTCGAGCTGGCGAAGAATATAAAGCCGTTTTCCTGGAAGAATACAAACGTCTCATGACTGCGAGATTAGGGTTGAAATCACATAAAGAGTCTGATTTCGAGACGTTATTCAGTGAGCTTCTTGATACTATGGAGAGCTTGGAGTTGGATTTCAATCAGTTCTTTAGGAAGTTGAGTAATCTCAAAGTCAGAGACTTAGAAACGGAAGAGCACAGGATACACGCTGCTGGTGTGTTTTTCCATCACGAAGGGGTAACTGGCATCGGGAATACGGAAGAGTCAGCACGGAAACGAATCGCCGCATGGCTTGAGAAATGGAGCACGAGGGTTTATGAGGATTGGGGACCGAATGGCGATGATGAGACGAGGCAGGCGGAGATGAAGAAGGTCAACCCGAAGTTTATCCCGAAATCATGGATTTTGGATGAGCTTATTAAGAGAGTTGAGAAGGGTGGTGAGAGGGATATTTTGGATAGAGTGATGCATATGGCGTTGCATCCGTTTGAGGAAAGGTGGGGCTGGGATGAGAAGGAAGAGGAGAGGTTTTGTGGGGATGTGCCGAAGTTTGATAGAGCTATGCAGTGCTCTTGCAGCTCTTAGATGGTAATATCATTTGGTTCTACTCAAATTCTGCTCTTCAATTAACGATTGTTCAAGCATGATGGTGAGTCGTGATTGCGAAGAAAAGGGGCTCGCTTAAGCGAAGGCATCAAACAATTACCTAACCGAGAATCAATTGAGAGGGTAACGTCTGTCCCTGCGTCCCGAGACAACCCCTGTAACGAGACGAATCTACAGTTTTGGCATCACAATTTTTTTCTTGGCAAGTTTACGAAGTTGTTATTCATATATTACTTTCTTCAACTATTTATCCTTTAGGAGACCACTTAGCAATCAAAATTAGAGTGCCGTTGAATATACTGTCGATCTTTTTAATCACGCTACCTATCGCCGCTTCCGCTATTCCCCCCTGTTTAATTACGACGTTTAAAGTCTTTTTAAAATTCGGAGCACTTGAGGAAAGGTCCTATCTTAAAATATTATAGCTCCAAATTTTAAAGACATTCAGAGAGGAAAAGAATACAGTCCGGGAATTACGCCGGTGTGACGAGAGGGTCCATATGTTTCAGTGCTTAGTAATGTATATATTAGCCGAGATACAGTTTACTATGTTCACGCCTAGGCTCGCTATATCTTACTCAGCCACGCTTCTCAGAATTAGTCACGTGTGTGTGTGTGGCGTATGAGCATCTTTCTATGAGCAGACACCTTGTATGCCAGTTAAAGGTAACTGCAGCAGCTTGCCACGTCACGGTTCAGCTCGGAGGCACGTCCGTATACAGTGGTACTACTTTGCTATTCAAATGCAGAGCGTTTTCATTGTCTCGGTGGAGAAATCTTTTGTAACACGCCAAGCAAAAGCCGTTGTACTACTACAGTATTAACACATCAGCCGATCATGCGAATAGTGATTTGAGAGAGGAGAAATGCCAATGCTCACAAACAGTTATCGCTGTGGCGTTGTTTTAGATTCCACATTGTGCATGAGTACGGAGTAGCCGAGAGCTGAACTTCTTTCTGCACTAAATCGAAAGGCTGAACATGGGCAAAGCCAATCAATGCACGTTGGAAATGCTTTCCTCTTACGACTTTTATTTTTTAAACAAAGCAACAATGAAGAGAATACGAAAAAAAAAAACAATTATGAAGAGAACGAGAGGAATATCGAATACGAAAAAAAAAGCAGTTATGAAGAGAACGAGAGGAATATCGAACTGCTTAAATCCCCGACGCGCCCTCCACTGACTATTTGGGTGCAAAACTAAACACCCTAAGAAATTCATCGCTTAGTCTTTTGCAAAAGGTGCCTTACCATCATGTTGCTTCACTTGTCCAGCTTGCTCGTCCTCGCTGCTGGAGTAATTGCACAGACGATTGATCCAGGCAACCCAGGTGTTGAGAACTCATTGCCCAATTGCATTATCCTTGGTTACCCGGCTCCAGGCCAGAATTATTATTTTGCACCTGATGATACCCTTCCATTTGGAGAATATGTGTCAAGCTCAAGTGAGTTTCACAACCAGTCTTCAGTATCCTGACCTCCATCTATAACTTCTGCCAGGTTGCACTCCTGGCTCCTACGGTAGGACGTGGCTTACCTACCCAAGCCCAACTCTCAACATTAACGGCAACATTGGTCAACAATTCTGTGGCTATCAACCACTTGACGGTAGTACACTTGAGCTTGATTGGTAGGTAGTGTTCCGACTTGAACAGCATTATTACTGAGATCTCTGCAGCCCAGGCTTGGTCAGAGGCACAATGCCAGAAGGATCATACACTTTTTACACTGACGTGGGGAGTGAGGGGTCCTTTTATGGTACTTTCACCGTTACCCATGAGCAATCAACGGTATATGCAGCAACACCAACAATTCCCTTTACCACCACTCCAAGTGAGTAACAACCCCTGATCAACCTAATCACATCATACTAATCATCATAGCAACGACAACAACAGTTACTTTGCCCACCACTGAAACAGATACTGCGGTAAGTGAGACCTCCATACGTTTTTACAGTATATTCTGCCAGACTGCGAGTTGTTTTGAATTACGCTTGAAAGAGACGTGTTTAGAACATTTTCTTTTCCATTACCATCACAAAAGCACAGGTTGCTACAATTGTAGCTGTCTCACTGTTTGGATTTTATATTTCTGCTCAGTGGAACCGAAGATTAGGCCATTGTATCATTCTAATCTAGCTTTGAATTCGTTTACTATCATCTGAATACTCTACTAATGTGTGACAGACATCTGCCCAAATTACTGTGGCCTCACCATCAGCAACAGCTCCCTGCACGATCAGCATAACTCCAGCCAGAAGTACCAATATCATCACTTCAACAATATCCATTACTGTGACCAGGAAATCATTCGCAATTTTTACAGTGACAGCCACACATACCGCACCTTGCCCGACATGTCATTCACGAAACCCCAAGGCCAAGCGAATGGTCCGACGAGGGCCACCGCATCCATATAAGAAAGTTAGATCGGTCGACGTAGCACGTAGAGGAGAGTTGATCCGTCGATACAATGACATCGGAGGGATACAGAATGGAGATGGCCCATTGACAACCACCATTACACCAGCTCCCTCTACCACCACCATTACAGCGGCAACCACAACTGATACCGATACCACATATTCCACAGTTTCGGTTACGGTCACGGTGTAAGTGTTGGCTTAGATTCTTCTTGTTCGTTAATGCTAACCCCAGAGTAGCCCAGCAGTTCCGCCTACCGTAACGGTATACTCTGGAGTAACGACAATAACGGTGACGCTTCCGGCGAAGACGCGGACCATCCATAGAACTACAGAATATAAAACCACAACGACAGTGGGAGAGACGAAGACGTAAGTCACATGTAATCCTTTCTCCAACATTCGAAAGCTAACATAATATAGTTGGACCACAACCGCAACAATTACTCCTGCTTGTTAGAGTGAAATGATTTCGAGAGTGCCGTAAATTTAGTGTCGCTGGATGCTTGATTCTAATCTTGCTATCTACTAGTCATAATGTATTGTGTTTACTAGTGGCTCTCTGTAGATTCAAGGGGCGGCGACGACGCGATTATAAATTTCGGAATTGATAGGTTAGGAGTGTTTAGGGGAGGTATACAAAGTAACTGAAATGAAAATGGATAGAAATTTTAGAGCGTGTATAGGTTTTATGTCGCTTGAACTCGAAGTACCTACGATTTGTCTCGTTACAAAGGGCGTCTCGGTACACAGGGATAGACGTTAGACGCCCACCGATTGGACAATTGGCAAACGTGAAGAGGGTCTCCAAACTCGAATTCGAATTCGAGTATTACACAGTGCGGAGCAATGTAACAGCTCTCGACCCTTCGAGCTCTTGTTTGGTTGATGTCCCGAGGTCTCTCACACATGGAGATGTCAAGTTTTTCGGCTTTCTTTCGTCTTGAAAGCAACCAGGAATCAATATTTGATCTTATTCGAGGAAAGAAGCATTTGATATTGGTAAATGGCTCTAAGTATCTATCGATAAACATTCTCAAGGCCGCAATTCAACGGGGTTTGCACTCGCTCAGACCCATTGCTGGTACCACAAGCTCACCGCTGATTTGCCGAGGCTCGAACTCATTGTTTAGGGCTGACTGTGCCGCCACGAACGGCGGAAAATACGGCGGAAACGGTTGAAATCTCACGATTAGTTTTACTAAGAATTGGTCTATATGACCTGCATCTGACCGTCGGCTCGACTCTTGGGCTTCTCCTTCTCAAAACATTCTCGTCACGTGTTTAGATCTCACGGGCACATCTCCAACATGGGCTACGGTAGTTACCCCCTGCGTAGCTTCGCAATTACTGTGGGTATTGTACTTTTTGGTGTTATTTACATGGTATGGCTCGAAGAAGTCATCTTTGATGTCCTTGGTGTGGGCCGTGTGATCGAGCCGTTCGAGGAGTTTACCTACGACTGTCAACGGATAAGTCATGAGCGTCTCGAAGCTTGCGAGGACTTGTGGTTGGATAACCAAGAGCGTGTATTGTATCTTGCTTGTGCCGGAACTCAAAGTAGGATGGCATGGAATCCAGCTGTTGGGAAGCTCAATGTTTCCGGGCGCCGGCCAGGTGGTTCGGAACTCATGGCACTGAACATCGACTCGCCCGGAACCGACGGGATGTATGGGATGCGCGGTATCAAGCCGGAAGGATATGATGGTGCAACAGGTGACGGT
>Ga0302325_10024712_pt1 | contig 12493 bp, 5 predicted proteins | sample Palsa_T0_2_FD_201948 | JGI IMG/M metagenome (GOLD analysis project Ga0302325, IMG submission 201948) | Peat permafrost microbial communities from Stordalen Mire near Abisko, Sweden - Palsa_T0_2 | ecosystem: Environmental > Terrestrial > Soil > Palsa > Peat permafrost | place: Sweden: Abisko...
ACCCCGACCCCGAAGCGCATCCGAAGCTCGGTGCCTCCGCCCGACCGCTTGACGATCGTCAGCTCGTCGCTGGCCTGAGCGATCAACGCCAAGCCGAGACCGAGCCCTGACCTGTCGCTCCCCGGGCGTAGCCCGCAGCCGTCGTCGGCGACCAGGACCCACAGCTCCCCGCCCGCTACGACCGCGGTGAGATGGAAGTCACCTGCGCGATCTCGATAGGCGTGGAGAACGACGTTCGTCAGCGCCTCGGACACCGCGAGGCGAATCGCATGCACCCGCTCCTCGGTTGCGCCCGCCCTCCGGGCCAGCGTGACCACCGCTCGCCGCGCGACCGGGAGCGCCGCCGCGGTCGCCGGGAACGACGCATTCAGGCTGTCTGTGAGTTCGCTCATATCCTCCGTAGATACCCCGCTTACCAGGTCTTGATACCCGCCGTTCAAGATGCCAATCCGAACGCGTCAGCCGCCAACCCGCACCGGACCGGCGCTGCTGGCCGTCGCGGTCACGACGGCGCCGCGCGCGAGCCAGGCGTCCAAGGCGACCGGTGGCAGCGGTGGGGAGAAGAAATAGCCCTGCGCTGCGTCGCATCCGAGGAGGGCTAGGCGCTCGAGGGTCGGCTCGTCTTCGACCCCTTCGGCGATGATCTCCAACCCGAGGTCGTGCCCGAGGTTGATCGTGGAGCGGACGATGATCAGGTCACTCTCATCCTGGAGCATCGAGGTGACGAACGATTGATCGATCTTGAGCTGGTTGATCGGAAGGCGCTTGAGATTCGCGAGCGACGAGTAGCCGGTGCCGAAGTCGTCGATCGAAAGATGTACGCCCAGGTCGCTGAGGCGGGTGAGGATCGCGACCGCGCGGTCCGGGTCGGACATGATCATCCGCTCGGTGATCTCGAGCTCGAGCGCGTCGGCGGGCAGTCCGCAGGCGGAGAGAAGACGTTCGATCTCGACCGGGATACCAGGGTCGATCAGGTTGCGCGCCGACAGGTTGACCGCCACCGACAGGTCATGGCCGCCGTACCGCCACGCCGCGCACTGCCGGATCGTGAGCTCGAGGACATGGCGGGTCAGTGAATCGATCATCCTTGTCTGCTCGGCTTCCGGGACGAACGCGCTTGGCAGGAGGAGGCCGAACTTCGGATGCTCCCAGCGTACGAGCGCTTCCGCGCCTCGCACACGGAGGCCGTCGACGTGCACCGTCGGCTGATAATGAACTCCGATCTCCCCCGCGGTCAGCGCTCGGCGCACGTCGCTGAGCAAGCTCAGCCTGCGGATCGAGTGATAATCGTGCTCGGCCGCGTAGAGCTTGAATCCGCTCTGAGCTGATTTAGCGCCGTACATCGCGACGTCCGCGAGGCGGACGAGGACGCTGGCGGTGCGACCGTCGAGCGGGTAGCGGGCGATCCCCACGCTGGCGCCGACATCGAGTGACAGCTCGTCCACCGCGAATGGCTGCTGCACGCAATCTACGAGCAGCGAGGCGATCTTCTCCAGCGTGGCGGGGTCCGACGTCCGAGCTCCTGGCAACACCGCGAACTCGTCCCCGCCGAGCCGGGCCACCAGCCCGGACGGCCCTACATGCGCGGCGAGCCGTGCTCCCAGGTCCTTGAGCACCTCGTCGCCGTAGTGATGGCCGAGGGTGTCGTTGATCTCCTTGAAGCGATCGAGGTCGAGCAGCATCACCGCGAACGGCTGGCCGCCGGATTCGGCAGCCTCGATCTTCTCCTCCAGCTGCGCGTGGAGCTGCCCCCGGTTGGCAAGGCCGGTGAGCTCGTCGGTGGTCGCCATCCGCTCCAGCGTCACGCTTCGGCGCTTGGACACGAGCAGCTGGCCGACCAGGTACTGGAAGATCATGAGCACGAGGGCAAACAGGCCGATGCCGACAGTGCCCAGCCGTACGGCAAGGAAGACGGCGGCCAGGGTCAGCAGCGCCGAGAACAGCTCGGCAGGCAGGATCGGCGCGAGCGTCTCACGAGTCACGCGGATCAGCGATAAGCCGTCCAGATAACACCGATATCCGGCTATCAGGAGGAAATTGAGCGCCATCGCCAGGACAAACGCGGCAAAGACCAGCAGGTAATACCCCACCGCATGGGGTCCGACCCCCGCGAGCCGAACGCTTCCGTGGAAGAAGGCGCTGGCAGCGAGGGGGAACCAGACGAAGGTCGCGAGGTTGTTGAGCAGGTAGTGCGGCGCCTCGCGCCAGCGCAACCAGCCGATGGCGATCGACAACGACGCGACGGCGACGGCGGGCCCCCCGCCGAGCAGGACCGCGGCGAGCATGATCCCGAGGAAGCTTCCGGACAACTTGACCTTCGTGGCATCGGCCTCGACGCTCATGAGATCGCTGATGACCGTGAGGCTCGCGATCATCGCGAGCGGAACCAGGCTCCAGCGATCCGAGTGCGCCGTGACGGCGATGACCCCGACGCCGACCGCCAGTAAGAGCCAATGGATGAGCCCGACTGCTCTGGTCCGCAGCCTCGACTGGTCTCCGACGTTGGGGGTCGCAACTGCCACTTACAGGGTTATCGGCTGTGCAAGCCCGAAAGTGCAGTCCGACTCCCTTCGTACAGCTGTCCGCGGCGCTCAAGCTCGACCGCGGTCATGCCGACAACCGCCAGGCGCTGAAAAACTAGGAGAGGCTCGCCTGGTACGCGAGCCCCTCCTTGGGCGTGCTTGATCAACCGTTCCTAAAGCCCACGGAGTCTCCTTTCGTGGGTACGGCGGTCAGAACGTCGAGTATAGGCTTCTCGGCCCGGGGCCTCTTGGCCCCGGGCCGATCGGTCTGGGTTTGGATGACGGCCTGGGTTTCGGCGCTTTGTGGCTCTCGCGCAGCGGTGTACTGTAGCGCCCCATGTTCAGGAAGGTTTTGGTCGCCAACCGCGGCGAGATTGCCGTCCGCGCCTTCCGTGCGGCTTACGAGCTGGGGATCGCCAGCGCGGCGCTCTACACGCCCGACGACCGTGGCTCGGTGCACCGGGTCAAGGCGGACGAGGCCTACGAGGTCGGCGAGGCAGGGCACCCGGTGCGGGCTTACCTGGACATCGATCTCGTAGTCGGCTTGGCCCAGCGAATTGGAGCCGACGCCATCTACCCCGGCTACGGCTTCATGTCCGAGAACCCGGAGCTCGCGCGCGCGTGCGCGCGAGCGGGAATCATATTCGTCGGCCCACCCGCTCAGGTGCTCGCCGCGGCAGGTAACAAGGTCAGAGCCCGTGATGCGGCCCAGCGCTGCGGCGTGCCCGTATTGAGGGCGTCGGGCATCCTTGCCGACGCCGACGGCGCCGAGGCGGCGGCCGACGGCATGCACTTCCCGCTGTTCGTCAAGGCGGCAGAGGGCGGCGGCGGACGCGGCATGCGGCTCGTCGCGGAGCCGGGAGATCTCCATGACGCGGCGGGCTCCGCGATGCGCGAGGCAGAGGCTGCGTTCGGCGATCCTTCCGTGTATCTCGAAGAGGCGCTGGTGCGGCCCCGGCACATCGAGGTGCAGATCCTGGCCGACGCCGAGGGCGGCGTCGTGCACCTGTTCGAGCGCGACTGCTCGGTCCAGCGTCGCCACCAGAAGGTGATCGAGCTGGCGCCGGCGCCCAACCTCGACCGGGAGCTGCGCGACCGGCTGTGCGACGACGCCATCCGCTTCGCGCGCGAGGTGAGCTATGTCAACGCTGGGACCGTCGAGTTCCTCGTCGACCCCAGGCGAGGCGAGCACGTGTTCATCGAGATGAACCCGCGGATTCAGGTCGAGCACACGGTTACCGAGGAAACCACCGATGTCGACCTCGTTCGCGCCCAGCTGCTGATCGCCGGTGGCGCGACCCTCGCGGACCTCGGGTTACGCCAGGAGCGGCTGCGTCAGCGGGGGGTGGCGCTCCAGTGCCGGATCACCACCGAGGACCCAGCCGCGGACTTCCGGCCGGACACGGGACGCATCTCGGCCTACCGCGCGCCGGGCGGCGCGGGCATCCGCCTCGACGAGGGCACCGCTTACGTCGGTGCCGAGATCTCGCCCTACTACGACCCGTTGCTGCTCAAGGTCACCGCGCGCGGGGAGAACCTGCGGACCGCGATCGCGCGAGCGCGCCGCGCGGTTGACGAGGTCCGCGTCCGCGGGGTGCGCACGAACCAGGCCTTCCTGCGGGCCGTGCTCGACGACCCCGACTTCAGCGCCGGGCGGACGTACACCACGTTCGTCGACGAGCGCCCGGGGCTGACCGCGGTCGGCGCACGCGGTGACCGCGCCTCGAGGCTGCTGCGCCGGCTCTCGGAGGTGACGGTCAACCGGCCGAACGGTCCGCTCCCGTCGGTGGCCGACCCGGCGACCAAGCTGCCCCCACTCCCCCCCGGCGATCCGCCGCCGGGCTCGCGCCAGCGCCTCGCCGAGCTCGGACCGGCCGGCTTCGCCCGGTGGCTGCGCGACGAGGTCTCCCTCCAGGTGACCGACACCACGCTGCGCGACGCACACCAGTCGCTGCTCGCCACCCGGATGCGCACCTACGACATGGCCGCTGTCGCGCCCCATCTCGCGCACCTGCTCCCGGAGATGCTCTCGCTCGAGGTGTGGGGCGGCGCGACCTACGACGTCGCGCTCCGCTTCCTCTTCGAGGACCCCTGGGAGCGCCTCGCCCTGCTGCGCGAGCGCATCCCCAACCTGTGCCTGCAGATGCTCCTGCGCGGACGCAACCTGCTCGGCTACGAGCCGTACTCCGACACCGCGGTGCGCGCCTTCGTGGCCGAGGCCACCGCCGGGGGCATCGACCTGTTCCGGATCTTCGATGCGCTCAACAACGTCGAGCCGATGCGCACGGCGATCGACGCGACGCTCGAGGCCGGGGCCATCGCCGAGGGGGCGCTGTGCTACACGGGCGACCTCTCTGACCCCGCCGAACAGGTGTACACGCTTGACTACTACCTGCGTGTCGCCGAGGGGCTCGTCGACGCCGGGATCCACATTCTCGCGATCAAGGACATGGCCGGCCTGCTGCGGGCGCCCGCGGCGCGGACGCTGGTCACGCGCCTGCGCGAGGAGTTCGAGGTACCCGTGCACCTCCATACCCATGACACGGCGGGCGGGCAGCTGGCTACCTACCTGGCCGCGATCGAAGCGGGCGTCGACGCGGTCGACGGCGCGGCTGCGCCGATGGCGGGCCTGACGAGCCAGCCGACGCTCTCAGGGATCGTCAGCGCCACGGATTTCACCGAGCGAGCGACGGGGCTCTCGCTCGGCGCGCTGCTCAATCTCGAGCCTTACTGGGAGGCGGTGCGTTCGACCTATGAGCCGTTCGAGACCCGGATGCGGGCCCCCACCGGGCGTCTGTACCGCCATCAGATCCCCGGTGGCCAGCTGTCGAACCTCCGCCAGCAGTCGCTGTCCTTCGGGCTCGGCGAGCGCTTCGAGGAGATCGAGGCCGCCTACGCGCACGCCAACGAGCTGCTCGGCGACATCGTCAAGGTAACCCCCACGAGCAAGGTGGTCGGGGATCTCGCGCTGTTCGTGGTCTCCGGGGGGATCGATTGGGAGGACCTGCGCGAGCACCCGGAGCGTTTCGATCTTCCCGATTCGGTGCTCGGCTTCCTGCGCGGCGAGCTGGGCGAGCCCGCCGGCGGCCTGCCCCAGCCCTTCGCCGAGCGGGCGCTGCGGGGGGCGGCACCGCCGGAGGCTGACCCCGCCAACAATGGGACGGTGCAGCTACCCGAAGCTGGGCCGGGCCGGCGAGCAGCATTGTCTGAGCTCATGTTCCCCGGTCCGTTCCGCGATCAGCAGGCCGCTCGCGAGCGCTACGGCGACGTCTCGGTCATCCCTACGCTGCCTTACTTCTACGGGCTCAGAGAGGGCGAAGAGCACGCCATCGACCTCGAGCCGGGGGTGCGACTGGTCGTCGGTCTGGAAGCGATCGGCGCGCCCGATGCGCGCGGCATGCGTACCGTGCTCACCCGGCTCAACGGCCAGCTGCGCCCGATCGATGTCCGCGACGAGTCGATCCAGGTCAGCAGCGCCGCCGTCGAGCGCGCGGACCCGAATAACCCCGGCCACGTGGCGGCTCCCCTGGCCGGCATCGTCACCGTCCAGGTCAAGGAGGACGACGAGGTCTCAGAGGGCGACGCGCTCGCCGTCTTGGAGGCGATGAAGATGGAGTCGACGATCACCGCGCCGCACGCCGGCCGGATCGCGCGCATCGCGGCGCCGACCGGCGGCAGGCTCGAGCAGGGCGACCTGATCCTGGTGCTGGAGACGGCGTGATCGTGGTGCTGGAGACGGCGAAGGCCTGAACAACTCGATTAGGCTCCGCCGCAAACTCGACGAGTAGGGGGTTACACGATGAGCGATGACAAGATTGAGCAGCTGAGCGGTCGCCTGGTCACGGATGACGACCTGGTCGACCGGTTTCGGCAGGATCCGGTCGGCGTCATGAAGGAGGAGGGAATCGATCTCAACGAAGAGCAGGAAGCCCGCCTGAAGCGAGAGGAGTGGCACAAGAAGAGCAAGCACGAGGTGCTCGTATGCGTGGAGGACCCGGGCCTCGGCTTCTGGCTCTGAGCGCCCACTTCGCCCCAACGCCGATCCGGAGCCCGGCCGGCCACGCGCTGACCTACGAGGAGACGGAGCGGCGGCTGGCGTCGGTGCTTGACCGCGTCCCGATCACGCGGGTGTACGACGCGACGGCGCTCGACTGGCTGGGCCTGCCCGTGTGGTCGGCGGTCACGCCGCTCGCCCTCGACCTGACTGTGCACGCCGGCAAGGGCCTGACCGCCCCGGCCGCTCGCATCAGCGCCGTGATGGAGGCGATCGAGCGGGTGTGCGCCGAGCGGGTAGACGAGGACCGGATCCGCGTCGCCAGCTTCGCCGACCTGCGCCGCGAGCGCGGCGGCGCGCTCGATCCCGAGCTCTTCGACCTGCCGTTCGAGACCCGCTACCGCTCGGACCGCCCGCTCGCATGGGTCCGCGGATACGACCTGATCGCCGAGCGGGACACCTGGGTCGCGCTCGATCTCGTGCTCTCGCCGTCCCGGGAGGGGATCTGCGTGGGCGTCGAGACGAATGGTCTCGCCGCGGGCAACAACGTCACCGAGGCGGTGCTCCACGGACTGCACGAGCTGATCGAGCGGGACGCGCTCGCCCACGATCGGTTCACGGGCCTCTACGCCGACGACGGGCAGCAGCCAGCGAAGCGCCTGCTCTCCGGCGAGGGACTGCCGGCCGCCGCGCCCGCGTGGCTGCGGGCGCTGGCGGACCGCGGGCTGCCGACGGTGATCCGCGACCTGTCCCACGACCTGCGGGTACCGGTCTTCCGCGCGACGATCTACGACAGCGCGTTCCCCGGGCGGGAGGGGCGGGCCACGATGTTCGCCGGCCTGGGCGCGGATCTCGATCCGGCCTGGGCCCTCTCGCGAGCCATCTGCGAAGCCGTCCAGTCGCACACGGTCATGGTCCTCGGCGCCCGGGACGCGGTCGAGGACGGCGGGCGCCGGACGGGGGTCGACAAGCGCTCGTTCCTGCGGAGGCTGAGCACCCCGACGACGGTGCAGGCTTTTCCCGGCGTCGCGGGCGAGCCTCCCGACGGCACGGGCGAGCTTCCCGACGACCTGGCGGCTCGGCTCCGGATCGTGTTGGAGCGGGTCGCGGGTGTGGGGATTGAGCATTGTGTAATCGTCGACCTGACCCGCGCGGATCTTGGCATCCCGGTCGTGCGCGTCCTCGTCCCCGGTCTCGCGGGGCCGTTCGGCGAGACCTCTCGTCGCCCCGGGCCGCGGCTCCTGCGCACCATCGCGCCCGACGGGCGTACGCCCAGGCGCTCCGGGGCCGCCGGGGCCGCCGGGGCCGCCGGGGCCGCCGGAGCCGCCGGGGCCGCCGGAGCCGCGGGAGCCGCGGGAGCCGCGGGAGCCGCGGGAGCCGCGGGAGCCGCGGGAGCCGCGGAGGGTAAGCCCGAGCCCGTGCTGAAAAACCTCGCAATATCAACGGTTATTCAGCACGACCCCCCCGACCGGAGCCCCACGCCGAGCGGCCCATCGCTCCCCCGGGGACTCGCCGCCCGTCGAACTGCTAATCGCGGCGGCACGGACGCCAACTCCACGGCCGCCGCCAGTCGCCTCCGCGTGGAGTTCGACGCCAGTCGAACTCCCAACGGAGGCGACGCAAGTCGCCTCCGCGTGTTCGTCGGCCCATCCCTCGACCGCGACGCCGTCATCGCCGTCCTCCCCCACGCCCGCATCGAGCCCCCGATCGCCCGCGGCGACCTCGTGCGCCTGCGCCACGAGGCGAGCACCTTCCTGATCCTCGATGGCGCGTTCGCACACCGCCTGGCGGTCGCTCCCTCGGAGATCGTCGACGCGATCGCCGCAGGCGCTCGGGTCCTCGGCGCCGCGAGCATGGGCGCGATCCGCGCGGCCGAGTGCCATCCCGCCGGGATGGAGGGAGTCGGCGCCGTGTACCGGCTCTACCGCCTCGGCGTGCTGCGCGACGACGACGAGGTCGCCGTCGCGACCGACCCCGAGCGGGCCTTCGCCGCGGTCTCGGTCGCGCTCGTGAACGTCCGCTTCGCGCTGCTCGCCGCCATTCGCGCCGGACTGCTGCACCGCGACCAGGCGGCCGCTGCGCTCGCCGCCGCGCGAGGGGTGCACTTCGCCGATCGCCGCTGGGAGGCGATCCTCGACGCGGCCGGCCTCGAGTTCGGCGGCGAGCTGCGCGCCCTGTGCGAGCGTACGGACGTCAAGCGCGGCGATGCCATCCGCGCGGTCGCGCACGTGGCCGAGCAGGTGGCAGCGCCTGGAACCGGGTCGAGGACCGGAGCCGACGTTCCGCGCGCCGCCGGCCGAGGCCGCTACCGCGCCGCCGACGTTCCCCGCGCCGCCGACGTTCCCCGCGCCGCCGACGTTCCCCGCGCCGCCGGCCGACGCCGCTACCGCGGCCACGACCCGCTCCTCGGCCGCTCGAGATCACAGCTCCGGCGTGAGCTGGCGACCTGGCTGCTGGCCAGCGGGCGCTACCGGCTCTACTTCGGCGAGGTACCCCCGGTGGCGGAGGAGCGCGCGGCATGGGAGGCGAGCGCGTCGGCGAAGCTCGAGGCCGAGGGGGCGTGGGAGCACGAGCTGATGCACTGGTACGCCGCCCGCCGTCTCTCGGCTTACCCTTAGTGGCGCTTGGTGGCCCGTTTCGCAAATACGACGACATTCGAGCGGCTCGTGCGCCACTCTCGGTGTCGCCGTACTTACGAAACGAACCACTTAGTCCCTTCCGGCATGTCATTCCGAGCCGCCTGACCCGATGATCGACCACCCGCTGACCCCAGCGGGCGAGGCCGGCGGCGTACCCGCAGGCCTGCTCCCCGTGGGTGTGGTGACCTTCCTGTTCACCGACATCGAGGGCTCGACGCGCCTGTTCCGAACGCTCGGCGAGCGCTATCGGAGCCTGCTTGACGCACACCACGAGATCATCCGCGCCGCGGTCACGGGGAACCATGGCGTTGTCGTGCGGACGCAGGGTGATGGATTCTTCTGCGCCTTTTCCGAGGCGTCGGCGGCGATCGCGGCGGCGCTCGCAGCCCAGCTGGCGATCACGTCCCACCCATGGCCGGCCGGGGCGGAGGTCCGGGTCCGCATGGGTCTGCACACCGGCGAGGCGCAAGCGACCGGCGAGGAGGACTACGTCGCGCTTGCCGTCCACCAGGCCGCGCGCGTCGGCGACGCCGGGCACGGGGGTCAGGTGGTCGTCTCCGAGGCCGCGCGAGCGCTGGCCGGCGAGCAGCTGCCGGAGGGCGCTTCGCTGTCGCTGCTCGGCAGCTACCGGCTGAAGGACTTTCCCGAGCCCCAGCCGCTCTACCAGCTAGGCCATCCGGACCTGCCGGCGACGTTCCCGTCGCTCCGCGCGCTCCCCGCGACGGCACACAACGTGCCCGAGCAGGCGACCCTGTTCGTGGGCCGGCAAACGGCACTGGCCGAGCTCGGGAAGCTGGTCCGAAGCCGGCGGCTGGTGACGGTGCTCGGCGTCGGTGGCGTCGGCAAGACGCGGCTGGCGATCGAGCTCGTGCCGAAAGTGGCGGCGAGCTTCCCCGACGGGGTGTGGCTGATCGAGCTGGCCCGGCTGAGCAGGGGCGCGACGGTCGCCCCGGAGGTAGCCGGGGCACTGGGCGTGCGCGCCGATGCCGAACGCGGGTGGTTGGAGGCGCTGATGTCCGCGCTGCGGGAGAAGCAGCTCCTGCTCGTGCTGGACAACTGTGAGCACGTGCTCGACGCCGCCGCCGAGCTCGCAGAGCAGTTGGTCGCACGCTGTCCCGAGGTCACGGTGCTGGCCACCAGCCGGGAGCCGCTCGGGCTGGCCTTCGAGCAGCGCTTTCCGCTTTCGCCACTGAGCATCCCGGACAGCAGCAGCGCGGCCGACTTGGCCGGGTCCGAGGCGGTCGCGCTGTTCGTGGACCGAGCTCGCGCGGTCGCGGCGAGCGTCGAGCTGCCTCACGACCTGGGGCCCGTAGTCGAGATCTGCCGGCGGCTCGACGGCCTGCCGCTGGCGATCGAGCTGGCGGCCGCGCGCGTGGCGGCGATTCCGGTCGCGAGTATCGCCGCGAGACTTGACCGGCGTTTCTCGGTGTTGGCCCGCGGGCACCGCGGCGCGCTCTCGCACCACGAGACGCTGCGCGGATCGATCGGCTGGAGCCATGACCTGCTCGATCCGGCCGAGAAGGCGCTGATCCGCCGGCTCGGGGTATTCACGGGTCAGTTCAACCTGGAGGCGGTGGAAGCGGTGTGCGCGGCGGCTCCGCTCGCTCCCGACGATGTGCTCGACCTGCTCGGCCGCCTGGTCGACAAGTCGCTCGTGCACCACCCGGGCGAGCGCTATGAGCTGCTCGATTCGATCCGGGAGTTCGCCCGCGAGCAGCTCGATGAGGCGGGCGAGCTCGAGCAACTGGGCCTGTCGCACCTGGCTCACTACACCGAGATCGTCGAGGCGAACGCGAAGGTGGCCGACGGCCCCCAGCAGCGCGCTGCGTACGACCGGCTGGAAGCGGACCTCGGGAACATCCGCGCGGCGGTCGAGTTCGCGCTCGAACGCTCGGATCCGGCGGCGCTGCGGCTGGGCGCCGCGCTGGGGCAGTGGGGGTTCGTCCGCAACCGGCTCGGCGAGGTCGCGCGCTGGTGCATTGACGCCGCCGCCGCGGCTCCCGAGGCGCCGGCCGCGATCAGGGCGTCGGCGCTGACGCAGGCGGGGTTTGCCCTGGTAGTGCTCGGGTCGCCGGTCCGCGGGCACGCTCTGCTCGACGAGGGGCTCGAGCTGGCGCGCTCGGTGGATGACCGCCGACTGCTATTCGAGACCCTGCTGATGGCCGCCGACCTGCGGCTGGAGGCCGACCGTCCGCTCCCGGCGCGGCCACTCGCCAGGGAGGCGCTAACGGTGGCGCGGGGGATCGGCGACGACTGGACCCTCGGGCGCGCGATCGTGGTCGAGGCGCGAGCCTTCCAGGACGAGCTCGGCTACGAGGAGACCTATCGCCGTCTTGCCCTGGCGCTCGCGTCCTTCGAGCAAGCCGACGACCGCCGCCAGGTCGGCCGCGTCGCCCTGACGATGGCGTTCCTGTCACTCGAGTCCCACGCTCTCGACGCCGCGGAGGCGGAGGCGGCCAGGTGCCTGTCGATCTGCAAGGAGCTCGAGCACCCGATCGGCCAGGCGATCAGCACGATCGTCCTCGTCTGGGTCGCGATCGAGCGTGGAGAGCCCGCGGTCGCGGGCGACCTCCTCGCCCAGGCAATCGCGATCGCGCGCGAGAGCGGCTACGTGGCGCTCCTCGGCTACTGTGTCGCGGCCCGTGCAGCGCTCCGGTTCGGGGCGGGCGACCCGGCGGAGGCGGCGCGCATGCTGGGCACGCTGGGCGCCAACGCCGACGCGCTGGGCGGCGAGGGAGCGCGGGCGATCAGCGCCCGCGTCGAGCGCCTGCGGGGTGCCCTGGCCGAGGAGCTCGGAGGCGAGCGGCTCGCGGAGCTGATCGCGGCTGGAGCCCGGGTGCCGCTGCCCGCGATCGACCTGTAGCCGCGCCGGCGGACTCAGCCCGCGCGCTCAGCCTCGGGTTGCAGTTCGACGGCCCGCATCTGTACGCCGGCGGCTTGGTAGGCGTCGATGGCGTCGAGGGTTTCGGCTTTGAGGAGCGCGTGGGCGAGGCTGTCGAGCTGGTCGCGGTGGTCGCCCAGGAGCTGCGTGACCTCGACGTGGGCTTCCTCGACGAGGCGGTGGACTTCTTCGTCGATCAGTCGCTGCGTATCCGCGGAGGTCTCGCTCGCACCGGGTAGATAGGGGTTGACGGTCTCGCTCGGGAGCACGGCGATCGGACCGATCCGCTCGCTCATGCCCCAGCGGCCGACCATCTGCCGGGCGATCTGAGTGAGCTGCTGGATGTCTGATTCGGCGCCGGTGGTGATCTTGCCGTACACGACCTCTTCCGCGACCCGGCCGCCGAGCGCGACCCTGATCTTCGCCTCGAGATCCTCGCGCGAGTAGGACACCCGGT
>Ga0302325_10024713_pt1 | contig 12493 bp, 13 predicted proteins | sample Palsa_T0_2_FD_201948 | JGI IMG/M metagenome (GOLD analysis project Ga0302325, IMG submission 201948) | Peat permafrost microbial communities from Stordalen Mire near Abisko, Sweden - Palsa_T0_2 | ecosystem: Environmental > Terrestrial > Soil > Palsa > Peat permafrost | place: Sweden: Abisko...
AAGAAGTTAAGTTTCGTCCCGGTACGGGTGAGGCGGACTACCAGATCAAACTGCGTAATCTGATTCGCTTTCTGACCGAGGGTGACAAGGCCAAGGTGACACTGCGTTTCCGCGGCCGTGAGATGGTGCATCAGGATATCGGCCGCAAGCTTCTCGATCGGGTGGTCGTCGACCTCGCAAGCGCGGGTGTCGTCGAGCAAAACCCCCTGATGGAGGGCAAGCAGATGGTCATGATATTTGCACCGAAAAAGAAGTAGCGGGGCCGTCCCCGCTCGCCCGTAGCGAAGCACTCGTTGCTTTTGCGACCGGAAGCTACAAAAGGAGAGATCGATGCCCAAGTTGAAAACCAACCGGGCCGCGGCCAAGCGTTTTCGCAAGACGGCGAAAGGCTTCAAACGGTACTCGGCCCATCGCCGCCACAATCTCGGCCACAAGGATCCGAAGCGCAAACGTCAGTTGCGCTCCGGCGGCAGCAGTCTCGTGAACGACACCGATGTCGGTCGCCTGAAGAAGCTGCTTCCTTATTCAACCTAATTTAGTGGGAGAGATTCATGGCACGAGTCAAACGTGGCGTGACGGCGCATGCGCGTCACAAGAAAGTACTAGGTAAGGCGAAGGGCTACTACAACGCCCGGCGCAAGATCTATCGCGCGGCCAAGCAGGCCGTCATCAAGGCCGGGCAGTACGCCTACCGCGATCGGCGCGCAAAGAAGCGCGAGTTTCGCGCCGTGTGGATCGCGCGCATCAATGCGGCGGCACGTACCTACGGCCTGTCCTATTCCCGCCTGATCAACGGCCTCGACAAAGCGGGGCTGTCGATCGATCGCAAGATCCTCGCCGAACTTGCCGTGGCCGACACGGCAGCCTTCGGCGCCATCGCGCAACAGGCGAAGACGGCGCTCGGCATCACCTGATCGGGCGGCGCCGCCGTGAATGATGCTGCGGATCTTGTCGTTCGCGCGCTGGGCGCGATTGCATCGAGTGCCGATCTTGCAAGCCTCGATGCGGTGCGTGTGCATTGGCTGGGTAAGAAAGGCGAGCTGACAGCCGCGCTCAAATCGCTGGGCACACTTCCCGAGTCCGAGCGGCCTGCGGCCGGCCAGGCCATCAACGCGGCAAAGGTGCGCGTGCAGAACGCGCTCGAGGAACGCCGCGTCGAGCTGGAACGGCGGCAGGTTGAGCGGGAACTCATCGCCGGCCGTATCGATGTGACGCTGCCGGGCCGCGGGGAGGAGCGGGGCGGGTTGCATCCGGTGACCCAGGCACGGCTGCGAATCGAGGCTCTCTTTGCGCGCGCCGGTTTTGAGCTCGCGGTGGGGCCGGAAATCGAGGATGACTTTCACAACTTCGAGGCGCTCAACATTCCGGCGAATCACCCGGCGCGCGCGCTGCACGACACCTTCTATTTTCCCGATGGGCGGCTGCTGCGCACACATACCTCGCCCGTGCAGATACGCGCCATGCTCGCGCGCGGCGCGCCGCTTGCAGTCATAGCGCCCGGGCGCGTCTACCGCTGCGACCACGATCTCACGCATGCACCGATGTTTCACCAGCTGGAGGGGCTGGCGGTGGGCGAGAACGTGAGCTTCGCGAACCTGAAGGCCGTCTTGCATGGTTTTCTCGGAGCATTTTTCGAGCGCGATCTCGCGATGCGCCTGCGCCCGTCCTATTTCCCCTTCACCGAACCCTCGGCGGAAGTCGATATTTCATGCATTTTTTGCGCCGGCGCCGGCTGTCGCACCTGCAAGCACACCGGGTGGCTGGAGATTGCCGGCTGCGGCATGGTGCATCCGAATGTGCTGCGCGCGAGTGGTGTCGACGCCGAGCGCTACACGGGCTATGCCTTTGGCGCGGGCATCGACCGCCTGGCGATGCTGCGCTATGGCGTGAGTGATCTGCGGCTCTTCTTCGAGAACGATCTGCGCTTCCTGCGCCAGTTCCGAGCCTTCTGAGCCCATGAAACTCTCCTACGCCTGGCTCAAAGAGTGGGTCGATGTGCCCTGGGACGCGAGCGAGCTCGGCTCCCGCTTGACCATGGCGGGCTTTGAGCTCGAAGGCATTGTCACGGGCGCCGAGGATTCCATCCTCGAACTCAACATCACTCCCAATCGCGGCGATGCCATGTCGGTGCTGGGACTTGCACGGGAGGTAGCGGCCTTGAGTGGCAAGGCGCTCACCGGTCCCGCACCGCGGCCCGTGGCGACCGACTTGGCGGATGCATTCCCGATAAAGGTTGACGAGCCGGCCGCTTGTCCGACGTTTTGCGGCCGGGTGATTCGCGGTGTCGACAATCAAGCGCCATCGCCCGTGTGGCTGACGGCGCGACTGCAAAGTGCGGACGTGCGCAGCGTCAACCCGACGGTGGACGTCACGAACTTCGTACTGCTCGAGCTCGGCCAGCCGATGCACGCCTATGATCTGTCGACGCTGAGCGGGGAGATCCGCGTGCGCTACGCGCACCCCGCTGAGCGTTTGCAGCTCCTCGACGCGCGCACGGTGGACTTAAGCGACGACATGCTCGTCATCGCCGACCGCGACGCGGCCGTGGGGCTCGCCGGCATCATGGGCGGGGCGCGCACCGCCGTCGCCACATCGACCCGCGATGTGTTCCTGGAAGTTGCTTATTTTTCCCCGGCGGCGATCCAGGGCCGCGCGCGCCGCTTCGGCCTGCACACGGATGCAAGTCAGCACTACGAGCGCGGCGTGGATCCGACTCTGCAGCTGCGGGCCATGGAGCGCGCAAGCTCGCTACTGATCGAGGTCGCCGGCGGCAGGGCAGGCCCGGTGACCCGGGTGCACTCGGGTGCGCACCAGCCCAAGCGCGGCGCGGTTGGCCTGCGTCGCGCCCAGCTCGCGCGGCTCCTGGGGACCTCAATCGATCCCGCGGCAGTCAAGGCCGCGTTGATTGCTTTGCAGATGAGCGTGCGGGAAGTTCCAGCCGGATGGGAAGTGACACCGCCGCCGCATCGCTTTGACATCACGATTGAAGCGGATCTAATCGAGGAAGTCGCGCGCATGGTCGGCTTCGAAGCTATCGCCGAGCGAGCGGGCGAGAGCGTGCAGCAGTTTGCGCGGTTACCGCGCGAGCGCGCGCCCGAAGCCTCCATTCTGGAGGTCATGAGCGCGCGCGGCTATCAGGAGGCCATTACCTATGCCTTCGTAGATCCGCAACTGCAGCAACGACTCTTCCCCGAGCGCTCGGGCCTGGTGCTCGCCAACCCGATCGCAAGCGATCTGTCGGTCATGCGGCTGTCGCTGTGGCCGGGTCTTTTGCGTGCCGCTGCCGAGAATCGACGCCGGCAGCAGGAGCGGGTCCGGCTCATCGAGCACGCGGTGTGCTTCGCCGTAGGAGATGGCGCAGCGCTCGAGGTCGACATGCTTGCGGGCATCGCCTGCGGCGAGCGTCTGCCGGAGCAGTGGGGTGTGCCGCGTGACGAGCGCGCGCAGGTCGATTTCTTCGACGTCAAGGCGGATCTGGAAATCCTGCTGGCGGGCACCGGGACCGAGGATGCGTTCACCTTCGAGGCGGCGCAGCAGTCGTGTCTGCACCCGGGCAGGGCGGCGCGCCTGCTGCGGGAGGCACGTCCGATCGGGTGGCTCGGCGAGCTGCACCCGGAAATCGCCCGCGAGCTCGACTTTACATATCCTCCCATACTCTTTGAGCTCGCCTTTTATGACGCACTGCGGGTAGCGCCGGTCGCCTATGCCGAAGTTTCCCGCTTTCCGATGGTGCGCCGCGACCTCGCCGTCGTCGTTGGTGACGACGTGTCTTTAAGTGCCCTGCGCGAGCGTGTAACCTTGTCCTCGTCCAGCCTTCTGCGCCAGTGCCGTGTTTTTGACGTGTATCGCGGCCCCGGGTTAGAAACAGGTACAAAAAGCATCGCTTTAGGCTTGATATTTCAGGATTTTTCCCGCACTCTTACAGACGAGGATGTCGACCAGAATGTCGCATCAATCGTCGCCGGCTTGCGCGTGAGCTTGAACGCAAAAATAAGAGAATAGGGCATGGCTCTCACTAAGGCAGAAATGGCAGAAGCCCTCTTCAACCAACTCGGTTTGAATAAGCGCGAAGCTCGCGAGCTCGTCGATCTCTTCTTTGAAGAGGTGCGCGCAGCACTATCAAATGGCGAGCAAGTAAAACTATCGGGCTTTGGTAATTTTGATTTGCGCGACAAAAATCAGCGCCCAGGGCGCAATCCCAAGACCGGCGAAGAAATCCCTATCAGTGCGCGCCGTGTCGTGACCTTCCGACCGGGCCAGAAGCTCAAGGCACGAGTTGAAGCATATGTTGGAGCCAAAGAATAACAATCAGCTGCCGCCGATTCCCGGCAAGCGCTACTTCACCATCGGTGAAGTAAGTGATTTGTGCGGGGTCAAACCGCACGTGCTGCGCTATTGGGAGCAAGAGTTTCCACAGCTCAAGCCTGTCAAACGGCGCGGCAATCGCCGCTATTATCAACGTCAGGATGTAATCGTAATCCGTCAGATCCGCAGTCTCCTGTATGATCAAGGGTTCACCATCGGCGGCGCCCGCAACAAGCTGACGGGAGAGGAAGCGCGCAGTGATGTCAGTCAAAGTCAGCAGATCGTGAAGCAGCTTCGCCTGGAACTTGAGGAACTTCTCAAGGTTCTGAGGCGTTAAGGACGAAACACCAGGAGATGTTATGGCTAGGAAACGCAAAGTGAGCGCCTCGGAATTGACCCAGGCCTCCGCGGAGCAACTGATGGATGACCTGCAAACGGTGCTCGAGGACGCTGAAGCGCTCTTGAGCGCAACGACCGGGCAGGCCGGCGAGCGCATCCAGCAGGTGCGCGCCCGTGCTGAAGAAACTGTGCGTGCGGTGAAGGACCGTCTGTCAGCGGCGCAGAACGAGGTGACGCGCCGGGCCCGCGAAGCCCTCGACGATGCAGATGAGTACGTGCGCGAAAACCCGTGGCAGTCGATTGGCATTGCCGCCGGCATTGCCTTCCTCGTCGGGCTTCTAGCCGGCCGCCGATAATCGCGATGGGTCCTGAGGAGCCCTGGTCGGGAGCCGGACGTCCCCTGGGGCTGCTCGCGTTAGTTCGTCATTTCGGCGCGACGATCGTCGCGCTGATCTACACGCGCATTGAGCTCGTCGCGACAGAGGTCGAGGAGGAGCTGCAACGCGGCGTCGTCATCCTCATATGGGCGATGCTTGCGCTGTTCTTCGGCGCTCTATCCGTGCTCATGCTGGCGGTCACCTTGCTCGTCATCTTTTGGGATGATCACCGCGTTCTGGTGGCCGCGCTCATCACGGGCGCATTCATTGCTGTTACGGCCGTCATGGGATTTCTGGCACAGGCGCGCGTGCGCTCCAAGCCGCGCTTCCTGGCGGCCAGCATCGAAGAGCTCAAGCGTGACCGCGCCTTCCTGGAACGTAAGCGATGAGCGAGAGCCTGGGCGAGCTCGAGGCACGGCGCCAGATGCTGATCATGCGCAGCGAGCGTCTGCGCTTGGACCTGGCAAACGCCTACGGCCAGTTCGAAACGCGCCTTGGTGGGGTTGACCACATCTTTGGCATTGTGCGCAGGTTCGCATCGCCATCCATGCTCTTAAGCGCGGGAGGCCTCGGATTCGCAATGCTCCGGCGCGCACATCCGTTCATGTGGGCGACCCGTGGTTTCTTGATCTTCTCCCTGCTCCGCAGGCTTTTTGGGGTGATTCGCGAGCTTCGATCAGCTTCACCGCCCGCGAGGCGGTGATATCATCCCGCCACGGTCGGAACGTGGCGCAGTCTGGTAGCGCACTTGCATGGGGTGCAAGGGGTCCCGAGTTCAAATCTCGGCGTTCCGACCATAACAAAATTTCCAGCGTGTCTATCCCGGTTAGATTTTCGACTCTGGGGACACTATTGGGGACAGTTTGGCGAAGGCGAAACCTGGTGAGCGAGCACAGAGTCACGATGCCGTCATTGGGATTAAAGCTCCTCGACCGGCCACGGGTTCGGTTGCGCCACGGTAGGGGCTGAGTTTCACGATTTTTCCCGGCGCATTGGGGTGGCACCGATAGGCAGGGACCCGCAAAGGGGCACCGGCTTTGATATAAGCCACCTTTATCGCAATCGGATGAATCTTGTAGATCCACGCCGCGCCGTGAAGCACTTCAGCTTGATTGCGTATCAAGTACACGTCGCTGTCGTACGCCAATGCAAGTTGAGCTCGATCAGTGCTGTCCGCGATCAAAATAGCGACCTCAGGATGCGGTTGGCATTCGGTTAACGCCTTAGCGAACGGTTCAAGATCGATCGCTATACCGTCCTCCAATACTTTACAGCCGAATAGCTTTACGAAAAATAGATGCACCCTCAACGCTTCAGCTTTCGTCTTGCCAGGAAAAGGTTTAGAAAGGTCGAAGCGCCGACGGCGCCTAATCTCCGGCCAGTGGACACGCAGGAACGTGTGCAGACGCGCCCACGCATCATCGTACGGTTGAGTACCTGAATTGTTGCAATAGGCGCAGATTGACAAAGCGAACGTGAGTGACTTCGCGGTTGCGCTGCCAACTGCTTGACGGCAGCGTTCGAGTGTTGTTTTGAACCTGCCCAATGCATGTTGAGGCTATGAAGTCTTTCGACAGGCTTCCCGAGGCTCACGCCGACCAGTGCCCTCGACTGGATGAGGGCGTTCGGGTCGTTTTGGCGCTGAAGCGCCAAGTCGGCGCGCAATACGCAGGGCGTATACGCGAATGCCGCCGCCGGCAATAAGATGGACGAGCTCGCGAGCGCCCGCTACGGCGGGGAAGTCGCACCCGATGTCTATTGGCGCATCTATCTTGCGAGCCAGGTCCGCTTTGATCGTACGCTGTCGCACATACGCAGAGCATTCAATAGATTGGAATGTCTGCGAACACTACCGTATTGCAATAGTTACGATGGCTAAAGGAATCCTTCCAATCCAGAGAACCCACTGCACTGGGACTTCACTTAAGCGCGGCTCACTTTCGGTCGCGAATTGCATGCGTAGATAGGATGACATGTCTCAACGAATTGTGCTTCTGATTCAGGACGCTCCGGCGGATGCCAAGCTTGTGCGCAGCGCGCTGAATAACTCGATCGATGGGTCCTACAAAGTCGAATGGATCAGAGGGTGCGAAGAAGGCTTGGAGCGCTTGGCGCGCGAAGGATCCTGCCGGGGAGACCGAATTGCAGCAATTTTGGTCGACCTCTCTCTAGCCGACAGCCAGGGGATTGAGACGTTTGATAGGTTCTTTCAAGCTGCACCGCACATACCCATCCTCGTCCTCACGAGCTCCAAGGGTGAGGACATTGCAAAAACCGCAGTACAACGCGGCGCCCAGGACTACCTTCTAAAAGGCCGGCTCGACGACTATCTACTGCCCAAAGCCTTACACAGCATGATTGAGAGAGCGGCTAACGCAGAGGCATTATTCGAAGAAAAGGAGCGGGCCCAAGTAACGCTCAACTCCATCGGCGACGCAGTGATTAGCACTGACGTCTGGGGGCAAGTTACCTATCTCAATGCAGTTGCAGAAATTCTGACCGGCTGGCGCTGCTCGGAGGCAGTAGGACGTCAATTGGAAGAGGTCTTCGTCCTTGTGGATGGCACGACTCGAAATCCAATCGAGAACCCCATGACACTCGCGGTTCGGGAAAATAAGACCGTAGGATTAACGCCCGACTGTATCCTGATCCGACGAGGCGGCCAAGAAGCCACAATCGAAGACTCGGCGGCACCCATTCACGATCGACGCGGCCGTGTGACAGGGGCTGTAATGGTATTTCACGATGTGACCGCCGCGCGGGCGCAGTCGCTCAGAATGTCCTACCTCGCCCAGCACGACAGTCTTACCGATTTGCCCAACCGAATATTATTGAATGATCGATTGTCTCAGTTCATGGCGCTGGCCAAGCGTCATCATAAAAAACTCGCGCTTTTATTCCTTGACCTGGATCGATTTAAGCACGTGAATGACTCTCTAGGCCACTCGGTTGGCGATAGCTCGCTGCGATCTGTGGCGATGCGGCTGCTCGCCTGCGTGCGCAGCTCAGATACCGTCAGCCGTCAAGGGGGTGATGAGTTTGTCGTCCTGCTATCGGAAATGGCGCACGCTAAAGATGCCGCGATTATAGCGGAAAAGGTGCTTTTTGCACTCGCCAAGCCATATAACATTGATCAGCACGAGCTGCATCTCACTGCGAGTATCGGCATTGTCACGTACCCCGACGACGGAACAGACGCCGAGACTTTGATGAAGAACGCAGATGTTGCGATGTACCACGCTAAGGCTGCTGGAAGGAACAATTATCAATTCTTCAAAGCTGAAATGAACTTCCACGCGGCCGAGCGGCAGTCTCTCGAAAATGGCCTACGTCATGCCTTGGAGCGAGAGGAGTTTACGCTCTATTACCAGCCCAAAGTCTGTTTGGAGACCGGCGAAGTTATCGGCGCCGAAGCGCTTATACGCTGGCGTCACCCGGAACGCGGCCTCGTTCCTCCGGACCAGTTTATTCCGGTCGCCGAGGAATGCGGTTTCGTAGTTGAGATGGGGCGGTGGGTCTTGCGCGAAGCGTGCCGCCAGGCGCGCATCTGGCAGAAAAGTGGACTGCCGGCGTTGCAAATTGCGGTCAATATCTCCGCTGTGGAATTACGTGCCAAAGAATTCGTTCCCCAAGTGAGGGCGATCCTGGCGCAAACTGGACTTCGACCGTGCGATTTGGAACTCGAACTGACTGAAACCTTCCTCATGCAGGATTCTAACTCTACAGCCGCTGTCCTGAACGAGCTGAAAGCTATTGGAGTCAGACTCGCTCTGGATGACTTCGGCACTGGGTATTCAAGCTTGAGCTATGTGAAACGCTTTCCAATAGACACATTGAAAATTGATCAGTCGTTTGTACGCGATATTGCAATTGATGCCGACGATGCCATTATCGTCAGTGCCGTGATCAGCATGGGAAAGAGTCTACACATGCGGGTCGTAGCGGAAGGTGTTGAATCACGAGAACAACTCGAATTCCTCCAATCGCACGGCTGCCCCTTTGCGCAAGGCTATTTATTTGGTCCGCCTGTCGTTGCCTGGGAATTTCCAAAAATATTGGGTCGCAGCATACTTTGCACCACCGAAGATTCGGGGAGCAATGACCTTCACTCGTCAGCTGCGGTTGCATGATCGTCCGCACGCTAGATCCGATCGCGCCATACCGGTCGCTACCCTGCTTGATGATGCGGCTTGCGGGCGCCGCTGTCGTCTTGTTGGGCCTGTTTGTCCTGATGGGGCGGTACGCGCATTGGACAGGTATGCGAAACTACGCACTGACCGACGAGGCCGCTGGCCTTGAAAGGTACAAGCGCGGTGCTAAACATGCGCCCGAGGAGCTCCTAGCGCTCAGGGCCTTAACGCGCGACAACGCTTCGCAAATGCCGCGACTGGATAAGCTTGACAGTGATATCACCGCCATTTCCAGCAATGCAATAGAGTTGCTCAACGCGCACTCTGCTGCGGCGGTCGAGCTAGTAAGGAGCGGCAGTGCGGAGGGACAGGCTCTGATGCAGCGCGCTGCAACCGATCTGCACGGTTTCACGGCGGAGGAGCGCCGGTTACTCGTCGTAAGAAATGCGAACGTGCACGACACGTTTCTCCACACCCTGTATTTCCTGGTTTTGAGGAGCGTGCTAGCTGCCGTGTTGCTCGTATTGGCCCACGTCCTGGCAACAGTCGAAATGCGGCGGCGGCGGCGAACGGAAGAGAAACTGCGTGCGTCTCCGCACTGCAGACCGCTATTTTGAATGCTGCCAATTACGCCATTATCGCGACGTCGGTGGACGGCATCGTTACGAGCTTCAATGCCACCGCGGAGCTTTGGCTCGGGTACACCGCTGCCGAGATCGTCGGCATTGCCACCATAGACACCTGGCACAATCCCGACGAAGTGCAAGTGCGTGCTGCGGTTTTATCGAAGGAACTCGGCCACGCAGTGACAGCTGGATTCGAGACGCTTGTTGCGAAATCGCGTATAGCACACCGTGACGAGAACGAATGGCTGCTGATCCGCAAGGACGGCAGTCGCTTTTCAGCGTGGCTTTCTGTCACTGCGGTACGCGACGTCCTTGGCAATACCATCGGCTACGTTTGCGTGATCACCGACATAACCGAACATAAGAAGCATGACGCCGCCCTTCGATTGAGTGAGGAGCGCTTCCGCCATGCGTTCGACGATGCACCTAATGGAATGGCCCTGGTCGGTCTAGACGGTCGCTGGCTTAGGGTAAATCGCGCGCTGTGCGACATGACTGCCTACGGCGAAGGCGAACTCATCGAAATGGATTTGCAAGCCGTCACGTATCAAGAGGATCTGGAAGCAGAGCTGGCATTACTTCGTCAAGTGCTAGCCGGGCAGCTCCCGTCATATCAGGCGGAGAAACGCTACGTTCACGAGGGTTCCATTTTCCGCAACGGCCGCCAACGCGAGGTGGGCCTGGGCCAGATCCGGTGCGAGCGCGAGCGCCTGGCGGGCATCGGCTTGCGCCTTGTCAAAGCCTTCACGCGCCGCCGCTGGGGTCTTGGCCTCCGAGGCGGGAGGGTCTGCTTTACCGCGAGACAATGACCGGTATCGGATAAGCTCGAGGACCGCTCCGGGTCAAACCGGAAGTAGAGGCCGTTCAGTCGGCAGGCGGCCGCGAACGGTCATCGACTCGACCGAAACGACCGCCCGATAGCCGTCGTTCCGCGCGGCCTATCCGTGCAGGTTGCCAATCCCGAAGGCATCCGCGACGATGTCGCATGAGTGGCGGGGGAACCTGAAATGGCCGAAGGCGGCGGCGGCGAGAGGGCGAGCGGTGGTAAACCCGCCGTCTTCGTTAGCTACGCTTCGCAGGACGCGGCCGTTGCGGCAGCCTTAGTCGAAGCGCTAGAGCGGCATGGCATCGCCTGCTGGATCGCGCCGCGGGATGTGAAGCCGGGGGCTCAGTACGCCGATGCCATCGTACGCGCGATAAGCAGCGCCAAGACCTTCGTACTGGTGCTGTCCGAAAGTGCTATCGCTTCCTCACATGTCAGCAAAGAGATCGAGCGCGCTTCCTCCAAGAAGCGGCCGATTATTGCGTTGCGAATCGACGCTGCGCCGCTGACCCCGGCGCTCGAATACTTCCTCGGTGAATCGCAATGGGTCGAAGCTCAAGCCGGAGACATCGACGCTGCACACGTCAAGCTGATCGATGCGATTCGCGATCTCGCGCCTGCTCCACCAGCGATCAATCCTCCTGTTATCTCCGGAATGTCCGCCGCCAAGGTGTCGGCCGCAGGTCCGGCATTGTGGCGCAATCGACTTGTGCTCACAGCCGTGTTCGCTGCTCTCGTAGCGATGGCAGGGCTGCTGGCCGATAGAGTCTTGATCTCGAAACACGTTTCGCTGGAAAAGCCCGCTGCCCCGCTCAAATCGCCAACGTTGACCCCACCGCCGCATTCCATCGCAGTGCTGCCGTTCGTGAACATGGGAGGGGACAAGGAGCAGGACTACTTCTCAGATGGGCTGACGGAGGAACTGCTCAATTCACTTTCGCGGATCAACGAATTGCAGGTCGCGGCGCGCACGTCCTCCTTCTCATTCCAGGGAGAGCATCCGGACATCGCAACCGTGGCGCACAAGCTTAATGTCGGGGCAGTACTGGAAGGGAGCGTGCGGCGGTCTGCGAACACCGTGCGCATCACCGCGCAGCTGGTCAATGGCGTCACGGGCTTCCACATCTGGTCACAGACCTATGACCGTAAATTGGGCGATGTGTTGAAACTTCAGACCGAGATTGCGACCGCAGTTGCGAGCGCGTTAAAGGTAACCCTGCTCGGGGACGAAGCCGCGAAGATCGAAGTCGGTGGAACACGCAACCCAGCTGCGTTCGATGCCTATCTTCGCGCAACGAAGGCCTATTTCAGCGTCGTTACCGTAAAGGATCAGGAAGGCGTCATCGCCGGCTACACCGAGACGATCCGCCTAGACCCCGATTACGCTCTCGCCTACGCGGGCCGGTCGTTCGTCCTTATGAATTATGCCTGGAACCACGATGCGCCAAGGACTGCCATCCGCGTTAGCAGCCTCGATAAAGCGCAAGCGGACGCACGCAAGGCCATCGCTCTGGCCCCTGGTCTTGCTGAGGGTCACCTGGCGCTGGCCTCGTATTTCGCGGAAACGCTGGATTTCACTCGGGCGATTGAAGAGTTTGAGCGTGCGCTGGCGCTTGCACCCGGCAGCGCACGGGTGTTGCGAGACTATGGCGTATTTGCGGTTGCCATGGGTCGCGCCGACTTCGGCCTCACGTCGCTCCGTCGAGCGGTAGTGCTGGACCCATTGAACGTCAATGCCTATGGCTTTCTCGGCGATGCTCTGCTCAATCTGCGGCGTTATGAAGAGTTCATCGCTGTCGCCAAGAATGCCAAGGCCTTCGATCCAGATGAGCGTTCGTATGAAGGGAGTATTGGGGTTGGTCACTACTTGCTCGGTGACTTTCAAACGGCTCG
>Ga0302325_10024714_pt1 | contig 12493 bp, 10 predicted proteins | sample Palsa_T0_2_FD_201948 | JGI IMG/M metagenome (GOLD analysis project Ga0302325, IMG submission 201948) | Peat permafrost microbial communities from Stordalen Mire near Abisko, Sweden - Palsa_T0_2 | ecosystem: Environmental > Terrestrial > Soil > Palsa > Peat permafrost | place: Sweden: Abisko...
TTCACTTTGCAACACGACCGTTATGCCGGGCGCAACGTAATTCGGAATCAGCGTCGGTAAACCGATACCGAGATTGACGTATTGACCGTCGCGCAGTTCCTGCGCGACACGGGCTGCGAGCTGCGTGCGTGTGATCGGCACGGCTTATCTTTCGCTCTTCTTGCGGGTGGTTACGCGTTCGATGCGTTTACCGGCGGATCCAACTTTCACGACGCGCCGAACGTAAATGCCCGGCAGATGCACGCTTTGCGGATCGATCTCGCCGGGTTCGACAAGCTCCTCCACCTCGGCGATCGTGATTTTGCCCGCCATCGCGCAGAGCGGATTGAAATTGCGCGTGGCCTCATGGAAAATGAGATTGCCGTGCCGGTCGCCGACCGATGCGCGAACGAGCGCGTAGTCGCAAACGATCGCCGTTTCCAAAACATATTCGCGTCCGTCGAACGTGCGGACGTCTTTCTTGGGCGACGCGAGTGCTACTGAACCATCACTCGCATAGCGCCACGGAAGGCCACCGTCGGCGACGAGCGTACCGACACCGGCCGGCGTATAGAATGCCGGAATGCCGCTTCCGCCGGCGCGCAGGCGCTCGGCCAGGGTTCCCTGCGGAACCAATTCCACTTCAAGTTCACCGCTAAGGAATTGACGCTCGAACTCTTTATTTTCACCGACGTACGATCCGGTCGTCCGCGCAATGCGTTTGGCGTCGAGCAGAACGCCCAGTCCCCAGCCGTCGACACCGCAATTGTTTGAAACGGTCACCAGGTCCGTTGTGCCCGTCTCGAGCAACGCGCCGATGAGATTGTGCGGGATACCGTTGAGGCCAAAACCGCCGACGGCGAGCGACGCCCCGCTCGGAATGTCCTTGACTGCCTCGGCGCACGAAGCGACCACTTTGTTCATACGAGCACCACAGTGCTACGCGCTTGCTGCGGGGTCCCGCCGACGGGCCGAGCGCAATCCGCACCCGTTTGGACAAGATTGCGCACGCGGCGTGTCGTTGTGGTAGGATGAGCCAGGCTATTGTGCCGATCGGCGTCCGTTCCGCTAGGACGGTTCGCGTTTTGCATTTTGCGATGTCCATGCACCGGCTCGCTGGGGTGGAATGAGTAACATGATCGCAGACTCAGGTACGACCCACCCAACGTCCGCTGCGCCGGGCCGGTCGTCACGTGTTCGCGGTACCGTCGCCGTTCGCGTGGTCGGCGATCTGATCGTCCGGCTTGCCGGCGGCGATGGTTGGGAATTCGCCGCCTTTCGCCACGATGACGATCTGCTGGTGTCAGGCTCATCGGGTCCACACGGCGCGGACTTGACAACGTTGCGCGCGGAAATCCGCGTCCAACGCTTTGCCGGATCCGCGTTGCCGCACGTTGGTACGTCACTCTCAAGCGACGACCGCCGTTCGCTGTTCGTCCTGTTCGGTCACGTTTCCGACCGCTTGGCGATCTTCCGCATTTCACGTTCGCAGGGCCGCACGTACGGTGCGCGCGACGGCAGTGCGATCGAACTTTTTTTCCGGCAGCACGGCGACGCTATAACGGCGGCAATCTTCGACGAACCCGACGACGCCGAACAACGCGCCGCGCGCTGCCGCGATCCGATGGCCTTTCTGGTCGATTCGCAAGCAGCGCTCGTCAGTGTCGCGGAGGAGGGCGAAGCCGAGCGCGATGTCGAGACCTTGCGTGCGCATTTAATGCCGCATCATGGTGAAGTTGCGCCGGTGTTGCGGCCGATCGTTGCCCAACTCGTCGAGCGTTATCACGATGGCACGCGCGGTAACGATCTCGTCGTCGTCTTACCGTTCGCGCTCGTCCGGCTTACGCCGATGCGTGCGCGCGGCGGACTCGATTTCTTGGTCACCGTGGAATGGCTGCGCAATCGCGCTTCGCTCGAAGTCACGGCGACCCGCTATGCCGTCAGCAAACGCGAGCTGCAAGTACTCGTTGCAATGTTGCGCGGGGCCGCGGTCGCAGAAATCGCGGCCGAGCTTTCGATCTCGGAATCGACCGTTGTTTTTCATCTCAAGCGGATGTTGAAGAAGACGGCTTCGCGGAATCGGACGGAGCTTGCGGCGCGTATGCTGGGTTGGGATATTTCCGCTTCGTCCTCTTAGGGCGCCTCAAGCAGAACTCCGCTAGATTGGGACGGGTTCGGGGTCGTCGCGGAATTGTTTTAGGTAGAGTTGCGAGTAGACGCCGTCGCGGGTCATCAATGCTTGGTGGGTGCCGTGTTCTACGATTTTGCCGGCTTCTACGACGAAGATGATGTCGGCGGCGAGAATTGTTGAGAGACGGTGGGCGATTACGAGGCTCGTGCGGCCATGCATTAGTGGGACGAGGGCGGCTTGGATGAGGGCTTCGTTGTTGGAGTCGAGTGAGCTTGTGGCTTCGTCGAGGATGAGAATGCACGGATTTTTTAGCAGGACGCGCGCGATGGCTAGGCGTTGGCGTTCGCCGCCGGAGAGTTTGTGGCCGCGTTCGCCGACGATTGTTTCGTAGCCGTCGGGCAGGGTGGCGATGAAGTCGGCGATATTGGCGGCGCGTGCCGCGGCAATCACTTCTTCGGGGGTGGCGTCCATTTTGGCGTAGCGTAAATTCGCGCCGATGGTGTCGTGGAAGAGGTACGTCTCTTGGGTGACGATGCCGATGTTTTCGCGGAGTGATTGCAGGGTCACGTCGCGGACGTCGTGATTGTCGACGCGGATTGTGCCGCTTTGGGGGTCGTAGAAGCGCGGGAGCAACTGGGTTATTGTGGTTTTGCCGGCGCCTGAGGGGCCGACGAAGGCGGCCATTTGGCCCGGTTGTACGTGGAAGGAGACGCCGTCTAACGCTTTGCGTTCGGGGGTGTAGTTGAAATGGACGTCTTCAAAGCTGATGTCGCCTCGGACGTTGTGCAGTGCGATTGCGTTTGGCTTCTCTTCGCCTTCGGGTTTCATGTCGAGGTATTCGAAGATGCGTTCGAAGACGGCGAGGGCGCTGACGATTTGGACCTGGATGCCGGCAAGGGCTGCGGCGGGGCCGTAGAGGCGCGCGAGGAGCGTGATGAACGCGACGACCGTGCCGACGGTAACGCTCCCGCTAATGGCGAGCCAGCCGCCGGCGAGCCAAACGAGTGCGGGGCCGACGATGACCATGGCGGTGATCGCCGCGATGAACCAGCGTCCGACCATGGCAAGGCGGATTTCGAGTGTCATGAGATCGGTGCCGACGGCATAGAAGCGCCGTTTCTCGAAGGCTTCGCGCACGAATGACTTGATGAGCGTGATGCCCGAAATCGATAACGTTTCTTGGGTGATCGATTCGATCTCGTCGCGTTTGACACGGGTTTTTTTCCGGATGTCGTACATGCGGCGACCGACGGGGCCAAGCGGCAGAATCATCAGTGGAACGACGGCGAGGGAGACGAGTGCGAGGCGCCAGTCGAGGATGAAGATGAGGACTCCGGTCGAGGCCATCGTCACGATGTTGGTGACGATCGAAACGAGCGTGCCGGTCACGACGTTGTCGATGTTGTCGACGTCGCTGCTGACGCGGTTCATGATCTCGCCGGTTTTCGTGCCGGTAAAAAACGCGAGCGACATGCGATGAAGATGGGCGACCAGGCTCGTGCGGATATCGCGCATGATGCCTTCGCCGACGAACGAATTCAGGTAGCCTTGATACACGCCGATCACGCCGCCGGCAACCGCCGAGAGCACCATGCCGCCGACGTTAAGTTCCACTGCGGTCAGGGACTTTTGCGGGATGGCTTGGTCGATGAGCGTGCGGGTGAAGAGCGGCGGCAAGAGGCCCAGCAGGGCGCCTGCGACGATGCAGACGATCACGAGCGTTTCTTGTTTCCAGTAGGGCAAGAACAGCGCGCCGATGCGGCGCCATTCGGCTTTGCGGCGCAGCTTGGGTTTGTCGGGGCTGAATGCGTGCGACCACATCATGCCCATGGGAGATCCGCCTAACATCTTTTGTTAGGACCCCCGCGGCAGTGCAGCGGTTACCGGATTAGGCGGGCGCTTGCGGCAGGCGAGCGACGAAGCGGGCGCGGCCTTCGAGGCCAAGGGTGCCACCGTGACCGGCGGCGATGCGGCGACAGATTGCCAGGCCCAGGCCGCTGCCGGGTCCGTCGGCGCGGGCTTTATAAAAGCGCTCGAAGATCCGCTCGCGGTCGGCGTCGGCGACTCCGGGACCGTCGTCATCGACGCACAGCACGATCTGCGAGCCGTTGAGGTCAACGGTTACCGTAACCATGCGCTGGGCGTGGCGCAGCGCGTTTTCGGTGAGGTTCCCGACCAGCCGCCGCAGCGCGCGCTCTTCACCGATGACGTAGGCGCCATCGCTGGGCACGCGGCACTCGATCGCAATCGGGGTGGCACGGCCGGTCAATTCGCGCACGGCCGCGCGGGCGACGGCCCCGAGGTCGACCGGTTCGTGCAGCCGCCGCTCGGAATCGTCGCGCCGCATGAGCAGCATGAGGTCGGCGACCATCGTGGATGCATCGATCGCGCGCGCGGCGATCGCCTCGAGTGCGCGTTGCTGTTCTTGTGGATCGGCTGCGCGCGCGGCTTGCGCGACTGTTGCGATCGTGGCGAGCGGCGTGCGCAGTTCGTGCGCGGCGTCGGCGGCGAAGCGCTCTTCGCGTGCGCGTGCGACGGCCAGCGGTCGAACGGAAATGCGGGCGAGGACGTACGATGCAATGCCGACGACGGCCAGTAATGGGAGATCGAAGAGGACGATTGTCGCGGCGATGCGGCGCAGCGCCGCGACGTATGATGCTTGCCCCTGCGGCAACAGCAGAATCGGTTGGAGCGCATCGTGGATCGAGCGTGCCTCAACCGCGTAGGCGACGGCGCTCAAGGCGCCGAGTACGACGACGAAGACCGCTAGATACGATACACAGAGCCGCGCGATTATCCCGTTAATTTATATCCGACGCCCCAGACGGTTTCGATCCGGCGCCGTGCTCCGGCACCTTCGAGTTTACGCCGTAACGCACTGACGTATACGTCGACGATGTTGCTTTGTCCATCGAAGTCCTCCCCCCACACCCGGTCGAGGATTTGACGGCGTGACACGGCCATGTTGGCGTTGACCGCGAGGTATTCGAGAACGCGAAATTCCGTTGCGGCCAGCGGCAGGGACTGCTCTTTGTACATCGCGATCCGGCCGCCTTGGTCGACGACAAGATCGCCCAGACTGATCGCTGCCCGAACGGGCGCTCTCCCGCGACGTAACAACGCTCGCAAGCGAGCGGCGAGTTCTTCTTCGACGAACGGCTTCACGAGATAATCGTCGGCGCCGGCGTCGAGTCCGCGCACGCGATCTTCGACTGCGTCGCGCGCAGTGAGAATGAGGACGGGTGTTTGAACGCCTTCGTCGCGTGCCGCGCGGCAGATCGAGAATCCGTCGCGGCCGGGCAGTACTAGGTCGACGACGGCCGCATCAAAATTTGCTTCGAGCAAGGCGTTGAGGCCGCTCTCTCCATCGCTTGCGATTTGCACGGCGAACTTGCGCCGCTCGAGCATCGCTCGCACGGCTTCCGCGATTTCTTGATTGTCTTCGATCACCAGAATGCGCACGCGATCTACTCCTTCGCTGGCCGGGAACGGCTACCGTTTCTCCACCCCCATCTTTGGCAGGCTAACGCGAACTCATGAAGATTCTGTGAAGGGACATGACGCGCAATTTCACAACTTTCTCAAGTTCGCCCGGGTACGTCTCGAAACGAGCGGTGCGGTTCGGGCTACTGCGGCACTTGGAGCCGGTTGCGCAGGTCGATTGCCGTTGAACGCAGGGTATCGTCGGATGCGTCTTGCGCAGCACGGCTAAACGCCGCTACCGCATCGGCACGACGTCCTTGGCGTGCGAAAATGACGGCGAGTGCAAAGCGGGCGCGTGCGTACCCCGGCGATAGCTGCAGCGCCCGCTCGAGTTCGGGCACGGCAGAATCGAAGCGCTCGGCATTCATCTCAACCATGGCCAGATCGTAGTGCGCGATGGCATAGGCGGGGTCGCTTGCGATAAGCGCGAGAAAGTCGGCGCGCGCCGTTGCCAAATCGCCGGTCCGCAAGGCAACCAAGCCGCGGCTGTACCGGGCACGTGCCGATGCCGGCGCAAGTCTGACGAAACGATCGGCAGCGCTGCGCGCGGTCGTGAGATCGCCTGCCATGATAGCGACGGTTACGAGGTTCGCGGCGGCAGCGGTGAAGCCGGGATCGCGTTTGAGCGCTTCCTCGAAGTTTGTCGCAGCGGCGGTATAGTCGCCGATTTGCGCTTGCGCGATCGCTAAGTCGTAATGTGCAGTCGATCCTTTGGGCTCGGCCGGATTGTAGGCGACAATGTGGCTGAATTCGGCGATCGCGTCTTTCCAAGCACGACGATCTTCCGCTGCCAGACCGCGCAGGAAGCGTTCGTGGATTTCACGCTCGACGGCGATGCCGCGCAGCACGCTGCGGTCCGTCGTACGGGGCGGTTCCGTGGCGGTTGGGTAGGTTTGCGACGATACCGGCGTCGCGAGTGTTATGATGAGGCCAAGGGCGCCGGCGGCCGACCGGAGATTCACTTAAGAATCGCCCGGCGGAAGCTCTGCAGCTCGCGCGGTTTTGGCCCGCGCGGCCTTCTCTGGAGTACAATCCCAGCCTTTACGGCCGACCTCGGTGATCGGCGCAAGCAGAGCCGGAGCTGAACTTGGAGCCAGTTGCGTCCGCCCCAGGTCGTCAATCGACAGTTCTGCACCAATTGCAAGGCCACCGGCAGTGGCGAGGAGCACTACCAGCGTCAGGAGGACGGTCCAGCGGATCCGCATTCGAGACATTTCCAAGATCGTACCAGCCAATCGTGAAGCAACCGTGAAAGCATTGGTCGGTTCGGCTCTGCTGATTGCCGCGATCGCTTGGGCCACTCCCGCCTTGTCGGAAGTGCTGCTCACCGGTGTTGTACGCGACCACGACGGCCGGGCCGTCCCCGCCGTGATGGTTCGCGCTTTTGACGCTGGGGGCTTGCTGATTGGGAAGAGCACCGGCGCTCGCGACGGGACGTTTTCCTTCGACGTTGCCGGCACGCCCGCGAGCGTCGTGATCGATTGCACCTACTGCGAGTCCGAGCGTGTTGCGGTTCGAGCCGATGAGCCGGTCGTCGCAATCGTGCGGCGCTACGCGGCGCTACGCGACCGTACGCCGTCGCCGGCGGATCTTGCCGCCGTGCCTTACCACGAACTCGGTGACGTGGCGTCGCTGGCGCCCTATGTGATTGCTACGTCCACCGGGATATCCGATCGCGGGCTCGATCGTGGACGCGGCGCGGTGCTGATCAACGGCGTGCCGTTCTACGGATTTTTCGATGGCAGCGACGCCGCTTTGACGATCCCCGCATATGCGCAGACGTCGCTCGTCGAACGCTCGCCGCTGGCCGCGCCGAGCTACGGGGCGTACGCCAACGGCGGCATGTTCGCCGTCGGTACGGACGCCGGCCCGAGCCGTGTCGATGGTGGCGGTGCGAGCGACGTCATATTGCGCGCGTCAGGCGATTCCGTGCGCGGAGCTTACGATGTCTCCGATGGTCCGGCGGGCCATCGCACGCTTGTATCCGGCGGGGCGACTGCGCCCGTGGCGGGCGGTACATTGGATGTTACGGCGATCGCACTTTCGGCGGTACCGACGACGGCATCGGGTGCGCTGGTTTCGTACGACACCTCGTCGCGACGCTACGAGACCGGCGCTTCGTTTGAGACGACCGAGAGTGCGAATACGATTTCGTCGAGCACGATCGATCAGAGCGACGTGCGCGGCGATTTCCACGTGCGCAGCCGGGGCCTGCTCGGTCTGGAATTCGGCTATCGCATTCGGCGGTCGACGGGCGTGCAACTCGCAGGCCCATTCTCCAACGGCGGTGCGCAGCACGAAGAAGCACTGTACGTCGACGGGGGCACGAGCAATGACCGTTCGTCGTTCTCGTTCTCGGCGGCCATGCAACGCGACGGAGCGCGTATCCAAACGTCGGCGCTCATCGTGGACGCTTCACGCCGGAGCCGGAAACAACGTGCGTCCGCTGTCACTGGGTGAACTGGAGTCCGTCGGCGCGCCGTTTATCGACCGCTCGTCGTTTTCCGAAGTATCGCTGCAGTTCTCGGACAACCGCCGGATACGCCTCGAAACGATGGGCTACATCGAAAATATTGATGGCCCGACCGACGCGCATGACGGCGGCATTGGATTCGACGGGGCTTGGCAAATCGCACCGCACTTCGCGTTGCGCGCCTGGATGCTGCGTTCGATCGCGCTGCAATCCGCGCCGTATGTATTACAACCGCAACCGCTGCAGCCGGTCACGCGGCTGAACGGAAATCTGGTCTGGCTGACCTATGAACCAAACGACGGCGGTATGCGATTTGATGCGATCAACCGCGGCCGCGCGCTCGAGGGCGACATGGTTCTGCCGCTCGCGCGCGGCGTCGCCGCCGTATTCGGCTCGCAAACACGCAACGGCACGCGCATCACAACGTTCGGACTGCAATTGCCCTAAGGCTGTGCGGTTTTGCCATTGCGCAGGCCGGCGAGTTCGCGAAAGAGCTTCTGTTCTTTGTCGCTGAGCTTCGTCGGCAGTTGACCGACAAGTCGGACGTACTCATCCCCGAATCCGCCGTTTTTGAGCTTGGGCATGCCCTTGCCCGATAGCCGGAGCATCTTGTTGTTTTGCGTGCCGGCCGGAATCGTCATCGTCACCTCGCCGGTCATGGTCGGTACACGAACTTCGCCGCCCAGAATCAAATCGTAAATGGAAACCGGCAGGTCGAGATACAGATCGTCGCCTTTGCGTTCGTAGCCGGCGCCGCCGGCAATTTTTACGATCAGGAATAAGTCGCCGCGCGCGCCGCCGCCCGTCCCGGTGCCGCCTTGGCCGGCTAGGCGAATCCGCTGTCCTTCGCGCACGCCCTTGGGAATCGTGACGTCAAAGCGTTTGCTCTCGATGATGCGGCCGGTGCCGTGGCATTGCGCGCAGATACGGTTGCGATCCGTTCCCGTGCCGCCGCAGCGCGGGCATGCGTCTTCAAGTTGCAGCGATACCGATTTCTTGCCGCCCTCGTACGTTTCCGCGAGCGTGAGATCGATCGTGGTTTCGAGGTCTTGTCCGCGTTCGCCGAAACTGGGGCCTGCCGCGCCGCGCTTACCGATGCCCGAGAAGAACATGTCGAAGAAATCGGAAAACCCGGTCGCTCCGGCAGCCCCGGAACCCGCGCCCATGTTGGTGAAATTGGTTGCGTCTTGCTGCGCCTGACGATACGAGCGCTGCTGTTCGGCTTCGCGCGCCGCCTGCTGCCAATCACTCCCGAGCACGTCGTACTTGCGGCGCTTTTCGGGATCGCCTAAAACCTCGTAGGCCTCGGTGATGTCCTTGAACTTCTCCTCGGCCTGCTTTTGATTCTGGGGATTTGCGTCCGGATGCCACTTGCGCGCGAGCTTACGGTAGGCCGACTTGATGTCTTTCTCGGCGGCGCCTTTGGCGACACCGAGAATATCGTAATAGTTTTTATAGTTCACGGGTCGCTTTTGGCGACGATGACTTGCGCGACGCGCAGCACGTCGTCACCCATGACATAGGCTTTCGCGGCTTCTTCAAGGATCGTGTCTTCAGCGACACCGTCGGGTGGTGGCTGCGTACCGATTGCTTCGGCACGCTTGGGATCGAACGGCAAACCCTTGAGGGATAGGGCTTTTACGCCTTCGCCGGCCAGAACGTTTTCGAAACCGCGCAGGGTGTTTTGCAGCCCGTTCTTGAGACCTTCGTTTTCCGTATCGTAGGTCAAGGCGCGTTCCAAATTGTCGATCACCGGTAGAAATTTCGTAATGATCGATTTCTTGCCGGCGGTTGAAATCTCAGCGATTTGCCGCTCGATGCGCTTCTTATAATTCTCGAAGTCGGCCATCGCGTAGAGAAACTTGTTGTAGTTGTCTTCGGCCTTGATTTTCGCGTCGGCAAGTTCTGCGGCGAGATCGCCCGTTGCCGTCGCTGTGCCGTTTGTTCCCGCTTCCGAATCTGCCGAAGCTTCCGCGGACGCGTTCGCCGGTGTATCGTCGTGCATGACGTTTCCTTAAAAACGAACGGACCGGCAGCACGGACGTTCATTACGAACGCCCAATGCTAGCCGGTCGCGCGGTGCTACTTGGCTTCCTTGAACTCGGCGTCGATGACGTCGTCGCCGTGCGGCGCGCCGTTGCCGGCCGCACCGTTGGCTGAATGTTCGGCCTCGGCTCCCGGAGCTGCACCGTCGGCCGCACCGTTCGCCGACGCGCCCGTTTTCTGATACAGGGCTTCGGCCATTTTGTAGCTCGCCTGCTGCAGTTTTTCCGTAGCGTCTTTGATCTCGCCGGCCGTACCGTTTTCAGACACGCGCTTGAGATCGGCCAGTGCAGCTTCGACCGTTTCGCGAACGCTCGCTTCCGCTTTGTCGCCGATTTCCTTGAGTGACTTTTCGGTCGAATAGATCAGGGAGTTAGCGGTATTACGAATCTCCGCTTCCTCTTTTTTGCGCTGATCTTCGGTGCGCGCCGCCTCGGCATCGCGCACCATCCGGTCGACCTCGTCTTTGTTGAGGTTCGTTGACGCCGTGATCGTGATCTGCTGCTCTTTCCCCGTGCCCAAATCTTTGGCACCGACGTTGACGATGCCGTTCGCATCGATGTTGAAGGTGACTTCGACTTGCGGTACGCCGCGCGGAGCGGCCGGGATACCTTCGAGGCGGAAGCGTGCCAGCGTCTTGTTATCGGGCGCCATTTCGCGTTCGCCTTGCAGCACGTGGATGTCGACTGAGGTTTGGCCGTCTTCGGCCGTCGTGAAGACTTGCGTCTTGCGCGTCGGAATCGTCGTGTTGCGTTCGATTAGTTTCGTATTGACGCCGCCGAGCGTTTCTAAGCCCAGCGATAGCGGCGTGACGTCGAGCAGAACGACGTCGCGAACTTCGCCGGCCAGCACGCCCGCTTGAATGGCTGCGCCGATGGCGACGACTTCATCCGGGTTGACCGACTGGTTGAGTTCTTTGCCCGTCAATTTGCGAACGAGTTCCTGGATGACCGGCATACGCGTCGATCCGCCGACCATGACGACTTCGTCGATTTGCGAAACGTCGAGCTTCGCATCGGCTAAGGCGTTCTTGAACGGCTGCACGCAGCGGTCGGTCAGATCGGCCGTCAGTTCCTCGAACTTTGCACGCGTGAGCGTGATGTCGAGATGCTTGGGTCCGTTCTGGTCGGCCGTGATGAACGGCAGGTTGACGTTCGTCGTGACAACGCCGGAAAGTTCGATCTTCGCTTTTTCTGCGGCTTCGGTCAGACGCTGCATGGCCTGCTTGTCCGTCGTGAGGTCGATGCCCTGATCCTTGCGGAATTCCGTGACGAGCCAGTCGACAACGCGTTTGTCGTAGTCGTCGCCGCCGAGGCGCGTGTCGCCGTTGGTCGACTTGACCTCGAATACGCCGTCGCCGACTTCGAGGATCGACACGTCGAACGTGCCGCCGCCGAGGTCCCAAACCAAAATTGTCTCGCTGCCTTTTTTATCGAGGCCGTAGGCGAGCGCAGCGGCGGTTGGCTCGTTGATGATGCGCAGGACATCGAGCCCGGCGATCTTGCCGGCATCTTTGGTCGCTTGGCGCTGCGCGTCGTTGAAGTACGCGGGTACCGTAACGACGGCTTTCGTGACGCGTTCGCCGAGATACGTCGAAGCATCGTTGACCAGCTTTTGCAGGATCATCGAGCTGATTTCTTGCGGTGAATAATCCTTGCCGTCGATCTTGGTCTTATGATCCGTGCCCATCTCGCGCTTGATCGAACTGATCGTGCGCTCGGGGTTGGTGACCGCTTGACGCTTTGCAAGTTGCCCGACGAGCCGTTCGCCGGTTTTGGTGAATGCCACCACCGAAGGCGTTGTGCGCGTGCCTTCGGAGTTGGCGATGACGGTGGCAGTTTGCCCCTCCATCACGGCGACGACCGAATTTGTCGTGCCGAGGTCGATTCCGACCACTTTAGCCATGGGTTGAGTCTCGCTTTCCGAATAGCGTGGACCAGCCGTCACCGGAAATGCTTCCGAAGTCAGGCCTTGCCTCTTACCGCTACTCAAGGAGTAGTAATCGCACCGCGTGCGACGTGATGCCATATCATACGCCGTGACGGTTGCTTTGTTCCAGTCCCCTATGACACAAAAACTCGCTATTATATAGTTGACGCACCAAGGGGACTGTGCCAATCTTTAGACACACTCCCGGCCAGAACGGTTGCGACGCGCGGAGCGTCGGCCCATTATTCCGCGTGAATAATTCAGCGAGGGAGTAAAATAATTTTACCCTTTAGATATGGAGAAGGGCTCGCGATCTACGCGGCCCCTTTCTTCGGCTTGCTTGTCTGTGGCTTAGGCGACCTTCGCTTCAGCCTGTCCGCCTCTAAGGCGTCGACCTCGGCCTTCGGTACTGAAAGGAAGGCGGCCATTCGACTCTTGACGACAGACTCGTTCGC
>Ga0302325_10024718_pt1 | contig 12492 bp, 9 predicted proteins | sample Palsa_T0_2_FD_201948 | JGI IMG/M metagenome (GOLD analysis project Ga0302325, IMG submission 201948) | Peat permafrost microbial communities from Stordalen Mire near Abisko, Sweden - Palsa_T0_2 | ecosystem: Environmental > Terrestrial > Soil > Palsa > Peat permafrost | place: Sweden: Abisko...
CTGCGCGATCTGAATTCCGTCCTCGATTATTTCGCCCAGCTTAACGAGTTGGACACCACCTCTGTACCGCCCATGGCGCAGGTTGCCGACCTGTTAACAGCGGACAGAGAGCCCAAAGCAGCCGCCCAGCCTTTGCGCGCCGACGAAGTCGCTCCTTCGCTGAGCCGCGAGCGGGTTCTGGAGAGTGCTCCGGACACGGACGGGGTCTTCTTCAAAGTGCCCAAAGTCATAGAGCGGTAAGCCCGCAGGCGGGTGGTTGCGTCTGGATATAATCAGCCATGCCGTCCAAGGTAGTTGACACCGCCAGTGGCAGTCGCCACATGTTTGAAGGTGTCAGAACTCGGCCGACGATTACCTTCCTGCTCATTCTTGCCGTACTCTTGCCGTCTGTGGTCGCGTACGGAATCCTGTACCGCCTGGCACTTGCTGTCCCTTACCAGGATGATTACCTGGCGATCGTGGCCTTCGCAGCAGATTACTCCCAATTGCCTACCCTGAAGGCGAAAGTGCTGTACATTGCGACGGCGCAGTCCAACGAGTACAAACTCGGCTTCGAACATTCCATTGTGGCTTCCGAGGTCGAACTCACTCGTCATCTGAGCTTCGCGTTTCTGACCGCTGTAGGCGATCTATCCCTGCTACCCATCGGGTATCTTCTGTGGTTAACCTATCAAGAGGCTGAGGTTGGCCTGGGTCGCCGTTTGCTTCACTTCCTGCCCATCAGCCTCCTGTTTTTTTCTCTCAGCTATTGGGAAAATCTCAACTGGGCGATGGCAGGGCTACAAAATACCCCCATTGTTCTCTTCAGCCTTCTTGCGATTTACCTTCTGGCTTCTGAGAAGGTGTTTCGCACCGCTCGTGCTTATCCCCTCCCTGCCTGTTTGGCGGCTTCGCTAGCGGCTTTTACCTCTGCCAACGGTTTCTTATTAGCGCCCGTCGGTCTGTTGATCCTTCTCCCTCGGCGCGCCTATACCCAATCTCTGGCGTGGTGTGCCAGCTTCATTGCGCCGCTCACCGCCTATCTGTACCACTACGAGCGTCCCGTGGAACCCTTATATCGAGCGTTCTACATCACCAGACCGCTTACCTTTCTCGCCTTTTTCGGTGGAGTGGTTCCCTTCCGCTGGGTAGCAGCTCTGTTGGGTCTGGTGACACTGGTCGTCTTTTTACTAGCGGTTCGCTTCCGCTACGACCGGACCAATCCCACTGCGTTTTACTTCGCCCTGTGGATCGTGGCGACGGGCGCCCTGGTCGCATGGGTGCGAGGCGGGGCTGGCTTTCTCGTCGCTTCACGCTACAGTATCTATTCCAATCTGTTCCTGATCTTTTGCTACGCCTTTCTCGCCCACGGTCTACCCGGTCGCCTGTCCCTCTTCAACCCAAAGCGCTTTTACATCACGTCCGTTGTCCTTGCTGCCGCCATCTGTTTAACGACGGACCTGGACGCTTACCAGAGGCTTGCGGCGCGCCGCCGTATGGTCCTGTCGACCTTTGAGTTTTATCGTTCGCGGCCCGCGTTCAACACGCCCCTGATCAACTCTCTCTTGGAGAGATAATGGAAGTATGAATTGGAAGCAGACCTGTATCACCGACGTTCAAGCCGCGGTGCGCGATGCAAAGCCCACCGCAACCCAGTTGGCCGAGCGTTGTTTCCAGGAGATCGAAGCGCAAAACCCGGCGATTAACGCATACCTGGCGGTGAGCCGCGAACGTGCGCTAAGCGCCGCTGCAGCCATCGATCAACTCGCTGCGCTGGGCGGTCCTCTGCCTCCGCTGGCTGGTGTTCCCATCGGAATCAAGGACGTATTGGTAATGAAGGGTTCCCCGGCGACGGCGGGCTCACGGATCCTCGAAGGGTATCGGCCTCCCTATGACGCCACGGTGGTGAAGCGTCTGGAAGCTGCGGGTGCAGTTCTGGTTGGGAAGCTGAATTGCGATGAATTCGCCATGGGTTCGTCGAATGAAAACTCCGGGTACGGGCCGGTACACAACCCGGTGGCATTGGATCGGGTGCCTGGAGGCTCCAGTGGTGGGTCGGCTGCTGCCGTGGCAGCAGGCATGGCGGTGGCCGCTCTCGGCACCGACACGGGCGGATCTGTTCGCCAGCCCGCATCGTTCTGCGGCGTGGTCGGCCTTCTGCCGACCTACGGACGAGTGTCGCGTTATGGTCTGATCGCCTTCGCCTCGTCGCTGGACCGCGTTGGTCCGGTTGCACGCACGGTCCGGGACGCCGCCATTCTGCTGGGGGTAATCGCGGGACACGATCCACTTGATGCTACCTCCGCCAGTGTGCCTGTACCGGACTATGTTAAGGCGCTCGATCAGCCGGTGAACGGCCTGCGCGTCGGGGTTCCGGCGGAATACTTCGGCCCCGGCCTCGATCCCGAGGTGCGCACCGCGGTGGAATCCGCGATCGAACGCCTGCGCGAGGCAGGGTGCGCCATCCACCCGGTGTCGCTACCGCATACCAGGTATGCGATCCCAACCTACTACCTGCTGGCGACTGCCGAGGCCAGTGCAAACCTGGCCAGATTTGACGGGGTGCGCTACGGCTTTCGCGCCAAGAATGCCGATACCCTGGGAGCGATGTACCGCCAGTCGCGAGACATCGGCTTCGGAGCGGAGGTGAAGCGGCGCATCCTGCTTGGCACCTATGCCCTCAGCGCCGGCTATTATGATGCCTACTACAAGAAGGCACAGCAGGTGCGCACGCTGCTCACCCGCGACTTTCTTGCTGCTTTTGAGCAGGTCGACGTGTTGGTGACGCCAACGGCGCCGACTCCGGCGTTTAAGCTGGGTGAGAAGACCGACGATCCGCTTTCCATGTACCTTGCAGACATCTACACCGTGACCGCAAGTCTTGCCGGAATTTGCGGTATATCCGTGCCCTGCGGCCAATCGTCACGGGGACTGCCCATCGGGGCGCAGATCCTGGGAAAGCATTTCGACGAGGCGTCTGTATTACGCGCCGCCCAGGCGGTCGAGAATGCCGCGAGCCGGGGTTGAAGCGCTGCTACAGATGTGAAGCGCCCTAGCGCGGCTCGCTCTCAAGCGGCTGGAAGTATCGCTCTTCCGGAGCGGCACAGGAGAGGCAGAGGGTACGCCCGTCCCGCACCACGAACCGGTCGTAGTTGATTCCTTCTCCGCATTGCCCGCAGGCGACGCGCGCTCCCTTGTATCCCGGAAATTCCTTGGCATCGAGGGTTACCTGCACCCATTGCTCGTCGAACAGCTCATGGTCGCTCATCTCGCGGTATGCGGCCATTTGCTGCAGGTTCTTGTTTTCGATTTCCGGGTGCAACTGGCGAGCCAGGTCCTTGGAAGTTTCCCGAGCCACGATTCGGATAGCACGTTGGGTTTCCAGGTCGACAAAGGTTGCCGCCATCTTGCCCCAGTCGCGAAATTTGAGCGCGCGCTTGCCCAGCCGGCAACCGGTGACAACCCCGATAGCGTCGGTGGCGCAGCGGTCGATTTCAACGAAGGTGACCAGGCGCTTGCGATCCTTACCGCGTGGTTGTTCGATGCCCAGGCGGCGGCATCCAAGCATTGCCAAGCGAACGCCCAAAACCTGCCCTGCGCAGAGATGTCCGTGGGCGATCCTGGCTTCCTCTAGAAGATCATCGATCGTGGGCATCGTTTCCAGCATCCTTTGATGCTAGAACATTTTGGCCCGTACGGCATTTCTGCCTGTCGCAAATTCAACGCAGTGGCCTTCGCAGCTACCGGGACTCCGGCTCGGGAGGCAACGTATAGAGTTCCTGTTGGATGGCCTTGGTCAGGGTATCCCGTTCATACACCTGTTCTGTTTCGAAGCCTTTTTCTAAGTTCGGATCATTCATAGGCGAGTTGGTCTCCGGATTGGCGCGATAAAGCTCAATGCCTGCGAGAATCATCTGCCGCCGCGCACCGAGCTTTCTGTAAGCATGCACATCCGCTAAGAAACAAACACCGACCGAGACAACAAGACAAGTTGCGTAGAATCGTCGCTTGTTGAAAGCGGCCCAGCGGTTGGGCAGATATTGGGCCAGGAAGGCATAACAAAAGATGAGGAGCAAAATGGAGTAGATACTGTAGCGTGATCCGATCGCGAAACCGCCAGCTCCCCGCACCCACGCGACCAGGAGTGCCGTCGCCACAATCCATACCATGAAGTAAAAGGCAACTGGATTGATCCGATCGTAGCGGGAGCGCACTGCAAGCCAAAGTATGCCCAGGATCACGAGGCCCAACACCGCGGCCGGCCAACGGGAGGGAATCGCACCGCAGCCCAGAAAGGCAAGAAAGAAAAGCGGTCTCGTTATATAGAAAGCTCGATCCATCGAGTGAACCGGGCGTGTGTAGTGGTAGAGGTAGGCAGCCAGGGGCAAAATGAAGCTGGCGCACCACACCAGAGCCCTTGCATATTCGCGGCGAGCGAAAAAAATCAGGAGGCCCACCGGACCCAGCAAAAATCCATTTGCCGAAGTAAAAGCAGCTGCCGCCGCCGCAAAACATGCGAGGAGCAGGCGAGCTTGCGTCAGTTCTAACATCTTTCGAGGAAGCAGAAGATAAATGGCAAGCAAGCTGAAGAAGACGACCGGAATGTTCTGCAGCGCTGTCGTTGCCCAATTCAAATTGGGCCAATAAGTGAGGGAGAAGAAGAGGAGGCTGATTGGCAAAAACTCAAGCAGGCGACGATTGAGCGCAATTCCTTCTTCTTGATACGTTAGCCAGAGAAAATAACCAATGGGCAGCAGGAATAAATTACCCAAGGTGCTCAAGATCGCGAAGTTCAGATGATGAGTGAGTTCGATCTCGGCGGCCGCGATGGAATGTGCAAAGGCAAGCTTGTACTCGTTGACCTGCGCCGTGGCGATGTCCAACAACTTCCCCTGCAAAGTGGGCAACTGTTCGTAGTTGCCTGCGAAGGCCAGGAATACAGCGTAATCATCCTCGAACGGAGCCGAAAGCGCTTGCTGGTATAGGATTCCCATGGCGACGATGGCAGGGAGTAGCACGGCAAAGAGGAGCAGGAAAGTGTTCCTCGATCGCGCGTTTTCGGTCCCGCTATCCAGACCCATGCCCATGGATGACATGGCTGATTATATCCAGCAGAAAATTAAGCATTCCGGCCCACCCGGCTGAGAAGCGCTCTAGTTCGTTGCGGGAGACGGCTCTTCGTTGCCATCTCCATCTTCAACCAGCACCGCGGACAACCCAACCAGGTCGTAGCTGACTGCCGTTGCGCCTGCTGGCTGGAAGGTAACGCGCAGCGGCTCCCGCTGCCACAGAGCGGCCGCGCACGCCGGCGGTTGGTTCTCCCCCGGGGACCATGTTGATAGTTTTTTTGCCAGCACTGGTTTGCGGGCGGCGATCTGGGCAACCACCGCATACAACTGCTTGCCGCTGGCGGTAAGGCCGCAGTACGCCGCATAGTCGCGGAACCAGATCACATTCGAAACGGCGGGATCGTAATCCGGCAGGTGCAGAGCGGTGATGCTGCCTTTGACTCGATCGACCATGAGCCAGGGTCCACGTTGCCATATCCAATGTTCCGCCTTGTCACCGGGAAGTGCGTCATTGAGTCGCAGAACCCGGCGGACAACGAAGCTACGGTCTGTGATGTCGTGGGATTCTCCGCTGGTCCATTCCTTGACCTTGCCATCCACCAGGAGAGGGCGAACACGCAACTGCTTTTCCCCGGGCAGCGCCCCGGCCGGGTCGCCAACAGCGGAGTATGGAACGTTCTTCCCCGAGCCGACGAAGACAGTGTGTACTTTGGTCGCGGCAAGAGAAGGCGACGTCGCAATCAACCACCACAACAGCAGCCGGAGAGAAGGAAGCGAGCTGACGCGGTTGCACATGCCCCACAGCTTAGGAGTGAGAATGGGAAAATACAAGTTAACAAACGCTTATATTTGGCCAGACAGGGCGCTCGGGGCACAACTTCTCTGGGCACCCTAGCTGGGGTATCCTTGATTGTCAGCCAGAGTGAGTTCCAATCGAGGCCTGCGGCCGCGAGCACGAGAGATCAAAACCACAAAATGGAACAAAATCGTCGAAAGCTGTCAACTCGAGAATCGAGCGCGGGGGCCTATTGAGCACAAAGAACCCAAGCCTGCAAGACAGCATCTACTCTGTCGACTGGCAAGGCAAAACCCTAAGCAAGACTTTTGCCGAGTTCGCTTTGGTCTTTGGGGCCACGTATCTCCTTCTGCTTTTCGGGATGTCCCGGCTCTCTAACGTTTACGACGAAGGGCTCGCACTCACGGGAGCGATGCGGGTTGCGGCGGGACAGATCCCTCATCGGGACTTCTATGCCAACTATGGCCCGGGACAGTTCTACGTTCTTGCCGGCCTGTTCAAAGTATTTGGGGAATCCCTTCTGGTCGAGCGTCTTTTCGACCTCTTTATCAAAGCGGCTCTAGTAACATGGGTTTACGGGCTCACTTCCGCTTATTGCCGCCGAACCGTTGCTGTCTGCACATCCGTTGTCACCGTGTTGTGGCTCTTCGGGCTGCCTAACCTGTCTGGTACAGCGAATGTGCCGGCGTCACTTCTAAATCTGATTAGCTCAACCTTGATTCTTCCTGTCTTTCTAAGCAGGGTATCCGCGCGTCGTATGTTTGCTGCCGGGCTCGTCGTCGGCGCCGCAACGCTATTTCGTTATGACACCGGGCTCGCGCTCGTTGGGATCCACGCTTGCGTCGTTATCATCGCCATCTGTCTCAAAAGCGCATCCAGCAAATGGCGTGACATTGCGTCAGCCCTTTGGCCCTACTTGCTTGGAGTTGCGCTGATGATAGTAGTGCCCGCACTTTACTATCTGTCGGTTGCGCCTTTCCACGACTTCGCCTTCGACATGATTATCTATCCATCCAGGTACTATCATCGCGGGCGCAATCTACCGTTCCCGGGTATCGACCTGAAAGGATTGGAAAACCTGGAAGTCTATCTGCCGGTAGCGGCGATCGGTATTTCGCTTTATATCGCATTCGCTGGTCGTTTAGGAGCACGCGCCAAAGATACGGGCGGCTTACGCAGCATGCCGGAGGAACGAAAGTGGCGCGGTTTCCTGCTTATGTTTGGTCTTCTCGCCCTTGTGATGTATTTGAAGGCATATGTGCGCATGAGCGTTTACCAGCTCAATCTCTGCATCATTCCGTCGTTGCTGTTGCTTGCTGTGCTTTTTGAGCACAGGTTAAGGTTTCCTCGTCCCCTCCGGATTTCCGTTCTATGTCTCGTAGGGCTTTCTGTTGTAGCAGCCACATGGTCTGCACTCCACCAGGTAAGATTCCTCCAAGTGCGCCATTCATCGGTGCCGGAAGCCATGCTTGCGTCTGCCAGAGGAACCGTTCCTGAAGCTGAGACCACGTGGTGCAAATTAAGAAATGCTCTCACCACAGGATTTTGCTTCTTACCTGAGATCGACCGCGTACAAACCATCGAGTTTATTGACAGCCATACCTCGCCGGATCAAAAGCTCTATGTCGGGCCGACGAGGCACGACAAAATATTCGCAAATGACAACCTGATCTATTTCGGTAGTCAACGTTTGCCGGCAACCAAGTGGTCTCACTTCGATCCTGGCTTGCAGAATACCTACGAAATCCAGACCGAGATGGTGCACGAACTTGAGGCAAATGCCCCACCCTATATTGTGCTGAACTCAGAATTTGACCAGGTTCGGGAAGCGAATGACAGTGCCAACAGCACCGGAGTGACGCTTTTGGATGACTATATTCGCAACAAATATCGACCGGTGCAAACCTTTGGAATGATGTCCGTCTGGCAACGCGTATCCTGACGGCAGGCGAGGAGAGGGCGTTGCGTTAGCGCAAGGACTTCGTGCTAAGCAACTAGCGCGAAACCGGAATAACCGCCTCTTCGCTTATGGAGGCGCCATCGGCGAGGGGAAGCCTGGACGTGGGTCGGTGGGTACTCTGAATAGCAGGGCCTGCAGCACTGCCTCTTTCCACACCCGCGGGTCTTTGCAGGATTGTCGAAGATTTCTGCTGTGCCGTAACAGCCAGATTCGGAAGAGCAGCCGGTCGACAAAATTTCCCCGCCGTTTCATATATAGAGTCTGAGCCATCAGGATATTGTGCAGACGCCATAAGGGCACCTTGCCGATGTCGGAATAGGATGAATCATGCGCCAGCATGGCAAGCATCACGTACACGCGATATCCATGGACAATGAGCGCGTGGAAGACTGCGTGATCAAGAAAATCCAGCCAGAACTCCGTGGGAAATCCGCCAATGGATCGCAGCGCCACCACCCTGAGGGTAGAACCCGAGTTGTAAGCACATAGACGCTGCGGGAGAACCCCCACCACATCGTGAGTGAGCGCCTCTGTGGGAGGCAGAAATTGACGCCGCATCTGATCGGTGAAAGGTATCGCCGGAGAATGGACTTTGCCGTGCACCAATAATTTAGGAACGATGGCTGCAACTTCGGGCCGCGTATGCAGGGTTTGGGCAGTCTCCACCAGTTCCGAGATAAATTCGCGCGTTAACGTGGTGTCCTGGTCAAGTAGCAGCAGCCATTCGCGCCCTTCCGACTCGGCGCGTGTCAAAGCGAAGTTGTAGGCTGTCGCCAACCCTCCGTTGGAGGGATCATGAACATAATGGCTGGGGAAATCGGGCGGCGCCAGTGGGCTCTGCGGTCTCGGTGAGTTGTCGTACAGGACCACCGAGAAGTGCTTCGCTAACTCTGGATGTTCCCTCAGTATCTGGAACAGGGAGGAAACTGAGTGGCTTTGGGATAACTCGCAGTTGTACACCACCACGACTGCCAGTACCGATGAGGGCGGGTGAGAAATTGGGGTCGTTGACATTTCAACGTGGGGCCGCAGAGACAACGGAGTGAGCTGACTTCGCCTCCAGGATAGTATACCCAACGCCCCCGGATTTCCTTTACGCTGCTCTAGACACGTCTGCGTATGCGGCTTTCTTCGCGGAAAGCCGCATAAGGCTCGTTAAATCCGACAAGCTCAACAGGAAATCCGGGTACGCGCCTGGCTTCAGCGAACCGAGGTTCGAGTCAGGCTCGCTCCACCCGCCGGTATAACACCTTGCGCAGGAGAAGCCCGCCGGTTTGCCGGTCCTCTGCCGTCAATACAACCCACCATGCGATGGCCGCTGTGGCCACAATCCAAACTGCGAGTACGGCCGGCGGCGCGGGAAGCATATTCAGCTTTCTCCAGAATGGATAAAGGCATAATGAAGGCACGACGACGATGAGCGGGCGCAACACTCCTTGCACGAGAAACCGCCAGCGTGAAACCAGGATGGTCGGCTGGGTGTAACGCATGCTCACCAGAAGATGCACGCTGAAGCTGACGAAAGCTCCAACCAGGGTACCGGCCGCAACCCCTACCGCTCCGATCCTCTGCACCAGCCAGATGCTCACAACAATATTGACCGCCGCTTCCGCGATCGCCGCGATCGTCGCCAGATGCTGCTTCCCGGTGGCCACCACAATGAGGATGTAGGGTAAAACAAGCTGGCGAACCACATTACCCAAAACCAACACTGCGAGATAAAAAGCGCTTTGTGCGGCATACCGCTTTCCAACCCACAAGCTGAGCAAAGGATAGCCGCCGAACACCAGCGGCAGACCGAGAACGCAAAGCAGTAAGGCGCAATAGCGCGTCATTCTGATGCAAATATCGCCGATCCGGCTCGGCGTTGTGCCCGCCTGCATGGAGGATACTGCAGGTACCAGTGGGCCAAACACGCTGGCAACCACGGTCAGCATGAAATTGGCGGCGCCGTTGGCGATCGCGTAGAAGCCAGTATCTTTGTACTGGTAATGGCCGACGATAACGATATCCAGGCCACTGACAAAGAACATGGCGAGCGTCCAGATTGACATCACGCTCCCGTATTTTGCCAGTTGGATCGCGGAGCGGCGGTGGAAGAAGAGAAAAGAAAAATCGACGCGACCCTTGACCAGTCTTCGCCAGCCAAAGAACTGCGTTGCCACGGTTGCCAGGTTGAATCCCGCATAGACAAGGGCCAATTGCACCAGGCCACCATGCATGAGGAGAAGAACAATCAGCACGGCAGCGGATCCTACTCGACTGACGGTGGCGACGATCGTGGGAAAGACATATTGCTGCAGACCTGTGAAAGTAGAAAGAAAGACGCCGAACGGCAACGTAACAGCGGTAGACAAACCAACTGCGAGCAGCGAGATGCGCACTTGAGGTACGAGCGCCGCCGGCATCTGGTGAAAAAGCTGAGGCACGCTCCATACCATCACGGCAATGGCCGCAGAACCGATGGCTGCGGCGACCGTGAGAATCGTAAACGATGTGCTTACGAGATGATGGCTCGCTTCGCGGTCGCCTTTTGCATCATATTCGGCCACAAACTTTCCAATGGCCGTCTGCATTCCCAAATCCAGCATATAGACGTAGTTGCTCAGTTGCAGGATTAAGACCCATGCACTGTATTCAGCCGGCGCCATGCGATGTACCAGAAAGGGTGGCAGCACCAACGAGACCAGCATGGAAAGCAGCACCCGCACCAGGTTGGAAGCAGAGCCTTGCAGTACTTTTCGCTTATGCGACGTTGCCACTTTCAACAGGCGCCTCCGGCCCTACTAGCTCAGGATATCCGGGTGAACTGCGGGTGCAGAACGAATGCATCTTCAAAGAGACGGGTTATTGCCGCAGAACGACCACGTACCCGGTCTCATTAACTATGCTGAAACCGGCGTGCTCGAGTTTGGACATCATAAGGCGGCACTTATCCTCTCCGATAAACCGGGCGTGCGTTTCCAATACGATCGTGTCCGCGTTCCTCAGGACGTCCATCTCATGGCAAACCAGATCATACTCCAGGCCTTCGATATCACATATCAGGTTGAAGCGGGAGAAACCATGATCGCGCACGATCTCTCTTAGCTCGACCGTTTGCACGGTGACGGCTGCTTGATCACCCACTGCCGTGATGGAACTTACGCACACATTCGACGACGGACGAAAAGTAACAGACTCCATTCCATAAGCAATGGCTCGATTCACGATTTCGAATTCGCAGTGATTCAACGCCCGGTTGAGTTCCAGCTGCGGAATCACCCGGGGATTCGCCTCCACGACGACGTGAGCCGTAGGATTCTTAAGCAGTCTGTTAGTTACGCACGCCACCACTCCCATCGAGCCGCCCAACTCGATCACGGGCAAGCCTCGCCGGATATATCGAGCGACCGCACGCCGTTCCGGCGCCTCATACTTGTTCATGATGAGTTCAACCTTGGTGGGAAAGTCGGTAATCCGGTCCAGGTTGAATTTGCATCGACTGAGACGCACTTCGGGTTTGTGCCCCTTTGTCTTAATTCGCCAAATGAGCTGGGAATGATCGTAGACGTTCTTCACTCCTCCTTCGCGGAAAAGTCCATAAGCGGTCTCTATCTTCTTTCTAAGCATAGAAAGGGGACAGGAATTCCCGGCAAGGCAAGGCTGCGGCATTGCGACAGAAATACCTCGTGGGACCTATCGAACCTGAGATGTCGATTTGATCCTGGGCCATCGCAATCAGGTGAAAAACTGGCGCTCGGGAATCGCGTGATGTCATCTCCCATAGGCTACCAGCGGTCTAGCGTTCATCAGCGTTCATTTTCCACAAATGAAGCATCATGGCCAGATTGAGCCTCAGGCCCGCATAATAAAAGCCGTAACGGATAAAAGTGGAGATTCGGACCAAGCGGCTCCTGCTGGTTTGGCAGCGTATAAAAGCTCGCAGCAGGTCGCGTTTGTCGGCTGGAAGGTCAGCGCCAAATTCCCGCAGAAAGACCCTGGTTTCACGCTGGCTGAGGTTCCATAGCATCATCTGGCCTTCTGAGATACGAGGCCGCAGCATCCGCTCCAACAAGCCCCTGGTTGGCATCGCATCAGCACTGCCGGCAACGTCGCGGCCTGTACCCAGGACGTTATGCTCATGTTGACGGTAAAGGACAGTCGGGACCCTCAACCCGCTTGATTTCCCCATAAACGATGCCAGCAACCCGATCCACCGGTCGTGCATGAACGCCTCGTCGGGCATGCGTAATGAGAGTGCAAGCAGCGGGCGATTTAGCATCGCGGTGCATCCTGTGACCACACTCTGAACCATCAGCGCAGCCAGCCGGTTCATGCGGTCAGGGTCAATGTTCATATGCGCCCAGAAAGACTTGTGAAGCATGGTGAGCTGGTCGTCGACGACCTGCAGATCTGTAAAAACAAGCAGAGGAACGCTCGGTCCCCATCGGGACTCGAGCTGATCCATTGCCTGTTTTGTTCTACTGACCTTATCCGGCAGCCATACATCGTCCTGATCAGCAAAGCAGATGTAATCAGCGGTCGATGCTTTCATCAGGAGCAGAAAGTTGTTCTTCGCGCTCCCCGTGGGGGCGCTCGCAGGCACCACTCGAAAACGGTCCGGGAACTCTTCGGCATATTGTTCCAGGATCTCGACAGTTCCATCGCTCGAGCCATCATCCCGCGCCAGCACACGGATATTCCCA
>Ga0302325_10024719_pt1 | contig 12491 bp, 8 predicted proteins | sample Palsa_T0_2_FD_201948 | JGI IMG/M metagenome (GOLD analysis project Ga0302325, IMG submission 201948) | Peat permafrost microbial communities from Stordalen Mire near Abisko, Sweden - Palsa_T0_2 | ecosystem: Environmental > Terrestrial > Soil > Palsa > Peat permafrost | place: Sweden: Abisko...
ATGTATATGATGCGAAACGGCTTACCTAATCATGATGGATTACGGATTTCTGACCAAACTGGCTCATCTGGGCTCATCTGGGATCAACTGGCAGCCGAAAGCCGGCCCGTTTGGCCGGCGCGAAAATCCTTCGGATGCGCCGCGACTCAGGACTTATCCACTACCGGATGAGTTAAACTTAGCCGCTCTCTCCAGCACCGAAGCTCGGCCGTACGAAAGTCCTCGCGCCCATCGACGCAGGCGGCATGGGCGAAGTGGGGCAAGCGCTCGATACGGGCCTGGGCACATGGCGGCCACCTGCTCCGCGCTAAATGCCGGAAAGCGTTATCGCCGTCAAGGGCCAGGTCTTCCGTACCTTCTCCTGACAGAAACCTGACACAACCCTGATCCACCCCTGACGATGAACGGCGTATACTGAATTCCACTGTGCGTCCGCCGAACATCAGGCTGCTATCCGTGCGCCGGAGCCTGCCGCTGTTCCTGGCAATCGTCGTCTGCCTGGCGATTTGGCAGGTCTGGCTCACCTGGCGCTTAATGGAACAGGACCGTAACCTCGCCGTGCAGCATTCTCGCGAACGTCTGGAACATCTTGCCGATCTGGCCGTGGCGCAGCTCTCGAGCACACTGGGCGAATGGGACCTCGGCCTGCGCGAGTTGGACGCTCTGCCGCCCCTGCCCGCTCTGAAAGCTAAGCTGCCGCCGAATGGGAGGTTGGTACTAGTCGCACCGCGCTCGGTCGTCGCATACCCCGCCAAATCGCTCCTATACGTGCCCTACCCTCCCGCGACCGCCCCGTTCCCCAAGGGGTTCGAAACTGCCGAAAAGCTGGAGTTCCGCGAACAAAACTACGATCGGGCTATCGAAGCCCTGCGGCCATTGACGGAACAGCCCGCCACGCGTGCCGAGGCCTGGCTGCGCATCGCCCGCCTGGAGCACAGGCTCAACCACTCGGAAGCCGCCTTGGCCGCCTATGATCGCATGTCCCGGGAAAGCGCGGTGAGTTCCGACGGCGTGCCCTACGCGCTGTTGGCGGCGGGGGCGCGCTGCGAACTGCTGGCGAAGACTGCCGCGGCCGAGGAGGCGGACCGGCTGCGTGCCGCGCTGCTCGCAGGACGCTGGCCCTTACAACGCGAGACCTTCGAATATTATTGGTCGGAAGTGAACGGCATCCTGCACACGCGCGACGCCCCTCCAAAAGACGCACTGGAATTCTCGGCGCTGGTCTCACGGCTGCACGAGCAGTGGCAACAGGCGGTGCGCACCGGCTCGAATTCCAGCGGCCGCGAAGCGCAGCCGGACGCGTCGTTGTTGATCTGGTATGCGACGCCCGCGCGGCTCACGGCACTGTCGGCGCCGGCTGGCTGGCTGGCCGCCAGCCTGAAGATGCCCGCCAACGCCGCCGATATCCGCTGGTGGTACCCCGCCTCCGGGTCGGCGCCCTCCGGTGCGCAGCCGCATGTGCTGCGGTCGCTGGCTGAGGCCCAACTTTCCGGCAAGCTTGAGTTCTCCAGCATCTCGCCCGCCTCGAATCGGAGGACGACCCGCGCGCTGTGGGTGGCCGGCGTAGCGCTCATGCTTGTGCTGGTGCTGGCGGGTGCGTATGCCATGTATCGCGGCGTCAACCGGGAACTGCAAGTTGCGCAGCTTCAATCGGATTTCGTCTCCGCCGTTTCGCACGAATTCCGCTCGCCGCTCACCTCGCTGCGCGGCATCGCCGAACTGCTGGCGAACGACCGTCTGGCGGACGAGGGCCGCAAGCAGCAGAGCTACGTATTTCTGGAACGCGAGACGGGGCGGTTGCAGCGCCTGGTGGAGGACCTTCTGGATTTCGGGCGCATGGAATCCGGGCGCAAGCAGTATCGCATCGCGCCGCACGATGTGTTTGGCATGGTGCGCGCGGCCGTGGCGGATTTTCGGGAAGAGGCGCTGGCCGACGGCTTCCAGGTTGAATTGGACCTCGATGCGCGCGCGGCTACTATCCAGGCCGATGAGGAAGCCCTGCGGCGCGCCATCCGCAACCTGCTCGAAAACGCGGTAAAGTATTCGCCGGAGTGCCGTACGGTGTGGGTGGAGGGCCGCGTGAATCACCGCCAGGTGGCGATTTCGGTGCGCGATCGCGGCATGGGGATCGATCCGCGGGAGCAGCGCCAGATCTTCCACAAATTCGTGCGCGGCTCGGCGGCCAAGAAGGCGGGCATCAAAGGCACGGGCATCGGACTCTCGATGGTGCGGCAGATCGTGGACGCTTGCGGAGGGGAGATTCGCGTGGTGAGCGCGGCCGGCGAGGGCAGCACCTTCACCATCCTTCTGCCGCTGGCGCCGCTTACCGGAGACGGGGAGGCACGCGCATGAGCCGAATTCTAATTGTGGAAGACGAGCCGGGCATCGCCTTCGCTCTGGAAAACGACCTGCAAACGGAAGGCTACGAGGTCGCCGTGGTGGCCGACGGCGTGGAAGCCGTAAGTCGCGCCCGCTCCGAGCCTTTCGACCTGATCCTGCTGGATGTCATGCTGCCCAACAAAGACGGCTTCGACGTTTGCCGCGAGTTGCGCCGCGGCGGCTTGCGCACCCCCATCATCATGCTGACCGCCAAGACGCAGGAGGCCGAAAAGATACTGGGCCTGGACTTGGGCGCGGACGATTACGTCACCAAGCCGTTCAGCCCGCGGGAGCTGCGCGCGCGCATCCGGGCCGTGTTCCGCCGCGGCGTGGCCGAAGCGGGTGACGACGTGCATCGTTTTGGCCGCTGCGAACTGGACCTGGTGCGTTTCGAGCTGCGCCGCGATGGCCAGCGGGTGGAAGCCACCCACACGGAGTTGAAGCTGTTGACCGCTTTCGTACGCCGCCAGGGACGGGTGCTGACGCGCGAACACCTGCTTGAAGAGGTGTGGGGCTCGGGGGTGTACGTCAGCGACCGCGTGGTGGACAACCATATTGTGGCCCTGCGCAAGAAAATAGAAGACGATCCCGTAGCGCCGCGGCATTTGATCAGCATCCGCGGCGTCGGATACCGGTTCGATGTGTAGGTTGCCATGTGTCAGGAAATCCGGACCAAGTTCATGCAATGTCCTGACCGAATCCCGGTATGCCGCAAACATTGGTGCGGCATTCTGGATTCGTACCCAGGAGGTGCATCGTGAAATTCAAAAAAATAGAGAACATCGCGCTGGCATTTACGGCCGTCTTTTCCATCGTCCTCGGCGGTGCCGCCGTGGTCAGCATCGTCATACTGGCGGGCCTGCTCTCGGAGTTCGCCGTCGTTCCCTTGCACGCACAAACCAGGCCGGCGGTCGAGCTTCAGGCGGCCATGACCAAGGAACAGGTGGATGGCGACCTGAAGACCGCCATCGCGGCCTATCAGAAGATCGCCGCAGACAAATCCGCTCCCCGCGACGTGCGCGCCAAGGCGCTGCTGCACCTGGCGGGCTGCTACGAGAAGCTCGGGCAGCAGGCGCAGAGCGTTTATCAACAGATTGTGCGCGATTTCGGTGACCAGCCGGCGGCCGCGCAGGCTCGCACCCGGCTGGCGGCATTGAAGCAGGATGACAATCCGGCCGCGCCCGCAACGATGACGCAACGCCAAATCGAGAAGGCGGGAAGAGCTTTCGGCGCGGGCGATACCGATGGCCACCGTGTGGTCTATCTAAACCGGGCGAACGGGGAACTGGTATACGGCGACCTTGCCGGCAACAGCAAACGGGTCATATTCAAGGCGAAGCTCGACGACCTGCCAGGTTGGTCTCCGTCCAGGGATTTTTCGATGGTCTACCTCGGCTTCGACTCGAAGCCCGGCCAGCCGCAAATCTTGGCGGTCATGAATATCGATGGCACGGGTTACCGTGAGATCGCCAAGCTGGATGGCCAGCGTTATTGTTGGCCGAGCTGGTCCTGGGATAATCGCTACCTGGTGTGCTCGCAGTCTCACGACGACACCAGCCGGCTGTTGAAAATCTCCGTTGCCGATGGCCAAACCCGTGAATTGCTGAGCCTGAAAACCGGATCGGAGAGGGCCAGTTTTTCTCCGGATGGCCGTTTCGTGGCATATCAAGTGCAGCCGACATCGGAAGCGGATCCGGTTTCACGGATCTTCACGCTGCCAGCGGGCGGTGGAGAGCCGCAACTGGTCTACGAGGAACGCCAAAACGGTAAATTTTCTCGATGGCTTAAGCCGTGCAAGCTACTCGATTGGACCGCCGACGGACGCTACCTGGCCATTGCCAGCGAGCACAGCGGGAGGGGCGCGCTTGACCTGCTGCCAATCAGAGAGGGCAAACCGGCTGGCGCGCCGATTTTTGTCAGGAATGGCGACTTCGAACAGGGCGCCGCGACAGCCGCGGGGAGTTTGGTTTACTATTCGGTGAAACCTGGCGGCCCCTGGGCTGTGTACGTCGCAAACCTGGATGCGAATGGCCGGCCGGGCAATTGGAAGCGCCTGGATCTCCGCTTTGGCAACAAGACGATACACCTTTACCCCCGATGGTCTGCCGACAGCAATCAAATCGTCTATGTTGCCGACAACGAAGATGTGGGACAGTCCGGGAACGAGGTCCATTTGTACAACCTCACTACCGGAGAGGATCGCGATATCTATCACGCGAACAGTTTCGCCTCATGTACCTGGGCGGCTCAACAGCCTAAGCTTTTCTGTACCGAACACCGAGCGGACAAAGAGGACATTTTTACAATTGCGGCCGACTCGGGCCAAGTCGAGCACCTTGCTGCCCTCCCGGAATCGCTGCTGTTTGTTGCGCTCCCCAGCCGCGACGACCGGGCGCTTTACCTGATCCGAGGCGGCAACCGCGACAAAGAGGAAGAAGTGCTGCGATGGGACATCGCGACCGGGCGGGAGACGCCACTGGAGAAGTTCCCGCTAGACTCCGTCGGATTTGTGTCGCAGGACGAGCGCTGGCTGATGGGGATGGACAAGCAAGGCCTCAAGATACGCCCGGCGTCAGGCGGCGATTGGAAGCCGCTGGTTTCGCTCGACTTCACTATCCAGCTCAATACCACGCCCGATGGCAACTGGATTCTCTACCATGGCGTCGATGCCGCGAAAAAACACGGCCTGTTCCGCGTAGCGACGGCTGGCGGCCAACCGGAGCGTCTGGGCGATTTTCCAACAAACAGCCTGGAAGGCGCCTTGGAGATCAGCCCGGACGGGCACAAGGTCATGGTCGCCGTCGACGACTATGAAACCGGGTACGAACTCTGGTCGCTGGAGAACTTCGTGCCTCCCGCGCCGAAACCCCGATCCGCTCATTAACCCAAAGGGGCGGGCCACGATCCATCGAGGCCCGCCCTAACTCCAGCGTTTCCGGCTAGGCTCTCATCGAGATCCCTGAAACCCTGCACCGATCTGGCCGAGGAGGCCGGATAGTTTACGGGCTTCGCGTGAGCGGGCGGATCAAGTTCCGGATGTATAAGTCGGCCATCCGGAAGGTAACCAGATACGGGGTCCGAGGAAGCTTGGCCGGATCTGCACCCGAAGTCGGCTTGGTCCCGACCGTGTGTCACCTCGCCGGCGGAGAATTGGAGTAGATTCAATTTTTTGCTCGGGCATGTCTCGGTCCACACCGCCGAGCGCTATCTCGGCTGCAAGCAGAAACTGCGAAACGCAGTGAACGGCGGAATCGATCTGGTGGAAGCGTAGCCGGGGGCCTTGGGGCCACCCAAGCGGACTTCGGGCCCCGCGCAGGATGCTGTGCTCCGCGAATGGGGCTGGCCGGCGGCGTAGCCAGCCGGCCCGGACTGATCGCCAGCCGGACGCGCCAAAAAAGCGGCGCCAAATCCCGCGATAATGCAAGGAGCAAGCGTATGGTCCATTAGGCAAAAGACTTATCGCCGGCACAAAGGGCACGAAGCTGCGTGCGTGCTGCGGCATGTACGTTCTGTGTGTGTCACAACAGGCATCCACACGGGGTTCCGCCTGTTGCGACGGGCTAGTCCCCAATGCTGTTCATTTAGCGCATTGAAGGGGAATTTTGGCTATCGCCTGCAAATGCTGAAATGAGAGGGGCAATCAAGGCTCTGTCTCCCAGAACGCGACTGCAGGCCCGTGATGCCTGGATAGTAGCAGTTTCCGAGTTGCGCGTTTATCTGGCCAATTCTCGTGCCCGCGCGGCGTTAACTTATTTGGAATGTGGCGCGTGCAGAGATTGGGCCAGATAAACGCTTTTAAGCCGGCCAATCTGTCTGATTTTAAATCGCTTGCGCTGAGAATTCGGAAAAAACAGATTGGCCGGTTTAAAACAGTGATCCGCCCGGAATCGGTGGACACAAGCCGACTTCCGGGTGCTAATCCGGCCGCCTCTCCTCGATCACAGGCGAGATTCCTGGTGGGAAGGGCTGTTCGCAACAGCTATCTCCCGGCTCTCTCTAACGCCGGGCCGAGATGCTTCTTGCGTGCCTTGGTTTTGCGGCCATTAGCGGTTCGAACCTCGTCCACTGCCGTCCCGTGACCTGTTGTCGATGAGATCAAACTACACTGAATCGTTGCCTATCTCACGGGCACAGCGGCTCGGCTCTTACGAATCTGTCTCGCTGGAGGATGTGTGGAGGCGGCTACTGCAACGGGGTTGTGAGTAGCGGCCAGATACCAACTGCTGGGCGATTCCTGGTTGCCGGGGGACAAATTAACGAGGGGTGGTCTCAGGCGATTTTGCCATCATGCTTCCTGCTCTCAATGGTTCGAATGGCAAGCCCCAAACCTAGCATGGTGATCAGGATGGCCGTCAGGGACACTCCCAGACCGATCCTGCGGTATCTTCGTTCGTCCAGCGCACTCACACCGGCGCGGAACGTCTCAGCCGTAATCGCCAGGCCTTCCTGGACCGGCTTCTGAACCGCCGCCGGTTGAAATGCGTGTATTGCGACGGCCGCCTTTACGAGCGCTTCCTTCGCCCCGCGCTGACGCAGCAACGCTTCGGATACCTCCATTCCCGACTGCTGCGCAAGCGCCAAAACCTGGTCGGATTTCTGGATAGCCTTGTCGAGACGCGCCATCTGCTGGGCCATTTCAGCCGCAGCCTTCCCGCCGGCCGAGTCGCTATCATGGCACTGCCTGCACACCGCATTCGGACCCGCCAGCATTCCGGTTGACGGCTGTTTGATTTCATGATTGCCGTGGCACACGACGCATCCCGCAGCCCCCATGCTGGCGAACACAGGCGCGTGTGGGCTCCCCTTATATAGGTCTTCCATCATCACGTGGCATGTGCCGCAAACCGCCGCCACTGACGCGACGTCCGGCGGTTGTGCACCATGGTTGCCGTGGCAGGATGCACAACTCGGCGCGGACAGGTCGCCTCGCTGGGCCAGCGCCTCCCAATGCACGCTCTTTCGATAGCCTGCAAACTGATCTGTGGCCAGTTTGTACTTGGCCATGTGGCTGGCGTCGGCGTGACAGCGCGCGCAAGTCTCCGGCAGCCGGAGCGGATGAACCGGCGAGAGCGGATCCTTGGTCTCGCGGATATCGTGTACGCTATGGCAGTCGATGCACGTAGCCACGGCCGTGTCACCTGTCGCCAGGCGCTTGCCATGCACGCTGGTCCGGTACTGCGCGAGTTGGTCCACTCGCTGCCGGGGCTTGTATTTCTGCATGAAGGCCGCGTTGCTGTGGCAACCGCCGCACCTCTCGGGTATAGCCGTGCGCGGGATCCTGCCCATGAAGCCGTGCGCCCGGCTCATGGACTGTTCCGGATCGGATGCCGTCCGGTCTCCTCCGTGGCAATCCGCGCAACTGAGTCCGAAACGCGAGTGGATGTCGTTCGAGAAAGCTTTAGCGGGCGCCTGCAAATTGCCGTCGAGCACAGAATGACATTCCACGCAGGTGTCCGCGGCGGAGAGGGAGACGGTAAAGGACAGCACCACCAGAGCTCCTCTCATTTCCAGTACCCCAATGCGGAAAAGGTAATCAGGTACGCCAGCAGCAGCACACCCGCCCCTGTCACCCCGCGCGTTCGCTCCACGCCCTTTCGATCCACAGCCCAGAAAGGAAGAGCGACCCACCAAAGGGCCAGTAACCCGAACCCCAACAGGCCAACCAATTCGCCCTCAAACACCCACACGTGACTGGGGATCAGCTTCAGCGTATAGAACGGCGCGAGGAAATACCACTCTGGACGAATGCCCGCCGGCGCTGGCGCAAACGGGTCCGCCTTCACGCCCAACTCCCACGGAAACAGCGCCGCCAGCGAACCCAGTACGCCCAACGCCGCATACCAGGCCATCAGTTCCCGCAAAAAGAAATTCGGAAAGAATGCCATTTGCGGTATGGGCATGCGTTTGTGCTGGTACTCTTCCACCACCCACCTCGGTGAACTGATGCCATGCTTTTGCACCAGTGCCAAATGGCCAAGCAGCAGCAGGGTGGTCAGGCCAGGCAGTACCGCGACATGAAAACCGAAGAACCGTGTCAGTGTCGCCCCGCCAACATCGTTACCTCCCCGGAGGAAGCGGGCGAGCGGATGCCCCATCACGGGCACGGCCGCCGCCATGTCAGTCCCCACCTTTGTGGCAAAGTAAGACACCGTGTTCCAAGGCAGCAGATACCCACTGAAACCGAAACCCAGTGCCAGACCTAGCAACGCGATCCCACTGAGCCAGGTCAGCTCGCGAGGCCGGCGAAACGCGCGCAGGAAAACCACGCTGAACATGTGGATGAACGCCGCAAGGATCATCAGGTTAGCCGACCAACTATGAATCGAGCGTACCAGCCAGCCGAACTGCACTCGCGTCATGATGAACTGCACACTCTCATACGCTTCTCCCGGCGACGGCCGGTAGTAAAGCAAGAGCAGTGTGCCTGTAAGCACTTGAATGATGAAGAGGAAAAGAGTGATCCCGCCAAAGTAGTACCACATGGTTCCGGCATGCACTGGAACGGTCTTGTGCGCGAGAAATTTTCGCATTGACGCGAGTCCCAGCCTCTCTTCAAACCATGCCAATGTTTTGCGTTGTTCCGTCACCGTCACCCCTGCGATGTTGCGCCTTTCAAGCCCTGCGGGAGATCACTACTTCATCGCCCCGAATATGCACGGAGAATTCATTAAGCGGGCGAGGTGGCGGCCCCGATACCACTTGCCCGTGAAGGTTATAAAGGCCGTTATGACAGGCGCACCATATCTGGCTGCTCGATTCCCGGAATTGCACGGTGCAATTCAAGTGTGTACAGACTGCGGAGAAGGCACGCCATTCACCACCGCTGGTGTGGATCAGCAGCACGGGGAGGTTGCCGAACTTTACGATGTTGCCTTGATTCTGCCTGAGATCCCGGACATTGCCGGCCGAGACCTCATTGACGGAGGCCTCAGGCACGTCCGGAGGAGACATGAATTTGAATGCCGGATAAAGAAAGGAAATGATGGATGCGGAGAACCCGCAGCCCAGCAACCAGCGCAAGAGACTGCGGCGGGCTTGTTCCATAAATGAATGGCCCGAACCCATGCAAGGCTCGTTCCAAACACAACTGACTGTTTAGTAGAGCCGAAAACTGGTGAAGAGCCCTACGGTGTTTTGCGCCAAATAGCGCTAGATCGCGCAGGTCACTTGCGGAAATTCGCGCAGTTAGCCACGAGAATCGTTTCTCACGTCGCTGGCTCCGACACAGCTAGGGCTTGGCGCAAAACGTGCTAGGCCATGGTCACCCTTAAGCAATTTTCGAGGCCGCTCAAGGAGGACGCCATGTCGGCCCCATCCCTTACGCCGAATTCCGAATCACTACAGGATCTCAGCGAGTTGACGCGGCAGGTGCGGGACCTGCAACAACGCGTTCTGACCCTCGAACAGCATCTCAGGGAAAGCGCGGCCGGTACCGTCGAGGCTGAGGGTGCGGTTCTGGCAGCGGCTCGCATTTCCGAAGCAGCCCCTGGATTGCGGGTGTCGTCAAGTGCCTTGCCAGCGCTCGGCAGAGCCCTTCTTGCCATGGCGGGCGCCTATCTTCTTCGGGCTCTCACCGAGTTCGGGGCGATGCCTCCCACCGTGGGCGTGTCTATCGGCCTTCTGTACGCGGCGGTGTGGCTGTCGATCGCAGCGCGACAGCCGGCCGAACAGGAACTCGCGACTGTCGTGACGAGCGGTACCTCGATGCTCATCATGGGTTCAGTGATCTGGGAAGCGTTGGAACGTCTAAGGGTTATGCCTGCCTGGGTCGGCGCCGCGGTACTTGTGGGCTTCGCTGGCCTCGCGCTGGCCGTCTCCTGGCGGAAGCGTCAAATCCTCATTTCCAGAATCGCATGCGTGTCCTCAACGCTAATTGCCGCCGCACTCCTGCTTGCAACCCGCGATCTCCTCCCGTTCACTCTGGCGTTGCTGGCCATCGCCGCCGTGCTGGAATTTGCGGCCTGGCGCAATCACCCGACCGGCTCGCGATGGTTCACCGCGATTACCGCCGATGCTGCCGTCATCGTATTCTCCTGGCTGATGGCGCGAGAAAACGGTCTTCCCGAGGGATACGTTCCGACATCGCCGCGGGCCGTGCTTGCCGCGCAACTGCTACTGATCCTGATCTACGTCGCCACGGCCGTTACTCAATCGGTGGTCAGGCGACGGACCCTTACTTTCTTTGAGATAGCTCAAACAGCGTCTGCTCTTCTTATTGGCATTGGAGGCGTCCTGTGGGTCTTCAAAAGTAATGGCGGCGCCATGCTGGCACTGGGGATCTCCGGACTGATTGGCGGCCTGGCCTGCTACTTGATCTCCTTCCTGCGTTTTGACCGGAGCGACAAGTGGAACTTCCGCGCCTGGGCGACTTTCGGGTTATCTCTGGTACTGGCTGGCACCTTCCTGCCATTTTCCGACGCTGGATTCTGGGTTCTGTGGTGCGGATGTGCAGTCGTATGTTGTTGGGCTGCGATGGGTGCCCGGCGGCCCACCCTGGGTCTGCATGGCGCTATCTATCTGACGCTGGGCGCCGTGGTTTCGGGTGCCGCGGGTCAAGCACTGTCGATTTTGTTTGGCGGTGGCAGAGCTCCATTTCATTGGCTTGTTTCCGTGGGTGTCCTAGCCGCTGCCATGGCATCGTTAGCGGCGATTGCAGGGAGCTGGCCGGGCGAAAGCTCCCTTTGGCGCAAACAGGTGTCGCTGCTCGCGATTTCGGCGAATATCGCTTGGATTCTGTCGGGGATCGTTGGCCACACGCTCATCCTGATCTGGATGGGAGTGGCGAAGGGCTGGGCCGAGCGCATCCCCGCGGACACTCTCGGAACGGTGGTGCTTACGATCTTCTCGGTGGCACTTGCTTGGGCCAGCGCGCATTGGTCGAAGAGGGAACTCGCGTGGCTGGTGTATGGATTCATGGGTCTTGGCGCTTGGAAACTGGCTACGCGAGATTTTGTCAACGAGCGTAGTCTCGCCTTAGTAATCTCGCTGCTTTTCTACGGAGGTGCGCTGCTGCTCCTTCCAAGAATGTTGCGTAAAGCGAGCCAACTCACGGCCCCTGACTCTGTGAGCAGCCCGAGCGCAATTTAGCGTGACTATCACAATGCTGAGGAGGCTGACCGCATCAATATCAAGCCGGTGGCTCGGGTTGCGGCGGAGGAGCCATAGTGGTTCAGGGCCTCCGGCCGGCCGTCGATCACTGTTGATAAATCCCCTTCGCACCAGCAATGCGCCCTGAGGGTCGGGGATATCCGGGCCAGTGCGCGCTGGCTCGCCCCCGGCGCCCCGTCCGGCAATCTGTGGTATTGAGAAAGGTAACGGTCGAAGCAAGCGCCCATTTCGGCAGGCGCCAAGGTAAAGCATTCGATGGACAATTCCGAGAAGAACCGCCTAGCCAAGGCTGTGGTTGATCGCTGGTGCTGTTTCCAGGAGGCGCTTGGAGCGACGAAGCGGAGGTATCCGACGCAGGAGTTTCTTTCGTTCGTAGAGGCCACCCGGAGCTACATCGAATTGACGCGACATGATCCACTCATACATAGAGAGGTCGCCAAGGCCATAAACGGCTTGACAGAGTTTCTTCGCCTGGAGAGAAAACGAGTGCCAGGCAGAATTCTCTATGACTCGGACCGGGTGCGAATGGGATTTTATCAATTGCTCTTTCCGAGATCGCTGCTTACTTCGTTTGATCTCGCCCACACCTAGGGTTTGCGGATGACACATCCGATGCTGGAAGTTTCCTGTTTTCGCCAGCCGTTCCGGATTCCGGGCGAGCAGAAATCTGAATCGCCAACACGAGCTTGCGGTATGCTGGTTTTCACGACACGCGAGGAGGTCTCGATGAGGCATGATTTCGGCATTTGGCGCACCTTTCGTAGGGAGGGCGCCCTGCAACAGAGTTTTGCCGCGCTCTTCCTGGTTCTGATTTGCAGCGTCGCTCCTTGTCTGGCGCAGGCGCCGACTCTTCCGGCCTACGTCACGCTTCCTGCGCAGGTGCATCTGAAGCCGAACTCTATCCAGGAAGATTATGGCGAGGCGGAGTTCAACATCCCCGGCAAACCCAACGCGGTCCAGCGCGGCAGACACTGGAATGGTAACCTGACGCCTCTCAACGTCCC
>Ga0302325_10024720_pt1 | contig 12491 bp, 11 predicted proteins | sample Palsa_T0_2_FD_201948 | JGI IMG/M metagenome (GOLD analysis project Ga0302325, IMG submission 201948) | Peat permafrost microbial communities from Stordalen Mire near Abisko, Sweden - Palsa_T0_2 | ecosystem: Environmental > Terrestrial > Soil > Palsa > Peat permafrost | place: Sweden: Abisko...
CAAGGCTATCTGGTCAACGAAATCCAGGAAGTCTACCGCTTGCAGGGCGTGGCGATCTCAGATAAGCACATTGAGACCATCGTGCGCCAGATGCTGCGCTGGGTGAAGATCGAGGAAGTGGGCGACACGACGTTCCTGCTGGAACAGCAGATCGACAAGTTCCGCTTCCGCGAAGAGAACGAGCGTGTGATTGCCAAGGGTGGCAGGCCGGCGATTGGCCGTCCGCTGCTGCTGGGCATCACCAAGGCCTCGCTCTCGACCGACTCCTTCATCTCCGCCGCCTCCTTCCAGGAGACCACGCGTGTTCTCACCGAAGCCAGCATCAACGGCTCGGTAGACAGCCTGCGCGGCCTCAAGGAAAACGTCATTGTCGGTCGCCTCATCCCGGCAGGAACGGGCATGGAGTACTACCGCAACATCCAGCTATCGCAGGAACTCGAAGAAGCCGCTGCCCGCGTGCAGCAAGAAGTGACGGCCGCCTTCGAGGAAGCCGAGCGCGAGTTGGAGTTGATGCGGCAGGAAGGCGAAGCCGAAGAAATGGCAGCCGAGTAACTCAACATCATCAAACGAACCACAAAGGCCGCGAGCAATCGCGGCCTTTGTCATGTGTGCAAGTTGTGTGACTGCGATCGACCCCGGCCACCAAACCCAACCCCCTGGACGGGTGCCCCATGTTTGCACCGGCGAGGCCGGGGCACTACATGGGTTGAAAGAGACGGGGCGACCTGGATTTCCTGTACGCTGCACTGGAAACGACCGCGTGTGCGGCTTTCTGTAAGGAAAGCCGCATGAAGTTCATCAACGCCAACAGACTTCACAGGAAATCCAGGGGAAGCCCCATCCGATGAGATTCTCTGATGACCAAATCCCTTCACCGCCGGGTTCGCAGCGGTGTTTCTTCGTGGAAATAGCCGGCACTTTCACGAACTCCCGCCCACAAAACTCCCTGGAAAGTGTCAAGGACGTTAGACCTCGGTCAAATCTCCGGAACGCGGGAGCTTCCCGGATCCCGGATCACTGGCTCTCATGTCTTGTATCAGGGCACGGCTTCAGCCGTGCCGGCTAAGTGCGGCGGTACTTGCAGCAGATCAGGGGTTATGGCCCGACTTCCCGATGGAGCTGCTTCGGATGATCAATGGCGCAGGTTCACCGGGACCGCGCTCCCGATCTGCCGGTGATTCGGACGAAGTAACCCCCAATCGTCCAGCCCGTTAGATAGGTTCATTTTGAATGGTGGTTACTTCGTCCCGAATCACCCAAACTCGACGAGGAGATTAAGGAGCTTAAGGACATCCTTGCGGGGCTCGCGGAACAGGCGGGGGCGGGGCGGGGGCCTAGCCCTTAGCTGGCATACGGCCATTCCAAACAGCATAGGAGTCGGAAGGTTCGCCGGTAACCCTCATGAAGCATCAGGATTCGGTAGAGGCGCAGGGCCTTCATGGACGAAATCGGGAACATAAAATCTTGGGTTAAGACAGGAGAATCCTTCCCAAAAAGCGGGCAGGGAGAGGCGCGGAAAGTCAAACGCGCTGGCTCGTCGGATGGGAATGTCTACGTGCTCAAGACCATGCAACCTTCCCAGGCACGCAGGCCTGAGAGACAAGAGAGGTTCAGACGCGAAATAGAAGCGCTTTGCAAACTCGATGATCCGCATATTTTGAAAATAGTGGATTACGGCAACGATGAGAAAAATCATCCCTACCTTGTAACGCCGTTCTGCGTCAACGGAACGTTGGCTGAGGCCGATCTGCCGCACGCGTCCATCATGGACACGCTGCGCCTTTTCACCGGCATCTGCCAGGGCGTGGCCCATGCCCATGAGAAGGGGATCGTGCATCGAGACATCAAGCCCGCAAATGTCTTTCTGGATGCAAATAATAAGCCGATAGTCGGCGATTTCGGTCTCTGCTTCCTGTTGGACGAAAATGCGGATCCGGACCAGCGGGTGACGGAAACAATGGAGGTCGCTGTTCCGAGATGGTTTGGCGCACCGGAAGCGCGCGACGGCCGATTGGAGGATGTGACTCCAGCGGGTGACGTCTATTCTCTCGGCAAGTTGCTGTACTGGATGTTAGAGCGACGCGTCTTCGACCGGGAGAACCATCGGTCCGAACGCAATAAGCTTGGAAGGCGTGTCGATGATCGCCGGGAACATGAACTGGTCCACGAGTTTCTCGACAGGATGATAGTGGAAGATCCTGTGGCGCGGTATCAGGGTGCAGCGATGGTCCTTGAGGCTGCTAAGCAATTAATTCTCGTACTGGAAGCGAAAGGGAGACCTATATTGTTGAACTTCGTGCATCGGTGTGACTTTTGCGGGCAGGGCCAATACGAGTTTGTAAACGGACCTGAGGATTTAACAAGGAATCAGACAAGCTCGCAGGAATTGGGATTCAGTAACGTTCATCACGCATCCCCTGCAAACTACAGGAGCTTTTTCTACATGATTGCAATTTGCAACAAATGCAGTCACGTCCAGCTTTTCCGACCGGATATGGTGAAGGGTGCGGCGAAACTCTGGATGCGTGAATCGTAGTAATGGAGGGAAACGCGGGGACCGGTCACCTCGTTTCGGAAGCAATGTGGTGATTACCGATGCGCCGCTGGATGTCCTCCCGATACATGCGCACGCGGGCGCAATCATCCCGAAGTATCATGGCGACGGGATGACCATAGGGCCGCCCGGGCAAAGCGGCAATGCGGGATTTGATTCCAGCTTTTACTCCTTCCGTGCCTCTGCAGCACACATCATGTCCCCCTATCTCCCCCCTCTTTCGGTTTCACGATTGCAACTGGACGATAACTGGGAATAGGCGATGCGGGTTCCCACGCAGGGAGGGCTCTATCATGGTGAGATGGGATGGACTTCGCCTGAGGATCGTGAACGCTTTCAGCAGTTCTTGGAAATCGACGTTGAGCGGAGACGAGGTGAACTGTCGAGGGTCTCCGACGCATTGCAGACTGTCCCAACTTCGCCCGAGGTGCGGGACGCGCTGTGCGCACTTGGCCCCGAAGATGTGCAGCGAGCCCTGCGTCGACATCCCGGATACCCCCTCTACCGGAAGATCGAGTCTGTTCGGACGATGTTGGAGCTGTTTCGCCGAGCGCTGGCGGATCTCAATGTGGCGATTGCCGCGTTTCCGGCGTTGGGCACAGCAAATGATCGAGCAGCCCGCGAACTGCGCGAACATGATGTTTCCGTCGTGGTCAACAAGGAACTGTTCGCGGCTCTGGGCGCGGCGAAGACGCTCGTGGACTACAGCCGGCGAATTAAAGACTTAGTGCCCGCCGACCAATTTGAATCGCGGAGAAACCAGGCCGTCAGTCCTAACGAGCACGCTTTGATCGTCTGTCTCCGCAACTCTGTTTTGCACGAGGTACATTCGGAAGCGAATTGGCAGAAAGTCTATCGCGGGGGGCCGCCAACCACACATTTCGTGATTGACCGCGAAGACCTCCTTGCCGATGGCGACTTGAGCCAAGCCGCGAAGGAGCATCTCAAGGAACTTGGGCCCCAGATCAATATCACAGAGCTCTTGTCGTCCTACTTGCAACGAGTGGAAGTGTTTTACGAGTGGCTCCTTCCTGAAATCGAGGCGCATTTGCCCGTGGACGTGCGGGACTGCCTAGACTGCCGTCGAGCGGTCGAAGTTCATCAGGCGCGTCTAACCTACCAATTTTTGATCAAAACGTGGACCAACGGGGGCGTTGATCCCTATCAACATCTGTCGAAATACTTGACCTCAGAACAATTGGGGGCTGCAGAAACACTTCCAAACCGTTCGCCAGAGCAGGTGGACTACATCATCGGCTGTGTTGATATCAAGGGCGTCTGCGATGAAGACCTGCGGAAGACGGTGTACGAGCTCTTCAACGTCTCAACAAGCTGAGGTGTATCGGGCTATCGCGGAGATGAAGGGACGGAGATGAAGCGGAGATGAAGGGACAGCATACCTATTGCAGCAATTCCGTGTGTCCTGTTTATCCCCGAGGACGGATAATGTCCGGGTGAGGGGACTGTGGCAAACGTCATTGAGGAACGCGGGCTGTTTTGGTGGTTCAAACAGGCGGACGGCCAAACCAATACCAAAGAGACGTCTGTCTCTGGTGCCCTGACGATCACCGAGGAGGGTCACATTACGCTCGTCCTCGACGGGTCTTTGTGGTATGCGCAGCCCCCCGATCCGCTCCCCTGGGGGGAGCCTCGACCCCTTCCTCCCCATAAGTGGGTCACTGGCTTGTTGGCTTCTGCTGGGGAGATAGGTCAGAACGGGGGGCACGTGCTCCTTTGTCGCCTTGAGCGCACCGAACTTCCCCTAGAGGGCGAACCGCAGAGTTATGCGGCCTCAATCTGTATTACCAGCGATTCTCCATTTAGTGACGGTTTCGATTTAGCGAACTTTGACCAGTTGCGCATTGAGCTGCTGGGGCTAGAAGACTGGCTCAACCTTGATAGCATCCATGTCGAGTTCGAGGCCATCCGCGAAGACGATGTCGAAGTCACGGTCAGATACAAAAACCACCGCTTCCTATATGACAAACCCGATGCGAGCATTTCGATCGAATCACTGACGCTTGGGGCCCCTTTCTTCAGCTTCTCTGATCTACCACAGAGAGCCGCATCCTTTAGACAAACGTATTACCTCATCTATACTACCTCCGCGACATCGACCTTCGACTCGTTGCGCTATACCTTTAGTCAGATCGAGGAGTTCTTCGCACTCCTGCTGGGATCGTACTTCCGGCTGGACTGGCCAACGATGGTTCAACGACGTGATGAGTTCGAACCTTGGTATCGAACCTATTATTTGCGCGGCCGGCCTTCCGAGTTCAAAGTAAATCATTATTTTGAATGGACGAATTTTCCCGCTCTGCAAGAGTCATTCGGCGACTTGCTTTGCAACTGGCAAGCACAGGTTGAACAGTATGGAGCCGGATATTACCTTTATCTGGCTACCCTGCGCAACCCGCACCCCTATCGCGAAGACAGCTTCGTCAATTTGATATGGGCCTTGGAATCACTTCACAGAAAGAAAAAGAGATCCGAGCAAATTGACGCTAGTGCGTTGGAACGCAAAACGCGCATCGCGAGCATCCGCGAGAAACTAGCACTTGCTGATGATCCCACAGATTTGCACTGGTTCGAAGATCGAGCGCCTCACCATGAGAGGAGCCCTAATCTTTCGGATCGAATCTTCAATTTGCTGAGCCAGTTACCTCTCGCTATAGATGAGAAGGCGCTCCGCCGCTTCTCGATGCGATGCGCGGAGCGACGCAATGACATTTCCCACGAAGGGGGCCCCCGGCAACACGAAACCTATTTAGAGTTTTTGGGAGAGGTATCGAACCTGAATGAGGCTCTTTCTTATTTGTACCACGCGCTGATACTCCATGAAATCGGCCTCGATGAGAAACTGTTGGTTCGAGCCATGACAAAAGGTGGGCTAGGCGAATCGCGGATACTGCCAGCCCTCCTCAGAGTGGGAATAGAGATACCCAATGCGGCAGAACCGCAATAAATATTGGTCTTTAGGGAGATAAAGTGGGGTGATTCGGGACAGACGAAGTAACCCCCACTCGTCAAGCCCCTTTTAGATAGTTTCGATGGTGGTTACTTCGTCTGTCCCGAATCACCAGGTTTGTTCGACACCATCAGCCCGCACATCTCTCATGGGCTACGTAAAATAGGGTGTGGCCACGCTGCTCGACCCTGATATGTTTTGCAGACGGCTTTTTTCCACGGCTGACATAAACAACGCCCTCCCCCGGTTTCACTCTTCGATGGCAGCTCTGGCATCTATACGGTAGGGCTTGCTCTTTTATTCGGAACTCACGGAAGCACTCAACATGCCAGTTCTTCGTATTCTTCCGGTCCATTCCCGTAGGAGTAATGTAGCCGCCCACATATCGTCCAATGGAGAGTTGCATAATATCTGTTCCGGGTTTAAGTTTTTGACCGCAGTCCTCAGCAGTGCATTTACTCAACATCGCAACACCTCATTTGGTCCAGAAGTATAACCCTTTCCCTGGAACTCGGAAAGGGTCGGGAAGGAGTGACAGACGCGACGTAACCGGCATTGGTGCGTACCCGGGAACTTGTCTGGAGCTGCTTCTGGAGTGGTAAACCTCCCGCCGGCCATTTCCTGGTATTCAAGGCGTCCACCAAAAGGGTGATTATCAATCTAAGGGCAAGCGAATACTGTGAGGTTGCCGGTGTGGCGGAATTGGCAGACGCGGGGTCTTACCTAAGCACCTCCGTTCGAGGGTGCTTAGGAAGGCCTTGATCACTCTGTGGTCGTGGGGGTTCAAGTCCCCTCATCGGTATGCTTCACCTTGGTTGAGGCCACCGACGCGGGGGCAGACATACACTTCCTACTAGGCCGCACCCAAACGCATCGACACCCCTTACGGCTCGGACCGCTTCGCCAATTCCAGGGAAGCGGGGGACGGGAAGCTGTGAAAAATTGCCCTAGGAACTGTGCAGAGTGGGCGCGGCTAGATGGACAGCACACCTATTGCAGAAATTCTGGGAAGAGGCCCGGAAAAGGCCGTCCCGGAAAAGGCCAAGCAAATCTCGGGGTCACTCACGAAAGTCTTGTATCTTTTCGCCTGACGTTCTCGACAAAGTCCGCCAGCAGCCTCCTAACGTCTGGATCGATCGTTAATTCGCCGCGTCGCAGACTCAGTAACTTGGCTGAGATCAGTGGGGAGATGCTATTCACAGACCGTGGGTCCGTTCGACTTGGGACTGTTCTGAGTTCGCCAGCGGTCGCTTCTACTACAAAAGCGCCTGTATGATATCGCTTGTGCCTTGAAAGTACCTTCCTCAACTCGGCCTCATCGTTCAAGATCCGCCGCGCCCGACTCAATCCAGCATGTCCGTGCTCCAGGTAGATTGCTTCGATCGCCTTGCGTTTCCTCTCCTGTTCTGGAGAGTCTAGAGCAGGAATTTGTCTTGCTAAGCGCTGGCGCCCTCTCTTTCTCCATATCGAAGGTATAGACGCCAATCCCCAAATCGAAAAGCCAAGTACCATAATAGATAGCAGCGCAAAAATAGAATATGCGATTGTACGGGCTATCTGTACAGCACTTGACCCGATAAATACCTGGCTGAGGAAACTTGGTGTATCGCCACTTTCGAACGAATTAGTGACGCGAATCTCTTCTAGCCCTGCAATCTTTCCTACAGGTCTTACGCGGGGCCGAATATTTTTAGGATGCAAAACCAGAATTTCGAGCGTGACAAACTTTCCTTTGTCAAAAATGATCTTGTCTAAGACAATTCGGTTGCTACCTTCGACGCGGGGATGCACATTGGTGGAAAGGTAAGGTGAATCGCCGCCTACCACTTGAGCCCGGATAACCTGGCCATCGTCTATCTGCAACCCGAACGGTATTCTGCTGTCGAAGTCATCTTCGTGTATGTTCGACTCCCCGTCGTTAATAACCCGGATCGTTAGAATCTTAAGATTCGATTTTCCTTCTTCAATATCCCGACCCTGGAAAAGAATTGCCAGATCAGCTATGGGGTACTTGACGTCTAACACATTCGACTCTGCCGCTATATCCATCGTCATGTGCGTTCGACTGCCACGAAGCGTGTAATAGAGGCTTAATATTCCGACGAGCAGGCTAATAAAAGAGGCTGATACGAAATACTTTAGGCGATTCTTCATCTCAGACAAACCTCGAGAAGATCCAGGGGGATCCAGGACATCCATGATAGCTAACGAGCGTTGAAGGGACAGACGAACTAACCCCTATCGAGAATGCCCACTAGCGTCTCCCATTCTTCCCACCTCGGTGAGCACTAATATTGCATTCATTTCGATAAAGCGCGCCAAAATATTACACGCGCCACGGTCCTTAGAGTCCCGACGGCGCCGTTTTACCAAAATAATTAAGAGAACCGCTGAAGGAATTTCTGCGGCGATTTCGTTTATTAGGAGATCCGGGAGATCCGGGACGACTAACTCTCTAGAACAGGACACCAGATTGGCGTTCCGCTGATCTGCTTACCGCTCCAAAGCCGCTCTGGAAGAGCCGCCTGCACAGCGCAATTCTTCCACAATCCGGCCCGGAGAGTAATAAGGAGGCCGATTTTGGCAGACGTTGGTGATGTTTTTAAGCCGGGGTGATTCGGGACAGACGAAGTAACCCCCACTCGTCCAGCCCTCTACAGATAGGTTCATTTTCAATGGTGGTTACTTCGTCTGTCCCAAATCACTCTAATCACTGGGGAGCATGCGAAGGGGCCGGGGCTGGACCCGGGGCAAGCGGCATCCACTTGTTGCCCTTAAAGTCAGGATCCGGCATGCCAAATTTTGGCAATGGCTGGTCGTCGGCATACACCCGACCGTCCTTTTCCGATAGGGCGTGAATCAGGTCTTTGTCGCTACTATCGGGGAAATAGGAAACGCTCATCTGCTTCTGCTTCAGGCTATCGACAGGGTCACCCCAGGAAAAAATTACTACGTTGTGGAGGTTCCCGTAAGAGTTTGGGGGCTGCACAAAGATGTGATATTGCAACTGCAACGTACCTGGAATTGGTGTAGAGGGTAGAAGCATGTACACGACCGTGTTTATTCCCGCGCCTGGCGATGGCAAAACAATTGAATTGGGTTTGACGAGTTGATCGAAGGTAAACAGAGCAACAGTATGAGAGCTGAAAACCTTCTTTACGAAGTCTTCTGAACTCGAAATGACTTTCTGTTGAACGGCAAGGTCCGTTGTCGCTTTGCCCAGTTGCGCACGCATTGAATCGAACTCCGGTTGCAATTGGTGGACAGCTTGCAGTTCAGTCTTCGACGAAGCCACATCGGCCTTGACGGAGGCAGCTTCTTTCGCTAGGCCCGATTTTGTCCCTGTAGCAGTGCGGTCGAGATCCTCCGATAGAGTGCCGGCCTTCCGGACCGACTGTTCGTTGGCCTCTATTGCTTTGCCCGATGCCGCTTCGATATCGAGCACCGCGTTTGATGATGTTTGGCTGATCTCCTTTTTGGTCTTATCGGCAGCATCAGCGACTACCTGCTTCGCCTTATCGACTGATGACCACCAATCGGTAGCCTTCCAAATTCCTAAGCCACCGACGATCGCCAGCAGGGCGGCAGCAGCACCCAGAATGAGTTTTATCCAGCCGTATGCACGCTCGAAAACCTTGATCGAGCTTGCCGTCTCCAAAACATCGCGATTTTGAATCGAACTGGAGATTCCTCGACTCACCTGGGTTGCGATGAATTCCCGGAGAACCAACGGAGAGCCGCAAAACCCACAGAATGCTTGACCGGGCGGGTTCTCCTGCTCGCATTGGAAGCATTGGGCCATCTAAGACACGATACCAAAGGAAAACGGGGAAGGATCCGAAGACCCTTCCCCGCCTGCACTATCCCTTGTCTTATCTCGTCAAGTCACGTCTCGCCGTGTCTTGTCACGTCATACTCGATTCGGTCACGCACATCCAAGGTAGCTCAATCTCGAGACGGGTTCAATGCCTCCCCATGCACGCTACACTGCCACCATATGCGCGTCCTCGTGAACTTCGGGATAGATAGGGTAGATAGGGGGACATAGAGATGCGCGACAGACGAATTAACCCCTTAATGAACTGCAACAACGGATTGTGGAATTATTTCGTCTGTCGCACATTTCGCACATCTTGTCGCACATTCTCCGGATTCCCTGCACCTGATGGTGAGGCAGCGGACGGGCGTCATGCGAGTGATCATGCCCGCAGTCCGATCTACCGGGCAGCCGCGCCGAGGTGTTTGTCGAAGAAGGCGCTGATTTCGCCGAAGGCTTCTTTCGTTTCGGGAGCCTGATCGTTGAACAGGTAATGAGCGTGCGATTGGCCTTCGAAGACCTGCAGTTGCGCATCGACGCCCGCTTGGCGGAGTTTGCGGTGCACGCGAACGGTGTTGCTCAGGAGCAAGTCGCGGGTGCCGGTGGTGAGGATGGCAGGCGGGAATTCGTGCATGTCGCCGTAGACCGGGGAGATGAGCGGGTCGGCCAGGTCGTGGCCGTGCGCATAGACCACGGTGGCGGCGTGGCAAAAGCCGTCGGGGGAGACGAGAACGTTGTCGATCATTTCATTGGTGTAGAACGAGTCGCCGGTCTTGGTCGCATCCGACATGGGTGTGCCTGGCGCAATGGCACCGGGCATGGGCAGGCCTTCCTGCTTGGCGCGGAGCATCATCTGAAGCGTGAGTGCACCGCCCGCGGAGGTCCCGAAGACCGCGATGTTCCTGGGATCGGTGGTCTTGAGGGCCGCTTTGTACACAGTCATGGCATCGTCGCGGAAATTTCGGGGACAGATAGCTCAACCCCATCCGAAATGCTGTCAATCCCCAGTAACGGACGTTTGTACGGATAGGTTGATTCAGTCTGTCACTTCCCTTTCCGACTAGAGTCGTATACCCCACGGCCTAGGTCAGCTTTCTCGCGTTCATAGGAATTTCCATCTATAATTACGGTTGACTAACGATTTTCTACGAGTTAATAATCTGCTCGTCAACCAGAGGTATAGCATGGTGATCGAATCGAACACTGAACGACCTGCTTCCTTGGAGGACGTCCAGAGGATCGTCAGCCTTTGGATCAAAACTCTGCCGGCCCATGACTCTGCCCGCATCAGGCTCTCCCGCGTGTCGGGAACACCTAAGCGATTGCTCATATCAACCGCAGTCCATAAGAATTTGAAGTTCGAGGTGACTCAGAGCAAGGTCTCCCTCGAAGCAAAAAGCCGAAGAATCTCGCTTGAGGTCTCAGACTTCGTACTAACGACCGAGGTGGACGGAGCGACATTCCTGGTCATCTTCGAACTCAAGACCAGCCCCCGACTCAGTCCTCTGACAAGGGTCATCGACTCGCTCTCGCGAACCGAGCATCCAGTGTTCTTTTCGCGGGCCTTCAACGCGCTCTCCTCGATTACGAATGAACTCTCTTCGCAGAGCGTCGAGGAGCTGACCGCTTCGTCCACAGACTTCGAACTCCTGGTGAATGCTGTTTCCGCAACTTCGACAGCCGCGGCTTCTACCGATGCCGACCCCCTCATTCGAGCGAAGCTTAGAGGCATCGAGCACAGGAAACGGATCCTCGAGAAGCTCGGAGGAACCCTGTCTGCCGAGCAAGTGTCCGAACTCATCGGTATCAGCCGCCAAGCGGTAGATCGGCGGCGAAGCCAGAACCAGCTGATCGGCCTGACTCAGGGGAAAAGAGGCTATGCGTATCCAGCTTTTCAATTCGAGGTCGGAAAGACTCTCGATGGCCTCAAAGAAGTTCTGAATGCGCTCAGTGGGCACGATCCATGGATGCAGTCGATTTTCTTTGCTAACGGCAACGACAGGCTAACCGGCAAAACTCCACTCGATGCGCTCCGTCAGGGAAAGACTGAAGCAGTGGTTCGCGCGGCTGAAGCATATGGCGAACAGGGAGTGGCGTGACCGATTTTCCCGGCGAACATCCGGAGCCGCCGGGGGACCTCGAAACCAGTGAACCCCTCCTTGCCGAACTATCAATCGGTGCTATCCTCTCGCGCCTGCATAACCGGGGCATAAGTCCTTTGTTCTTTGGCAGAACAGGGGGCAATCGCTTCGATTCGCCGGATCGTTCCTACGGTGTTCTTTATGCAGGTCTCGACGAATATTGCTCGTTTATTGAGACGTATGGCCAAACAACCGGGATCCGGACCGTAACGTCGACCGCTATCGAAGGACGCCACCTAACCCACCTCGAACTTCTGCGCCCGATGAAGCTAATCGACCTGTCCAATTCAGGAGGGCTCGCCCGCGTCGGAGCAGACTCCCGTCTGTTCAGCGGCTCTCACGCCGTCGCGCAACGATGGTCCGCTGCTTTTCGCAAACATCCCATCAAACCAGACGGCATCCTCTACCCCGCGCGACACGATGCAGCAAGAAACGCCTGCGCGATTTACGAATGTCTCCCTTCCGTCTTCAAACTGCATGCGAAGGGCTCGCTCCTTGAACATCAACACCTCGCCTTGCTCGGAGCAATCCTTGACTGTTACGGGTTCGCTATCATTCCATAGCGTGGCGTTTCGAAGGAGCTGCTGTTGAAGTCCAGCATCGCGCGTTCGGAGAGGTAATTCCGATCTATGCGGCTTGAGGCTTAAGGGGACGTGGGACTTAAGGTTTCGTGGACAGAGATGCGCGACAAGAGATGCGCGACGAATTAACTCCTTAATGAACTGCAGCAACGGATTGTGCGACTATTTCGTCCCACATTTTCCGGATTCCCTGCACCTGATGGTGAGGCAGCGGACGGGCGTCATGCGAGTGATCATGCCCGCAGTCCGATCTACCGGGCAACCGCGCCGAGGTGTTTGTCGAAGAAGGCGCTGATTTCGCCGAAGGCTTCTTTCGTTTCGGGAGCCTGATCGCTGAACAGGTAATGAGCGTGCGATTGGCCTTCGAAGACCTGCAGTTGCGCATCGACGCCCGCTTGGCGGAGTTTGCGGTGCACGCGAACGGTGTTGC
>Ga0302325_10024721_pt1 | contig 12491 bp, 16 predicted proteins | sample Palsa_T0_2_FD_201948 | JGI IMG/M metagenome (GOLD analysis project Ga0302325, IMG submission 201948) | Peat permafrost microbial communities from Stordalen Mire near Abisko, Sweden - Palsa_T0_2 | ecosystem: Environmental > Terrestrial > Soil > Palsa > Peat permafrost | place: Sweden: Abisko...
CTTGATTAAATCTGATGCCGAGTCTACGTTAAGTGCATGAAAGACCCAATGTATGGCTAACCACCCAAGATATCAAACTGCAGCATCCCAACTAGGGATATAATCTACCACATCAGCACTGTTCAAGCGCCGTTTGCCATTCCTTATAATGCCCCGCCCTCATCCGATCACCCTTCTCCAACCTCCCAACCATCTCAACAACCTCCGCCCCATTATCCCGTCCCTCAACCCTCCCCAAAGCAGACTTATACACCGCCAACGAGAATAAACACCCTACCGTCAACCCACTCGCTCCAAATGCTACAAGGGGGACATACATTTCGACCCCGGTTCCTCCCTTAACAATTTCTCCAGCATTTGAATCTCCCCTTTCAAAACACTGATTTTCTCCTCGCGCGAGGTAGGCGCTAAGATCGGGGGATTGGCAGGTGGGTTTTGTTGCTGGTGTTGAGGATGTAATGTGAACGTCTCGCCTAGTAGCCACTGGTGATAGAGCCAGGTACTCTGATCGTCCGGATCGACCCATAGACCATTATGCGTTCTCTGCAACTCTATCATCAGCCTTGTTCTCCAAAACACCCATGGAAGATTACCGCTTTGTAGTAACGTTTGTCGTGCACGGTCAAAGTCCCCTGCCGTGGGACAAGGTAGTAACCTCGGAATCAAATCAGCACGATTATGCCATGCCGAAAAGTTCGATATATTGTTCGTTTTGGAAGTAGTATACTCGAACTCCTTCTGCGCCAGTGAAACCCCCCTCACAGTCTCGATCCTCGCCACCACATATCGTCTATACTCCCAGCCATGGACTACTGTTACCACTATTCAAGTTGCTGGGGTGGGGGTGTACAATTGCGCGCATCGGCTTTAAGGAGTTTGGTCACTAGAGCGAGTTCGATGTCCCAGTCTGCGTCGGGACAGACTTCCAGACACCATTTGCGGTAGAGCCATATCCAGTAACATTTTGGGTATTCGCGTAGACGGAGGAACAGGAATTGCAGTTCTGAAATGAGGATCGGGCGTTTTAGTTCGGGAGATCTGCTCCTATTAGATACACCATGTCACGTTCCGAGGGACAGGGGTGGGGGGGGGTACTCGATGAAAAGACCCTGGAGGAGGATCCACCGCCGGTAGTTCCACATCGTATAGAACTCTGGATTACGTTTTAGAAGTGCTCCAGTCTGCTCGAATACCTCTTTCGAGACATCATTCAGACTTCGCTAAGAACATTAGCTCCAGTATAAGAACCCGTATGCGGTGAGCAATACCCGTTTCATGACGTCTTCTACCAGAGTCCGGTACTCATTGAGGAGGGTCCTTTCCTTTTCTTTCCGCGCCGCTTCTTTCTCTGGCGACTCTCTCTGTCTTTTAACTGCATGAGACATTCCGTCGTTGTCGTTGTCGTGGCGCACACGCAGGCGATCGCCAAACAGAGTATCCAAAAGTAAGGAAGAGTCAAGCCAATGCGTGGGGTTCTATCCGTGTAGAAAAGGGGGCAAGAAGGTTTACCTAGTGGTGATGACGATGATAGCTTTAGCGTCCTGTTCCAACTGTGCACCGACAGCGGCGCAACAAACAGTTTCCGTCGTGCCCGTAGGACGAGGCGTAAGAAGACGGATTTCGATGGGCTGGACTCTGATTCGAATTCGCATGCCTCGGGTCAAGTGGGAGTGGAATAATCACGTGTGTAGCCTTATCGCTGCAAAATTTCCTGAAAAAATTTGGCATTTCCTAAATCGGATCTTGACTCACTAGACCTCTCCACACCTATATATTGCCGCTCAAATCCGGTTCCAATCCGCATTCCCATCTCCCTGAACAGAATCAATTGACTCTACTCGACTCCGTCTGTCAACCATGTCTGCGAAACCGAAAGTTTGTTTGGCGTATTCCGGAGGGTTTGTGTTCCTGAGTTGGACATCGCTGATGATAGACTTGATACTTCGTGTATTCTTGCTTGGTTGATTGAGAAGGGATGGGATGTTGTTTGTTACAGTATGATTGTTGCTTGGTGTGGTTAATTATAGTGGCGGATGTTGGACAGGAGGAAGATTTTGAGACCGCTAAGAAGAAGGCTTTGAAGATTGGCGCTGTTGCAGTATATGTCGAGGTACTCTTCACGTCAAAGCGACACAATTAACAAATAGGACCTTCGCAAGGAGTTTGTCGAAGAATTGATCTTCCCTGCTATTCAATGCAATGCTGTCTACGAGGTAATCTTTGCTGAATGCAATTACTAACAACAGGGCGTCTATCTTCTCGGAACCTCTCTCGCCCGCCCCGTAATTGCCCGTCGCCAAATCGAAATCGCCGAAAAAGAAGGCTGCAAAGCCGTCTCCCACGGCTGTACCGGCAAAGGTAACGACCAAGTCCGTTTCGAATTGGCCTACTATGCTCTCAAACCCGACATCGAAGTCGTTGCCCCATGGCGTCTTTCCGAATTCTACACCCGTTTCCCCGGACGTCAAGCTCTTCTCGCCTACGCTGCCGAACAGGGCATTCCCGTCGTGCAGACTACTTCGAAACCTTGGTCCATGGACGAGAACATGGCGCACTGCAGTTATGAGGCCGGGATCCTGGAGGATCCTAACACTACTCCTCCGAAGGATATGTGGAAGTTGACGGTGGATCCATTGGATGCGCCTGACAAGCCCGAGGATTTCGTATTGCATTTCGAGAAGGGATTGCCTGTGAAATTGGAGACGAATGGGAAATCTATCACGGAACCCTTGGCGTTGTTCTTGGAAGCGAATGCCATCGCGCGTCGTAATGGAGTTGGACGAATCGATATTGTCGAGTCGAGGTACACTGGCTCTCTCAAATCACGAGGATGCTACGAGTCCCCTGGATTGACATTGTTGAGGAACATGCACATTGACCTGGAGGGATTGACCCTTGACAGGGAAGTCCGTGCTCTACGGGACCAGTTCGTCACCTTCAACTTTGGAAAGATCTTGTACAATGGAGGATACTTTACTCCTGAGAGGGAGTTCTTGAGTGCCACTCTTGAAGCGAGCCAGAAGACCGTCAATGGGTTTGTCAGGGGCCGTTGTTATAAGGGCAATGTGTACGCTTTGGGAAGGAAGAGTGAGACGGAGAACTTGTATGATGAGAACGAGAGCAGCATGGATATCCTTGGAGGATTCGAACCTTCCGACGCTGGCGTATGGCTTCTTATTCGTATTAATACTGATTTCTAGGGATTCATTCGCTTGCAGAGCGGAAGGCTTAAGAAATGGGGTGTTTCGTTGAAGAAATAAATCTGACGATGTCAGAGACTAGGAGTCTGGTTTGCGGATGGATTGTTGAAAAGTATAGATTATTCCATAGTTAATAAATTTATCGCCATGTTATATTTTTAAACCCCATGCCAAGCGGCATTTCCTATGCAACTTGGTCCGTCAAAACTTCCACGCCATGCTCAGTTATCAATACAGTGTGCTCCTCCTGTGCCCCCCGAGATCCGTCAGCAGAGTACAAGCTCCACCCATCTTCGGGATCCACCACAAATTGGCCATTTCCCTCCGTCAAACAAGGTTCGATAGTGAACACTGTTCCCGGCGCCATTTCTCCTGGATCGTCATTGTATGTATGCACTATCAACGGATGCTGATGGTATTCTCTACCAATTCCATGGCCTGAAAGTTCAGGAACAATGACGAGATCGTATTTTGCCGCTACATCCGCGATTGCCTTGCCGATTCCGTTGTATGGTTTCCATGGTCCACAGGCTTGGATACTTGCTTCTAATGCATACTTCGTGGCTTTGATTAATTTTTTCGAATGTTGAGATAGGGATTTCGTGCCTCCGACGGGGACGGTAGTGGACGTGTCGCCGTGGTAGCAAGCTTGAGCAGGTCCATACGGAACATACAATGCAATGTCCAGATTAATGATACTTCCCTCCACTAGTGGTTGACTATCATGAGCACAAAACATCTGGGTGAGATACTGATTCGGAACACCGTGTGAGAGAACATTATTCACACTCGTACACAGACTTGCCGGAAATCCTCCATAATTCAACGAGCTCGGATAACAATTATTTTTAAAAGCCCACTTCATCACCTGTTGATTGATTTTCATCGTAGTAACCCCCGGCTCGACCAATTTCGTCGCAAAATCAAGACATTGCCTCGTCATTCGACATGCATGCCTCATTCCCTCCGCCAAATGCTCATCGTACCATTCTTCGGGGCCAATCGGGTATGACAGCGGTATTATGTCGTCCCAGGGAGACTTTGACCCTGTCTCTGCGTAAGGAGGTTTCTTTATTCGCGGTGGTATATGAGGCAGCTTCCATTCTTGCGGTTGGGGAGGAACGACTCGGTGGTATGTTGGGTCTCTTTCCCAGTGCGGGAGTCGAGCGTTCCAGTGCTGTTTCACCGGCGGGACAGACAACTTTGCGAAGTGCCGTAAGGTATCTTTTGAGTTTATTCCATGGACTGAACGAGGTACTCGGCGGCTCATCCAGGCGGATTTCGTGTCAGTGCTGCTAGGTATATATGTATCAAAAGTTGTCGCCGCCGATCCAAAAGTCTTCGGTCGTCGGGCGATCCTCTTTTCCCCTCCATTGATTCCCAGAATCCCATGGCGTCAACTCTATCAAACCGCATAAAACAAGCGACCTCGACTAACAAAGATGTCGCTGAACTCACTGCGAAGATGAGTACTTCATTGAAACTCAACGATGAAGATGCGGAACAGAGCGTAGCGGCCGTACCTGAGGAGGAAGATCCCGCTCCGGGGGAGGATGAGGATGACTGGGAAAAACTCGCGGATAAGGAATTGGAAATGCCTGCTGAACCCGCGAAAAAACCCGCCCCTGCGCCAATGACTTCGGCCATTTTGGAATTATATGACTTTGATGTTCGGATACCGCAGCATCAGCTGGTAAAGGATTTTACTCGTATTGTGGATCCCACAGCGACGCTGCTGTTCCGCCCGAAGATGGTCGGCCAGTCTCTGATGATGACCTTTAATAATCCTAAACACGGCATGCCTCTTACAATATTCGTTCTAACTTGTAGCTACTACTGTGTTATACAATTACTCCTGCATCACACCGCAAGATCCACTCGGTAAACTCCGTCGCTCAGATGGAACTCCCATGTCCCGCTCTTCGTCGTCGGTCTCGCTCCCTCCCGCCCCTGCTAGTCCCGCTCGAATCCGATCCGCATCGCCAAGTTCACGGCCATTGACTACAGACACAGTCGCGAGACGATTTATCGCGGGTCATCTGGGTATCCGAGCTGCGTCATCACCCGAACGTAAGGAATACGACAGACTGGTCCGGAACCAAGTGCGCCAGGAGAAAGCAGAACGAGAAAGACAGAAACGGAAAGAGGAGGAAGATCAAAAAAGACAGCAAGAAGAATTAAAGAACGTATGGGATGAAGGCTGAATATAATCCAAAGGGATAAAGGGCGTTAACATGCATAGCGAGGTCTTTTTGCGTCATTTGTATATGTTTTGTCATGGGATGAGAAGAGGGGGAACGTATGACTATATTTGCCCAGAAAATATAATTGATACTATCTTAAAAAGGAAACACCTTATGACACCATCGCGAGAAGTCAAACTGCCATGTCCTGCTTCCCTCTCATGATCTCTGTATTGACACACACACTCCTATACCCATTCTACACAAACGATCTGGCACCACTGGAGGAAGAGACATCTTTCTCCCTCCATCCAACGAACAGATTTCCCCGTCATGCAGAGACGCCAGCAACATGTCCTCCAACTTGTTCAATCATCACATCAATAGTATCCTCATCCTCCATATCCAACTACCATAATCAGCACGTATCCCATGACAGGCAAGCAGCAGGGGGTGGTCAATACATCTTCAGGCGTATCATTCTCAGAAATACGATCGCCATCATAGAGAAAACGTAAAGTACTCAACGCCTTTCCTTGACGAGAACAATAAGCATTCATCAACTTGTTGAACGGCGTAGTTCTCTTGATCTTGAAGAAAACTTCATTGTTATCCTAGCCCGTTAGTCGCCCTTTCTACACACGGAAACATACTGAACTGACAACCTAAAGCGTTAGACTGGCGCAACAAGGAAACGTACTTTGATGTTGATGTGCTCTGGATTCTCAGCCTTTTTCTCCTCTGCGGGCGACTGATTTTGCTCTACTGGATCCATTTGCAGTGTTGCGAGAGTGTGTTGAACGGAATTTGAGTGGAGACAAAGAAACTGTGAAGTAACTTGGTGGAATACACGGTTAAATTGCGCTCAACTCGCCAGTTGTGATTGGAATGTGCACGGTTCGCTTCTGCGTATCCGGATTTCCGTCAGATTGGAACCATCAGTTGACAATTTCAGACCCAGAGTGGCAATAAAAATGTCGGAATCACGAAGACAGCCCGAAAGATTGATACCTTCACATTCACGCAATTTTATTTGACACTTTGATAGTAAACTAACAAGATAATGCTAATGGTCCCTCCTGAATCCTGATGTTATTTACTTAATCAATCCACCTAAAAGTTTGAAGGATACAGCACAGAATCCGCATCAATAAAGTTCTCTTTAATGCTTCGCGGGGACACGAAACGGTAGAGCAAGTTAATGCTCCCAGCCTTATCATTCGTTCCACTTCCGCGGCCCCCTCCAAAGGGCTGGGCCCCAACAATTGCACCCGTACATTTATCGTTGACATAGAAGTTACCTTTCATCAGTTGGGCTGTACAGGAGACTCACCAGCAGAATATCGCAGAGCATTGGTGGCTTCGATGATTGCGGCGCGGTCGGTTGCAAAACTATGATAAGAGCATGAGATGGATGGGACGAACATGGATCCAGTGAGTGCATAATCGGACGATTCGTCTACTAATTTGAGAACCTTGTTCCAGTCACTGTCTTCGTAAACATAGATCTAACATTAGAGATATCAGATATTTGTTTTACCGTCAACACAGGCCCGAAGATTTCCTCTGTCATTAATTTCGATTTTGGATCCTTCGAGACAATGATTGTTGGATGAACAAAGTAACCTTCCGAGCCATCGGCTACAGATCAGACCATCCCAAGACATGGAAATACTTTTGCCACCACACAGAATCTCATATCCACCCTCTTTTGCTGTTTCGAGGTATTTGCATGTTTTATCGAACGATCCTTTATGACTTCCAGATCAGCATACGAATTGTCAAGACAAACATAACAGGACCCAGGAAATTTCCCCACTCCACAGGATTTCCAACTTTAAGTTTCCTAGCCTCTTCCACCAATAACTTCTTGAACCCTTTCTCCTCCCACAACGATTTCGGCACATATGCTCTTGATAACGCGGAACATTTCTGCCCCTGGTATTCAAAAGCACCTCTGATCGCCTGGACAACCCCATTCTTGACATTGGCAGACGGATGATATAGATGAAAATCCTTGCCACCCGTCTCCCCCACGACCCTCGGATACGAGCGATGTTTATCGACATTGTTTGCAATATCTTTCCATAGTTTCTTGAAGACAGCGGTACTCCCCGTATAGTGCAGTCCCGCGAAATCACGATGTGCAAATACTGTATCGCACATCGCTTCCACTTGATCCTGTGCCGCGGGGAGGAACTGAATCACCCCCTTCGGCAGTCCGGCTTCTTCCAAGACTTGGTATACAAAGTAATTCGACAAGACTGCACTCGGCGACGGTTTCCAAAGGACACAGTTCCCCAGCAATGCAGGCACAGCAGCCAAATTTCCCCCAATGGCGGTAAAATTGAATGGAGTGATGGCGAACACGAACCCCTCCAACGGCCGGTACTCGCTACGATTCCACACGCCCTTGGCGTTCATAGGCGGCTGTAAGGAGTAAAGTTCGTTTGCATACTTGACATTGAAGCGGAGGAAGTCTATTAGTTCGGCGGCTGCATCGATTTCGGCTTGCCAGGCGTTCTTGCCTTGTCCTAGCATTGTTGCTGCCATGACTTTGTACCGCCATTTCCCCGAGAGGAGGTCTGCTGCTTTGAGGAAGATGGCTGCTCTGTCGTTCCAGGGCATCGCTTCCCATTGTTCTTTTGCCTTCAGAGCTGAAGTGATTGCATTTTTGGTGATTTCTGGGGTTGCACTGTGATATTTCGCTAGAACCGTCTTATGAGAGGCGGGATTCAGCTGCTCAGCTACATGGCCAGTTTTAATCTGTTATTAAAAGACATTTCTTGAAGGAAAGTACAGGTTTTCCATCGACGACACATGGGATTTCAAGTGGAAGCTGCGACTGAAGCTCGATAAGCGCCGCTTGCAAGTCCGCTCGTTCCTGCGAGTTGGGTGCATAATGCAACTATCCACATCAGACAACAGGCACAAGAGACGCATACGAGAGGCTCATTCTGGATCTGGGGAAGCGAGAAGACTCCGAGTTGGGCGTTGGCCATGATGGTCTGATTATCACTTACCATCGGGTCGCTGAAGCCACGGAAGGATTGACATCACGTGTCGCCACCCGGAAATCTGCATCACTTCGGGAAGGTGTAGCAGAATCCAAGAAGGGGAAATCTGTTGATCTTATATAAGATTTTCGGTTCTTGGGTCACAAGGAGGGAGTACATGGCAGATCTATATGGTCCCACTTGTCTGTGTACTTCGGATTTCTTCCGAGATTAGGAGATCTTATTCAGGGGCACAAGAGGAGTTGAGATTCATAGATCTATACGGTCATTGTAACGACATGGAAGAAAACGTGGCATATATTAATAGAGAACGCAAAGGAGACGGGTTTCCACGTGTGTTTCAGTGATGTAATCGAAGATGCACGATGAGATCGTTAAGATCTTACTGGAAATTGCACTGATCAACATTTTTCAGGGGTAGATTTCAAAACGCATGAATCATTAAATACGAGAGCACGTGGATTTATGCATCAGATGCGCTCATCAGTTGCCAGCGGAGGCTAGAACTGCAGGGTTTATCAAATTCTCTTGTGCTCACTATTGCGTATGTTGCTTATGCTGACCCTCAGACACCATTCCCTCACATCCAACTGCACTTCCCAGCGACTCCTCCGCTTTCCCAAGCCGGGCCCCACCTACCCCCGGCTGATCGCCGCTCGCCTCATTTGCGGCCCGCATATCTTTCACCGCAGCATCTTTATCGTGCTGTCCCGTCGTCTTCCAGTCTTCGCTTCCGGTTAGATTACCGATCGTCTCCTGTACCGGAATCAGCCATGGCCCCACAAGTGACAACCTTTGCCGCTCCAGCGGCGTATTTGGCGTGGCTGGCGAGGAGAGAGGGAGGCTCGCCTGAATTTCCGCTGGCTTGAGAAGACATTTTTATAAGATCAAATCGTTTTGACTGTGCTCGGCGGTGCTCGGTGGGGCTATTAAAGGGGGCAGAAGCGCGATTACTCAGTATGACGTCAACCGCCCATGATTTTGTGGTGGTGGTGAGATGCAGCGAGTGTTCCCCACAAAAGATATGGCTGAATGGAAATTGTCTATTACGGACAATAAATCATAGGGAGAGAGACATTCTTGCATTGAGCCACTCGCCTCTTATTCCTTGGTCTTCCATTCCCGCCTTCATTTGAGGTGCAGAGATCGCCAGTGCCCCCGCATTTTGTGGAAATTGTACTTGACAAAAGTCTTTAAGTAATTTATCCGGGAGAAACTACGCACGCCCGCGGGTCTTCTCTCTCAATCGGTCGTCTACTCCCGGTACCGCATAATGCAGGCGTATGCAGCTATGCAGGTTACCGACACTAATTGCTCAATGGCGGGACGATGCACGCAGACATGAGCGGGATCGCCGCTGTCAAATAGTTAAGCGTAGGTGACAGTTCACACGCGGCGGCATGTTTGCGTCAGTCCGCAATGTATCCCGTCCCACTGATTGCATCCAATCTACATCGCTATCAGACACAGCCTCACAGCTTATCGTTCGCATGCGGATAACCCATCCCGCCCAAGAAGGGAAAAACTGGATTCATTCATTCACGTGATCGGTAGTTTCTGCAGGCGCATCGAGAAAATAACCAAAGGGGTCTGTGCAGATATTAACTGTCGACCGCACATGCAGGGATCAACGTCGATCAAACAACACGTTTGTTCCGGTTAAAGCTCGACCGAGTGGACAGGAAAAATGGTTCATGCAAGGTTCATGCATGCGTGGTTCACGCGTGGTTCGGGACGATCTGTGTCAAACTTCGAGATGCTCTCTAGACAATTGATAGCGGACAACTCACACAGTCTTGGCGCAGCGTTCTCGGACCACTAGACGGACATCCAAAACACAGGCTCCTAATCTACTAGTGATATTTTCCCCGTAAAGCAGGGGTAAGGCTGGAATGGTCTTATAGCTAGGCGATGGCGCCGTTTGGTGGTCTTTGCGCCAATTCAGGCTGAGAGGAGTCTCACCGAAATGAACGAGCAAATCGATGTTCGAGACTGCGGCAAAATAGGCGGTTTCTTATTATAGACGGGGCTGCGGCAGGGCTGCATTTGCCCACTACCGGGCTTGCGATAATGATAGGCGAGTATCTGGCGCGCAGGGGAACCAGTTGCATGAGCCCTGGGTGGCACGCGAGCCCCAGGGTGTGTAAGAGCGAGCATGAGTTTATTTAATATGAGCCAGCTGCTATATGAGGCGCTGCCTGTGGCGCGGGAGAAATGGGTCTCCGAGCGTAGCCGCCATCTGCTGTGCTTCGTTACGCGATGAGCAGACCCGTGCGGTGCGGATAAGCAAAGCCCGCTTCATTTCCGTGCGCTGGGTGGCTCCCCCACAGTTGCCTCACGCCGTCGATTGAGCTGTGTCGACCAAGCAAATGGCCCGGGGGCCATTATCTGCAGCTGCGCGTATAAGCTTGCATATGCGATCGACGGTCCCATTGACCTTCCCCGCCAATCACCGTGCTGTGGCGCCTTCATCTCGCGCAGCCTTTCTCCGATTGGGGTTGCAGCCAGCCGCCTTATGCAAGATCCTGGCTGGAACAATGGACTCCGCGGCTTGGGCCCTCGTCGGCCGCGCGCTGTCATTGGCGCAGACACTCCCCCTTCCTTGTCAAATGAAGCATGCGCTGGCGGAAGGGCCCGACCTCCTACGTTCCAGCGCAGGCAGGCCACCACCGTCAAACCCAATCCATGTAGCAAATCTACGCTACATGTTTCCATCTCATTGTCGTCACTATGCAGCTCATGCACGCAAGGTAGCCACGTCCCACTCAGCCAGCCAATGCCCACAATGCCCACGAGCCCGATCGTTTGACGCTGGCTGGCTGGCTGGCTGGCTGGCCGCTCCATTGCGGAAAAAACAGGACTAAGCAACTCCTTGGGTCCACAATCTCACTGCGCCCCTGCCAGCTCTCCCGTTGGCCGGAAACAAGTGGTGGCGGGCCCTCTCTACTGCTTCCAATGCGACAAACAGCCGCACTGCACACATCCTTGGATCTCCTTGGGTTAATTTAACAACTTTGCCGAACGGGAACCCTCCGCGATCTACACCGCTCTCTCCTATATAACTTTGGAATGCCCACTTTGCCCTGAGTTCATCAAACTTGCATTGAACCCTCACTCCACCCCTCTCTTCCACTCCGTCTCATCAAGCATCTTGCATCGTCCTTTTGGCATAGTTCGTGCCCCTTTGCATTTTGGTTCTTTTCGCAGCATCAATTGTACGAGCCCCACGCTATATCGTACTGATGATAGAGTTATGCAGTTCGTTCCTGCTTACCAGGTGCAGTACATGCAGCCAGCGCCAATGGTGCTCTACCCAAACGAGATGTCTGTGTCCTACGCTCATCAATTCGGTGCTGGAACCGAAGATATCCTCGTTGCTGGTCAACGCGAAGCCGAGTCTCGTGGACGTCGTCGGATCAGCAGACAGCAAGCCTCAATCCTCGAGAACGCCTTCAGCGAGAACGCAAAGCCCAATCGCAATGTTCGGCAAGAATTGGCTCAGGTCCTAGCGATCAGTCCTCGAAACGTCCAAGTATGCCTATCATCTCACTTGTCTGACCTTAGATCTGGTTTCAGAACAGGCGTCAAAAGGCCAAGCTACTGAAGAAAACAGTGGAGCAACGCACGCGAGAGGTGCTAGAAGAGGCCACAAAGCAAACTGAAGCCGAGCAGGCTCAAAGACTTCAGGGTGCCAAGGACCAAAGCAGTCCATTCATCACGCAACGCGAAGATACTCAGATTCCCTCCACACCTCGAACCGTTCAAAACGCGTCAAGCTCCGCTGAAAGCACTCCAACTCAGAGACAATCCAATCTATCTCCATATTCATCGCCTCAAGAAGCGAGCTATGCATCTCTGGCTCGTTCCATCGCAGTCGCCGCTGCTGCTGCCGCCGTCGCGAACGTTCCATCTGCCGGTCCCCCAACTGCCGGCATTCCTACCCTTGGACACAATCCCTTCTTCAACTCGCCGATGATGAGTCGCAGCGTCTCCACGTTCTCTGACATAACAGAGACGCCTTCCTATCCTGGAACTCCTTTCGACTATCCCCGCGCTGTTGGGCCTTTAGGCGAAACACCCCTTCCATCGAA
>Ga0302325_10024722_pt1 | contig 12491 bp, 10 predicted proteins | sample Palsa_T0_2_FD_201948 | JGI IMG/M metagenome (GOLD analysis project Ga0302325, IMG submission 201948) | Peat permafrost microbial communities from Stordalen Mire near Abisko, Sweden - Palsa_T0_2 | ecosystem: Environmental > Terrestrial > Soil > Palsa > Peat permafrost | place: Sweden: Abisko...
ATCCATTTCCTTTAGCAGCCGCACCTTGTTCTCGACGTGCTCGATAACGTGCGAGCAAAAGATGCCGTCGACCGATTCGTCGCCGACCGGAAACGCCTCGGCCTCGATGTCGCAGGCGATGCGGCGGAAGGCACCCGTCGCTTCGACGTCGGAGGGGACCCTTGACGCTCCGTAGATCGTCGCATCCGCAAACCGCTCGAGCCCGACGAAGCGAAGGCTCTCGTTCGTGCCGTACAGATACCGGTAAGCTTTGCGAAAATCGCCGCACCCGATGTCGAGCACGGTACCGGCCGGCGGCATCAGCCTTGCCAATCGCCTCCGTGCGATGCCGGTTTTCAGGTTGACCACTGCGCGGCTTTTAGCGAGGCCGTATCCATGTCATGCAAAAAGCGCGCCGCGCCGGACATCCTTCGACAAGCTCAGGATGACGGGCGCGGCGCTTCGTTTCGATTACGGAGACTAGACGCCGAAGGAAACCAGCATGTTGTTGATGTCGAACGAGCCGAGCCCGGTGTTTTGGTCGAAGCCGGGGAGCGCTGTGTACGCACCGTTGGCACCGAACTGGATGTCCTGGAATGCACCGATAGGGGTGGTCAGCGACAAGGCCGGTGTCATACCGAACGCGCCGCCGTTGTTCCCATAGTTGGTGTAGAGCGCGACCGCGGCAAAGCCGAGCTTGTTGTCGAACGCGCTTTGGAGGCGCGCGAACGTTCCCGTCGAGAGCGGCGACGCGAGGCTGGTTCCGGCGTTCTCCGTGATTGCTCCGCCTTCGTAGTAGATGACCGGCGCGACGTCGGCGTCCGCGTCCATCGCAACGTCAGGAACCGAACGGAGGGCGCCTGCGGTCACCGCGACCGGTAGGCCCGGGCCTCCGATCGAGCAGTAGACCGGGATGCACTGCTCCGGCACGTAGGGGTACTGCCAGTATTCCGGTGCTTCGAAGAGCGAGAGCCCGCCGCCGCCCGAATACCACGAAACCGCCCCGTAATTGTCGCCGGTGTAGGTCGTGAAGAGGCTCGTGCCGCCCGCGGCCATCACGTACGGTGACGTGGCCGGGTATTCAACCTGAACCGGGCCGATCGGGCCAAGACCGTTGGTGATCACGTTGAATCCGCACGACGAGCCGCTGTCGCCGGACGATGCGAAGAGCGTCTGGCCCTGCAGCGCACCTTCTTGGAAGATTTCGTCGTCGAGCGCCATCGAAGCATCGAGGTATGCCTGATATTCGCATTCCCCGAACGAGGCATTCGCAACCTGAGCGACATCGTCGGTCACCCAGCGGTTATACGCCATCGTCGTGTCGTTGTCGTCGAGGCTGCCCACGTTGTACTGCGTCAGCGACTTGACGTCGCCCGCGATGCCGGTGCTGGCCTGCGTATCCATCGTCCACTCACCTTGACCGTACGTGTCCTGGCTCTGGAAGTCGACGGGCACCATATTTACGGGAACCTGACGGAGCCCCATGTCGCGCTCGTTGAGACGAAGGTCCGACACAAGACCCGTCGTGTTGCCTTCGGTGAAGACCGCGACGTTCGTGTTCGACCCGAGCGAGCCGCCTTGATCGTCATAGGCAACGCGCATGTCGTTGGTCGTGTACGGACGTCCAAGGCACGGTCCGACGGGCGGCTGCGGTATCGGGAAGCTTACCGGCGGCGGTCCGTATCCCGGTATCCATTGCAAGCCGGTGCAGGGCTGAATGCCCGAGGCCAAGGTCGTGGCCATCGTATGCGCGCGTGCCAGGTGCATGCCGCGGAGGCGCTCGCTGCGTTCCTTCGCCACGATCGCAAGGGCCTCGGCGTGCAGGCGGGCGCGGTTCTTCGCATTGGGGTGACGCAGCGCGATCTGCGCCGGGATGTTCTCGAGCCCGAGCACGGCCGTCACGATGCCCGACAGCTGCGCCGGCACCATCGCCGGCGTAACGTTCGCGAAGAACGCGCTGCCTGAAAGATTGAAGCTGTGAAGCGACGTGTTGAACGCGCTGCTGACGAGCGAGGCACTGCCGTTCGCGCGAACCAAGAGATTATTCGGCGTCGCTTGGACGTTCGTGAACCCGAGCGAATTCAGGTACGAGACGACGGCATTGACCGAAGCGGCGCTCGGCGCAAATGCCGCGGTGTATTGCGCAGGCGTCAGGAACTGATGGTACTGCGGGTCGCCCACCGTATAGATATGACGTAGCTCCGTTTCAGCCGCACTCTTGTTCGCCGTTAGTCCGACGACGATGCGCAGCGGCGTCACTGCCGACAGCAGACCGAGGTCGGTCGCGTTCTTCAGCGCGAGGCCTTTGGTCGACGTCGCTGCCCAACTCGTCACGCCTGGAAGCGCGCTCATCTCACGGCGATGGACGCCCCCTGTGGAGCGGATGGTCATTGCTCCGGCGGGCAGAGCCCCGGTAATAAGGATGGCGGCCGCCAGGGTCGCGCCGGTAACTCGTTTCATCGTTCTCTCCGTCGAAGGTGCCTTGGGCATTCACCTCACGGTACGACGACGGGTGTAACGGCGCGCGAACAAATGGAGAACAAATCGCCGGCTAAGCGTCGGCCCACAGCTCGCGGGGGACGCACCAGCTCCGGGCACCCTGTTGGTCGAACTGAAAGTCAACGACGCGTCCGCCGAGCTGCTCGAGCCGTTCGCGCACGCGAGCGCGCCGGTTAAACGGCGTGAAGAACAAGAGATATCCTCCGCCGCCCGCGCCCAAGATCTTGCCGCCGATCGCGCCCGCGCCTTTCGCCGCGGCGTAAAGCTCATCGATGGTATCGTTGCTTACGTTGGTCGCGAGCGTGCGTTTGAGAGCCCACGCTTCATCCAGCAAGGCACCGAAATCCAGCAACCTGCCCTTGAGCAACTCGCGCTTCATCGCGATCGTCAGGGCTTTGGTCTTGCCGAGGTTATCGACGATCGTTTGTTCCGACGCGACGACCCGCCGCATCTGTTCGGCGACGATATTGGACGAGAGCCGCGTCTTGCCCGTGAAGCACAGGATGAGGTGGTAGTGGAGCTCGGCGATCGCGTCGTCGCTGATCCGTAGCGGCGTGACGAGCACGCCGTCTGCAGAAAACTCGATGAAGTTGAAACCACCGAAGGCGCTCGCATACTGGTCCTGCAAGCCGCCAACGATGCGGAGATCCTCGCGTTCGACCGCGTAGGCGAACTCGGCTACCTGGTAGGGCGTGAGCTGCGCGCCGCGCTCGCGCGCGAGCGCGGTGATCAAAGCGACGATCATTGCCGAAGACGATCCGAGGCCGCTTCCCGGCGGCGCGTCGTTGTGCATGAAGCAGTCGACGGCGGTTGCGCGGAAACGGCGGAAGATCGCTTGCGCGAGATCGAGTTTTCCGTTCAGCGCTTCACCGCCGTGCGCGTCGAAGGTGGCCTCGACGCCGGTGTCCTCGGAATAGACCCGGATCTGCTGATCCGCGTACGGTCGAATCGAAACGTACGCGTACTTGTCGATCGTCGAGGAGAGTACGCATCCGCCGTAGCGTTCGGGATAGGGCGGCACGTCGGTGCCTCCGCCGCAGAAACTGATGCGCAGCGGCGCGCGGCTGCGAACGACGTCTTGCTCTGCAGCGAGCATCTCGGGAGCCGACTCCAAATCGGCCGGCGTCATCGTGCGAGCTTGCGATCGGCGAACGCGCGCGCGGCGGCGAACGACTCGGGCACCGCGGGATCGAGGATAAAGGTCGCGCAGCCGGCGGCCGAGCCCGCAGCTTCGTCGGAATCGGTGTCGCCCACGAAGCACGAGCGCTCGACGCGCACGCCGAGTTGCTTCGCGCAGAGCGCGAACATGCCAGGAAGCGGCTTCCGGCACGTGCACCCCTCGCCCGGCCCATGCGGGCAGCAGTACCATGCCGCGACGTCGATGCCGTGTTCACCCAAAACCTCGACCGTGCGCCGCATGATTTCCCGCAAGCCCGCCTCGTCGAGTAGCCCCTTCGCAACGGCGGCCTGATTTGAAATCAGCACGATCGGGCCGTCCCAGAGGCGGCTGATTGCCCCGAAGGCCGCCAGGAACGGTTCGAGGATACGCAACTGCGCGAGTTCGACGATGTAGCCGCCCACGATGCGCTCGTTGATGACGCCGTCGCGGTCGAGAAACAGCGCCGCGCGGCCGGGGAATACCCGGCCGTCCGTCTCGGTGATAACGTCCAAAACCTCAGCTTCCAACGGCTTCAGCGTACCCGATGCCTGCAACAACGCGAGAACAAGCGGACTTCGGACATGCTACGCAGCCGGCGGCGTTTCGAAGAGCGCATCGATAAACTCGGCCGCGTCGAACGGCTGCAACGCGTCGATCGCTTCGCCGAGGCCGATGAACTTGATCGGAACTTCGAGCGTGTCGACGATCGCGACGAGCACGCCGCCCTTGGCGGTCGAGTCGAGCTTCGTGACGATCACGCCCGTCAACGCGGTCGCCTCATGAAAGAGGCGCGCTTGCGAGATCGCGTTTTGCCCGTTCGTTCCATCGACGACGAGGAGCGTCTCCGCCGGCGGAGCCCCCGTTTCGCGCTCGATGATCCGCCGCATCTTCTTCAACTCTTCCATGAGGTTGGTCTTGGTCTGCAGGCGCCCCGCGGTATCGACGAGCACGACGTCGACCCCGCGCGCTTTCGCCGCGGCGATGCCGTCGAAAACGACGGACGACGGATCCGAACCGTCGCTTCCGCGTATGAACTCCGCCCCCGAACGTTCCGCCCAGATGGAGAGCTGGTCGGCGGCCGCCGCGCGAAACGTGTCGGCCGCCACGAACATGACTTTCTTGCGCTGCCTTGCGAGCAACCGCCCGAGCTTGCCGATCGTCGTCGTCTTGCCGCTGCCGTTCACACCGACGACGAGCACGACCGCGGGTTTTCCGCGAAGCGTCAGACCGGCGTCGGGGAGGGTGAGGAAATTGCGGACGTCTTTCTTAAAGCGCGCGACGGCTTGGTCGCTGCGCCCCCACAGTTCCTGACCCGCGACGATACGCAAGCCGCCCAGAATCTTCTCCGTCGTCGGGACGCCGAAGTCGGCGCCGATCAGAATCTCCTCGAATTCCTCCCAAAATTCGCGATCCAGGGGCCGCTTCTGCTGCGCCAGGGTCTCGACGCCCGCGAGAGACTCTCGCGAGCGCCCGAGCGCCCCTCGCAACTTCGTTAACCAACTCATCCCCGACCCGTGTTCGCTCCAGCGTGCAAGAAGACCGGCGCTTTGCGGCGCCGGCCCTCTCATCCCCTCGTTCACGATGCGTCCACGGTATCTTCAGGCCCTTGCCATGCTTGAAGATCCCGGTGACGCAAGACCAGCTTACAATTCTGGCTGTAACAAATCGCGAACAAACTTGGGTTAGCGCGAAATTCTCGCCCCGGCCTCATCTGAAGGAGTCGGGTGCTGAAAATATGGGGGTCCGACCGGCGACGGCCTATCGCACCGTCCCCGGCGGTCGATCTGAGGTCACCGCGCGCGACCTTGCTACCAGTCGTGGAGTGATGATGCCACAAAGGCCCGTTCGGGAACGCGGCTCATGCCGGGTGCCTTTGACGCCAGATTGCCGCGAGATCATGCCCCGAAGACCTTACTCCATTGCCGCTCGAACTGATCTCGAAGATACTGCTGCGTGAAGTGGTCGAGGTCGTCGACCTCGAAAATCTCGATTGACGCGATTATCGCGTCCTGATGCCAATGAAACGAGAAGGCCCCGTCAGCTTCAAACGCTTGAGGGTATTCGCCAGACTCAATAGCCATCATCAATTCAGCGTCCGGGTCGTCGCTTGCGATTAGGCGTGAAGCGAGCTCCGCTGCCGCCCGACGGCTATATGAATTGACGGAAACCTGACCCGCCGTAGTTTGTGCTCTTACGACCCATGCGTGAACCTTCGACCCCGCGGGATCCGCGGATACCATCGCGTGCATCATAGCTGACGTGTACCCGGGCGCCGGAACCAGACTTAACATGAGCGTAAAAAAGGCTCGCTCGAGATTTCGTCTCTGGGGGCTTAGGTCTTTGGTATTGCCGCGACCCCTCTGAAGACTGTCAAGAAGTGGGAGCGCAGCTGCCACAGTTGCGCGTGGATCGTCCAGGCTCTCGCGAAGCAACCGTGCCTTCGTGTTGAGACCGGTCGTATCGGGTTCTGCGAGCCCAGTTGTCGACTCGATGAACCTCTCAAGCGCTAGCTTTCGCTGGTCCCGTAGATCACCGCTGGGTAGCATCGTCTCAGCGGGCACCACAATCCCATTCGGAGGGGGCTCATTGCCATGGGTTTCATCGCCTGAAGCCAACCATGCCTCCGATCAGGCCGCCTTGCGGTAGCTTAGGCCGCCACGGCCGCAGTTCTGCGCGTCGTGGGAGCCATCTGCCTGCAACATCAAATGAACGAGGCTCGAGATATTGATGATGTAGGCCTCATTACCCAACTCCGGCATCGAGAAGAGCTCCGAAATGAGCGCACGTGCCTCTCGTGGTCACCGCGAGACAGGAGGACCCGCCGGTACGCGCGGCTCGCTGAGCCGGGCGCGCTCGTATCGCGCTGGTCCTGATGGCTCCATTCGTTAGCGGCGCCCGCATGGCGAACAAGTTCCGCTTCGCACTCGCCGGGCAAAAAAGCAGGCCCGCGTATGCGGGCCTCCTGCTTCCAAAGTAGCCGAGCCGAACCTAGAGCAGTTGCTGAAGCATGAGCTCGATCGGGTGGTAGTCCGCGACGACCGCCTGGCAGAGGCTGAGAACGAGCGCCTGGAGAGCCCCTACGGGGTTAATCGCGGCACCGATCAAGATGAGCAACACGGGACTCCATTTCGAGGCGAATCAGAGGGCTACGAGAGCCGGCGGGCCGCGGGGGTCCGGGCGGGTCTCTTTGGAGCATCATATACGCCAAGCTGTGACAAACCAGCAACAAATGGCGGCGGACCAGAGGCGCTCTCCACTCCAGTCCAGACGTCGGGGGGGTCCGTCCCGACCGCGGTTCGGTACCTGACCTTCCATTCCTCGTAATCCCGGCGTGCGTCTCCGATCCGAGCCTCGGCAATCAGGAATCCCAGCCGGAGCTTCACTGCGGCGATGTCAAAGGGCGCGAGTTCCAGCATCCGGTCGATCGCGAGGCGGCGAACCGAGCCGTCGCCCTCAGTGTCCAGGGCTAGCCAGCGCAGGGCCTCGAGGCAAGCGGCGTGAAGCCGCTCGCGGTCGCGCCACTGCCAGCCGCCATCCTCGAAGCCTTCCAGAAAGTCACCCCGGTACAGCTCGGCCGCCGCCAAAAATCCATGCCTCGCCGCGTCGGTCGCACCGCGGGAAAGCGCCTGGCGCGCGGTCTCGATGTGCTCGTCGAACAACTCGGCATCGATCATCGTATGCGGGGGCGCTACGAAGCGGTAGCCGTTGTTCTCGAACTTGACGACGTCGCCGAGCGCCTTGCGAATCGCGCTGATCGTTACCCGCAGGTTGTCGTGGGCGGCGTCGGCGTCGGTGTCGGGCCAATAGAGATCGATTAGGCGGGTCCGCGTCACGGCCCGGCCGCGCAGGCTGACGAGGTAGGCAAAAATGTCTCGGGCGCGGCGCCGCTTCCAGGCGTCGGATGGGAGCATTTCCGCACCGAGATGGACGCGCAATCCGCCGAGCATCTCGATCCGGAGCCCTACCTCCGCTTGGGGGCGGTCGGCGTCGGGCATCAGGCCGCGCCCGATTTTCCAGCGGCGCAACGGTTCTGCAAGAGCGGCAAACGCGCGGGTTTTGGTGCGCAGCAAGAACCGATAGTCGCGTTGGTGCACGAGCGCGATCGCATCGGCCGCGGCGCCTGCTGCCAACTGCTCGGCGTCCTGCGCGAGGGCCGGCGCGAACCGCGCGAGAATTCCGACGAGCGCCGCCGCGAGTTCGAGTTTCGTGCCCGCGACGAGCACGGCGTCCGTGCCCCGAGCGCACAGTTCGACGCATTCCTTCGCCAGCGCCAAAGCGCGCTCGTACTCTTCGTGCGCGATGGCGCAACCGACCCGCGTCAGGATCACCGCGGCGACTTCTTGATGCCGATTGGTCGTGCGTAGCATGAGCGCGGCCTTGGTGCAGAGTTCGTCCGTTTCGTCGAAATTTCCGAACTCGAGCGCCGTTCGTGCGAGACCGTGCAGAATGTCCGGAAGAAAGAGAATGTCGCCGGGGTCGCAGACCTGCAGCGCCTCGCGATACGCTTGCTGCGCGCCATCGATATCCCCGCGCACGAGCTTCAAGGCGGCCGCGTTATCCAGTGCGTGCGCTACCATCGGCGCGTTCCCGACATCGTAGGCCTCGTCGAGGAAATCGCGCGATAAGCGCTCCGCTTCCTCGAAATCCCCCACCGCGCGCAGCGCGACGATCTGGTTGCCGAGCGTCACCAAGGCCGACACGCGTTGTCCGGCGCCACGCTTGACCTTGAGCGCGCGTTCGTACATCACCATTCCGGCGTAGGGATCGCCGCGCCGCAGGTGAGCGACGCCCGTGTTGTGGAGCAGCTTCCCCTGTTGCGCGAAGTCGCCGCGCGATACGGCCAGCGGCATGACTTCGCCGAACACCGCGAGCGCTTCATCGATGTTGCCGCACTCGAGCAATGCCGCACCGCGCGTCAACGACAAGGTGATGCGGCTCGCCTCCCCGATGGCGTGTAGGGACAGCGTCTCGTTCAGCAGGCTGAGCGCTTGCGCGAACTCACCGCGTCCCATGCAAATCGCAGCCGAGATCCGGACGGCTTCCGCAAGCGTATCCGGTTCGTCGCGTTCGCGCGCGAGGCGAATCGCGCGTTCGAGAGACCCGAGTGAGCGGTCCCAGTCGCCTCGCGCCTGTTCGAGCCTGCCCTGCGCCGTCGTGAGCGTCGCGCTGCGCCGAACGCGTTCCGGACCGATGCGTTCCAAGAGCGCGCCGACGCGCGAGAGCAGGCCGCTCGAAAGCATCGGAAACGCGAGCGTCTCGAGCACCGCGGCGGCTTCGTCGATGTCGTCCGCGTCGAGGAGATGGGCGAGGCATCCCGCACTATCGCCGCGGCGCGCGAGCACGGCGGCGGCACGGCGGTGACGGACGGCGATGTCCTCACGCGATCGCGTTCGCGCCAGCGTGTCGCGCAAAAACTCGCGGAAGAGCTGATGGGTGGTGTACGCGTTTTCGTTGTAGCGAGTCACGAAGAGACCACGCCGCGCAAGCGAAGGAAGAATTTCGATCGCTTCGGCCGTCCCGACGACCTCGTCGCAGGTTTCGATCTCGAGGATATCGAGAATCGAGGTCTCCAAAAGGAAACGACGCTCGCGATCGGTCAGGCTGTCGAGCACTTCGGCCGCCAGGTAGTCGAATAGCAGCCGGCGCGTTTGATCGTCATGTGCATCGAGAGGCAACGAGCCACCGGTCGCGCCGTGCAAGCCGGTGGTCGATGCTACGAGGGCTAATCCGGCTGGCCAACCTTCGGCTCGTGCGGCTAGTCGATCGAGGGCGGCCGGATCGCCTGCATGCGCGGTTGCCGTTTGCAGGTACGCTCGCGACTCTTCCGAGTTGAACGCGAGATCGCTCGATCCGGCGGTCGCGAGACGCGAGCGAGCCGCAACCGCGTGCAGCGACAACGGCATCGAGCGCCCGCACAACACGAACGAAGCGTTCGTGCGCGAGGAGCGCTCCAATAGCTCGCCGAGAGCCGCGAGCGAGGCGCTCCCGTGCAGCATGTGAACGTCATCGAAAACCAGCAGAGGCGGCTCTTCAATTTCCGATAGCAACTCGGCAAACAGGCTGCCTACTTCTTTTGGCGAGGCAAGCTGCGCGGCGTCACCATCGAACTCTCGCACCCCCGGCAACGACGCGATCAATGCTTGCGCGTGAGTCGCAAAGACGGCCAAATCAGAATCGGCTTCGTCGAGGCTAAACCAGCCCTTCGGCCCCGACCAACCGTCGAAAATCTTCGCGGCGAGGACCGTTTTGCCATAGCCCGGGCCGGCGACCACCGAAAGCACGCTCGTGCCGGGGCCAAGGCGTCGCTCAACGTTGGGACGCCCAATCCACGTAGGCAGAAGCTGGGGCGGACGCAGCTTCAGACGGTGGACGAACATTTTTTGTCCTTCGGCGCTGGGACCGCCCGCCCTCGACCCTTGCCGCCCCTGAAGCGTCAAGATTTCGACGGGAACGCGTTACCGATGATGAAGGAGGCCGGGTGCGTGCGGTAACGAGCGGACCGGCTTTCGCGATGGCGCTGCTCGCGCTCGTCCCGGCGCCGGCGACTGCGCTCGGTGGGCACTGGGAGCCGGCCGGCGTTCATCCGTCGCCGGGCGTTTCGCTGGCGACCGTGCTCGCGAAGGCGGGCGCGGCTGCGGGGAGTCCCGACGCTGGCTATGCCCAGCGGATCGAGCACTGGACCCTGAGCGCTGGAAGCACCAGCCTCACGGTAACCCTCTCGGTCCGAGGCGCGGACTTGCGCTTCGACACTCCGATCGACGGGGCGACCTACTCCGAGGGCCGCAATGACGGCGACCGGTGGCGCCGTACCCCGAACGGCCTGGTCCGGCTGATCGGCGCCGACGTGCAGGGCGATGATCTCGACCGCTGGCCGCTCGCGCTCTTCCCGTACGCCGCCTCCGATTGCACGTTACTCGGCGAAGCATTGACGCCCGCGCCCGCCTGGGTTGTCGAATACCGGCCTGCTCACGATTCGCCGCATTGGTTCTACTATGACGAGGCGACGGGGCGTCTCGTCCGTGAGGTTTTCCGCGAAGGCTCGCGTAACGTCATGTTCGATTTTTCCGACGTTCGCGAGATCGACGGCGCATCGCGCCCGTTTGCATGGCATGTCTCGGGCTCGGGCGGCGACGCCGACGTCAAGGTCGCAGACGTACTGCCCCAACCGATCGGTAAAGCAGCCGTCGCCTTGCCCTCGTCCTCGGATCCGCCGGCAACCACGAGCGAACCAACGGTCGCCGTGCCGGTGCATTTCGATCCGTATTACACGACCATCGACGTCACGGTAAACGGCAAGCGCGCTACGTTTCTCTTCGACACCGGTACGACCCAGATTCTCATCGATGACGGCGCAGCGCGACGCTTCGGACTGCGACCCATTTTCGGACACGCGATGGTACAAGAACTCACAGCGGGCGGGATCACCTTTCATAACATCGCGGCGCAGACAGTCTCCCTTACCGGTTATCGAGGCGTGGGTATTCTGGGTTACGACTTTTTTTGCGGACACAACGTCCACGTCGAAAGCGGCCGCGGGCACATCGATCTCATCACACCCGCCGGCTTCGTTCCACCATCCGACGCGCGTGAAGTTCGGGTGAACTTTGACGCGGGGATGCCGATGGTCGAGGCGACTATCGGATCGGCCGAAACGTCGCGCGTCGTGCTCGATTCGGGATCGCAGGACGTCCTGGTTACGCGGGCGTTGTATGGCGGCGATCCGGCGCAACTCAAGCGCATCGGAATCGACGGCATTGGCGGGAGCCACAAGTTCCGCTTTCTCGAAGGCCCGATCGAAGTCGCCCCGGCGAGCGTTGCCAACATCGACTTCGCCGGAAACCGGTTCGTCCACGACGCAATCGACGTCGAACTGCAAGCACACGACGACGAAGTCGATTTCCCCATCGACGCGATCTTCGGAACGCGTCTCCTCTACAAATACGAGCTATGGTTCGACTATGACGACGGACGCATGTGGGTGCGTCCGCAGTAGTCTAAGCGGGTTGCTGGCGGAACGTCAAGTTGATCCGCTCGCCCGCGATGCGCGGGTCTTTGGCGACGCGGTGTTCCCAGTTGGCTTGCGTGTCGCCGCGCATGACGAGCAGGTCGCCGTGGTCGAGATCGATCGAGATGACCTGCTTGCGGTCGGCTTTGGGCCGCAGATCGAACGCGCGCGTCGCGCCAAGCGTCAGCGACCCGATCACGGGATGCGTCAGGTGCGCGACCTCGTGATCGTTGTGCCACGCCACGCTATCTTTCCCGCTGCGATACCGATTGAGCAGCACGTGCGAAAATCCCACGCCGGTCAGCGCTTCGAGTTCGCGACGCACCGCTTCCAGCTCGGGTGTAAACGGGCGCTCCCGATCGTCGCCGAACAACGCTTGCTCGCGCGGTACGTCGACGACGCGGTCGTACATCTTGCGCCGCTCCTGCACCCACGTCGCCGTCGCGCGAATCGACGCGAGCAATGCATCCGCGCGCTCAACACCGAGCCACCCGCGATACAGCCGCACGTCGCCGTCACCGCTTACGATGACATCACCGTCGGTATCCACCAACGACAGGTTAGAAAACAGCGGCGCTTCTCGCGCACCGCGCAGGCGCTTCATCGTGGCTAACGGCTCTAGAAAACGGCCTCGCTGCCGGATGCGCTCGAGGTGCGACGGACGTATTTCTGTTTGATCGTCGGGTCGTTGTCGCGGTAGCCGAGGTCGCCGCGCAGCACGCGCAATCGTTGACGCAGATGGATGACTGCCTGCGCGTGAATTTGCGACACGCGCGATTCGGAGACGTTGAGGACGCCCTTGATTTCCTTGAGTGTCTGGCCCTCGAAATAGTAGAGTTCGATGACGGT
>Ga0302325_10024723_pt1 | contig 12491 bp, 11 predicted proteins | sample Palsa_T0_2_FD_201948 | JGI IMG/M metagenome (GOLD analysis project Ga0302325, IMG submission 201948) | Peat permafrost microbial communities from Stordalen Mire near Abisko, Sweden - Palsa_T0_2 | ecosystem: Environmental > Terrestrial > Soil > Palsa > Peat permafrost | place: Sweden: Abisko...
CGTACCATTTCTGTATGAGGATTAGCCTCTGATTTGGATGCATATAAGGGCCCTTAACTTCCTCAACACTTAGAACTTCAGACAACTTCAATATCAATTTTTTACACCCAATCCACACTTCGCCGATGAATCAGGACCTCTGCTCAACCAACTGACAGTGCCGGCGTCGGTATTGCAACGATCTACTCACCAATACCGGAATTGGTCAATGAATCGATGTATTATTGACCAATCAATCGACGTTCGCCAATCAGTCGATTGATTCACCAATTAATTAATCAATCAATCGCTTTTTTGACTTCCTAATCAGGTAATTTTGAAGCTTTTTCTTTGAAGATTTAGGTGAATTGTCCAATACATTAAAACTTAGAATAAAGACCTACTCTTGTAAACATGTTTGGACTTCCTAATCGGGTAATTATAAAGCTTTTTTGAAAAGGTTTGGTGGATATTCACTATACTGAAGATAGAAATCAAGGGTTACTTGTCTCATTGCTACGAAATGCTAGAAGTAAAACATGAATCAAGTGGCTTTCCCCTTCCCTTTGCCCTTATTAGCCGCCTCTGGCGCTTATCTCACCACCTTCTTCCTCACCCTTCCAGCAGGTATTGGAGTCCAGTAATCTGCCCAAGACTCCTCTGCTGTAAAGTGGGGGTTGTTTTTCAGGGCAAAGGGGAGCGGTGAAGGGTAGAAAACGGGGTGATTGGTAAGGCGGTTGGTAGAGCTAAGGCTCGATCAAGAACCCGAAATATATTATTTAAATAAATCAACTGATTGGTCAATCAAATGACTAATTGACCAATGTCGAATGATTGGCCAATTAGTTGATTGATTGGTCAATACGTCGATTTGTTGACCAATTCGACATATTGGTGAGTAAATCGTTGCAGTACTTCATCAGGTCCTCCAACAACTAGCGACTCGGGAGAGGCCACCAAAACAATTCACCAAATCAACCAATATGGTGCAGGTCCCTTCACAGCTATGGCCGATCCCATATCTGGCAGGGCCGATGTAGCCACTTTCAAGACTGCGGAGGTCACGCAGAATGTTCCAGGTCTCGTAGCGGGTATCTCTATCACAACTACGACTGATTTCCCAGTCAAGATGCAGATGCCTGCTAGCATAACCTGTTCGGGCACCGTTGGTGCAGCGACAAATTTCTGGGTTGCGAAGCTTCAGAACAAGACTCCAGCTGGTATGTATATATGACGATAAGCCCAGTTACAACGATAATGACAATATTCATAAGTCCATTCGGGGAAGCCATCGCCTTCACCCAGTCGACGGCTGCTAAGAAGCGTGTGATTGAATACAATCTCTCAAAGAGAAGGATGGCCAGAGCCTTGAAGCAATAGAACCCGTCTTTCTTGTTGAGAATATGCCGGAGGTCAGGTTGTACTTCCTGTAAGCTTTAGACTCACGTCTGTTATGAGCACATGATGCTGCAAATTCTACATCGGCAGTATGTTGATATTTTCACTTTCTTTTGGTCTGCATTATTATTTATTGCTATTCCAGTTCTCTCCTCCAGCAGCAACTTCTATGACGTGCGTAATCCATTCTTGTGACTTGAAGAATGCGCGTCACTCAACGAGATGTTCGGGGCAACACAATAATGATACTATGAAAGAATACGATTGACAGCTAGTGAGGAAATCATAGGTGAGACAAAATCATGAAAGTGGAAGCTTTCTTATGAAGGATAATGACTGAAGCAAACGCCTGAAAAACGCCACAAATCGGTACAGGATATCTTATTCTGAAAGGAAACTATCAACAATCAACCTGCGTCAGCCTTTTTAGCTCAACACCGTTGAATCTCACAAGAGGCTTTCGATCAATCCCGTTACATTTCTCCTCATAATACGTTGCGAGAGAGAACCTAAGGCTTGACGATTCTCTATGGATTGTCGTATTGGGGAGAAGTGGTTTTCGGCTTGATATCTCTAGCCTGCATCTAAAAAAAGATTAAGTCGGGCCTGAAAGGTTGCGTTGTTTAGTCGAGTTAAGAGGACGGCGAATCGATAGTCGGATTTGATGCCTGCATTATCTTTGGCAACTGGATTCGTGCTTTGCTTGACATTCCACCAGATGCTAGAATGCACCCCTTGTCATGTGCAATAGTAGCAGCAGTACCTCTGCCGAAATGTTGGGCTGTGTAGTTTGAAATCTGCTCGTCAGAAATTGTGACTTTTGTTCCTCCCTTAACTCCTACAATGTTGCTATCTGCAGATACGCAGACTTGTTTTCCGTGTTTCTTCTGAATTTGTGCTTCGATGATCTTCTGACGCTCTTCCGACTCAAATGGAGCATGGGAAATTATTCCAGGGCACGTTGTTCCTTCGACTCCAGGCAAGTCCTCAAAATCGACTCGAGGTTTGATCTGCTTGAGAGAACCGTGCCTGCCGATGCTTGCGAATTTCAATCCGAAGATCAGAGAAGCTGGATGCTTTCTCCTCCGCGAGAGATAATCGTGCACACATGTATAGAGCTCGATATCGATATTGAAGTTTTTCCCGTCGGGAGTTTGGCAGAGTTTCCGAGGTTTTTCGATGACTCTTTAGATTTTTAGTTGCAAAAGAGCCGTCTGATCAATGCCATCCTGTGTAAAAGTCAAGGCCTTCCCGAAAATACATGAACAATTGCTCGTGGCCCAAACTCACGAATTTCTGAGTGATTCCCTGGATTCTTTTGCTCGAATCTCTTGCTCTGTAGTAGTACAACTTGTTCGAGAGAATCGTCATGTTGTACAAGTAGCTAGCACGATCTACCTCAATTCTCAAAGTACAGCCAGATTCATTTTCCCAGTCCCAGGCGTGAAGAAGCCCGTCAATCAACAAGGCAGAATTCTCAGAATAGATGATGAGCGATTGCGAGTTGCTTCACATCAAAAACGGCTTCTTATAATTTTCTCGAATCAACCACCACTCTTTGAGGCGTATTAATTGCAAAGCCACGACGCTTTGAGATAACATGCAAATTTCCCCAATTTGACAATATTTCAAACATGTCGGATAAACTTCTGCATCAGAACTAGCCACTGGCTCGAATGGCAAACAGCCTATGATATAAAAGACTCACAAAAAAAAGGACATACCCAAAGGCCGCCCATGTATTTCTGAACGAGGACATTAAACTTCTCATAAACAACCCCTTGGGATGCTGGGTGGTGGAATATGCAAGTTGCTTACTCAGTAGACCGGTTTCTATCATAGGGTTACTCCCCCTAGATAAAATATAGCGCGGCAAGGGTACGGTGTATGGCAAAACGACCGTACCAGCCCGGCTACGCTACAGTTTAAACCGGGGGGGAGTACTGTATGAAACGGCTTGTTATTGTCCCGCACGGGGTCGTTTTGTCCCGCGCCCACTACCAACACTTCGTCTTCTATTAAAGGTTAACTTTATGACGACTCTCACCATAAATTGCCCCTGCGGCTGAATATTCGTGTCATCATATAGTAAGCTTCCCGAAGGCCGGGTGTGGCCCGGCAAACTACTGTATGCAGTGACGAATCACAGGGAGGTCTTCGGAGAGACACCCTTAATTCGCGCTTCGGGGTCTGCGCCGCAAGCGTCGGCTACTCAACTAAGTATCAAGTCAAAGTGCCGGCTGTCAGAAATAATGGTATGGTGGCACGTGAGCCGCTTGGGCCCGCTAGGTGATCCTGTATATATATATGGTGTTTGCACCATACTTGACTTTATCATCTGTACGCATTGTACACTGTACACACATCACTGCAATCCCTCTGCAATTGCATCCATTTATACGATTATTCCGCTGCCGATTAAGCTCATAACTTGACACCGGCTCCCAAGATGTTTCCGTCGTGAGACCTGTATCTGTTCTTGCATTGCAGTCCGCCATTCATTGACAAGATGTCTCAACCCTCGAAGTCATCAACTGCTCGTCGTGTCATCATCATTGGTGCCGGAATCCATGCGCTCGCTGCCGCAAAGACGTACCTAGAAATCAAACCCGACATTAATCTGACGCTCATTGATAACGATGACAGTGTTGGAGGTGTATGGAGTGGTTCACGAGTGCATTCGAATCTCATGGCGGATAACCCAACCCCCACCTTCAATTTCTCTGATCTCGAGATGAAAGACGAGTTCAATCTCCCCGACTGGTCCAACATCCCAGGACCAATCATGCACGAGTATTTTCAAAGATATGCCAAGAAATTCGATATTTTACGCAGATGTATTTTCAACACCGATGTTACTGGGGTGGAAAGGGATGGGAAGGGTTGGAAGGTTCGTACGAGGACTGTAGGCGACGACTCAACGGCGAAGGAGCAGATTTTTACTTGTGACGTTCTCATGGCTGCCACGGGAAACTTCTCTGTTCCGAAATTACCAGACATTGACACCTCTTCATTCGAGGGAAAGATTTTCCACGCAAAAGACTTCACCAAGCGCTCTGCCGAGCTTTCCTCGAAGGACATCCAAACCGTTGCCGTCATCGGAGGGAACAAGTCCGCCTTTGAAGCAGTTTGCCTATCTTACAAAGCCGGAAAGAAAGTCCATTGGCTCATTCGACCAGATGGAGCAGGCCCAGGCTTGTTGATGCAAGCTAGTCTGCCAAACGGGATGTCGGCATCGCGACTCGGGTATCTTCGTGTCTTCGGAATCAACTTCCCCAGTGTATACAGGCAGACACGAACCTGGTGGGATCGATTTTTCCTAAGCGGGAAGAATAAATGGGGCAAAAAGTTATTTGATTGGTTTTGGGAAGATGCGACTTTCAAACGTATCGGGGACAGGTATGAGAAGAGTGAGAATGGCAAGCTACTGAGACCAGACATTGTGAAGTAAGTGCACCTTGGTGCCGTCGAGCTGCTTCGATCTAACAGATATCTCCTAGCTTATTTTGGTCTCCGGCAGGTCTTTCTTTTGTGCATAACCAAGATTTGGGCGTACTAGACGCTATCGATAAGGGGGAAATGATCCACGTGGCCCGAACTGGCATCGCATCCATGAAAGGACAATCCCTCCAACTCTCGAACCAGTCGCAGCTAGAAGTTGACGCTGTGGTATTTGCAACGGGATGGGAGTCACCAATCAGTAAAATCTTCACTCCTGCACAGAGGGCAGAACTCGGATTACCTGTTCCCTGGGAAGTCCTTTCAGAAAACGAAGCAAAATTCTGGAAAGAACTGGACGCATCAGAGGACAGAAAGGTCCTCGATTTGTATCCGATTTTCGACAATCCTCCGTACAAATATATCGAGCGTGATGTAGGTGAAACACCATCCCGTTTGTTCCGAAGTCTGATACCTCCTACAATGCCGAAAGATCGGGGCAATATCGTATTTCTCGGCAGGTTGGCAAATGTACAACAAACCTCGCTGGCGGAGATCAACGCACTCTGGAGTGTTGCATATTTAGAAGGCCTCCTTCCAATTGAAAATTTGGTCAAGGATGAGGATGCCATGAAGAAAGAGGTAGCGCGAGTGAATGCTTTCATGAAGAGAAGATATCCCGGAAGACGGAATTTACCTACCGCAGTTCTAGAGGTTCGGGATTGGATGGATGTCTTGCTGCGGGATCTGGGTCTCAGGACAGATAGAAATCGACTGGCGTGGGAGCGAAGCGCAGACAGGGGGTTTGGATGGTGGGGTTTGAAAGGGTGGTTGAGGGAATGGTTCAAACCATATGAACCTGTAGTATACAAGGGCATTATTGGGGAGTTTTTGGAACGCCTCAACCAACAATCGGAAGGCAAGAAGACCAGATAGGAAGAGCTAGGGATTTGATGTACTGGCTCATAAACAAAAGAAGCAGACCAAACTAGAGGCACCTTTCTTTCCTGAAGAATATTCCAGCAAAAGACATTACGTAGAATAGATTATTACATTACAACTGACTCCCCAGCCAGAGTGTTGGCTATCGCTAGCAAGAAAATATGTAGCACTCAAACCTGAAACAACCAATGGGTATCACTAAAACGACAAAAACATATGGTCTCCTCATCCATCTATACCCACCAATCCCATTGGAGATATATTCGACCTCAACCGCGCAGCAGCAAGTTCTTGCGCTGGCGTCCCCCTCTGAGGCACCTGCGTGGGATATGTCATAGCCGACCCGGAAATCGAATAATGGGATGGAAGTTGGTTATATTGTACAGCAGCCACTGGATCAATGTTTCCTAATTCATGAGCATTAGAAAGCGTTGGTGTTCGATATGGCCGGTATTGTTCCTGGGGTGATAACGATCCGTTTGATGGAGTACGCGCTGTCGGCCGACTCGTGTATGCGGGGTCGAATGGCTCGTCGTTTGCTAGGTGGTGATAGCCTGTCTGAGATGATAGTGAATGGACTCGTTGAGGAACTGGGGGTAAGATCTCGTCATGCTGTCGGTTCTGATTATTCATTGGGAAGTATTGGGGAGCAGTAGTCTCTCTTGACATTGGCGAACTTGTCCTAGGAAAGTCGGCCTGAGCTGTGCCACGTGTGGCCCCTCCCCTGTCGTGTCCCCCGTTGATATTGGAGCTGAAAGTCCTCCCAGTTTTGGCTTGAATTTGTCTTGCGCGCTCCGCGTTGATCTTGTCGTGGTGTCGACGTCTTAGCAGGAAGGTTATGAAATAAACGATGAAGCCAGCGAACGCAAATCCGCAAACTGCTCCAACAACTGTCCCAATTTTTGCACCAGTTGTCATTCCTCCAACTGGGGGCTTAGTCGCAATGCTGGTAGGCGGCGCTAAGGTAGATACTGCTAGGAGATGTTAGGCACGCAAGCCATACGGTCCCGAGCTAGGAGATATGGACATACCCGTCGGAGTTTGCGTGGCTGTATCAATTGAGTTCCCCGAACTTGTGGCCAATCTTGATGAGGATGAACGTGAAGATGAAATTGAGGATAAAGTTAAGGATGAAGTTGAGGATGAAGTTGAGGACGAATCCGATGACGTTTGGGAAGCTTTGCTCGTCGATTTTGCTGAGGCTGACGTTCCAGTTTTCTTCGATGCTGACGATGTAAGGGTTGTAAATGGGACAGTACTGACTTTGGTAACGTCTCTTAAGTGGAACTGGCTCCGTCCAGAACAACATGTCGTTCCTGTAGTCGTCTCACAGCAGTATTTACCCCCTGACTCTGATATGCACATCGCCATGTTACTGTACCCAACAGCTTGAACGAGAGTCAGCTAATGCACAGTTCTCCCCGTTGAACTTTGACATACGGCAATATTTGACACAACTTCCCCCAGACCAGGACTTGTCTGAGCAAGTGCCCATTTGTAGGGCATTTCCTTTTCCACATAGTCCATTCGATAAACATGCATATCCTGATGGACAACAAAACGTTGGGAGGGAGCCAGTATTGCAAGGTGTACCAGCGGCCACCGCTCCACTCTGATCATAACATTGAGCAACAACCAAAGGCAAACATGCTAGAAGTAAACTTGTAATAGCCAACAAAATCATCGCCGTCGACAAAACATTGTTTCCTGAGAACTTTGTCAGGATGACGATAGGGAGATAACTTATTACTTGATCGCAAGGATAAATATTCCCCCTTCGTACCAGCAAAGTTAAGCGGAGGCATGGGTGAAGTATTTATATCCCTGTGACCAAGTAAACACCATGCTGGCTCGGAATCCTTTTAATTTTAAACTTTGTGACCCATGCACAGCATCATCTTCTACCCTCCCCCGAAATAAAATGTAGCGCGGCAAGGGTATGGTGTATGCCAAAACGACCGTGCCAACCCGACCACGCTACACTTTAAACCGGGGGGAGAGTACTGTAATACAGCCGATATCCTCGCGTGTGCGGGGAGTTCTCACTTGAAACGTGGAAGCTCAGCCACCCCGGATCGGCTTACTTTGTAGGAGTAAAACCCAGGAAGAGATCCCGACAAACCATGCCGTTTAGAGACCACCGATCAATCTTTCAGGAGTCTGCCGAACTTCTTCCCAATGAGATGCGGTTGAGGCTTCGATCCTTGCCCAGTTGCGCCAATCCGCTCGGACTGTAACAACCTTACTGCAAGGTTAGTCGAGCACACAGGCCGACTATTAGCTCCTGCGAACTCCTGGATGGCGGCTCGAATAGGGAAATCGGATACCATAATTAGATATTTCGAGAGGTGAACACAGCCTCAGGGGTGATGTACAAAGCTCCCGATCACGCATATCGTTTGTGCTTCAAAGAAACGTTTTTTTTACAGTGCTCTCAACGGGAGGCAGGAGTGGTACCATCGAAAAGCCGGATAGAGCGGCAGCTTAACAAGGTTAGCAGACACGGAGAACGGAATACCTTCGTATTGCAGATTGCGATAACGCGAAATGGAAAATGAAGAGTTAGACAAGAATCGGACTCAAAGAAATAATTGGTCTACTTTTTTACTTTTATATCCCACTTCTGTACTTCAAAAAAATGTTTGCTCCGCATGTCACGTGGAAAACTCTAAAAAGTGACGCGACAGACTTCATGTCATCTTAAATCGACACAAATCATCAAAAGCTCAAGTTTGAACTCTGTGAAGTCTCTATGAGAGCCAAACCCGTCGAAATGACAGGTTCCTCGGACCCTTCCGGCAGAGCTAGTTTACCTACAGCTAACTCGACGAAATCATTCTGGCACAGCGACCCCTCCAAGATCCTTCTCGGTCACCGGACGACATCATCTTTGCCAACGGAAGCCGATGTCGTGATTATCGGAAGTGGAATATCTGGCTCATGCGCTGCACATTTCCTTCGACAAGATGACCGGGGGGGAGACCTCAAGATTGTGATGTTGGAGGCAAGAGAAGCATGCTGGGGAGCAACAGGTCGAGTGAGTGACACTCCTACCCCAGCCTTTCAGTACTAAAGACCCTAGAATGGTGGCCATTGTGCTCCCACAGCATATTTCGTCACTCCTGATATACGGACTTTTGAGCTGCGGAATTTTCGAACTCTAGAGGAGCTCGTCGCTAAGAACGACATCCAGTGTGATTGGAGAACACTTTCGGTAGTCCACACTTTTCTTTCGCAGTCGATGTTTGACGTGGCTGTGAAAGAACTTGAGCAAAGCTCGAAGAAAGACCCAGGTGTTGTGGAGCAAGCAAAGATCATCACCAAAGACTCCGAATCGCCATCCTTAAAAGAACTTCGCATTCCGGCTGCAGTTGGCGCTATTGTTCAAACGCCCGCCTCAAGTCTCTGGCCTTACAAACTTGTTTCTTGGATTCTAGAAAACCTACTGGCTATGAATACGCCATTGGAGCCATCATTCAATCTACAGACCAATACTCCCGCGACGCATTTCCAGAAGTCGAAGGATGGTTTCTGGATCATACATACAACCCGAGGTATGATCGCTGCCAAGAAAGTGCTTTTAACAACGAACGCCTACACATCACATCTCCTTCCAGACTTCAGTGATCTGATCGTTCCGGTAAGAGGTGAGATGAGCAGCCTTGTTCCACCCGAATCCATGGCGCCAGGGACAGACAATCCACCGCTTATCAAAACATATTGCTTCCTTGGGAACAAGAAGCAAAATATCAATCAAGACGACTACCTCGCACAAAGACCCTTCTCTGCACGGGGTGAGGGTGGCGAGCTCATGTTTGGAGGAGGACGATCACATGCTGCCGGTTCCGGAGTTGGCGTCTCCGATGATTCCTCTATTGATCCCCCAGCGGCAATATACCTTCGACAAGAGCTTAGTAAAGTATTGGACTTGAAGAATGACGGCCAGGAAATGAAAGCGAGCTATGAATGGAGTGGGATTATGGGATTCAGTCGTGATGACCGACCATGGGTCGGAGAAGTTAGTGATGATTTGAATCTTGGAGGTGGGAAGGGCCTGTTTATCTGCGCAGGATTTACGGGACACGGTATGCCCAATGCTTGTTTAAGTGCTAAGGCTGCGGTGGAAATTATGATGGGGACTGGGGTGCAAGACGTCGATCTTCCAGCCGCATACTTCCTAAGCAAGGAACGACTAGAGATGGCCAGGTCGTTGGACGAGGTACATATCTCAGATGCCAGTGCACTCCATTGACAGCGAGTTCCTCGAAATCTCTGACCCGTTCAAAGATGTGTCGAAGATGTGCCGGGGATGTCGGACATCACCTTCAGTCTTCATTTGCATCTACGATTCAATCAATTCGATTTCAAGATGGTCATTCGGTCACTTCTGTGGCCTTCTCAATGCCATTTGAACCCGCGTGCGAAGTAAGCTGTGCAAGTCGGCCACCTTGGCTCAATTGATCAAGCTGGTGGTCTGATGATATCATGGGATCCAATGCATCATGCATATATCTCTTTTACTCTCGAACGAAAGTTTAATCTTGCATTATCAGCCAGCAAATAATATTCCAGTTTACTGATCCCAATAGGTCCTCCATATTGACCAATTTGGTCTGCATCGCGTAGCATCACCGGCACATGCGAAGGAACAAAATACCCGACAACCCCTGAAGCGATCTTTGCAGGTGCTAGTAACACCACTTTTGCTTTTACTATAAGCAAGTGCCGCTTGTTCCTCCTTCTTGCTTGTTCTGATGTTCTGATACTCCAATCTTCGTTTAGGTGGCGCTGAATACAGTCATACTGTCGACGATGAGCCAAAAGTTGAGAACAGGATCGTCGGCAAACAGCCATACTCGAAATATGACTCCCGAGAGCCTGGTTCGGGGGTCGCATGTGGGGTATCTCGCGGAACATCTGGTCTATACACCAGCCCAAACCGGCATGTCTGAAAAGCAAGCATTTGCTCCTTCCAAAATAAGAACCCTCGCCATTCCACTGCATGCGCAAGTGCGTTAGGAAAGTGCATCTGCTGGTCACGATGACTTCGATAGAGAACGGCCGAAGTACCGAGTACATGCTCTGCCCCTCCTGGGCGTCTTCATTTCGTGGCCTGCAGTCAATTTCACTGTTGCTATTTGGCAGAATTCTCCTTTAGTTTAAGATGCATGAATGCAGCGTGTTGCTAGCAGTGGACTTTATCCGGTAGTTTTGATGCCTGTGCCTCTCGTGATTCTTGCGAGGGTCTTCTTTTTCCAATCGTACCTTCCTAGAATGCAATGCATATTTCTACTTCGCTGCACACGAGTTCCAGCCTGCTCCAAAAAGTTCTTGCATATGCCAATTTCAACACTATTATATATATTGTCGCACTAGAACAGGGCCCCCTTCGGGTGCTTATGTCAGGTGATCAGGGGCAGGAGTTCCCGCCCTATGTATAGGGGCTCTCGCCCACCAAGAATTCAAGCTCAGATCAGAGCGTTTTCACTCTGTCATATATATCCCCTCACATTTCCTCACACAAATCAGTGCATCCTAACTATGTTTTACCTTCGCCTCAAACTTCAAGCGAAACTCAAGCCACTTTAAATCTGAACTACACCAAACAACACTACTCCTACCGCACCAGCCCCTTCCCTTTACCTAAAAGGACAGGTATCAGTTTCTTTGAAACGGATCTCCTAATATGCAACTCATCATCACATTCCTCACCCACACCCTCCTCCTCACACCCCTCCTCGCCACCCCGACTTTTCCACTCGAGTCCCGCAATGAGGACGCCGCATGCTGTGGGTGGTGTGGTAACGTATGTAATTGCTGGAATTTCGGGATTGAGAATGGAGGTTGTTCTTGTCAGCCGTGTTAAACATCAAGTCAAGTGTACATACCAGGCGTTGTAGTCTAGATAGGAATAATTGTACTAGCAGGAATGGAGGCAAGGAGGGAATTGGAAAGTGGCAAGATGGGCAGAAGGAAATGAATATTGAGGGAATTCTCTACGACTCAGCTTTGTTAGCTTTAAGAGCAGCTGCCAGAAGCCCAAGTTCGCCTTTCAGTCTCTCATTTATTAAACCTTATACCCAATATGTTCCGTTCTTAGGCTTGCTGTTTTTTTTTTAGTGGCAGATCCAATTTTGCTCGTAGCTCTGTTGAAATGATACTCTATGCATCACGCTTCTCTCACACAAACCCCATCAACCAATCCCACATCCTCCCACCTCCTCTCAATTCCTCCCAAATCCGTCTTTCATGCACCTACCTAAAATCCAACTCACCACCATCCTCCTCACGCCCTATCCTCTCTACTCCGGCTTGGGCTTTCCCTCTCGAGTCGCCCAATGAAGAACTTACCCGCAGCCGCCTGCGTGTCCTCGTACAATATTACTGTATGTTATTGCTTAGGCGATAGTCCCCATGGGAGTTGTAGTTGCGATCACACGCAGCGTCTGGGCATGTGGACTCTGTAGGAAGGATGGGGATGACTGTATCGAACGGAATGCAGATACGTGATTGTAAAGTAGAGGGAAAGGACTGTGGGTATTAAGGTGAGCGTCCAGTGCGTGTGATGCTTCATTGAATTATCCCTCTCCCTCTTTCCGGCACAGAGCGATCTTGTTAGATGGATATCAGGTGATTCAGCTGCCCTGTTCAGGAGTATATGCTCCGGAAGGGGCGCAATAGCCGTCAGTGTATTTAGCCTAGGCTCTACCACTTTTCAGCTCTTTAATGGATCC
>Ga0302325_10024724_pt1 | contig 12490 bp, 12 predicted proteins | sample Palsa_T0_2_FD_201948 | JGI IMG/M metagenome (GOLD analysis project Ga0302325, IMG submission 201948) | Peat permafrost microbial communities from Stordalen Mire near Abisko, Sweden - Palsa_T0_2 | ecosystem: Environmental > Terrestrial > Soil > Palsa > Peat permafrost | place: Sweden: Abisko...
TCATGCACCACGGTAAACTCCATGTCCGCCAGCATGGCGGCGGTGGAGAGCTTGTAGTCCTCCGGCGCCAGCACGTGAATCTCGGCGTCGTGCGTGACCGCATCCCAATGGATATTACCGACGGTCTTAGGCCTGAGTTCGGAGGAGCGAGTCAGTTTGAGCCGGATGTTCCAGGAGGTCAGCTTCAAGCGCTTTTGCCAAAGCCATAACCTCTCGCCGAGAAAGCTCTGCGCCATCAAGTGGCATTCCGGCTGGACGTTCTCCGCGAGCGTGGCGCCGCAGACAGGCTCGATGGGCAAACATGCGGCGGCAGACAAAAATACGGGAAGGAGAAAAAAGCGATTACTAATCGATTTTCCGGAGGCCGACCGGGCGGGCATGTAATATACAGTACAGAATCAAAACGCAAATTGCAACGGCATCAAACTTGACAAGTACTGCCCCGCTATCGGAAAAAGAAAGCTCGCATGACCACACTGGCGGGCGTCTTCGGCCTAGTACTTCTGGCGCTCATTCTCTGGGACGCATTCGAGGTGATCATCCTGCCCCGGCGGGTCACCCGACGCATCCGGTTGAGCCGCATATTTTATCAGTCCACCTGGTTTGTATGGTCGCGGGCGGTGCGGGTGGTGCGCGCCAGCAGGCGCCGTGAGCGCTACCTCAGTTTCTACGGCCCGCTATCGCTGGTATTCCTGATCATCGTATGGGCCGTGGGCATGATCATGGCATTCGGAATGGTGCAGTGGTGGGCTGGGCCGCTGCATACCAGCTTTTTCCAAAGCGTGTACATGAGCGGCACAACCTTCATCACACTGGGTTTGGGGGATGTGTTCCCGCGCACCCGGCCAGCGCGCTTCGTGACCGTGGTGGAGGCGGGTACCGGCTTCGGCTTCCTGGCGCTGGTGATCAGCTACCTGCCGGTGCTCTATCAATCCTTCGCGCGGCGCGAGGCCAACATTTCGCTGCTCGACGCCCGCGCGGGCTCGCCTCCGACGGCTGCGGAGCTGCTGCGGCGTTACGCGGCGGGTCATGGTCTGGCGGACCTCGATCCATTGCTGCGGGAATGGGAGCTCTGGTCGGCTGGACTGCTCGAGAGCTACATTTCGTATCCCCCGCTGGCGTACTTCCGGTCGCAGCACGATAACCAATCGTGGCTGGCGGCGCTGACCACTATTCTGGATGTCTGCACGGTGGTGATCGCGGGTATCGATGGGCTGCCGCCGTGGCAGGCCCGGCTGACCTTCGCCATGGCCCGGCACATCGTGGTGGACCTGGCGCAGATCATCAATGCGCCGCCACGCGCGCCGGAACCGGACCGCCTGCCGCCGGAATCCGTAGAGCGCCTGAAAGAAATATTGGCCGGGGCCGGCATGGTGCTGCTGCATCCGCAGGCATTCAATGAAAAGCTGGTGCAGCTGCGGCGCATGTACGAGCCCTACGTCTTTGCCCTCTCCGGACGTCTGATGGTGAGTCTTTCCACCTGGCTGCGGGTGTCGGACAGGCCCGACAACTGGCGCACCAGCGCCTGGGAGCACAGCTCCGCCAATATGCCGCGATCCCTGTTCGAAGATGGCGAGGACGTCCACACGTGATAGAACTGCTACCTGGAACTCCAGTACCGGATTTAGTGTTTGACAAATTGCGCGCTCGCGTTATGATTTGGATTACTCCCCCGAAACGATCCCTGAAAATCCGTGAACTCCAAACATATTATTCTCCATAGTGAACTGCCTGGAATCGAAAGACACGCGCAAGGCAAAGTGCGCGACGTCTATCGTGTGGACGGGCGATTGTTAATCGTCGCCACCGACCGTATTTCGGCATTCGATTACATACTGCCCACCGGCATACCGGACAAAGGCAGGGTGTTGACACAACTCTCGATCTTCTGGTTCGATTTCCTGCGAGGCGTGACACCGACGCATTTCCTGACTGCCGACGTGGATGCATATCCGGCGCCGCTGCCCGCGTATCGCGACCAGCTGGAAGGCCGCTCCATGCTGGTCGAGCGCGCGCAAATGGTGGAGATCGAATGCGTCGCGCGCGGTTACCTGGCGGGATCCGGCTGGAAGGAATACCGATCGCAGGGTACGGTTTGCGGCATTCCGCTGCCCGCCGGGTTGCGCGAAAGCGATCGTCTGCCCGAACCGATTTTCACGCCATCGACGAAGGCGACCACCGGCCATGACGAGAACATTTCGTTCGAGACCATGGGGTCGTTGGTCGGCACGGAGCTCTCCAAGCGCCTGCGCGACCTCACGCTCGAGATCTACTCGCGCGCGGCCGCCTATGCGGAGACTAAGGGCGTCATCATTGCCGACACGAAGTTCGAGTTCGGCTTTGTGGGCGCGGAACTGGTGTTGGGAGATGAGGTACTCACACCGGATTCCTCGCGATTTTGGCCCGTAGAAAGCTACCAGCCCGGAGGCCCCCAGTATTCCTACGACAAGCAGTACGTGCGGGATTATCTGGAATCCATCCGATGGAATAAGCAGCCGCCCGCTCCGCCGCTGCCGGACGAAGTGGCCGCCAGGACCGGCGAAAAATACCGGCAGGCCTACCACGTGCTTACCGGCAAAGAATTATGAACTGGCTCGACGTGGTGCTGTCGATCCTGATAGCGGGGTCGATCGTCACCAGTTTCTCCGCCGGCCTGACGCGCGAAGTGGTAGGGCTGGTATCCATGATTGCGGCGCTGATGCTGGCCATCTGGTTCTATGGCTCGGCAGGGTCAGTGCTGCTACCCTATGTGAGTACGCCGGGAGTCGCGCATTTTTGCGGCTTCCTGATGGTGTTTTGCGTGGTGCTGATCGTGGGAGCGCTGGTGGGCCGCCTGCTGGGGCGGTTCATCAAGGCGGCCGGCCTGTCGTTTGTGGACCGGGTGCTGGGAGCGGGTTTCGGCGTGGTCCGCGGCCTGCTGATTTCGATCGCACTGGTCCTGGCGCTGCTGGCGTTCACTCCCGGCAAGTCACCGCCGAATGCGGTGGTCGACTCCCGTGTGGCGCCTTACGTCATCGACGCGGCGCGGGTGTTCGCCGCGCTCGCGCCGCACGAATTGAAAGACGGTTTCCGGAAGAGTTATGCGCAGGTGGAGACGATCTGGCGAAATGCGCTAAAGAACGGCATTCGGGAATTACCGTATACAGAGAAGGCTGGACAATGAAAGAAAAATTTGAAGATCTGGTGGACCACTTAGTCAGTAACGGTTTTTTTCTCGCAGAAGTGGTGGAACTGCTGGAGCGAACCTTGATCGAAAAAACCCTGGAGCGCACCGGAGGAAATCGTTCGGAGGCCAGCAAGCGGCTGGGGATTCATCGCAATACGCTGCAGCGTAAGATGGCCGAGTACCACCTGGGTTCGCGCCCGACGCGGCGTAAACCCGTTCGTGGCGAAACGCGCTTACGCAAGAGAGCGGCTACGGCGTAGCTCTTCGTTATTAAATCGGGTACGTAAACCAGTTACTCAAATGGATCTTCTGATCTTCGATCTGGACGGCACGCTGATCGACTCCAAGCTGGACCTGGCGCACGCCGTCAACGCGACCCGCGGCCACATGGGCATGCCGGCGCTCGAATACGAGCGGGTCTACTCCTATGTAGGCAACGGCGCGCCCGTGCTGATCCGGCGCGTGCTGGGCCCGGACGCCACCGAAGCCCAGGTCGAGGAATCGCTGGAATTCTTCCTGGAGTATTATCGCGATCACAAGCTCGATTACACGGTGCTTTATCCTGGCGTGCGAGAAGCCCTCGATCGGCTGCTGGATGCGGGAGTGCGGATGGCCGTCCTCACCAATAAGCCGGAGGGGATCAGCCGCGCCATCGTGGAGGGTTTAGGCGTTGGGGGACATTTTCGCAAGGTGTACGGCGGCAACAGTTTCGATTTCAAAAAGCCGCACCCCATCGGCATCGAGACTCTCATCACGGAATGCAAAGCCGCGCGCGAGCTCACCATGATGGTGGGCGACAGTTCCGTGGATATACAGACGGCCCGCAATGCGAACGTGAAATCCTGCGGCGTGACATACGGGTTCCAGCCCGAGACGCTCGAGACCGTGCCGCCGGATCTGCTGGTGGACCGCATGGAAGATCTGGCCGATTGGGTGATCGGGCGGTAAGTGGGCAAGGCCCGCCGTGATTCGCCGCGTGTTATAACGCTTCTAAGGAGACGCCGATGGAGCGCAGAACGTTTGTGCTGAGTTCAGCCGGGACGATGTTGTCCGGGCGTATGTTGTCGGGATTATCGCCCAATGACACGGTGCGGGTGGCCGTACTGGGCGTCAATGGGCGCGGCAAGGACCATATCAACGGATATGGGAACCTCAAGAACGTGGAAGTAGCCGTGCTATGCGATCCGGACCAGAATGTATCGCGCGAGCGGGCGGCGGAGTTCGAAAAAAAGTTTGGGCGCAAGGTCCGCACGGAAACGGATTTGCGGCGCGTGTTCGACGACAAGAGCATCGACGTGGTCAGCATCGCGACGCCCAACCACTGGCACTCGCTGGCGACTATCTGGGCGTGCCAGGCAGGCAAGGACGTATACGTCGAGAAGCCGGGCTCGCACAACCTCTTCGAGGGCCGCAAGATGATCGAGGCGGCGGCCCGCTACGATCGCATCGTGCAGCACGGCGTGCAGCTCCGCAGCTCGGTCGCATTGCAGGAGGCTGTACGCAAAATGCGTGAAGGCGTGATCGGCAATGTCTACATGGGGCGCGCGCTGATCTATCGCTGGCGGGGATCGATCGGGCATTTTGCCGATGAGCCTGTGCCCGAAGGTCTGGATTACGACGTCTGGCTGGGTCCCGCGGGGCAGCGGCCGTTTTCGCACCGGTACGTGCACTACAACTGGCACTGGCAGTGGGATTTCGGCAACGGCGAAATCGGCAACCAGGGCGTGCATGAGCTGGATATGTGCCTGTGGGGGCTGGGCGTGCAGTTTCCCCGTCAGATTACTTCATCCGGTGGAAAGTTCCTGTGGGACGACGACAAGCAAACTCCCGAAATCCTGACGTCCTCGTATCTCTATCCCGATCAGAAGAAAACCATGGAAGTCGAAGTGCGGCACTGGTTCACCAACCAGGAGGACGGCGCCACCGTCGGAAATATCTTTTACGGCGAGAAAGGCTACATGGTGATCAAGAACTACGACTCCTACGAGACCTATCTGGGAGCGAAGCGCGAACCAGGTCCGTCGCGCAAGGAGGGCGGCGACCACTATGCGAATTTCATAGGTGCGGTCCGCAGCCGCAAGAAGGGCGAGCTGAACGCTCCTATAGAGACAGGCCATTACGCGGCAGGAATCGCGCACCTTGGCAACATTGCCTACCGGTTGAACCGGCGGCTGGAATTCGATCCCGCAACCGAGAAGTTCGTCGGCGACGCGGAGGCGGACAAGCTGCGGACGCGCGAATATCGCGCACCGTTTGTAGTGCCGGAGAAAGTCTGATTCCGATAAGGATACTCTTCGTTAGCTTAGCCTAAGCTATATATTAAAAACTAAGCTGAGACATGGCGACCGTGGCGAGAATCAGCCCTGCCAGCAGAAGACACAGCGGGGAATAAAAATAGGTGTCGCGGCGTGCGAACTCACTGTCTCGGACACATTTGAAAAATCCGACATATCTGAAGTCACCGATGGCCCGCACCGCAAACACCAGACCTATCGAACCCGTTCCGACTCGAAGCGGCAGTTCAAGACTACGTGTGGCCGAACCATTGGCAGTCACCATGATAAATGCCGCCACGGCGAACAGGCCCACGCCGACCAGCGCCGTCCCGATAACGCCAGGAGACAATACCGGCTTTCCGTTCACCGAAGGCACGGCCGCGCTTTTGCCCTTTGCGCCACCTGCCGCCCAATAGAGATGTACGACGCCGAGAAGACATAGAATCGAAGATGCCAGAACGGCCAGGATCAGGGACATACTCTCTCTCTCGGTTGATCGCCTTCGGACTATAATACCCGATCAAAACCCGGTGGTACCAAAGGATAAAAGAGGCTTCGATGGAAGCGGCTGGTGTATGCTGGCCAGAGTCTGGAGTGAAAAGAAGAGAGATCCCAGGTTAACCGGCCCATAACTGAAAGTGTAAATTCATCGTCCGCCGAATGGACCATCTGTGCTCACTGAACTGACCGCAATATAACGGCGCGCCGCCGCTTGTTTTCCATGGCCGGGGCCGGTTCGTTTCGCAATTCGATCTGGAGTGCTATGAATGAGTTAACCAGTGTATCTGTGAGGTTCCTCACAATGGCCTTTCGGATAGGCTGTGGCCGGCCTCGGTGATATTATATTAGTTGTGAGTTTGCTCCGGCCCTCTCTCCAGTTAAAGGTCTCTCAGAAGCAAATCCTGACTCCGGGCCTGGTCCAAATGGTGACGGTTCTCCAGTTGAACCGGCTGGAGTTGAAGGAGATGATCACCCAGGAGATCGTGGAGAATCCCGTCCTGGAGGAATCCAGCGAGGAGGGCGGCGAGGAAGTCACACCCGAGGAACTTCTTCCCCTGCTGGACTCCGAGCGACTTACCGAATCGTCTGACCACCAGCTCCTCGAAGCCGCGAACGGCGATTTCCAGTCGAATGGCGTCGCCGCGGGCGCAGAGTTTGGGGAGGCGTCGGAAATCGCAGCGCCGGTGAGCGCCGATGCCGCTGCGGCCGATCCCATCGAGCCGGCCGCCGCCACCGATCCGTTCGACGAAATCGATTTCGGTTCGTTTTTCGACGACTATCTCGATCCGGGTTACAAGAGTCCCGCTGCCGAATCGGTGGAAAAGCCTTCCTTCGAGACGTTTCTGTCGGCGCCCGTCACGCTGGCCGATCATCTGCATTCCCAACTGAGCGTCAGCTTGCTACCGGAGGGTATTCGCGAAGCCGCCGAATCCATCATCGGCAACCTGGACGAAGACGGGTATATTTCGGCGTCGCTCGAAGAGATCGCCGCTTTGGGCGAGCACAGCAGCGAAGAGATGGAAGCCGCGCTGAAGGCGGTGCAGTCGCTGGACCCCGCGGGAGTGGGCGCCCGCAACGTTCGGGAGTGTCTGATGCTGGAGTTGGAGAGCAAGAACGGGCGGGGCGGGGTTGCCTGGCAGATTGTCTCGGATCATCTGCGGCTTCTGGAAATGCGCCAGTATCGCGAGCTGGCCAAGATTCTCGGTCGCCCGATGGAGCATATTGAAATCGCGGTTAAGGTCATACGGCGGCTGAATCCGCGGCCCGGTCTGCGCTATTCCGGCGCCGGAGCGCGCACGGTGGAGCCGGACGTCTACTTTATCAAAGACGGCGACGAATACTTCATCCAGATGAACGACGAGGACGTGCCGCAACTCCGCCTGAATGCGCAGTACCGGCGTATGCTGGACCGCGATAACGGCGCCACCAAGGAAGTGCGCGACTATGTACGCGAGCGATATACCTCAGCCATCCAGTTAATGAAGAATATCGAACAGCGCAAGCAGACTATTCTCAAGGTCTGCCAGGCTATCGTTCGCCGCCAGACTGAGTTTCTGGCGAACGGTCTGGATTCCCTCAGGCCTATGATGATCAAGGATGTGGCCGAGGAAGTGGGTGTGCATCCTTCCACCGTGAGCCGCGCCGTGGCCAGCAAGTACGTACACACGCCGCAAGGGGTTTTCGAGCTCCGGTATTTCTTCTCCGAGGCAGTGCAGGGGCCCTCGGGCGGCAATACGCCGCTGCTGCTGCTGAAGCGTATGGTAAAGAAGATGATCGAGGAAGAGGACAGCGCGCATCCTTTGACCGACGACCACATCACTTCGGCATTGCAGCGCCAGGGAATCAATGTCACACGACGCACCGTGGCAAAGTACCGGGAGGATATGAAGATTCCTTCCACGCACCAAAGGCGGGTTCGGCCCTGACCGTTCGTGGCGGGCCGCCGCTTGCAAGCAGGGGAAGACCGAGGAAGCATGAAGATCACATTCACGGGCAGGCAGGTGGAACTGGCTCCGGGGCAGCTCAAGAAAATTGAGGCGCGGTTTGCCAAGGTGGGCAAACTCCTGGACGGACGGGAGCAAACGGAAGCTCACGTGATCTTATCTCTGGAACGGCATCTGCATCAAGCGGAGATTACGGTGAACTACCATAACCATTCGCTGGTGGGAGAGGGATCCAATGCGGACCTCTTCACAGCCATTCATGCGGCCGTCGAGAAACTGGAAAAGCAGGCGATCAAAGTTCGTGCGAAGTGGCGGGACACTCAGCGTACGCCGCGGAGAGAGACTGCCGCTAAGCGGGCTCCCGGGCCGGCGGCGGCGCCGGACCCCGAAATCGAGCGCCGGGTCTTCCGTGTCAACAACCACGAAGGCCACAAGCCCATGACCCTGGAGGAAGCGATCCTCGAAATGGAAAAGGGCGCCGACTACCTGGTCTACCGCGATGCGGAAAGCGATCGCGTAGCGGTCCTGATGCGCCGGCGCGACGGGAATTTCGATCTGGTCGAGGCCTGACGCGCGCCGAATGGCTAAAAAGACCGCAGCGTCCAAAAACCGCCGTTCCACGGACCGGTCTTCGGAGCTGGTGATTATCACCGGGCTCAGCGGCTCGGGCAAAGGCTCCGTACTAAAGGCGCTGGAAGACCTGGGCTACTATTCCGTCGATAATCTGCCGGTCGATTTGATTCCCAAATTCGCCGAGCTGACCGAGGACTCCGCCACCATTCGCGCGGCCGCCCTGGTGGTAGACGTACGCGAAGGCGAAGGGTTGAAGCGCTTGCCCGAGGTCTATGCCGATATTCGCACGCGGGTGAATGCGAGACTGGTGTTTCTGGACGCGGACGATAACGCCATTATGCGCCGCTTCAGCGAGACCCGCCGGCCGCACCCGCTGGGTACGGACCGCTCTATCGCCAAGAGTATCAAGTCCGAGCGGCGGCAACTGGCGGCCATCCGCGCCGCGGCGGACCTGATTATCAATACCTCCAAGTTCACCGTCCACGAGTTGCGCGAATTCATTCGGGAGCGCTTTCGCGGCGAGCGCGAAGAGTCGAAGATCATGATATACGTGACCAGCTTCGGCTACCGCCACGGCGTGCCGCCGGATAGCGACCTGGTCTTCGACGTACGCTTTCTGCCGAACCCGAACTATATTCCGCGGTTCAAACACCTGACCGGCCGGCATCCCAGCGTGGCTCGCTATATACGCTCCTTCCCGCAGACCGTGGAATTCATCGACCGCATTTCGGACCTGCTGATTTACCTGATGCCGCACTATATCCGCGAGGGCAAGAGCTACCTGACTATTGGATTCGGATGCACCGGCGGGCATCATCGCTCGGTGATGATCGCGGATGCGATACGCAAGCGCCTGACGCAGGCGGGCTTCCAGGCGAAAGCCAGTCATCGCGATTTGACAGAGGCCGTGTAATGCCGTGACAAGACCACTCCCTGACGGTCACGTCTATTGAGGTTCACCTAATTTGGTGACAGATCCGGCAATCGCGTGGCGCACGCTTAAGCGTGCTGCGGCGAACTTCAGGTCGTCGTCTGGCCGTAGGCTGAAGCCTACGGCAGCACGCTAAAGCGTGCGCCACAACCGCGGTCCGCCTGTCACTGTTTTATGCGAGCCTCAATAAGTGCGCGGGCCCGCGCGGAAATAATCGATAGTCAGTTGTAAGCCATCTTCGAGCAACACGCGCGGCTCCCACTCGAGCAGGCGGCGCGCTTTGGAGATGTCCGGCCGGCGCTGCCTGGGATCGTCTTCGGGCAGCGGGAGGCTGACGATGCGGGAGGCACTACCGGCGATGCGGCGGATGTGCTCGGCGAACTCGCGGATGGTCATTTCATTGGGATTGCCGAGGTTGACCGGATAGCGCTCGCCGGAGAGCATAAGCCGGTACAGTCCATCCACCAGATCGGTGACATAGCAAAAACTGCGCGTCTGCGAACCGTCGCCGAAGATGGTGAGGGGCTCGCCGCGAAGGGCCTGGTCCACGAAGGCCGGCACCACCCGGCCATCGTCCAGTTTCATGCGCGGGCCGTAAGTGTTGAAGATGCGCGCTATGGTCGTGGACAGGCCGTAGGTGCGATGGTAGGCCATCGTGAGCGCCTCGGCGAAACGCTTACTTTCGTCGTAACACGAGCGCGGGCCGACCGGGTTCACATTGCCCCAATAGGTTTCGATCTGCGGATGCACCAGCGGATCGCCGTAACACTCGGATGTGGAAGTGAGCAGGAACGAAGCGCCTTTGGCGCGCGCCATCTCCAGCATATTGCGCGTGCCGGCGGAGCCAACGTCCAGCGTGGCGATAGGATGCCGCAGGTAATCCTTGGGGCTGGCGGGCGAGGCCATGTTCAGGATCGCGTCCAGCGGATCGTCGATGGAGAGCGGCTCCGTAATGTCGTGACGAATGAGCCGGAAACGTGGGTGACCGGCAAGATGCGCCAGGTTCCGTTCGGCACCGGTGAGGAAATTATCGACGGCGACGATCGAGTGATCCTCCGCGAGCAGGCGATCGCACATATGCGAGCCGATGAATCCGGCCGCTCCAGTAACCAGAATACGCAAATAGTGACTCCATGGGGGCAAATTGCAGCGGCTTCCCCGGACCGCGTGCTACATTCAAAGGTTACCGCATGGCCCACCCGTCCTGGTTGGAAGTTGCGCTTCTCGCGGTCCTGCTCTGCACATCGGCATCGCTTTTCTGGATGCGTTTCCGTAAGCCGCTGGACGCCATCCGCGGCTCCCGGGACAATCCCGATTTCCATCTGCACCCTCTGGGGCCGCGCGTGCGGCAGTTCGTCTGGGAGGTGATGCTGCAGGGGAAAGTGATCCGGGAACGCCCCCTGCCGGGCCTGGCACATGCGTTCGTGTTCTGGGGATTCTGCGGGTTTGCGCTGATCACCCTGAACCACCTGGCCGCGGGTTTCGGCGCGCCTTTCCTTAACCGTGAAAGCGGATTCGGCAGGGCCTACTTTGCGTTCGTGGCGGTGTTCGCGGTGCTGGTGGCGGTTTCTATTGCCGGCCTGGCGATCCGCCGTTTTGTCGCACGGCCCATCTGGCTGGGCAAAGTTGCGCCGGAATCGGGGATCATCGCGCTATTTATCTTCATTTTGATGGTCACCTACCTGGTGGGATTGACGCTCCCAGAAGGCACGGCCGAGGGGCGCGCCAACTGGTGGCTGCACACGCTGACGCTCGTGGCATTCATGCCGCTGATCCCACACACCAAGCATCTGCACCTGGTCATCAGTCCGGCCACTGTATTTCTACGACGGGATGGATTCAGCAAGATTCCGCCGCTGGTGGGCGATGAGGATTTCGGACTGGATACAGGCAAAGACATCACTAAGCTGGATGCGCTGCAAGCTTATTCGTGCGTGGAGTGCGGGCGATGCACGGAGCACTGCCCGGCATACAACACGGGAAAGACACTCAATCCGAAAGAGATCATTCTGGGGCTGCGGCATTATCTGAACCAAGAAGGGCCGGGCAACGAAGAGCCTCTGCTGGGCAAACACATCTCGATGGAGGCGGCGTTCCAATGCACCACCTGCGGGGCCTGCGAGTTCCAGTGCCCGGTGGGTATACAGCATCTTCCAGTGATCATCGGGCTGCGGCGCGGCGCCGTCAACACGGGCAAGTGGGAAGACGATTACGGCACCAAGATGTTCCTGGCGCTGGAGCGCAACGGCAACTCGCTGGGCTTCGCCTCAAGCGAGCGCCAGAAGTTCATCGAGAAGAATGCGCTTCCCATTTACGACGGCACACAGGAGTATTGCCTGTGGCTAGGCTGCATGGGCTCGTACGATCCGCAGGGGCGCGATATCGTGATGTCGCTGGCGCGGGTGCTGGGCCACCTGGGAGTGACTTTCGGCGTGCTGCGCAAAGAGAAATGCACGGGCGACCCGGTGCGGCGCCTGGGCAACGATCTTCTATTTTCGCAGATGGCCGAGGCCAACATCGAACAGCTGAAGGCGGCCAAAGTCACGCGGCTGCTTTCGATCTGTCCGCATTGCGTGCGGACGGTTGGCGAGGATTGGAAAGAGTTCGGCGCGGCGTTTCAGATCGAGCATCACAGCGAACTGTTGGCGCGGTTGCAGGACAAGCTTCCTCGACGGACCGATGGGCGGGAGAAGGTGGTGTTTCACGATCCGTGTTACCTGGGACGCTATCGCGGCGTATACGAACAACCGCGGGAAGTGATTGCGCGATGGGGCGAGGTGGCCGAGCCGGCGCGCACGCGGCAGCGTTCGTTCTGTTGTGGCGCGGGTGGCGGGCAAATGTTCCTGGGCGAGGAGAAGGGCAAGCGCGTGAACGTGGAGCGCGCCACGGAACTGGCGGCCACCGGCGCAACGGTAGTGGGCACGGCTTGTCCATTCTGCCAGACGATGTTCCGCGACGCGTTCGGGCAGGCGGCCGGCACGCCACCGAAGTTGTTGGACATCGCGCAGATTGCGGCCGTATCGATCGAGTCCGCGGGCGGACAGGGAATGGTATGATTGTGAATTGGCGCGCCGCGCTTGCAGGAAGCGGGGCGTGTCCA